>Ga0206878_10082_pt1 | contig 39456 bp, 36 predicted proteins | sample Alteio_BWOrgCont_8_FD_152621 | JGI IMG/M metagenome (GOLD analysis project Ga0206878, IMG submission 152621) | Enriched cells from forest soil in Barre Woods Harvard Forest LTER site, Petersham, Massachusetts, United States -... | ecosystem: Environmental > Terrestrial > Soil > Temperate forest >... | reverse complement strand
TTGCTAAGCGTCTGTGTCTGAGGCCAGGAAAGCCAGGAAAAAGTCGTGGCCATTATCCCACCTGCTTTAATTTTTCGCTGCCGGCAGACAGCGCTTCTATAAGCGCGCTTTGTACCTGCTTGAGCTTGCTCTCGTGGAGAATCTTCATGCCGTAGCCATCTTTGATATAAAACACATCGACCGCGCGTTCGCCATAGGTTGAAATATGTGCGGTAGCGATAGTAAGCCCCAGATCGGCAAGCACACGTGTCACTGTGTGCAGAAACCCGATGCGATCGCGCCCTCCCACCTCAATTACCGTGTGGTTGGCGCTTACCTTATTGTCAGCAAAGACACGGGGAGGCACTTTGAAAACCTCCATACGGCTGGGATAGGTTAGATGCGTATGTTCGATTTCCTTGACGATATCAAGCTCGCCTTCCACCGCTTTATTCATATACACCGAGAGGCGTGCAAGTTTGTCGGGCTTGTCAAAGGCGTGGCCGCCTTCGTCCTGAATATGAAACATTTCCACTGCCATACCGTTTTTCAACGTAAATATCTTGGCGCTTAAAATATTGGCGCCGGCCAGCGCCATGGCGCCCGATATTTTCGAAAACAGCCCATGCTGGTCGGGCGTCACTAAAATAATATCGGTAATGGAGCGAAAAAGATCACTCTTGGTGTCAAGCGACAGTGATGATTTTGCACTCTCAGCGGAACGTAAAAGCCGTGCGATACGTGCATGCGTAGAGGCATCCAGGCTCGCCCAGAAGGACGTATCGCCTTCCTCCATATATTCGTCGATGGCCATCTTTTTCCAGTCCGGCAGCAGCTTCGCCAGTTCTTCGCGTAGATTCTGGCGCTGGGCGGTGCGTGTGGTGTTCTCGCTTGCACCCATTTTCTCGGCGGCATGATAATAAAGCTCGCGCAGCAACGCACCCTTCCAGCCGTTCCACACGGTAGGGCCCACGGCGCGTATGTCGCAGGCAGTGAGCACCAGCAGCAAACGCAGGCGTTCGGGCGACTGCACCTTGCCGACAAAATCGTCTATCGTCTGCGGATCGTTGACATCACGCTTAAAGGCGGTGCGACTCATCAGCAGATGATAGCGCACCAACCATGCACAGGTTTCCGCCTCATGCTCGTCAAAACCAAAACGCCGCGCCAGTTTTCGCACGACCATTTCTCCCAGTATCGAATGATCCCCGCCCCTGCCCTTGGCGATGTCATGAGCAAACAGCGAGAGAAAAAGCACGCGATGTGATTTGATATGATGAATGACCTCCGTGGCCACCGGCATCTCTTCCTTGTATTTGCCGACGGTGACACCGTGCAGAATGCCTATAGCGAAGATAGTGTGCTCATCGACGGTGTAGACATGGTACATGTCAAACTGCATCTGGCCGGTAACCCGCCCGAAATCAGGGATAAAGCGGCCGAGCACTCCCGCTTCACTCATGCGCCTGAGCGTCGGTTCGGGATTGCGCGGCGAAAGCAAAATACCCATGAACGCATCATTGGCGTCTTTGTTCTTGCGCAATGAGGCGTCAATCAATGACAAATTGCGCGTCACCCACTGCAACGTGCGCGGATGGATGTCGAGTGCATGCGTATGCGCTTGCGCAAAAAGCGTAATCAGCAGCAGCGGGGTTTTTGCAAATACATTTTCCCCGCTTACCGCAAGACGTTCGCCGTCAAGATGAAATTCGCCAAATACCTGTTCGGCCTGCAGGCGATCGCCCAGTTTCATGCGTGGCTTGCGTTTTTTGTCCTCTTCGAGCACGGCGCAGACGCTGCGGGTGAGATTGCCCACCTCGCGCACCACCAGGAAATACTGTTTCATGAATCGTTCGACGGCACGTGCGCTGCCATCGTCAAAATAGCCCATCGCTTCGGCCACCGCGCGCTGCATGTCAAAAGTAAGGCGTTCTTCGGCGCGCCCGGCGATAAGATGCATATGCATACGCGTAAGCCATAGAAAATCGCGGGCCATGATGAAGGATTTGAATTCCGCTGTCGTCAGCAGACCCAGCGGCACCAGTTCGTGGAGCGATTTGATGTGATAGATGTACCGCGCAAGCCAGTAGAGCGTGTGCAGATCGCGCAGGCCGCCTTTGCCTTCTTTGAGATTGGGCTCTAGTACATAACGCGAATCACCGCAGCGCTGATGGCGCGCATCGCGCTCGGCAAGTTTGGCCTCGACGAAATCAATAACCCCCTGATCGGCGATATAGCCTTCAAACCGATGTTCAAAATTCTGATAGAGTTTCTCATCCCCGCAGAGCAGGCGCGCATCCAGCAGATTGGTGCGGATGGTAGTGTCGGCTTTTGCCTGGGCAATGGTTTCTTCCACCGTCCTCACTGCATGACCTACCGTCAGGCCTAAATCCCAGAGGTTATAGAGCAGCCATTCGGCAAACACCCCGGTGGCCTTATTTTTCTTGTCGTGCAGAAACAGTAAATCGATATCCGAATGGGGAAAGAGTTCGCCGCGCCCATAACCGCCTACCGCCAGAATGGCAATATGCTCCTTGCGGGCGTGATGAGGAAGGGCTGCGTCATGAAGAATCTGAAGGATTGTATCTATAAGATACGATGTCTCGAGCACGGCATTGCTGGCTCTGGGCTCGGAACGGAAGCGACGCAGGATCACTGCCTTGCCGTGACGGTACGCCTCCTGGATAAGCGGAGTCGCCACCTCCCGCAGCTTCGCTAGCGAGGCGGTTTTGCCTAGTCGTTTTTCTATCGATGCCCTATGGATAATCTCGCGGGCATTATGGACAGAACTCATCATATGGGCCAATTTAGCATGACTGGATGAAATTCCCATAGTGGTTTATACTGCGGCCGCAAGGAGAGTCCCAGATGGTAAAATTCGTCGCTGCCTGCCTGCAGTTAAACAGCCAGGATGACATGAACGCCAATATGCGTGCGATCGAAACGCTCGCAAGCAAAGCGGCGAAGAAAGGCGCGGATTTCATTGCGCTGCCTGAAAATGCCTTATGGATGCAGACGCCCGGCAAAGGTCCGCCGCCTTCGCCACAAGCCGCGATTGAGCGCTGTTGTGTCCTGGCAAGGGAACATAACATCTGGTTGTTGCTGGGTTCGGTGCAATATCCACAGGAAAGCGGCAAGTCATTCAATCGCTCACTGCTTATCAATCCCAAGGGCGAACAGGCAGCACAGTACGATAAAATCCACCTCTTCGACGTCACGCTTGCCAAGGGCGAAGCTTATTTGGAATCTGCACGCATTGAAGGTGGCGGTGCGGCGGTGATTGCCCATCTTCCCTGGGGCAAACTGGGCATGAGCGTCTGCTACGATCTGCGTTTTCCCCATTTATACCGTACACTGGCACAGACCGGGGCGGAGTTCTTTGTCGTGCCTTCGGCCTTCACCCATACCACCGGCAAAGCACATTGGCACAGTCTGCTGCGTGCCCGGGCGATTGAAAACGGCGCCTATGTGCTTGCCCCGGCCCAATGCGGCATGCATCCGGGCAAACGAAGAACCTATGGGCATTCACTCATCGTTGCGCCATGGGGAGACATCGTTGCAGAGGCCAGCGAGGACAAAGCCGGCATTATCACCGCCACGATTGATACCGATAAAATCAAACAAGCTCGCAATATGATACCTTCGCTGACGCATGACCGCGCGTTTGGTATCAGCCGCCAGTGAATCAATGAAAACGGAACGACAACGCGCAATTGTCGCCATTAGCTGACACAGAATAATGTTGCGGAGCGCCGGCTTCGTTGTTGTTATCGTAACAGCCGCTTACCGCAGGCGTGGCGGCGGAAGTATCTGCAGGGCCCGCCCAGATTACCTGCCCGCCATTGACATATTGCGCCGTCACTTCGCCCGATTGCGGATAGCCATCGTCAATTTTCCGGTCGATACTATAGGCTTGTTCGGCAGAAATCATAGGGATCGAGCGCATGACACCATCCGCTTGCACCGTCCCTATGGCAGAGAGCCCAAAATAATTCACCCGATCTTTGCTGTACACGTAGAAGTAATTTTTACTGCCAAGCCTGGCGACAGGAAAATAATGCTCAAGTTCGGCAGGTGCGATCTTATCGGGCACATTCGCCGCTGTAGCCGCCACGAAATTCTTGCCAATCAGGTTCTCATTAATATCGCTGCTGGCACTCAAATCCACCCAGAAAAGCACGGTTTCACCGGCCGATTCGCAAACACCGCAATTGCTTCTTGCCGCATCAGCGTGCACCCCTTCTATCACGCCGTCTCCGTCGCCTTCACCGGCATAAGCGCCGCGCGGAGCAAAACCGTACGTACGTGCCAGGGAAGCATTCATATCTCCTGGCAGCGCGTTGTATTTGGCACGAAAAACACTGACAGCATGCTGGTATCGCTCTATTTGGGCCAGGGCAGAACGCGTCTGCGAGGAACGCAGAAGATCATGTCCTATAAGCACTGCACCGACCACAAACCCCACCACCACTAACACAATGGCAAGTTCTACGAGCGTGTAGGCGTTTCTGTTACAGGGGGAGAATCGGGAGTACATCAGTATATGATTTCAAGGATTATCGGGTCATTATAGCGAGTGGGTAAGGTGAGCGCTTCTTAAAGGCCGACAAGCGCGGTTTCAAGAATGATTATAAACGCCGGCAGATATGCTTACGCATCAAATGCAATGTTTATTGTTTTGAGAAATACTATATTTTACTGCTTATTACTCCTGTGCTGGCTTATCAGAATGTCGTGGTGCGGAATATGAGGGTCTGTATCGTTTTATCTAAAAATCAGACCTCTTTTGAGGTACGATTCTCATAAGTCCAAGAGCAATTATCGCCCTCTGCGTGCAAACCGGCCAATATTGTAATTTTTTAATATACCCATCAGCTTCTTACAATCCGCAGGGGAGTATGATAGTTCTCTACATACATTATTTTTCAGTCTTATGCGCATCACGCGGCGAGAATTCGTATTGGGAGGAACGGCCAGTCTGGGCACTGTCTCTGTGGCACCTGCGCTGCTTTCTCTGGTAGCGTCGGGAGCGCAAGCGGCAGCAAAACCCCCGACCTCTTATGATTATTCCCAGACATTTTCCATCCTGAGCCGCATTAGTTTTGGTGCCACGCTTCAGGATTATCAGGACTTTACCAAGACCGGATTTAGCAAATATCTCGAAGCACAGCTTCATCCCGTTGAGGCACAGGATGACTACTGCAATGCACGTCTGGCGGCAGCAACACTGCATATCGAATACAAGGCCAGTGAAAACAAGCCCGAAGATAAAAAGCCTGACGATAAAAAATCCGCGGAGAAAAAGCCCGAGAATGACTATCCGGCAATGAACGAGGACAGGCCACTTCGCACGCTCAATATGCCGGTGGAGGAGCTGTGGAAACTTACCGACAACAGCGTGCGTATGGACGGCAAGGAGCGTAACCGCCCCGTGCAGGAAGTGCGCGCGGCGACGTGGATTCGCGCGATTTACAGCAAGTGGCAATTACGCGAAGTCATGGTAGAATTCTGGCACAATCATTTCAACGTCAACGCCACCAGCCAATCCCAGATCAGCGCCACCTTTCCTATCTATGACGGCGTAATGCGCAATCACTGCTTCGGCAATTTCCGCACTTTCCTTGAAGAAATTGCCAAAAGCGCCGCGATGCAGTTTTACCTTAATAACGCCAAAAGCAAAGCCAGCCCCGCCAACGAGAACTATGCGCGCGAACTGTTCGAACTGCATACGCTGGGTGCCGATCATTATTATAATAATCTCTACAACCGCTGGCGTGAAGTGCCCGGCGCCGTGCATGGCCATCCCATCGGCTATATCGATCAGGACGTCTATGAAGCCGCTCGCGCATTCACCGGCTGGACGATTGAAGACGGCTCCAATACAGGCCGCGGCACCATTTTTCCCAAGACCGGCAAATTCACCTATTTCGACGGCTGGCATGACAATTACCAAAAACGCGTACTGGGCACCGAGTTCGACCCCAATACCGCGCCGATGACTGACGGCAGAAAAGTGCTCGATCTGATCGCCAGCCATCCGGGCACCGCCATGTATCTTTGCACCAAGCTCTGCCGCCGTTTTGTCGCCGACGACCCACCGCAAGGGCTGATTAAGCGCGCCGCCAAAGTCTGGCAGCAATCGTACAAGAAGCCCGATCAGGTCGCGCGCGTGCTAAGGACAATCCTGCTCTCGCCCGAATTTGCCCAGACGCAAGCCCGAAAAGTAAAACGACCGTTTGAATTTATGGTGTCTTTCCTGCGCGCAACAGGCGCCGAGGTGAAGCCCAATGAAAATGCCTTTAATACTCTTACCGGTACCGGTTATCGTCAATTTGAATGGCCCACACCGACCGGCCATCCGGATATCGCAGAATACTGGCTTAACACCAACACCACGCTTTCCAGCTGGAATATGCTCGCCTCCACCATGGCGGGCGGCGGTAAAATCGCCACATTCGACCTCGCTCAGCAGACGCCCCCTTCCGTGCGCAGCTCGGGTGAGATCGTCACTTACTGGGTGATGCGGCTTACCGGCAGGGCACCGGATAACGCATTATATACCGCACTGCTGCAGTTCATGCCGCATCCGAACGATCCGTATTTCGTGCCTGATCTTAAAAATGCTGCCCTTAAAGAACCGCTGCAACAGATGGTCACGACCATCGGCATGTTGCCTGAATTTCAGTGGCGAGGATAATATGTCCGCATCCGATAATATGCTGGTGGTGATTTTCCTGCGCGGTGGCTGTGATGGTCTCAATCTCTTAGGACCTTCCGCCGATGCCATTTACAAAACTGAACGTCGCCCCGAGACACGGGTAGAACGCGACGGCGACACTCCCGGCCTGCCGCTTGCCAATACGCTGGCTGATGTAGATTTCCGCCTTCATTTTAAAGCCGGCGCGCTCAAAACACTTTACGATGAAAAACATCTGGCTCTTGTGCATGCCTGCGGCCTGACCAATGGTACACGCAGCCATTTCGAAGCAATCGATTATATGGAGCGCGGCACACCGGAAAATAAAAATACCTCCACCGGCTGGCTCACGCGCATGGTATCACAAGAACACCTGTCCGGCTTCACGCCTGTCATTTCCACCAGCAACAGCTTTCCTACCTCACTGCTTGCCTGCAGCAGCGCCATCGTCGTCCCCAATGCCAAACGCATGACCCTGCAGGGTGCCGAGGTCAGGGAGTCATTGCTCAAATCGCGTTACCAGGGCGATGGCATCGTCGCGACAAATGGCGCGCATAGTTTACAAGTGCTCGATATTTTTGCCAAACGCCTGCCTAAAGATGCGCATGGAAAACTGCTCGATTATACGCCCGAGAAAAACGCCAGTTATCCGACCGACGGCTACGCCAATGAACTGAGTAACGAGCTCAAAACCCTGGCACAGCTTATCAAGATGGATATCGGTGTGCGTGTCGCCACTGCCGATTACGGCGGGTGGGATACACATATCGGCCAGGGCGGACGTTTCCCTAATCTGGCGGATGGTCTTTCACGCTGCCTTACGGCATTCTGGAGCGACATGGAAAAATACCAGGATCGGCTCACTGTCGTTGTGATGAGCGAGTTCGGACGCAGATTGAAAAGCAATGATTCCGGCGGTACCGATCACGGGCACGGCAACGTGATGCTGGTACTGGGCGGACACGTGAAAGGCGGCAATATCTATGGCCGCTGGCCGGGCCTTGCGACCGAACAGCTCGATAACCAGGTCGATCTTGCCGTGACCACCGACTACCGCCATGTGCTCACGGAAATTGCTACCAGCCGCATGCCGCATTTGCATGTAGAATCGCTTTTTCCCGGATTTAATTCCTACAAACCGGTCGGCGTGATGCGGGCGTAGTCCGTTTAAAAATTTCCCGGATACGATTGCAATCCCCCATCGGTATACTGCCTGTAATTGTACTGGCTTTATCGGGGTTGATGAGTAACATGCCCTTCAGGGAAGGTTTGTTAACAATATAACAAAGGGGGATAAAATGTATTTTCTTGGTTTTCTAGGCTTCTTGGCCTTGTGCGTGTTCCTGGGAAGTTTTTTCACGGTAAATACCGCACAAGTGGCGGTGATCACGCGATTTGGCAAATTCCTCACTATTGCCCAAGCCGGACTTAACTGGAAATGGCCGGTGATTGATTCCGTGGCCGGCAGAGTGAGCCTTCGCGTCAACCAGATTACTCTGACCATGGAAACCAAAACCAAGGACAACGTGTTCGTCACCATTCCTATTTCGGTTCAAAACCGCGTGCGTCCGGAAAAAGTGTATGATGCTTATTACAAACTTGCCAATCCGGTACAGCAAATTCAGTCCTACGTCGAACAGGTGATTTTAGGCCATGTTCCGGGCATGACACTCGATGAGGTGTTCGCAAGCCAATCGGGAATTGCTGCCGCAGTCAAGCAGGAGCTTGATGCGGATATGGCAGGCTTTGGCTATGAAATCGTCAATGTGCTGGTCACCGACATCGTACCTGACGCCAAGGTGAAATCAGCCATGAATGACATCAACGCCGCCCAGCGCGAGCAGGTGGCGGCAAATGCGCGCGGCGAAGCGGAAAAAATCCTGGTGGTGAAAAAAGCCGAAGCAGAATCCGAAAGCAAGGCACTCCAGGGCCAGGGTATCGCCAACCAGCGCAAAGCCATCATTGAAGGGCTTCAGACGTCCATTGAGCAGTTCCAGAAGGCCATCGGTGATGCCACTGCCTCGGAAGTCATGCAGCTTGTACTGGTCACGCAATATTTTGATACGCTCAAATCCATCGGCGAAAGCGACAAAACCAATACGCTTTTCGTATCGCATTCGCCCGGAACGGTGAAAGATATTTCTGATCAGATCCTACAGTCCATGCTTGGGGCAGACAAGGCTAAAGCTTAACCTTGTTTTTCCAGCTGCGTCTTTACTTTGGCAATGACGCCTTCCCAATCCCCTGCGCTGTCCTGGCGCAACAGGCGCGCGGTGGGATACCAGGGACTGTCCTGTCTATCGAGCAGCCATCTGAAATCCGGCACACAGGTGAGCAGCACCCATACTGGTTTGCCCAACGCGCCAGCGAGATGCACCACCGAGGTATCCACCGCAATCACCAGATCCATTTGCGACAGCAAGGCAGCGGTATCGGTGAAGTCCTTTAAGTGCTCTGCGTGAGAAACCATACGATACTGCGCTAACATCTCAACATCCGCCGGCCTGTATTCTTTTTGCAGCGAATGAAACTCCGCATTGCATTGCAACAGAGGCGCCATGCGTTCAAGCGCAATGCTGCGATGCCGATCATTCTTATGGGTCGTGCCCCCCGACCAGACAAGCCCCACGCGACGTTTCGTTTTGGAGCCTAATCGCTCCTCCCATAACTTACGTTTTTTTGGATCCGGGTGAAGATAGGGAATATCGGCAGGAATAGTATCCATCCGCGTTTGCAGCGCCAGCGGCAGGCTGAAAAGCGGACAATGCACATCGAATTGCGGATCAGGATCTTTTTCTTTTATCAGCTGAAAATTACCCTTGAGGGTAGCCATCATCCCCATCAATGGCGCCTGCACCCTTAATATTACTTTTGCGCCCAGTGCCTCAACGTAAGGTACATACCTGCATAATTGTAACGTGTCGCCCAATCCTTGTTCTGCGTGCAGGAGTATGGTTTTGCCAGCCAATGACTCCTCGCCGAGCCACAGTTTTTTCTGGAATGCAGTAAAATCGACTTTCTTAAAACTTCTCCAGCGCCATTCATATAATTTCCACCCTTCTTCGAAGTCGCCGAGCAGGAGTTTGAGCAGGCCCTTGTTCCAATACGCTTCCGCGTATTCAGGATTTAAATGGATGGCTTTTTCGTGGCTTGCCAGCGCTGCGTCATATTGTTTCATTTCCTGCAGGGTAACGCCCCGGTTGTCATAGGCATCGACATAGCCGGGATCCAGGGCGATAGCTCTGTCATAACTTGCCAGCGCTTCTTCATAGCGCTTCATATCCTGCAATACAGCACCCCGGTTGCTATGGTAGTCAGGAATGTCGCCCCTGAGTGCAATGACTTTATCGTAACTGGCAAGCGCCTCTGCCGGCCGGTGTATTTCCTTGAGAAGATTGGCGCGGTTATTATGGGCATCGGCATAGTCGGTCCGCAGAGCAATGGCTTTATCATACTGCGCCAGCGCCTCGTCGTAGCGTTTCATTTCAAAAAGAGTAAGGCCGCGATTGTTATAAATATCCGCCAGCTCCGGCATAAGCGCAGCTGCCTTATCGTAGTTGGCCAGCGCTTCTTCATAATGTTTCATTTTTTTCAGCAGGCTGGCGCGATTAAAATACATCACCGCGTGATGGGGATTAAGCGTGATGGCCTTGTTGTAACTGGCCAGCGCCTCGCCGTAGCGTTTCATCTCCTGCAGGAGAGTGCCGCGATTGCTGTGTGCATCAGCAAAACCGGGTTCAAATTCAATCGCCTTGTCGTAACTTGCCAGCGCCGCGTCATACAGGTGCATTTGCATTAAGACATTGGCCTGATTGCTATAGACCACCGCATGATTTGGCGATTGCGCCAGTATGAGGGCATAAATACCTAATGCCGCCTGCAAATTTCCAAGGCTATGTGCCTGACCCGCCAAGACGGCGGCCTCTTCAATTGAATATGATTTGTTACCTATGCTGATCATGCCGCTTACGTATCTAGAGCCCCCTCTCTGCGCTATTTCTTTTTTTGTATATAGCATAATTTACTCTCAGGGTTATCCTGCTAATGCAGCTATCTGCCGAATATCAAGTAAACGGTTCGAATACACGAACCCATGAAATATCTATTGTAATCAATATATTATATAATGACTGTTCCGCGTAACAAAATGTTAACGACAGTAGGGTATAATCCTTTGACGCCAATAAAATATGGATGAGACGTAATGTCTTCGCCGCAGAATGACGCTAACGATCAATATGTACGCGGATTAACAACAGGCGAATCCGTCGTCAGTTCCCATTTCATGCATACGCAGAATCTGTCGGATCGGAAAATGTATACGGCGGAGAAATTTGCCACCGAAGCGCTTTCCATCACTCCAGAGGAAGCCCGCGACATTTTGATCCCGATGCTTAAAAACGCAGCGGTGGCCGTCATCGAGAAAAGATCCTTAGCCGCCAAAGAAAAAGCCGAAAAAGCCTTCAGCGATTATGGATATGCCGGCAAGAAAAGCGTTGGCACACCCGAATATATTACCGAAGCCATCGTCGATCACTGGTTCAGAAAGAGCTCGGTTTCACCACTGCAAAAACTGAGCATCCGCGATCACGTACGCGGCTGTATACATCGGGGTGAACCCATCAAACTCGTGGTGCCCATGATGCCCAACAAAGTCGCCTGTCCGCTTAAATGCAGAGGCGAGCTTCCCTGCATGGCGGAAGCCGGATTGCTTGCCCGCCTGGGTGAAATAGCCGGCATGATTAATAAACTCTATCAAGAAGGCCATCCCGCATCTGCCGGCAAACAGATGGCACAGTTCACCGTGGTCAGCGACGGCAATCACATCGCTTCTTCCTGGAAAACCAAAAAAGACGTTGTCGGGCGCTACCAGTCGGCGCTCAAATGGTGGACGAAGCAACTCGGCATAGAAAACGCTGTCATCATCAATGACTACCAGCATCTGCTTGAGAGCTCGCTGACAGGTGAACAAAAAGCCGTACGCCAAAAACATTATGGCGAGGCCATTGCTTTGATGGAAGAAAAACTGGGCAAAACCCTGGATCCCATGAATGTGGAATTGTCACTGCGCAAGGCCATCGTGGCCGATCCTTATACTGACCCGGCTAATCCCGAAGGACGCTTCGTGCCGCTTTTCAAATCCACCATTTATAATATCCGATATACATTGCTCGATGCAGTCGGCGATATGGAATCCCTCAATGCTAAGGAATTTGGTGCATTGTACCGCGAACTGACAAAGAATTTGTTTAAACCTTACGCCGATATTACGGAAGCCGATCAGGATCGCATTCATGGCTACCTGATGAACCAAAACGCCAAAGACAAACCCAGCGTACCCGAGATCATGGAACATCTGCGCCGCAGTATGCTCGCGGAAGCCTGGCATTCAACGATGGTGTATATGGCAGGCGTGGTCGCCGACCGCACGCTGATGGACGACCCGGTTGCCATCGCTGTGCCTAACGCCATACGTTTTACAACCCATGCCAAGCCCGGACAGATTGCCCTCGCGGTCGACAGCACCAATAGCGATCTGGTACAGCCATGGCAAGGAACTGGTCTGTTGCGCGTCTCAAAAAGCAAAATTAAGCTCGCCCAGAATTCGGCGCTTGCACTCGAAGGCAGCGGTGCCAAACCCATAGTGATTCGCAGCACAAAGGCAGGCGCCAGAAGCGCGGACAGCGATGATGTGCTTGAACAATTCGCGCAGTCCGGACAGCCTTTCGTCTATATCTGCCCGGAGATGGATTTCTACCAAAGAGACAAGTGGCCTCAGAGTTTCACCCACACCAAATAAGCCGATAACACAGCGTTACTTTTGCGCCGGCTGCGTGCCACTTTCCATTTGTTTGGCTTTTTCCAGCTGCTCTGGCGTCATGATTTTTTCAAGTTCTTTGCGTCCCTTGACACCATCATCATAAAACTGTGCAGCGGCGTATCCAAACCACACATAGGCCTGCACATAATCCTGAGGCACACCCTCACCCTTCTGATAGGCGTAGGCCAGGCTGACCTGTGCATCGGGATGGCCAAGCTCGGCAATGTTGAGAAATAATTTTGCCGCTTGCGTCACGTCTTTAGGTACCCCCTCGCCTTTCTGATAAGCAAGAGCCAGCGCATACTGAGCACGAAAGAAATTCTGATCGGCAGCCTTGCGCCACCATTTGACGGCCTCTGCATCATCCTTTGGCACCCCATTGCCGTCATGATAAATATTGCCCAGTTTAAATTGCAGCTGCGGATCATTAAATTTTTCCGCCTCTGTACGCATGGCAGCGACATTGTCTTTTTCCTGCTTGCCGCCCAGTTTTTTCATGTGTTCTTCATAGAGTGCCTGAGCGCGGACGAGTTCATCGGGCTTGAGGATTTTAAGTGCCCTGTCACGTTTATCGCGTGAATGCTCAAATCCATGCTCCACTGCCGCATTGAGCCATGCATAAGCCTGCACATAATCCTGCTCAACGCCATCGCCGTCAAAATAGCCGGCTCCCATATTATTCTCCGCGGCAGGAACTCCCTGTTCGGCAGACATACGATACCATTTTCTGGCCTCCGCATGATCTTTGGGAACTCCATCTCCGCTATAATACGCCGATCCCATATTGAATTGTTCCGAGGAGTCGCCTGCCTCTGCTGCCATGCGGTGCCATTTCACACCCTCTGCAGGATCTTTCGGCACACCCCAGCCACGGTCATACAGCTGGGCAATGGAGGCTTCTGCGTTTACCTGCCCATGGGCGGCAGCTATACGAAACCATTTCATCGCCTCTTCATAGTTTATGGGCACACCCTGCCCTTCACGATACATCTCTCCCATCTTGAACATGGAAGTCACATGTCCGCGCAGTGCGGCTTTGCGGTACCATTTCATGGCCTCGGGGTAATTGATGGGCACGCCCTGCCCGTAATAATAATACACCGCCATGTTGTGATCGCCGTACGCATTGCCCTTATCTGCCACTATTTTATCGAGCCTCATGGCTTCCTGCTCATGGCCTGCGCGTTCGGCAAAACGTCCCAGGTCGAGCTGGGCATCGGCATTCCCCGCATCGGCGGCTTTCTGCAGCCATTTATGCGCTTCGGTATTGTCTCGCGGCACACCTTTGCCATAGCCATAAATATAGGCCAATTGATATTGCGCGGGTGAGAATCCCAGGTCGGCGGCCTTGCGGTACCAGCGTATGGCCTGATCGTAATCAGGCGCCACTCCTTGGCCCATGTCGTAATAATAGCCAATTTTAAATAAGGCAGGAGCGTAATTCTGGGCAGCCGCCTTGCGGTACCATTTGAGCGCCGTGATGTAATCGCGCGCAACCCCAAGCCCATTTCCGATCATGAATGCCGTATAATACTGATCTTCAACAATGCCCTGCTCAGCGCCTTTTCTAAACCATTGCAGAGCCTCACCTTCATGTGCCGGCAATCCGATGGAATAGGGCTCCATAAAAGCCGCGATTAACTCGCTGTTGCTCACTTTTTCCGCGAGTGCGCGATGGAACCATTTGAGCGCAACATCGGTATTTTGCGCAGCGCCGATGCCATAACCGCTCATGAAAGCGAGATAGAGATCGGCATTGATAGATCCCTGAGCCGCCGCTTTATTAAACCATTCGACTGCCAGAGAAAATTTTTCTTCCTTGAGTGCCGTAGCGCCAACCACTGCCTGCGCATGGGCCTCGCCGGCGTTGGCATCAGCAAGCAGTTCGGGATCTACATCTGCGAATGCGGGTAACGAAAAAAAAGAAAAGACAATGGCTGCGGTAATGCAAAAATTTCTATATTTTGTCATCGATTGCTCCCCAATTTATGGGTTGAACGTAATCGGCTGACGATACATCGTCAATCGCATAGTGGAAGCTAACATTCTGATTTATAAAAATTGCACGGCTTTGGCGTGTTGCGAACTCAGCCATCCAAAACGCGCATCTGTCGGATATCAAAATTCTTGAGTTCACTCAAATATTCTTCAAGTGAGATGAGTCCTACACAAGGGTAGGCACCAGTGTTCAGCGGTATTGCAGAGGCAAGTTTCTTTGCCAGTATGATAGCGGGAATACAAGGAATCTGAGGCCCAGCACCATTTTTACCAATAATGAACCAACGGCACACATGAGTGTTACCCGTTTTATCCTTACCCCTGATGATCATGTGCATACCACCATCTGCCGTACCAAAGCCGTTAAACCAATTACTTATTTTCAGCAATGTAGTGGCATGGCCTAGAAGGTTCAGAGGCACACCGGCCCGCACCAGCCATGAGCTTAGCCATAGTCCTATATGCATAAAACTAAGTTCTAAACCCGCAGAAAAGCGTATGGAACGAATGCCGTAGCGTAAAGGCAGTAAGTCAAGGTCAGGGATATCACAATTAGCCATCCAACGTTTGCCGAGTTCCGGATATTCCTGCAAATATATGTTCTGCCAACCATAGACAGGCGTGTTGATGCCCGCGAAAACTTTAAGTGGCTTGCCCACATAGGTCATGATGGCTTGCGTTGTCGCCAGCCCCCTCTGTGCCCGCTGACCGGGGCTGATACCAAAGACGAGTGATTCGATCTCTGAAAATTCATCTTTGTATTTTTCTAACACTGCCGAAGACAATCCCGGTAGCGTGCTGGCACCGCTGATTACTACGACACTTTTTTGCTTGGCCTGTTGATCGAGAGTGTTAATGCCTGTGACAAAATCTCTGCCATCGGCGAGATCGATATAATGCACGCCTGCCTCGATACACGCTTGTGCAACATTGTAATTGCTGGTTTGGAAAGGGCCACAGGTGTTGATGGCTACGACAGGCTTCAGCGTCTTAAGCTGAGCAGAAAGATCGTGTTTAACATCAAAGACAGCAATGGATGATAGTGCGCTGGGCAACGTATGGTTGAAAGATTCAGCTTTTTCATGACTTCTGCCCGCAATAATAACGGGAACGCCATGCATTACCAAGGCGCGGGCAATCCGTTTACCGAAATTTCCGTAACCGCCAAGAATAAGTACCTTATTCATTGACTGCCATCCCCGTTACGGTAAATACCCCCATATAGGCATATACCTTGCCAAACAAGAAATGGCGAATGTCCATATACATGCGAAAACGATCATCGCTCATAGCTTCTTCTTCGGCATAACCACTACCCATCAATAGTTCCAGCGGCAAGCGCAGTAGTATACCAAGAAACTTTACTACATATCCTCGATGCTCGAGAATAACCTTACGACCATCATAACGATAACGCGCCTTCCAACCGATACCGATACGCATGAACTCAATCACCTCGCCCCCTTTCACCGGCACCATGCGAGATCGAAAATGATAAGGAGCACGGCCATGAAAATAGAAGATACGATCAAAGCAAAAAACATTGGAATCTGATTCGCTACAAAAGCGTACTGTGACGGGTATATCTTTTCCGGCATAGGGCACCAACGCGCCTGCTAAACGCAACAACGGCGATAGCAGACGCGCAAAACGCGATACTTCCACCTGCATCTTTCCTTCCACCGTGACCACATCGTTACTATACGGACGATTTGCATAGTGCTTATGCATGACAGAGGGTAGGCTCTGCCATTGATGGCCGAATACGGACTTAAAAATCGGTATATCGTCTTGCGGCTGCGAATCGTTTTTTGTCATGCCCACACAGTTCTGGATTTTAGGTGAGGTTATAATAGGATGCCGGTTGTTCTGCGTCACTAAAAGGATACAACCTTTGGATTACCTGCTGCTGAAATGGATTCATATCCTTAGTTCCACCATCTTGTTTGGCACCGGTATAGGGAGTGCCTTTTTCATGTTTATGGCCAACCGATGCAAAAATATTGCCAGTATCCATTTTGCCGCACGGCATGTTGTGATTGCCGATTGGGTGTTTACAATGCCATCGGTCATTGTGCAGCTTGCAACTGGGCTTTGTATGGCACATCTCAACGGATACCCACTAAGCAGCATATGGCTACTGTGGGGGCTTTTACTTTATTTCTTCGCTGGGGCTTGCTGGCTGCCAGTGGTGTGGATGCAAATCAGAATGCGCGACATGGCTAAGCACGCGCTTGAAAATAATACCGAACTGCCCCGCTCTTTACTGGAAAATGGATAAGTGGTGGTCAGCGCTTGGCTGCATGGCGTTTCCCGCTATTGTTGTTGTATTTTATCTGATGGTGTTCAAACCAATCTAATTGACCCATAAGTTAATGAACCCATTGCAGGTGGCATAGCGCTTACATAAATTTTGCTGTATTTAGAGCCGATGTATGGTTGTTGGCCGCCATAATTCAGAAGGAGTTCTTATGCAAACCATTAAAAGAAGCGGCGCTCAAGCCTCAGCCAAAGGCCCCGAAGCATATTTTACCGGCAATGTGCGAATTGACCCGCTATTTCAGGCCGTTGAACCAAGCCGCATATCGGGGGGATTAGTGACATTTGAACCCGGCGCACGCTCTGCGTGGCATACCCATCCGCTAGGGCAGAACTTGATTGTTATATCCGGTGTTGGCTGGACGCAATGCTGGGGCGGCCCCAAAAAGGAAATTCGTGCAGGTGATGTCGTCTCTTGTCCTTGCGGTCAGAAACATTGGCATGGAGCCACAACAACCACTGGCATGAGCCATATTGCCATTCAGGAGGCGCTCGATGGTAAGGTCGTTGAGTGGATGGAGAAAGTCACCGACAAAGAATATTTGGCTGAAGTAATCCCTGATTAAGGAGAAGAACCATGACAGGAAAATCAACCACGGCAAAAAAAGCATTCGGCGATGTCGCCCCGGCATTGGCAGAAATTACCGATAATGTGTTATTCGATAATATCTGGAAGCGGCCCGGCTTAAAACCACGTGACCGCAGTCTCGTCACGATTACCAGCCTCATCTCGCTCTACCGCACCAATGAACTGCCTTACCACCTCAAACTGGCAATCCAAAACGGCGTTACCCGCGATGAAATTATGGAAGTGATTACCCATCTTGCCTTTTACTCCGGCTGGCCGACTGCCAGCACGGCGCTGGGTATTGCGCGGCGTGTATTTGAGGAATCGGCTTAGCCACATTGCAAAGCCGTGTTTAATTGGATGTTGGCGTGCCTTAATAGACACCTTGCGAACTGATTACTGCCAAGACATTATTGATCTATCAATTACGTTGCAGGAAATGCGGGGACTTTGATTTGCATAGATATATACCATATCTTTAGCAACCTAAATCGTGATATATAAATATAAGAAAATGCGCGTCATCACGTTGGGAGCTGATTATCATATTTAATCGTCGTTTGCTGTTCACTGGCTCTGCGCTTGCGTTACTAATCGTATCGTCTGCTGCCATAGCCCAGGATGAAAGCAGCGCACCGCCGCCGGAACCCACAAAATGGGGCCCCGAACTGCAGCTTGAGAGTGATATCGGTATCGGCCATAACGCCCGCGATATTGGCCTACCGCAAATCATGGCGCCACTATGGCAGAATAACGATTCAATGGTGTTTACCGATCTGCGTTTCCGCTTCGATAACGAACAATCACAGGAATATAATATCGGGCTAGGCTACCGCAAGGAAATCAACTCGGACTGGATACTGGGTGGCTACGGCTTCTTTGATAAGCTGGACAGTCCGGATGGTTATCTCTATTCGCAGGGCACTCTCGGTGTGGAAGCACTCAGCATCAATAACGATGCCCGTGTGAACGTCTATATTCCGCAAAGTACGGTGCACGGCGTGCACGGCGGCGGGCAGGTGGAAATAGTCGGCAACCAGATCGGTATCGCCAGCAGCATGGAACGTGCATTGCCGGGGGAAGATTTTGAACTGGGTCAGAAGCTGCCGTTCAACTTTGCTGACGTGCGCGTTTACGGCGGCGGGTATCGTTATACGGCGGATAACTTTGGCATTGTGGCCGGTCCGCGTGGCCGTTTAGAGCTCACGCTTAATGATCAATACATCCCACAAATCCCATGGGGCGCGGAAATTACCGTAGGCGGTGAGATTGAACATGACGATACGCGCGGCACCCAGAGCTTTGCGCTGCTGAAGCTCAAAATCCCGTTTGGCGGCGCGGTGCATGACACGACCAGCACGCTCGATCAGCGCATGAACAATTTCATCGTGCGTGACATCGATGTGGTTGAGAAATCTGGTAATGGTGACAGCGGCGGACTCCAGCCGGTGGAGGCCAACGGCGTCACGCTCACCAGTGTGGCCGCTGCCAGTTCAACCAATAATCTTGCGACAACAATCAATGCTGCAAGCACTAATTCCCTTATTCTGGTAAACGGTGGTGGCGGGAATGTCGCCACAGGGGGAACTGTTACCCTTAAATCCGGCCAGACCGTGTTGGGCAGCGGCGGCACAGTTGTGCTCACAGCCGCAAACACAGGGACAACTTACAATTACACGTACGCCGGAGCAGTTCCAACGGTCGCCGGAGGTGGATCGGATTCGATTGTTATGGCTAACAATACGCAGTTCAATAACCTCAATTTTACTGGCGTGCTTGCAATGAACATTTCTGGTTCTCATGCTGTGACGATTGCTAATGTCAGCCTAGCATCACCTTCGGCCGGGCTATTTATAAATGGAGCAAGCAATGTGGCCATTTCCAATTTAACCGTTACCAACCCGCAATACGGTATTCTTCTTGAGAGCAACAACAGTAATATATCGATTGCCAATACGCAGATAAACAACCCAACCATCGCAGGCATTGAGACGACCAGTGGGTCTATTAATAATTTATTGATTGCCAATACGCAGGTGAACAATGCAACCTCCGTAGCCATTGATATGAGTAGCGGGGCTATCACTAATTTATCGATTGCCAATACGCAGGCGAACAACGCAGGCAGTTACGGCTTTTATCTTAATGGCGACACCATTACCAACTTCACGTATAACAATTCACAGACGAACAATGGCGCAGGTATTGGAATTAGTTTTATGAATAGCCCCATTGCAGCGCTTAGCGGATCGGGTAATTCGAGTACTGGAAACATCACTAGCAACTGTAGCCATTCCGGTGGTGCCATTACAGGCAGCCTTACTTATAATACCAGTTCTACTTGTCCATAAGTCTGCCGCATTGATTTAAAAATTGGCGTGCCCGGCGCGATTCGAACGCACGACCTACAGCTTAGAAGGCTGTTGCTCTATCCAGCTGAGCTACGGGCACGTTATGCCACAGATACAAGCGCCGCCAACACGTGACAAGGCGAAACTTGGCTGACTAAACGCAGTCTGCCGCTAATTTTCACACTTTACTTATAAAATGGCGCGCGCGATGATTGACCGGCAAACGTCGTAAGGAATAGTGATGTACACACTTTACTACTCGCCCGGCGCCTCTTCGTTTTCGGTGCATGCGGTTCTAAACAGCCTTGGCGTACCGTTCGAACTGGTAGAAACTTCTATTAACTCCGGCAAAAATCGCCGTGCCGAATATCTCAAACTCAATGCGCGCGGGCAGGTGCCGATACTCATCGAGGGCGACAAGATACTGCGCGAAAGCACCGCCATTCTACTTTACCTTATCGACAAACATCAAAGCCCGTTGCTGCCTAAAGAGCCCTGGCAGCGCGCCAAGGCGCTTGAGTGGCTCACCTTCTGTACCACCACACTGCAACAGGCCTACGTTGCCTATTTCATGATGTCGCGCGTGCTTAAGGATGAAGCCATGCGTACCGAAGTGTTGCGTATTTGCTCCAAGCGTATCCAGAAACTCTGGGAAGACATCGAGACCAATCTTGAGCGGGGCGCCTATCTTTGCGGCAACGGCATCGCCGTTGGCGACATCGTGCTTACCGTCATCGCCAACTGGTCGCAAGCCATTACCCCCGCCATCACACTGGCAGAAAAAACCAAGGCATTATGTGCCAAAGTTATTAAGCAACCTTACTATGCCAAAGCGCTTGCGACCGAAAAAATCGAATATAAGGTTGCAAATTAACTTTCACCAATTAATGTCCTGCGCATGTGTTGGAGTGGTGAAGCATCGACGGTGTGGGCTACAGTAGGCATGAGCGCCTCGCTATATGCCGCGTACAAAAAGGAAGACAAAGCGCTTTACCTGCCGCTGATGTACTTCTCGCTGATGGAGATTTTGCAGGCTTACACCTACACCGTCATCAATGAATGTGGCAATCCCGCCAATCAGATCGCGACATTGCTGGGGTATCTTCATATTACCTTCCAGCCGTTTTTTATAAACGCGATATCGATGTATTTTATCCCGCCCGAAGTGCGCAAAAAAATACAGGTGTCGGTGTATACGCTATGCTTTGCGTCGGCGATCATTATGATCATCCAGCTTTTTCCGTTTCCCTGGGCAGGGATCTGCCAGATTGGCCGCTCTATGTGCTCCACACGCCTGTGCTCGGTATCAGGCAACTGGCATATTGCGTGGGAAGTCCCGCTTAACGGCATCGGTAATTTCTTCTGGCGCATGGGCTTCCCTCCGCTCAGAAACGGGCTGTTTTCCTATATGTTCGTAGGCTTCGCCCTGCCAGTAATTTACGGTTCCTGGCGTATGACGCTATATCACTATGTCATGGGGCCCATGCTTGCGATCATGTCGACCAATAACGTCAATGAGCGCCCCGCTGTCTGGTGCCTGCTTTCTATCGGCTTCCTGCTCATCGTCGTTAAAACGCCCATCCGCCGCATACTGCATGTGAAGCGCTGGTTTTTCTATCCGCCGCAGGCACAGAGTTCCTAAACCCGTTGCATAAAATACTTTGTATTCTTAAAGCAGAAGTGTAACTTCATGCGACGATATCCCGCCTAAAAACAAGGAGAAACCTTATGGCACGCAAAAAAATCGCACTCATCGGCTCCGGCATGATCGGTGGCACGCTCGCCCATCTCATTGCGCAAAAAGAATTGGGCGATGTGGTACTGTTTGACATCGCCGAAGGTATGCCCCAGGGCAAAGCGCTCGATATCATCCAGTCCACCGACGTGGATGGCTCTGACGTGAAAATCAAAGGCACCAACGACTATGCCGATATCAAAGGCGCGGACGTGATCATCGTCACCGCCGGCATTCCGCGCAAGCCCGGCATGAGCCGCGACGATCTCATCAGCACCAACACCGGCGTCATCAAGACCGTGGGCGCTGCCATCAAGCAGCATGCGCCGAATGCTTTCGTCATCGTCATCACCAACCCGCTCGACGTCATGGTCTGGGTGATGCGCGAAACCTCCGGCCTGCCTCATAACAAAGTAGTGGGCATGGCAGGCGTACTCGACTCGGCGCGTTTCTCCTATTTTATCTCGGAAGCCACCGGCATTTCGGTGAAAGACATTTCGACCTTCGTACTCGGCGGCCATGGCGACACGATGGTACCTCTCGCCCGCTATTCCACAGTGGGTGGCATTCCCCTGCCCGACGCAGTGAAAATGGGCATGCTCAAGCAGGAAGCGCTCGACAAAATCATCCAGCGCACACGTGATGGTGGTGCGGAAATCGTTGGCCTGCTCAAAACCGGTTCAGCGTTTTACGCTCCTGCCGCCTCGGCCATTAAAATGGCAGAGGCTTATCTTTTCGACCAGAAACGCGTGATTCCCTGTGCCGCACATCTCTCCGGCCAGTACGGCGTAAAAGATCTGTATGTAGGCGTACCTGCGGTCATCGGCGCAGGCGGCGTGGAAAAAGTTATCGAAATCTCTCTTAATGCAGAAGAGAAAGCCGGATTCGATAAGTCGGTCGCCGCTGTGGCCGAACTCTGCAAGGCCGCCAAACTCTAATTCGGGATATTAAAATCCTTCGCAGAGGCAGGGCGGTTGGTTAAAACCGGATGGATTCCCTTGCATTTGCCTGCGTTTGGATTAAAAATTTCCTTCTCATTAAAAACAGCCAGAAGAGCAGACCATGAATATCCATGAGTATCAGGCCAAATCCATTTTAGCGAAATACAATGTGCCCGTGCCCAAGGGGGGCGTAGCCTATACTCCGGCAGAAGCCGAGAACGTTGCACGCAAACTCGGCGGCGGCCTGTGGGTGGTCAAAGCCCAGATCCATGCCGGCGGTCGTGGTAAAGGCGGCGGCGTTAAGCTCGCCCGCTCCATCGACGAAGTGTCGGAACTCACCAAGCACATGATCGGCATGAAGCTCAAGACGCATCAGACCGGCCCGGAAGGCAAAGAAGTAAAGCGCGTCTACATCGAGGAAGGCAGCGACATCGCAGCCGAGCTTTACCTGTCGATGATTGTTGACCGCGAAACCTCACGCATCACCTTCATGGTTTCTTCCGAAGGCGGCGTGGAAATTGAGGAAGTTGCCGAAAAACACCCTGAAAAAATTCACCGCGTCGATGTCGATCCCGCCTCTGGTATCCAGCATTTCCATTCGCGTAATCTCGCTTTCGCTCTGGGCATCAAAAAGGAAATGCAGGGCACGTTCGATGAATTCATCATGAACCTCTACCGCGCCTTCACCGAAAAGGACGCCAGCCAGCTTGAAATCAATCCGCTCGTGATCACCAAGCAAGGCAAGATCATCGCACTCGATGCCAAGTTCAATTTCGACGAGAATGCGCTTTACCGTCAGCATGATGTTCTTGAGATGCGCGACGAGGACGAGGAAGATCCGCTCGAGCGCAAGGCCGCCAAATTCGGCCTTTCCTACATCAAGATGGATGGCAATATCGGCTGCATGGTTAACGGCGCCGGTCTTGCGATGGCGACCATGGACATTATCAAACTTTACGGTGGTACGCCGGCTAATTTCCTCGATGTCGGCGGTGGCGCCACCAAGGAAAAAGTCACCGAAGCCTTCAAACTCATTCTTTCTGATCCGAATGTCGAAGGTATACTGGTCAATATCTTCGGCGGCATTATGCGTTGCGATATCATCGCCGAAGGCATCATCGCAGCTGCGCGCGAAGTAAGTCTCGACGTGCCGCTTGTCGTACGTTTAGAGGGCACCAACGTAGAACTCGGCAAGAAAATGCTCGCAGGCTCTGGCTTGCCTATCTTGCCTGCCGATAATCTTGCTGACGCAGCGGAACGTATTGTAAAAGCAGTAAAAAAAGCGGCAGCGTGACCTATGTCCACTGTCGGCGACGAGCACAAGGAGACGTTGCGTGACTTACTTAAAGAATGTGTGCTTACGTCGCAGGAAGGAAATAATGCTTGTTTTTATTTTGCGCCAAAACACGCGCAGGCGGCAATGGAATTTATAACATTTATGAATGAGCATTACGCAATGCCTACAGATCATTTCGATAGTTTCGGCAAGGATGTCTTCCCATTGCGCAAAACACTTCCGCCCGTAGAAAAGCGTTTGGCGGGCACACCTGATAAAGCCAAGACCGCAGAGGCTTCTTCCCGGAATCCCGAACTGCCGACGCCGCGGGCACATGAAACATTCTTGAAAATCACATTGCCTTTTGGCCGCTTTAAATCGCGCGCAGTCAAAGATATATTCATGCTCGATATCGCTTACATAGCGGTACATCCGGGCAGGGACGGCCAAGTACTTGCATGGTCGGAAACAGCAGCAGTCAACAGAAGGCTTGGTCTGATTGTAGACCGTACAAACCGCACAGCAGGCCGACCAACGCAACTGACGTGATATCTGAACGTAATAAAATTAATCTCTGATAGGAAAAATCTGTGTATGTCCATTCTCATCAATAAAAATACCAAAGTTATCTGCCAGGGCTTTACCGGTCGTGAGGGCACGTATCATTCCGAACAAGCGCTTGCCTATGGCACCAAGATGGTCGGCGGCGTTACTCCGGGCAAGGGCGGCGGCCAGCATCTGGGCCTGCCCATCTTCGACACCGTCGAGGAAGCAGTGCAAAAGTCCGGCGCTACCGCATCGGTGATTTACGTTCCGCCCCCTTACGCGGCAGATGCAATCCTCGAAGCCATTGACGCGAAAGTTCCACTCGTCGTCTGCATTACTGAAGGCATTCCCGTGTTTGACATGGTGAAGGTCAAACGGTCGCTTTCTGGCAGCAAGACGCGTCTCATCGGCCCCAATTGCCCGGGCGTGATCACGCCCGGCGAATGCAAAATCGGCATCATGCCCGGCCATATCCATAAAAAAGGCCGCATCGGCATCATCTCGCGCTCAGGCACACTGACCTATGAAGCCGTGGCACAAACCACTGCCGAAGGCCTTGGCCAGTCTTCCTGTGTCGGTATTGGTGGTGACCCGGTCAACGGCACCAATTTTGTCGATATGCTTGAAATGTTCCTGGCTGATTCTGAAACCGACGCCATTATCATGATCGGCGAAATCGGCGGCAGCGCGGAAGAGGACGCGGCAGAGTTCATCAAGAAGAGTAAAACCAAGAAACCGATTGTCGGCTTCATCGCTGGACGTACTGCGCCTCCGGGACGTCGTATGGGTCATGCCGGCGCTATCATTTCCGGTGGCAAAGGCGGTTCGGAATCCAAAATTGACGCGATGAAATCTGCAGGCTTCAAGGTGGCCGATTCTCCCGCGGCACTTGGCAAAACCATGGCGGATCTGCTTAAGAAAGCTGCTTAAGTTTTTATTCCAGGAATTCTTCAACGTCGGGAATGCGCGTAAATGCAATTTTGGTGCCGGAAAAACTACGCCCCTGTGACGGCAGCATGCCCACCAGTACCGAATCGCGGCCAAAACGATGGTTGATTTTATCAAGTGCTGCCGACATGCGCTCCGCTTTAGCGCGCTGTCTTAAATCCACATTGGGCAATGCGGTAAATAATTCTGGCTGTAAATCGCCGGCAGCGGTAAGACCTGAAAGCGTAACGGATACTTTCTTAAAACGCCTGCCACGTGCTTCCTTTACCATCCTATTCCAGCCCCGCTCCATCAGTTGAAGGAAAGTAGGGGTATCCTGGGCACGCCAGCAGGCAAGATGCGCTTCTACACGCGGGCCGTTCTCAATACGCGCGGTGACTGAAAAATGCGAAGCATAATAGCCAAGGCGGCGCAAACGACTTGCCACTTTAAGGGTAAGTCTGCGTGCAACAAAACGTGCCTTGGCAGGTTCGCGCAGTTCCGGAGCCATCACGTGGCTGTGGCCGATGGTGCTGCGCGTGGTCTCTTCTTCGGGTAGATCTTTGCCACGCAGCAGGTACCACATCTTCTCACCCCATACGCTGCCCCATATCACGCGCATGCGATCAGGAGAGAGAGCCAGCAGTGATTTCATATCGCCAATGCCCGCAAGCAGCAGGCGCTTTTCCATGCTCCTGCCGATGCCAGGCAAGTCGCGAAGTTTAAGGCCATACAGCTTGTGGGGCAGATCGGGGGCCTCAATGAGGGTGAATCCGTCGGGTTTCTTTAAATCAGTGGCGACTTTTGCCAGATAGCGATTGGGCGCAATGCCGATGGAGCATTTCACATATTCGCCTACATTCTTTGCCAGGCCGCGCTTAATAGACAAGGCAATCTCGGTAGACTGCGCCACCGACGTTTCATTGTCCATCAGCCAGCAGGCGACTTCGTCAATCGAACACACTGCGGTGACAGGAATATGGCTTTCGACTTCCTTAAGGATACGGTGATGATAATCGACATATTTCTCATGTTGGCCCAGCACGCAAATAAGCGCCGGGCACATACGCTTGGCTTCGTAAATCGGCGTGCCTGTCCTGATGCCAAACGCCTTGGCTTCATAACTGGCGGCAATGGCACAGGTGGCATCCGTATCTACCGGCACTACCGCCACCGGCTTGCCGCGCAGAGCAGGATTCAGTTCCTGTTCAACACTGGCAAAATAACTGTTGAAGTCGATATAGAGCCAGCGCAGAACGGCTGCAGAAAATGGATAGGAGGAATGGGACACGACACCATCTTGGAACTGAAACGGAATTTTGTCCAGTAAGGTGGCTACTATCTTCATCTATAAGAATTTTGAGCCTTCTCAATCGTTTATGGACAAGGCCTTGTCCTTCTTTTACAAAGCAGGGCTCTTTGCGCGATGCCCAGATAGCTCCGTTGGTAGAGCAAGGGACTGAAATCCCTGTGTCGCTGGTCGATTCCGGCTCTGTCATAGAAAATAGCGTGCGATAAAGGCAAAAAAGAATCCGATCAGATACATCGCCAACGAAACGCAAAATAAACTGAAGCTGATGCGGCGCAGACGCTTGCAAGCTTTTGCTTCAGCTGCATCTATCGGACAAGGAGCATTACGGGTTACATAGCATGAGATGCCGGAGATAACGAGCATGATGCCAGCGAAGATAAATAGGCCCATTTTATGCTCTGAGAGCCAAATCAGTTGAGGCACTGCGCTCACCAGCCCTATCAAGGCAGCGCCCGCACCGATGGATACCAATAAGGCAGGCAATGCGCAGCACAAGAGCGTACTAAACGAGCCAAAAAGCGTCACTGTGGTAATGATACGGTTCTTTGTACTCATGGCTTTTCTCTCGTAATGCCAGTGACGCTGTAGCCAGCATCAGTTATCAGCTTCGTCACTGTCGCATCATCCAACGTCTGTTGCGGTTTGGTATTGATTGTTACCAGCTTATGATCCAAATCCACTTTTATGCTGTCAACACCGGACTGTTTCTTGAACGTCTTCTCAATGCCAGTTGCGCAGAAAGCGCAAACGAGGCCATTAATAGACGCTTTGATGGTTTCGGCGCAGGCTGCACCGGATAGGGTTATCATCATGACAAATGCGATAAGAATTTTCTTCATAAAGTCTCCTAAAACTGTAAATCCCAATTCAACATCAAACGGTGATTGCTGCTGTAACCCACTTCTACGAGCGAGCTTTGGTAGAAAAGCCGCACTAGTGGAGTGACAACATACGTATCCGTCTTGCTCGGATGATCATCGACCTGCACCATGAACCATGTGGCAATATCATCATAATTGGCGAGATAGGGCGCTACCCCTACCCTCGCCCTCTGCCAGACAGACGCATTGATGTCGTCGGCAAACATGCCGCGAACTTCATAGGAGCTGTAAACCCGCCGCGTTTCGTAATCGGCCATCATGCTGGACCATGCAGCGCCTCTGGTTTTGCCATCGCCGTCGGCTATGCCGGCGCCTGTTGAATTAAAAATATTAGCCTGACCGTCTGGTAGGTTCCAACGGTGAATGAGCGTATTGAACTCCGGCCCGTGAACCGAGAAGTCCTTTCCGTCCCGTTCATTCTCTTCCCATTTGTCATACCAGCCCACCGCATAGTTAGGGGTGATGGTATAATCCACGGAAAAAGTATGGCCGGTTTCGTCATTCTCCTGCATTGCCATTACGCCATCGACATAAGAAATGGGTTTGGCTTGTGCTGAGAAAGAGACACCAAGTGCGATGCTGGCAAAGGCCAGCGTAAATATGGCTTTAAGCATAAATCCTCTCACAGATAGAAATAAACGCGCTTGCAGGCAATGCCTGCAACGAAGTCAAGTCTATGAGAGGTATTTAGGAGGGCGTTCTTGGGTTTGTGGGAAGTGCGAGGTAAGTGCGCTATCGCGAGCAAAAGGAATCATCGAGGTACGTGTAAAAAACAATACGGCTATTTCTGAAGTGGCAGGAAAAACATTCATACTGTTAAGTGACGAACATCCCAAAACGCAATCTCCATCGCAGCTTTTATTCTTCTGATGCCCTGTTTTTGAGAGGCAATCTTTACAATCTTTCATCATCATCTGTGTTTTGGCGCCAACGCAGCAACCTTGTCCTGCCTGCACAGGAATACCCGCAGTGGCAATTGCCACTGCCAGCAGAACGGTAAGAATATTTCTTAGTTTAATCATGCGGACGCATTCTACCATACAAATGAGCGTGACTCTATTATGCTATTTGAACCCATATAATATCACTAAATGAGATCGAACCGATATGAATGTATATATATATCAAAGTATTTTGGAGCTGGTTCGAGTCCGTCTCCATTTTTGCTAAATAACCTGTTGATGAATCACTCTCAATTTCATTTCGGGGTATAAACGAAGTGCCTGGCAAAAGGCGAGTGAGAATTATACTGGTTTGGTCAATAACTTATGCCTATGATTCGATGGAGACTCTGCTAGGTGCAGGTGAGCATGGACGATACTGAGGTTTGCGTGGCACCCAATATTTCAATGAAAACGTCTAGAGAATCTCTCTTCGGTTTCACACTCATCGAACTTTCCATTGTGCTCGTCATCATCGGGCTTATCGTCGGTGCTGTCCTTGTAGGGCAGGACTTAATCCGTGCCGCAAGCGTACGAGCCACCGTCACACAAATTGAGAAATATAACACTGCGGTTAACACCTTTCGTGGGAAGTTCGGTTATTTGCCGGGTGACATCAATGCTACAGCAGCTACTCAATTTGGCTTCGCGGCACGCGGAGCAGGCGAAGGCAGTGGCGATGGAAATGGGCTGTTAGAAGGAAGCGGTGGAAGTAATGGAAATATTGTTGTGAGTGGTGAGACGGGCATGTTCTGGGTGGATCTAACCGTAGCCAACGGATTAAATATAAATCTGATTGACGGCAGTTTCAATCCATACACCCCTGCAACCATGTGGAATTCCAATAATCCCGGTAACAATCTGTCCGGAACTGTACTCAATAAGTACCTGCCGCAGGCCAAAATCGGGCGGGGAAATTATGTGTATGTGTGGAGTGGTGGCTGGGTAGAATCACTTAACGGTTCACCGGGTAATGCGATAAATTATTTTGGTATCGGACAAATTATATCCACAGGTGTTGGGCTCCCAAACGCCAATATGGGGCTCACTGTAAAAGAAGCCTATGACATCGACAATAAGATGGATGATGGATTTCCACAATCCGGCCGGGTGATGGCCATGTTCGATGATAGTAATGATTATTATGGTTTAGATACGCAAAATAATTGTGTGTGGTCATCCGCACTAGCCAGTGACGGAGGGGGACAAGCTACTTTGTGCGGTCTTTCAGATGCAGCAACAACAGGGCCTGTTACCTCAGCAGGGAGTGTTGCCTCAAGCGATACCAATAGTACCACCACCTGTTTTGACTACTCTAACCCAAGCGCTCCTTCGCTTCCGTTGGTATATTCAATGAAGAACAATGCCCAGCAGGTTAATTGCGCGCTATCGTTCCAGTTTCAGTAATGATATTCAATATTTCAATGAAAACAGCTAGCAAACCTCGCGCGGGTTTCACGCTCATTGAGCTTTCCATCGTGCTCGTCATCATCGGGCTCATAGTGGGCGGGGTGTTGGTTGGACAAGACTTAATCCGCGCTGCCGGCGTACGGGCCACCGTCACGCAGATTGAAAAATATAACACTGCTGTTAATACGTTTCGTGGAAAGTTCGGTTATTTACCCGGTGACATCAATGCAACGGCAGCAGCGCAGTTTGGCTTTGCTGCGCGTGGTATTTTAGCAGGCCAAGGGGATGGAAACGGCGTTCTACAGGGTGATAGTCCATCAGGTTGGGGAGTTGGGCTTATTCCTTTTAGCGGGGAAACCGAGATGTTTTGGGTAGATTTAAGCAAAGCAGACTTGGTGGATGGAAGTTTCACAAATAATTGTATGACCGCGCTGCCTGCCTTTATCTCCGCAACCGGTATGGGTCAGTATATGCCCGAGGCAAAAATCGGGGGAGGCAATTATATTTATGTGTGGAGCGGCGGCTGGTCTGAAATCAGTTATTATAATAATGGCCAATTGGGTAATAGCGACGGCAATAATTATTTTGGCCTTTCCGTAATTATGAACCCGCTTGTCGCCAGCAATCCCGCTTCAAATGTTGGATTAACAGTCTCGCAAGCCTACGGCATTGATAAAAAAATGGACGATGGAATGCCTCAGTCAGGCAGAGTTATGGCAGTGTATCCAAACGATGTTGCATGGTGGGCCGCCAATGGCAACCTTGATCCTGACTTTGGCCAACAGGAAAGCGGTGATTTTAATACCGGAACGGGCGGACCTGCGCAAACGGGCGATTTTGGTGACGCCACCTCAGCCGGTCCCAACTCATGTTATGATGCTAGTTCGGGCAGCGAGCAATATTCCATGCAGATCAATAGCGGCGCAGGCATCAACTGCGTACTCTCCATTCGTTTTCAGTGATTCGCCTTCTCTCGGCCCTGCCGTATACATATAATAGCCGCGCTGTAGACAGGAGGATCTCTCTTGGCAAAGCATGACCCACCGCTAAAGAGCAATACGCTAGAATTTACTAGATAATTATCGAATTAAGGCAAGGGAAAGAGAAGCCATATATCACAATATATTAACCGGATTCTTGGTAGAATAAATTCTGCCCTTTATTTGCGACGTATGGCGGGTTGCGAAAGTTGCCTTCCGTCATAGGCAAGACAACCAAGTTGTGAACTATTTGCTGCAAGAGCGAGTGGCTGTTTGCTGCCTTTTTCGAGGATAGAATTTACGTTCCTGTTTATCAGGCCGGCACGAGTGCGTGAGGCATAAACAAGATCCAGTGCGGATTCTAACGCCATTTCGTGAATTTCGTAGCCATCAATAGCATGTTGCAAAAAATCATCTTTATCAGGCTCGATCTTCATTTCACGCATGGCGGACATAAAGTTTGTTTCCTGGCACTTTTCCTGAATGCGCGACCAATCGCTTGCAAGGTTCTTTTTGGTTACATTGTTGCCAGCCATCCAGCGATTAAAGAGAATTTGTGAAGCGGCGGCTCCTAGTGGATAAGCAATATGCCTGAAAGGGGCATAACGTATCAGTATTTCGTTCTGCCAAGGACTGGTGGGTACATCCGTCATAATTTCTTTGGTAATTGCGTCTATCCTGGCAACATCAGGTAAACGGCCATCAACCGAAGTCTTTTTGTATTCTTGCACCAAGGCTGCTTCCATCTCTGCTCTCTTGGCACAAGTAAAAAATAACCCATCGAGCCTATTCTTCCAAACGGTGTTTATATTGTACGCCAGTAAGTCGTTCTTGGAGAATGTCGTGGAAAGATGGCGATAGAGCAATCTCTCGGCCAGGGCAGAAAATGTTTCTTGCAAAGGTGTATTGCTAAGGGGCAGCTTTTGTTCCGGGGCGCTGCGTAGCGCATTGGCGTATTTCTGGAACGCACATAAATGGCCGCATTCATGCGCAAGAAAAAAAAGATTCTGTAGTGATACTTTGTTTATTCCATCATTTAGCGGCACAGATGCATAAGGACGGTTTCTTAGCCTTTCTGATAAGGCCTCAATGTCTTTTGGAACGGTCGCGGTATAACCGCTAGCGGCCGACTGCGCCCCATAAATCGAAGGCGCAAAGCTAATGCGTCCTTCTTCAAACGCTTCACTAACCATCATAGCCATTTCCGGGTCGAAAGCCTTAAAAGCCTCCACTACAATTTTTACTGCTTCTGAGGGTGTAAAATAGACATTCTCATCCTCACCGAGATTTAATCCCCCCGCTTTCTTGGTAATTTTATGATGCACGGGACGTGGAGAGTGCACATAATCCAATAGCTCATCTATGACGCGCTGGCCTAAACGTGGCGAAATGGCATTATCGTAACAAAACAATATAAGTGGTGTTCCATTGGGGCTAAAATCACTGGCATCCTTGATGCTTGCCATCATTCGCGACTCTAACGCTTTTAGCAGCAATGCTTCTCTTTGTGGGTCCTCTTTGGGCAAACCCATGGCTTTGATATAGAGCGTATCTATGTCTTCAACATTCTCTGTCATGTTGCTGAAGTATAACCGCTATAGCGTTAGCTAATCGTTAATAGGACTTACATGGCCGTCTATAGATATAAATGGAGGGATTCTCAAAAGTCGAATAAAACCCTGAAATAACGTGTTGTATCTTGTTGCCAGTCTGAACCAAGCGTTTGCCGGTTTTTCCGAAGTTGACACCGCCCACCCCATGCATGTCTTGGGAAAAACTATGCCACGGTAAATGCAGCAGTGGATATATCGCCATCGGTAGTCATTGCGCTCATAGAACTGAAATGGTCATGGTATCCTCAACTACCGCAGTTGAAGCCAGGAACAATGACTTCAAAAAACAATTCCTCAGAGCAATCAGTATCGCTCGCGCGGGCCGGGTGCAGAGGGCCGAACGCGGCTGCCGTGTTGGGGCTGTTCGACAAGACTGGGGTCACCCACATTATAGGCCGCATGAAGGGCATTTGATTTACCCAGCATCGTCTGGTACTGACGCGTAAGCGACACTTGCGCACGCGGTTTGCTATACTGATATTCTTTCTCGGCCATCCCCATCAGTACCAAGAATTCTTTTTCCTGCATGCGCAATGCGGCGGCAAGCAACATCACCTGGCGTCTGCTTTCAAAATGCGCTCCCCTCTCTTCGAGCTTAGGCGTTTTCTCAAGCTTCATATCCCGAACGACATTGTCCGAAGCATATAAATCTTTCAGCACTTGATCGATTGTTGCTACATCCCGGCTCAGCTGACTTCTGGGCGGATCGGTCAATTCGGTCTGATGGGCAGTCCATTTCTCGACATATTTAGCAATCCGATCGGGCACGTTGCTAGTAAATGATTCGGGAGGATGGGTGTCTATGCGAGCCATGTTAACTCCAGTTACAAAAGGGGGGAAATTCAACCGACGGCCCATTTTATCAGCGAAATATTAATAATACCTTACCCGGCCAGTGCGCTCCATGAGCGCCTGACAGCAAAAACACTTAAAATTCCGAAAAAATGGTTGCGGGGGCAGGATTTGAACCTGCGGCCTTCAGGTTATGAGCCTGACGAGCTACCGGGCTGCTCCACCCCGCGACAAGGAAGGGCGTCTTTATAACAAACTGCTTTCAGAATGCAAGTAAGTACGGCGTAAAAAATAAAGATAGCTGCGCTTATCGCAAGCAAGGTAAACACGCCTGAGGTACATATATAACAATGAGTTACTAGGCTGTCTCTGTCGTCTCAACAATATTGGCACTATCTTAACTATTACGCCCTACAATATATCCATACCAAACATCGCTAAATGCATGTCAAACCTCCAGCCCATATCCTCCGTAAAAAGCCAGCATCTGCAAAGAAAGAGACGCGCGCTGCTTAGCGGCCTTGCGGGGCGCACTTACATTGATGAGCAAGGAGTACTGGTAAGCAACGGACTGAGCACTGAGCTTATTTGCTTTCCCAGCGATGTACAGATGCATCGGCTGTTGCTGGATGAGAAAATCCGCAATGCAATTTCCTATTCCACCGCATTCAAAGATATCGAGGAAATAAATGCATTGCTTTGCATGCCGCCCGAGGACGCCAGCCATCACTTGACGCTCGGACTCTACATGTATCTTGCCGACGAATGCAGCCGGCTGAATTGTCCCAAAACCTTTCTTACCGCCATGCGCGAGGCGGGAGCCACACTCGCCGGACACGAAAATCCCGACCGTAAGAACCTTTATGATCGCACCATGCAGGCACTGGACATTCTTGGGCTGAAAGAAAGCCACGGCAAAATCCTCAGCGAATGGTACAGCAAGGGCGAGTTCACCGTAAATGGCGATCGCAACTGGTCGGAAGAAAAGACTAAAGATGACTATGAGATGCACGGCGCCTATGCGCGCTTGGCAAGCGTCATCGAGTCACCGCAAAAATTTCTTTCGCTTAATCTGGCCATCTCCTACGCGTTGGGTAATAAGCAAAACATGCAGGGCCTCTGTGCCAGCGAAGCCTACAACGCAACCGCTGCTCTCACCAGCCAGGAGGGCAGCAAAAAAATCGATAGCCGCATTGCCGAGCGGATTGCAAGCGGCATGAACACACGTGCAGACCGGATCAAGGAGCGTATTGAGGCAACGTTTACAACCTCGCAACCGCTGCCGCCTGCGGAATATAAAACCGCCTTTGCCAACAAGATGCTCTCGCTATTGCCCGACGAGACACTGGAGCTGCTCTACCGCAAAGGCTATATGTTCGCCTATACCAATAATTCCAATATCAGTACCTGCTATCCCAAGGAAAATCTTCCGGCAATTTCGTTAAAGAATAATCACGAAAGCAGGTACAGCAGCGGCACCCGCCAGAGTCGCTACCGCATGATTTTTCTTTCCAACGGCAACAGGATGAATGCCCAGGATATTGCCAATGACGAAGCGCTGCGGGCCAAGGTTGTAAGCCAGACCGTGCTGCATGAATCCATGCATCTCATGATCGGTTATTTAAGCGGCGAGCAGAAAAAGCGGTTGCAGAATTCCGTAGAAACGCTGGGTTACGAACTTGAGCGCCACCCGTCTGATCTGCCACCGGGTCTGCTTAAAACCATCGACACCAATACACTTGCCGAAGTCGCCGATTTCAAATCCCGTCTTTATTATAATTACGGCTGGAATGAAAAATGGGAAGAAGTGGCCTGTAATCTCTACGGGCTGATGCATGCGGAATATCCCGATGCCCAGGGGAAAAACCCGCTTCAAGATATTCCTTGCTTTGCCCCCGCCTTGGCACAGATAGAACAGGCGACAAAGATTGCGCTTGAGCAATGCCGCAAAGATTATTCGCATGTCCGGCTGGAAAAACATGCAGGCAAGGACGGGCGACAGTTCCACTAAGCCTACATCTCATTGAATATATTGTGAGAAATAGATAACGCCTGGACCCCAAAAACCCTTGCCTAATGGCGGCTGAGACCGTATATCAGGCGCTATGCATTTTGACTATCATACCCTCTTTCAGACTCGCTACATCGTTCTGGCCGCCCTGCTCGCCTCGGCACTGTTTGTCCATTACCGCGGACAGGTGCGCCACCGCTTCGCACGCCAACTGACGGATCACTCGACATTTCTGGCGCCGCTGAATGCACTTATCTATATGTTTTCGCGCGTGCCTTCCAAGCCTTACCAGAACGTCGAAGACTTTCCTCACCTGCAACCGCTGAAAGATAACTGGCAGGCCATCCGTGATGAAGGATTGCGCCTGATGGACGAAGGTTTCGTGCGCACATCCACCGGCCATAACGATCTGGCGTTTCATTCTTTCTTTCGCCTCGGCTGGAAGCGCTTTTATCTGAAATGGTATGATGATCCCCTCCCCTCGGCCGAACAATTCTGTCCCAAGACGGTAGAGCTGCTCAAGAGCATCCCCAGCGTACACGGCGCCATGTTTGCCATGTTGCCCGCCGGCGGCAGGCTGGGCGCACACCGCGACCCCTTTGCAGGCAGCCTGCGTTATCATCTGGGCCTGCGCACCGCCAACAGCGATGCGTGCTGGATAGATGTCGATGGCATCCGTTACAGCTGGCGTGATGGCGAAGCGGTCATGTTCGATGAAACCTACGTGCATGCCGCCAAGAACGAAACCAATGTTGATCGCCTTATTTTATTCTGTGATGTCGAGCGTCCGCTCAAAGGCTGGCTGCCCACGGCCATCAATCGCTTTATCATTCACCATCTGGTGAAAATCACTGCCACGCAAAATGTGGAGGGTGAGCCGGTCGGCCTTGCCAACCATCTCTTCGCGCCGGTGTATCATGTGCGCATCCTTTTCAAGCGCCTCAAAAACTGGAACCGCAAAGTATATTACGGCATTAAGTACGCCGGTATCTGCGTCGCGCTGGTGGCGATACTGAAATAAATACCTGCCGGAGAATGGTTGTAAGATCTTGTTTCGTTCGCAGTAAAATATGCTAGATTGCCGGGGTTACTATTTCATTTTAATGAGGTTCCACCATGTCAGCTACCAGCCACAAAATCGCCGAACTCGTCCAGCAATTCCAGGAAGAAGACGCAAAATTCGAAGGCGGCAACAAAGCCGCAGGCACGCGCGCTCGCAAAGCCCTGATGGAAATCAAAAAAGCCTGTGACGCCCGTCGTAAGGAAATTCAGGCGTCCAAGAACGCCGAATAAATTCACGGCCTTATATTGTTATAAGATGCGCCCGCAATGAATGGTTGTGCTGCGGGCGCAGTCGTTTAACGCTCTGATAATTTAGAGTGAAACTCCCGCCTTCTTATCCCGACTGCAGTTAAGCAGTGGCGTGTTGGGAATCGTATTCTCGATACCATAGCCGCACGCACTGGCGGGAAAGTCCGCCGCCAGATTTTGTGGGCGGTAAGCGGAGTTTTGCATTCGGATAGGTACACTGTTGGATAGCGTTGCATCCTTGGCGATATCACGCAGTTTTGGAATCCACCAGAACGGGCTCCAAGAATCATGCAGCGCACCCAGCGCCGCCTTAGGATCGGACTGAGCGTATTTTTGCAATAGATGCGGTTTAAACGTTACGCCCACCCCGCACATCTGGCGCATCATCCAGCCAAAGGTAATATCCGCAGGCCCCGAATCCGGGTAGCCGCCACCGACATCCCCGTGCACCCCTGGAAACCAGATCTGCTTTATTTTCTGATCGGGAGCAAAAGGAGGTGTCCATAATGTGGGAGCAAATGCTCTGCGCTTTTCATCAATAGCAATGGCGTGAAACCCGGCTTTTACATTCGGATGCAGGGTCGTATCGAGAAATCCATAATGCTGTTGATCCCAGTTGGCAAAAAGCCCGCCGGGGATTCCCAGAGCACCAACCGTGTCCCAGACGCCCACCGCTTCGATGGGAGTAGCGGTATTGCCATATTTTTGCGCGAGATTTAACATGCGCAGGTGGCGATCGCCCTGGGTATCGCGGTAGGCTAAAAATGCATCCTCTATGGCCTGGGCGCCGACCTTATTTTTGGCGGGAAGCCCGACACTGGCAATCATTCCGGCAATGCTGCGCGCAGTATAGGCACCACGACTGAATCCGACGAGATAAATCTTATCGCCGGGCTCATACACGCTTGCAATCTGTTGATAACCTTCTTTGACATTCTGTATAAGCCCATCGCCAAACGCACCGCCGAAGAGACGGCTCAATTTCCCGCCTTGCGTTCCTACGCCTGGGTCATAGATCTTAACCTGGGAGAGCGAATTCTCCGGCAGCGCATCAAAAAACCTGCGCACATTGGTATCGGCAAGCTTGCCATCTTTCCGCTCGTTAGGATGGCTCCAGGTACCGTCAGCACAGTATATAATATTCTTGGGCATGAATTAACTTAGCTTTATCCTCAAAGGGCCTAAAACGTGGCGCATGGTTTGCGTGGGAATGAATATCATCACCTGATTGGAAAGTTCCTCTTTGACAGGCGAATCATGTTGATCGGGAAAAAGCTTTTTCAACTCCCAGTCAGAAAAACCAGGATTAATATTCACTATCAGCATCCCGCCATCCTCCCTGACCGGACAGAACAGGCGCACTTTGGAAAATTCCCAGAGCGGGGCGGGTTCATCAGCCGGCCGGTTTTCTGCCGGATCGCGCTTCTCACGTATGGTATTCGTGAGATCGGCAATGGCCTGCGCTCCCGTAAGCATATTTTCCTTTTTTTCTTTGAGGTATTCTTCAGTCAAGGCGGTGAACTCTCCTCTTTCGGCATTCCATACTTGTCTGAAACGTTCGAACATCGTTGCTCTTGGCACGTACAAATTCTTCACCGGCACTTCGATCAGCTCTCGTTCTTTAAATCCTATTTCGACTAGCCTTTTGGCGGTAAATGGCTCACCTGAATATTTCCGCGTTACCTTGACTGCATACATGCACGGATGCATATAGTTGGGTTCGCTAATGTCCTGCGGATTGCAGGTAAAGTCCGTGCCGAATTTTATCTGGAATTTCTTTTGGAAATTCTCGAGTAACTTGGCCGTTTGCGGATCGCGTTGTATTTCTTCGCCCATGAATGCCCCATGCACGGCTATCTTACTTAAAAGATAGACCAATATTATTAAGTTTATGTTAATAAATACGAGGCCGCTCGGCTATATAGCTTATATTAAACAATAGAATAGGCCGTTAAACACCTATTTGCGCCTGTCGCAAAACAGAGGCGTTACCGATAATAAAAAGAAGGATAAAATACCGGCGGAGGCGGTATATAAGGCCGTGCCATCACGCCCGTGCGCCCCAGTGCCAGCTGATGGCACTCAAACGCTTCGCCTTTCATTGAGATATTCTCGATATGGTAATGCGGCGGCGGCGCTAGAAAAGATACTTCGCAGCCACTCGTGCGCTCATAGGGCGACAACGCATCATAGGTGGTGGCATGGTTATAGGTCAGCATGCGCGAACCGTTGGTGAGTTTGGTTTCAGCTGCCGGAGGTCCCCAGGCTAAAATCACCTTATCGATCGACTGATGGGCATATTCCTTCCACAAGACCTCGCGTGATTCATTGACCGGCGGTGGCGGGGTGCAGGAAAACAGCCCGGCAATGCAGATCAGCAAAAAGCCGCGTAATGCCCGCATGCTGCTGCCCCATTGCTATTGAAGATTGGCTTCGGATTCGATGGAGATTTTCACGTCATCCCCCAGATTCGGCAGATAGGCATTCATGCCGAAATCCGAACGCTTAAGCTCGGTAGTGATGGAAAAGCCTGCGGTCTTCTTTTTCATCATGTTGATGCCGATTTTATTAAGCTTCACATCCAACACTACGGGTTTGGAAACGCCATGCAGCGTAAGTGTGCCCTGCACCTTGGCATCGTCCTTGCCCACCAAATCCACCTTGTCGCTCACGAATGTGGCGAGAGGAAATTGCTCTGCATCAAAGAAATCTTTGCCCTTGAGATGTTCTTCGAGTTTGGCATCACCGGTCACCAGATTGGCAATGGTAATTGTCGCAGTAACCTTGCTATTGGCGGGCTGCGCCTCATCAAGCACCAGCGAACCCTGTACCATGGCAAACTTGCCCGTAGGATTGGAGAAGCCAAAGTGATTGATACTCCAGTTAACGCCGGTATGCGATGGATCAAGTGTATAGGTTTCCGCCGCTGCCTGCGCACTGCCTGCAAATGCTATAAACGAAAGAACCGCTGGGATAAAACGCATTGTCATAAGGCCTCTTTGAAATGTTCCGGTGTTGCATGGCAGAGCTGCCATAAGAACGTGCAA
>Ga0206878_10080_pt1 | contig 39690 bp, 31 predicted proteins | sample Alteio_BWOrgCont_8_FD_152621 | JGI IMG/M metagenome (GOLD analysis project Ga0206878, IMG submission 152621) | Enriched cells from forest soil in Barre Woods Harvard Forest LTER site, Petersham, Massachusetts, United States -... | ecosystem: Environmental > Terrestrial > Soil > Temperate forest >... | reverse complement strand
ATTCGAGCGGGAATACTTGGAACTAAACCAGCAAAGATTAGGGGCTGTTGACATCTCAAGGTTTTGTATCCGCTTCAAAACCTGGATCCAAGTGTGTTACCGTTGATGTTGGCGGCGGCGTTAGCTGAAACAGGCGTGCCTGCGCTGCAATATAACCACCACCGCCATCAACGTCCATCTTATCATTAATGGCTGATTTTAATATATTTGCCTTATCACGATTATTCAACTTATTTGCTTCTTCAAAAGGTGTAACTCCTTCTTTATCTGCAATCGTTGGATCAGCGCCAGCGACAATTAGCATTTTTATTATATCTGGAGAGGCTTTTTCAGATTTGGCTGCCCACCATAGAGCAGTTCTACCATCGCTATCTATTTGATTGATATTACCTATACCAAGCTTTATTAAGGCTTTAACAACGTCAAAATGACCATTTTGAGCAGCAATATGAAGTGGCGAAAACCCATGTTTATTTTTTACATTAACACTAGCACCATACTTAACTAATATTTCAAGACTCGCTAGATTACCTGTCTCTGCGGCCATATATAGCGCGCTAGCACCATCGATATTTAATACATCGATGAGCGCTGCAAATTCTGGAAGCAAATATTCAAGTACTTCGACTCTATTCTTTATTGTAGCCGCATGGAGCACCGTATTTCCATTATCTCTAACTTGTCTGATATTTGCACCACGCTTTACGACATACTTTAGCACTTCTAGATGTCCGTTTTGTGCAGCGGCATAAGCAGCTGTTACATTTTGTCCTTTAGTATAATCATTTAGATATCTAGTGCTTTCATCTAAAGTAAGATCGCCTAGTAGCAACTTAATGACTCCTAATTCACCATGAAAAGCAGCCACTGTGAGTGGAGTTAATCCGGCAGCATTCATTTTATATCGATTGGCTGCGTCGTTCCTCAGGAATAATTCAACTGCCTTATCAAAACCATGCATAGCAGCAACATAAAGTGGACTTTGATCACTAATGGTACATGCATTGACGTCTGCGCCATACGACATCAGACATTCTACGAGTTCAAGCGCATTTTCATGTATCGTTTCAAGCGCCTTATCATAGGTAATTCCAAATTTTTCTTCATATTGACGCTTAATCTCTTCTTTAGACATAGCTTTAAGTTCTTCTTGAGCTATTTTAAGTTTACCTTCAGGTTTATTGCCATAAGTTTGAACAGCAGCAGAAAGAGGTCCGGCTCCCATTTTATCATACTGAGTTACATTCGCGCCGTTCAATAGCAACTGCTTAACAATATTTAAATGACCACCATAGGCAGCTATATTTAAACACGACATATCGTTTTTATTCTTAAACGTTACATCAGCTCCAGCTTTTATTAAGACCTCTACAACCTCCAGATGGCCTTGTCTTGAAGCAATAAACAAAGGTGACCAGCCATTCCTCGCTTGGAGGTTAGGATCTGCTCCTAACTCCAATAGTTTTTTTATAACATTTACTTTTCCATGATGAGACGCTATGTAAAGAAGAGTTTCGTAAGTCAATATATTATCACCAAGTGATGTCTCAATTTTCATATCAACGCGGTGCTTACTATCAAGTGCGTTAGCCAGCGCATCAGCATCATCATGCATAACAGCAGTTAATAAAGCTCCTTCTAGCAGAGGAGCTTTACCACGAATATTTTTTAAAGCTCCAAATCCTGCTATTATGGCGGCATCTTGAGGATTGGTATTCTTAAATTGTGTATTGATTGCATCTAATGCGCCTTGCCCAGCCAATTTAATAATCATATTTTCTATCATGGTTGCGGCTTTTGTGAAATTTCTTCTTTTTGCCTCGTGTAACGCCGTATATCCATGCTTATTTTCAATACCAAGACCTATATTTGGTTGCGCTAATAAATATTCCAAATATTCTATTCGGTTTTCTTTAGCCGCAAAATGTAAAAGCGTATCTCCTTTTGTATCAGCCAGATTTAAATCTTCTGGTGTTAATATTTCTTTTAGTTCAGATAGCGGTCGGTATACCATTGTTTTTGCTATTATCGGTCTCATTTTTACTCCTTACAAATCAATGTATCAAATATACGCACAGAATGGTAGCTATTATAACATAAGTTTTTTGTTGTAGCAATTTGTTGTTGGCGCGTACATGTTGGAGCAGACACCTCCCATGCTTTTGCCATGAGAAATAAACCCTTGTTTCAGACACGCAATTTTTGTACCATCAGCATTCCGTTTCCCGCTCCGAAATCATTATGAAACAAGCTTGGTTAAGCCGTGTGTTCCCCATCGCTGCGATTTTTTCATTCCGCATGCTGGGTCTATTTATGATGATCCCGGTATTTAGCGTCGCAGCAACCTCCCTGACAGATGCAACACCGGCCCTAATAGGCATTGCACTGGGCAGTTACGGGTTGAGCCAAGGATTGCTACAAATGCCGTTTGGCTTTCTGTCTGATCGCTTTGGAAGAAAACCGATTCTGACCATAGGCTTGGTGTTATTTGCCATTGGCAGTTTGCTCGGTGCATACACTGATTCTATATATGGCATGATTATTGCAAGAACCTTACAGGGAACGGGTGCTATTGGCAGTGTGTTAATGGCCTTAATGGCTGATTTGACCCCGGATGAGCACCGCACCAAAGCCATGGCGGTCATTGGAATAACCATTGGTATCTCATTTAGCCTTGCAATGGTGATAAGCCCAGCAATAACTCATCATTTTGGTCTTTCCGGCATTTTCTATCTGACTGCCATTCTGGCGATCGCTGGCCTATTTATGTTGCATACGGTCATCCCAACGCCCAAAAAAGAACCTTTTCACGTCGACAATGAAGTTAATCCAACCCTGTTAAAGCAGGTATTCAAAAACAATCATTTGCGACGTCTTAATGCAGGCATTTTCTGCCTGCATCTGATTCTGACCTCAACTTTTTTTGCTATCCCATTCATATTGCAGCAACAAATTAAACTGGGGCATTTATCACTACAATGGCACTTCTACCTACCATTAATGATTTGCGCATTTTTAGCGATGTTACCCTTCATTATCCTTGCAGAAAAAAAACAAAAAGTTAAACCGGTATTTCTTGTGGCAGTTGCCATAATGGGTTTATCTCAATTTATCTTAGCATTTACCTATAATAACTGGTTTAGTATTTGCGGATTGATGTTCACCTATTTTGTAGCCTTCAACATACTCGAGGCCAGTTTGCCATCCCTGGTTTCCAAGCAGGCCAACGCCACCAGCAAAGGAACAGCAATGGGCATGTATTCCAGCGCCCAATTCCTCGGTATTTTTGCCGGCGGTGCCATATCCGGGATTATTTTTCAATTTAGCGGCAGCCAGGGTATTTTTATTATTAACAGCGTTATCGCCCTGCTTTGGTTTTTTATTGCAATCTATATGCAACCCAATCTTTACCAACTGACACTGATCATCCCCTACCACAAGCCACATCAGGATGAACCCGGTCTCATTAATTTACTACGCGCCCTTCCAGGAGTTAATGAAGCCGTGATTGCACACGAGGAAGAGGTAATTTATTTACGAGTAAACAAAACGACATACCAAAATGGCAGCGCTGAAAAATTGATATCGGATCATCAGCCTGGATTTTGTTCATAATTTGATCCGCTTTAAAAAATAGATTAAACTCCACGTCAGTTGCGCAAAATACACCCACTTGCGGGTTGCGGGCAAATTTACTCAAGGAAAATATCATGAAACCCATTATTAATATTTTAGATGCTGAAACTAAAAAGAATTGGATAAACATACAAAACGAGCTAAAGAAAATGCAGAGAAGAGGAGGTAAACTGCGTGAGTTGAGCGAAATAATGTCAGTCATGTTGACAGACTTTCGCAATTCATATGATCAATTTAATCAGGCACCACCCGGCATAAAAGAAACGTTAGAAGTCATGCTCCCTTTATCATTATGTAATAATGATGAAGAATTAGAGAATGCACTGGCAAACCCTGATTTATTATCTAACCTTCAGACAGCAATAACTCAAGTCAATTCAGTTCAGTCTGGTTTGAATTATGTTACAGCCGCATTAAGGTTTATCGCGACCCTGGTATTGTTCTTTGTAATTGCTCCGCTGGTTTTCGTGTCCAGTCTTCTGCTTGGATTATATGCTGGAGCTACAGCACCCTACGTAGGCATCATTATACTCGCTCCACTGGCATCAATCCCGACGTTTTTTACATACAAAGCTGGCTATGATTTGCTGATGCATGGTATCAATCAAACTCTGCGTACGCAGCATGAAAATGGGCCTGACGGAAAAATTTTGAATCAGTTTGGCTTATTTAAAGATGCCATCATGAATAATCAAAATGAGCCGCCTGCGGTAGAAGTCGCGGAACCAATAGATGGACATGAGACAATGCATGAACATGAGATAAGACTATAATTGTCCACCGGCTTTAGATTGGGTATACTCTTGTTCTAACTTTCGCAACGGAGAAATAAAATGGCACGTGGAATTAACAAGGTTATATTGGTAGGCAATATTGGCGGGGATCCGGAGGTTCGGTACATGCCCAATGGCAACGCTGTCGCCACCATATCTGTAGCAACCAGTGAGACATGGAAAGACAAAGAAACTGGCAACAAGCAAGAGCGAACGGAATGGCATCGCGTGGTTTGCTTCAATCGACTGGGTGAAATTGTTGGTGAATATGTTCGCAAAGGCTCAAAACTTTATGTTGAAGGCAGTTTGCGCACTCGTAAGTGGACAGATCCACAAGGTCAGGATCGCTACACAACAGAAATCATCGCATCCGACATTCAAATGCTGGACGGCAAAGGCCAAAGTTCTGGTGGCTACAGTGATTCACAGCCCACATCACAACAAGAGCCACAACAACAAGGTACTGCTGCTCGCAAACCACAAGCGACACAAGCATCGCAAACGGCCGCACAGGAAGCCTTTGAAGAACTGGATGATGATATCCCGTTTTAATTCCTACCATAGAGTAAATTGTTAATTATTATTCTTAAAGCCCTTTTATATAAGGGCTTTTTAGTTTATTTAGTAACTACTCGCTCCCGTCTTTGCGAGCCGCAGGCGAAGCAATCCAGTGACCGCTAGCGATGCAGCGCAAGGACGCTGGATTGCTTCGCCTACGGCTCGCAAAGACTGGTTACTCTATCAAGGCTTGTAACTAGCCCCTAATGTCACCGTTTTATTGGTAATAAGGCCTAGTTTTTGCACTTGACTAATAAATGTTTCAACATTTGAGTTAGTACAGAGGGTAGCGTTTTCAGGGATTAACATTCCACTGATATTGGCACCTTTACCTAAATGCAGACATTTGACTACACTAAAAAATAAAAACTGAATACCTGTCGGTGTATGAGCCACAGCGCGTGCTACACCTGTGCTGTCTTGAAAGGTAAATGTACCATTCCAATCTTCTGATCCAGCAAATGCGCTAGCTACCAATGCAAATCCCAGTACCAAAGCGATGGCCGTTTTTTTAATTAACATAATTTTCTCCAAGTATTAAAATACCAGGGTCTGTTGACATTTCAAATCTCGCATCGGCAAGCGAATTATCAATAGACCCTAGCGTACGGTTCTATTTAATCCATTTTATCAGAACTACAATACTCTTGTAAGCGGCAATATAAAACGCTCCCTGTCAGCCATTGTGTAGGGCTGTCCCATTAAGTTGATGTAAAAGAAAAATCGATATAAAAATTGACAAACCTACTGTTTAATATCTACTCTTATAGTATAAATATTTTTTGGGAGCCTGAAATGAGAACGCTTGGTGAAGTTAATCCGGTTGTGAAAGCACAGGATGATATTCGTAACGAAATCCAACACAAAAAACACTTGCGTCCTGAAGATATTGAGCCAACCTCATGTCCAACCACCGTTGCATTGTTACTTGCACTTAAGCAAAAAAAAAGAATGGATAAAAATGAGCCTTTTATTGGGTTTTTATTACAAAATGATCCACATTCTCCTGAATATGAGAATTTTTTACTCGAACTTAAGGATGTTATTGATGAGATTCCAGTTGGTACAAGAATCTCATTAGCTGTGCTAACCACTTATTATGATCATGAATTTGATAAAGGTCTGGAAGATCGTTCAGGCTATGCGCATTGGACGGCAATTGATCTAATGATTGGAGAAGATCATCAACTTTTTTCGTTTGTACTTGATGCTGCACTCTCGGTAGGGTACCGACGCGAGCATGCAATGTTGAAAGAACTTTTTCCAGAAGGCAAACATTTTATATTTCGTCCAAAATTAAATGACAAACTACTTTCATTGCAACATACAACGACTGATTGCTCCATTTTTACTCTTGATCATATTAAACAGCTGACACAAATTGACGGTTCAACCTTATATCTTAATGAATTACCGCACCTTTCAGATACTGAGGGCGTAGTGAGCAGCTACGAAAGGTTTGGTGATTTGAATCTGACGCGCATATTACGTGGTATTCAATCTCTGAAAACATTCCAGACCTTTCCAGAAAATATTAAAAATACAGTGATTAAAAAGAGGTCGAATGAAACATTATTAGAGAGCATTCACAACAAAACTCAAATGATAAAGAAATCTGACGGCGAGACAGAAATAAACCAGACCATTTTTTTAAAAAATAAACACTACACGGAAACAAAAGCAGCTTATTTTTCAACCTTAGACGACGAATCTTTATCACTAATCATGGAGCACTGTACAGGATTCATCTTTTTGAAACATCCTGTTTTATTTTCGTTGCTTCGTGAATTAGCGCAGATAGATAAGGAACAATTTCTAGAAAATGTGAGTTCATTATGTGACTCTCTAGAGGTGCTCGCCAAAAACCAAGAGATTGTTTATTCAATGTATGATAGACAGGATTTGCGAAACACAGCTACTCAGTTGGCTGAATTAAAATCCAATATCACCGATTCACTAGGGCACTTAAAACAGCAATGTCTATTCAAAATAACAAACCTGTTTGAAAAGCTCGAGGAGCAGGAAAAAATTGTTTTGATCATTGGTGAATCGTTAATGTCTGATTTTAAGCTAGATAAAGAGCAGAGCATTAAGTTCTCTCCCTAGGCAGTTAGTGATACTATAACATTAATCAAAACAACCAAACACCTACCTCATGCCCTCAAAAATATTACGAATCGCCACAAGAAAAAGCCCACTGGCATTATGGCAAGCTAATCATATCCGTACTAGTCTTATGCAATATTGGCCCGAGTTGGAGATTGAGTTGCTTCCCATGGCCACCTCCGGAGATAAATTTTCAAAAGACTCTTTATTGACCGCGAGTGGGAAAGGCCTGTTTGTTAAGGAATTGGAAGAGGCGTTGCTTGATCACCGAGCAGATATCGCTGTGCATTCAATGAAAGATGTACCAGCAACATTTCCAGCAGGATTATGTTTGGCAGCAATTTGCATGCGGGATAGTCCATTTGATGCATTGATTAGTAAATCCTGGTCCAGTTTAAACGCGTTACCCCTTGGCGCCATCTTGGGTACAACCAGTTTGCGTCGGCAATCACAATTACTGGCTCTGCGCCCTGATTTAAACATGGTGTCTTTGCGTGGTAATATTCAAACTCGCCTGTCTAAAATGGATGCCGGAGAATTTGATGCTATTATACTGGCTGTCGCGGGTCTTAAACGAATGGCTTTACAAAATATGATCACCGAAACGCTCAGTGATGACATCATGTTGCCTGCCTGTGGGCAAGGTGCGTTAGGTATTGAATGTCGAGCTGATGATGTGGATATGCTAAATCTCATCGCTCCCTTAAACGATTCACTCACTGCCCTTTGTGTACATGGCGAACGTCATGTAAATGCTTTGCTGGGGGGTAATTGTCATGTTCCAGTTGCTGTCTATTGTATGCAAATGCCTGATTCAGACTTGCTCCTGCGAGCCATGGTATCTACTCCGGATGGTCGTACTATGATTAAAGATAGTAGGCGCGGAGCTCAACAAGATGTCATGGCATTGGCTGAACAATGCGCGCAGACCTTGCTGGAGAATGGTGCAGCTAAATTGCTTGCTGCTTCGTGAAGGGTCTACGGGTTTTAAACACTCGCCCTTTAAACCAGAGCGCTGCGTTAGATAAGGCTATCCATGCTGCTGGCGGTATATCGATTAATCTCCCTGCATTAACCATCACGTCAACCACTCTTGACTGGCTTAACAACATGCCAGAACTAACCACTGTAAATCAGGCTATTTTTATCAGTGCCAACGCAGTAGATTATTATTTCTCCGCATTAAAACAGGCAAATATCCATTGGCCTGCCAGTATAAACGTCATCGCTGTAGGTAATGCAACTGCTGCTGCATTATCTAAACAGGGAATACAGGTTCACCATATACCCTTCATTGCTGACAGTGAACACTTGCTGGAACTTGACATATTGCAAAATATACAACATCAAAACATTTTGCTAATAAAAGGTCTTGGTGGCAGACCTATGATTGCTGAGGTATTACAATCGCGAGGTGCATGTTTAATATCCCTAGCCGTATATTACCGAAGTTTACCAGATATAAAGCAAGAATATATCAATTCAGTGTGGCAGGATGACTCAGTGGATATTATACTGTTTACTAGCCAGCAAGCGATGAACAATTTATTTACCCTGTTTTCAGAAGAAGGCCGGTCATGGCTTCGCAGTAAACCTTGCCTGGTTATTAGTGCACGGCTGGCAGAATCCGCCTCGTTGTTAGGGATTAAAACGATTATCATTAGCCAGCATGATAAAATACTTGACGCGCTGCGTCATTACAATCAAGGAGTAATGTATGACAACAAAGAATAACGCCGAGACACCATTGTCATCGTCCCATCATAAATCAGCAGCCCGCCGCCCATCTTTAGCGAGAAAACTGGCACTGACATTACTATCCTTGATTATTATTGCCAGCATTGCCTATGCCCTGTACAAAAATCAGCAGCAACTTACCAATCAGATTCAAAAATTGACCTCTGAAGTGATCACCGTCAAACAACAACAAACAGACGCCAGAGCCCTGTTTGATTCCAACTTCGGTAAACTGGGCTCAATACAAGAAAAATTAAATGACCGATTAGACGGCGTGAGTAAAAATTTATCGCAAGCGTTACAAGAGCATTGGTATCAAAACAATGACTGGTTGCTGCTAAAGGCCCGTTACTACCTTGAATTGGCAGAAATAAATGCCCACTGGAGTGACAATACGCAAACCACTTCAGCACTACTCCAACAAGCTGATGACTTGCTGGCCAATCTTCATGAGCCCGAGCTATACATTGTCAGGCAAGCTATAGCCAAGGAAATGACTCAATTACAAGCTATTCCAACCATTGATATCGTGGGTCTACTGGCTAAACTGGATGCAGCACAACAACTACTGACTGACTTACCCATTAAAAATCCATTTACATTGACTAATGCCAGTCCATCATCGGTAACGGCAACCAATAAAACACCATCAGCTTGGCGTGAACGGGTGCAAAACAGTATTCAGCTATTGGAAAAACTAGTTCTCATTCGCCATCATGATGAAGCAGTCGAACCCTTGCTTGCGCCTGAATATGAGTCAGTATTACGTGAAACCTGTCTTTTGAATTTACAGGAAGCACAATGGGCGGTTATACAACGAAATCACGACGTATATAAACTGTCATTAACACAAGCCATCAATACCATTAAACGAACGTTTGATCTGCAGGCCAAAAATACCCAAACGCTGCTTCAGCAATTAAATGAATTGCAACAAACACAACTAGACTCGCAAAAACCGACGACGGGAGAATCATTATTGCTACTCAATCACTTGATTGCGTCTAAAAAGAGTAGCCCTCCTCCTGTACCAGATCCAGAACCAAAGAAGGAAATGGAGAATAGCACAGGAGCAAAATCATGATGATTCGAACCCTGAAAATTTTTATCATTTTATTGATTTCTGTCTGGTTAGGCGTACAACTTTACCAGGATCCAGGTTATATATTGATCGCTATCAATAAATGGACCATTGAAACCACGCTTGGACTTGCCATACCCAGCCTTGTTCTGTCGTTTTTAATCGTGCATGCAATGCTCTTAATGCTGCATTGGATCACGCATACTCCCAGTGCGTGGAGAGAATGGTTAGCAAAACGACGTGCTCATGATGCACAGAAAAAAACCAGGCAAGGTTTGATCGAGTTCAGCGAAGGGCATTGGTTGCGGGCAAAAAATTATCTGATCAATGCCTTACCAGACACAGAGACCCCTCTACTCAACTACCTCACTGCGGCTCGGGCCGCTCAGGAAATGGGTGATAGCAAGTTGCGTGATGATTATTTGCGAGAAGCGCAGCAATCCATGCCTGAAGCAAAAATAGCCGTCGAACTAACCCAGGCACAATTGCAGCTAGCAAATCGACAGTGGGAACAGGCCTTGGCCACATTGAGGCATTTGCAGGATTTATCACCCCAACATCCCTACGTTTTAAAACTATTGATGCATCTGTATGAGGAAGTTAAAGACTGGCCGCAGCTAATTGAATTATTACCCGCATTAAAACGCCACAAGATAGTGTCTGAACCAGCATTTAATCTGTTGCAAAAAAATGCTTGGCTGCAATCCATGACTGATTTGATTAAACAAAATCAAACCGAGGCTCTCACAAACCTGGTAAATAGCCTGCCCAAAAATTTAGCCAACGATCCTGACCTGCTCGCTGAGTACAGCCGCTATCTACTCGACAACCATGAAGATGCACAAGTTGAAGAACTATTACGCCGCTGCCTACAAAAACAGTTTAATGAGGAACTAATCATACTGTATGGACAAATCAAAGGTACCGAGCCTAAACTGGGCTTCGCTGAAGGGCTACTCAAAACCAACCCTCATTCATCTGGCCTCTATTTATGTTTGGGGCGTATTAGTCAAACCAGTCGTCTGTGGGGTAAAGCGAAAGCTTATTTCGAAGAAAGCATCAAACTCCGCCCCACCCCCGCAGCTTATGCAAGGTTAGGTGCACTGCTGGAGCAATTAGACGATCATGTGGGGGCTTGTGATGCTTATCGGCAGGGATTGTTGCTGATGATATAAGTATCCAGGTTCATTTAACCTAGAAAAAGCATAGGTTTAACGAACATTGCGTGGACGTATAGACGGAGGACACTTTTGAATCATTTGAATCGTATTACCTTTGAATTTACAGCAAACTTGGCAAGGGGGATTAGACAGAGAACAGGAAGAGCAGTTGGTTGCTCCAATACTCTTCTGACCCGTGCACGTAGTTCCGGTATAGCATGTCCATGCTGAATCAATAATATTGAACGTTTCACCTACAACAATGGCCGGATATAACAAGCAGGTAACAATACCTGTACCCAAGATTCGTTTCCAATTCAACATGTTATAAACCTCCATAATATTAACTTTCCTATATACTCAATTCCGCAGTTATTAATGCCTAACCACGATCCGTTCTGGCTGAGGAGGTGTGGTAACACCGTCTCGAAGCCTTAACTCTGCAATCCACCTGCAAAAATGATCTCTCCGCGGCGTTTAAATACAGCATCCATTTCAACCAAACTTTCTAATAACTCTTTCATCCGAGCCAATGGCCAGCTGTTGGGTCCGTCACTCAGTGCTTTATCAGGATTGGGATGGGTTTCCATGAAAAGGCCGGATATTCCTGCAGCCACAGCGGCACGCGCCAGTGTTGGGATGAATTCACGTTGGCCGCCTGATACAGCACCTTGACCGCCCGGTAATTGCACGGAGTGCGTGGCGTCATATACTACGGGACAGTCTGTATCGCGCATGATTTTCAGTGAACGCATGTCGGATACTAAATTATTATAGCCAAAACTTGCCCCACGTTCACACACCATGATTTGTTCGTTACCCGTTGCACGCGCTTTAGCAACGACGTGGGCCATATCCCACGGGGCTAAAAACTGACCTTTTTTAATATTAACAGGTTTGTTTAACGCTGCAACGCTTTGAATGAAATTAGTTTGACGGCACAAAAATGCTGGCGTTTGTAAAACGTCAACTACGCTGGCGACTTCTAATAAAGGCGTGTCTTCGTGAACATCGGTTAAAACCGGCACACCAATTTGTGTTTTGACTTTTTCGAGAATCATCAATCCTTTTTCAAAGCCCGGACCGCGGTAGCTGCCCATTGACGAGCGATTTGCTTTGTCAAAAGACGATTTATAAATAAAAGGTAATTTAAGCTGTTGACATATTTCCTTTAAATAACCGGCAGTTTCCAAAGCTAGCTCTTCACTTTCAATTACACATGGACCTGCTATTAAAAACAAAGGCGAATCGATGCCCACATCAAAGCCACATAATTTCATACTTGTTCCTTTTTATGATGGTAATCACGTGCAGCAAGCACAAAATGTTTAAACAGGGGATGACAATCCCTAGGCGTAGACGTGAATTCAGGATGAAACTGGCATGCAATAAACCAGGGATGATCAGGTAACTCAATCATTTCAACCAAACTCCCGTCTGTTGAACGACCCGCAATAATTAATCCATGTTCGACCAGTGCATCTACAAATGAATTATTTACTTCATACCGATGGCGGTGTCGTTCAATAATCTGAGGTTTTTCGTAGACATGCCGCGCCAGCGTATCCACTTCAAGTTTGCATATTTGCGCACCCAAACGCATCGTGCCACCCAAATCGCTATTTTCATCGCGCATGGCAATACTGCCATCGCTTTCCAGCCACTCACTGATTAAGCCAATAACAGGATAGGGTGTTGTCTTATCAAATTCAGTGGAGTTAGCACCTGACAAACCCGCTACGTGACGCGCAAACTCAATAATCGCTGTTTGCATGCCTAAACAAATACCTAAAAAAGGTATTTTATTTTCTCGTGCATACTGAATGGAGCTTATCTTCCCCTCTATTCCACGCTCACCAAAACCACCTGGTACCAGAATGGCATCCACATTCTCCAGCAACTTTGTTCCATGAGTTTCAATTAAATAAGCATCAATGTATGCAATTTCAACACGTGTTTGAGTATGAATTCCAGCATGGATTAATGCTTCGTTAATCGATTTATAGGCATCGCTCAGGTCGGTGTATTTACCTACAACAGCAACTTTCACCGTCATTGTTTTAATGGATTGCGCATCAATCACAGCTTGCCATTCTGACAGATCAGCAGGTTTCAGTGTTAACCCCAGTTTTTTAACCACAATCTCATCCAACCCCTGTTCATGTAAAATCATGGGGATTTGATAAATACTTTTCGCATCTTGCAGGGAGATCACCCCTTCTTTTTCCACATTCGTAAATAGGGCAATTTTAGCGCGATCATGCTCTGATAAGGGTTGTTCAGAACGACAAATCAGAATATCAGGCTGGATACCAATGGAACGCAACTCTTTCACTGAATGCTGGGTAGGTTTTGTTTTGGTTTCACCCGAAGTAGCAATATAAGGTACCAGCGTTAAATGAATAAACAAAGTGCGCTGTGCGCCCTGTTCAATGCGCATTTGTCGAATTGCTTCAAGAAACGGCAAAGACTCAATATCCCCTACCGTGCCGCCAATTTCAACCATAGCCACATCAAAACCTTCCGCGCCCAGTTTAATGCAGCGTTTGATTTCGTTAGTGATGTGCGGAATAACTTGCACAGTTCCACCCAGATAATCGCCACGTCGTTCTTTCTTAATGACGTTTTCGTAGATTTTACCCGATGTAAAATTATTTAACTTGGTCATGGTAGTGCGTACAAAACGCTCATAATGACCCAAATCAAGATCTGTTTCTGCACCATCATCAGTAACAAATACTTCACCATGCTGGAATGGACTCATGGTGCCCGGATCAACATTGATATATGGATCAAGTTTAATCAGCGTGACCTTAAGACCACGTGCCTCAAGTATTGCCGCGAGTGATGCAGAAGCAATACCCTTGCCCAGGGATGAAACCACCCCACCCGTGATGAATATGTAAGTTGTCATGGATAATCCTAACATTGTTGTAAAATACTGTGCATCGCTAATGCGCAATCCACCGCATCAGTACCTTTATGGCCGTGTTTTCCGCCCAAACGATCCCAGGCCTGCTCTTCATTTTCTGTAGTTAAAACGCCAAAAATCACAGGCGTTTCATATTCCAGCGTTACACGCTGGCAACCATCACTGACTTGCTGACACACATAATCATAATGCGTGGTTTCGCCGCGAATTACGGCGCCCAAAGCTATTATAACAGCATATTTATTTTTTTTAGCCAATCGCTTGGCAATTAATGGAATTTCTACTGCTCCCGGTACTTCAACCAGCGTAATATCCTGTGTGTTAAAGCCTGTGGAGGTCAAGCGCTGCATTGCGCCAGCCAAGAGCTCTTGTGTAATCTCGTGATTAAACTGACTGACAATAATCGCAATTGGAAATGAGCTTTTATTATCCTGGTTTGCTTTTATGTGTAGCATATATATTCTCCAGTTATTGGACATTGGACAGAAGAACATGAAAAAAGACTCATGTCCTTCTGTCCATGATAATGAGTTCATGGGCATTGAGAAGGGTTACCGTATTTAATATCGAGATCTCAATTATTTGGACAAGCTACATGCGTGTTTTTGCATGTGGCTTTGTCCAAACTCCAAGAGTTACTTAATCACCAAAAAATGCCCCAATTTTTCTTTTTTTGTCTTTAAATACGTTTCATTATCCGGGGTTGATGCCACCAAGAGAGGTACACGCTCGGTAACATGGGTACCGTAATGCGTCATGGCATCTACTTTATGCGGATTATTCGTTAATAGCCTGACTGCGCTGATACCCATATATTTTAGTATCTGATAAGCCACCCCATAATTGCGACTATCAACAGGTAAACCAAGTTGCACATTCGCATCAACCGTATCAAAACCTTCCTCTTGCAAAGCATATGCTTTTAACTTGTTAGTCAAACCAATCCCACGTCCTTCTTGGCGCAAATAAATCAAAACCCCACCCTCTGCCGCTATTAACGCCAGAGATTGCTCCAGTTGAGAGCCACAGTCACATTTGCATGATCCAAACACATCACCGGTAATGCATTCGGAGTGAATTCGCACCAAAGGCACTTTATCTGCCACTGACGACGGCTTAACCAGCGCAAAATGCTCGGCATTATCCAGCTGATTGGCAAACAAAGTCATGGTGAATTCCCCATGTTTTTGTAACGGCAAGCGAGTTATAGCACTGGGTTCAACCAGACATTCATGACGAATACGATAGTCAATCAGGTCATTGATTGTAGCAATTGAAATCCCGTGTTCTTTTGAAAATTTCACCAATTGTTCACGACGACTCATCGTGCCATCTTCATTGATAATTTCACAAATAACCGCAGCAGGTGTTAACCCTGCGAGCCTTACCAAATCAACGCTACCCTCAGTTTGCCCTGCCCGCTTTAAAACCCCACCTGCCCGAGCACGCAAGGGGAAAATATGCCCTGGCGAAATAATGTCAGCGGCCGTACTGTCAGGCTTAATCGCGACTTGAATGGTGTGCGCGCGATCTTGCGCTGAAATACCGGTGGATACACCAGCAGCCGCTTCTATTGATACGGTAAACGCTGTGCCATAGGGTGAACGATTACAGTGGGTCATCATGGGTAGACCCAGTTTATCAATCATTTCTTCAGCCATAGGCAAACAAATCAAACCACGTCCAAATCGTGCCATAAAATTAATGGATTGCGCCGTGACGTGTTCTGCTGCGATGACCAGATCACCTTCATTTTCACGGCCTTCATCATCCACCAGAATCACCATACGACCTTGCTTGAGATCGCTGATTGCCTGCTCTATGGTGATAAAATGCTTAATCATGTTTTAAACTTCCCAACTGGTGTGCGACTATCCGCGTTAAATAATCAAACTCTACATTCAAACGATCACCAACACACATGTGACCTAACGTAGTATGAGCAAGGGTGTGCGGCACCAACATTACACTAATACAACCGTCACACAATGTATTTATCGTCAAACTAACGCCATCCAGCGTAATGCTGCCTTTTGGCAAAAGGTAAATGGTATCACAAGCAGCAAAGCCACCAATAATCATTTCGACATAGTCACCAACAGGTTTGACCGATTGCAAGCTGGCGGTGGTGTCAACATGACCATTTACGTAATGCCCGCCAAAACGTGTGGTTGCCAGCATTGCACGTTCCAGATTGACACCCTGACCTGGCTTGAGCTGGCCAAGATTAGTTAACTTCAAGGTTTCAGGTGATACATCAAACGCCAGTCCTTGTGAAAAATCCGGTAGCAACGTCAAACAAACGCCATTCACTGTGATACTTTCCCCTGCCTGTAACTGATCAAAGTGCGCACGAATCAACAAACTATTGGCAACATCATATTCAGTATTGGCAATCACTACCCCTTGTGCTTCAATCAATCCGGTAAACATGCACCCTCCTGCCAATCAAACTGCGCGATCATGTTATCTCCCATTGCCTGCCAGGTAATGGAACATGGGCGATTAAATATGTCTGTATTTCTCCAGGCCGCAATGGCTGCCTCTCCTAAAATTCTGGGAACAAGGTACACATACGTCCTATTCACTAACCCGGCTTTATGTAATGCATTAAACAGTTCACCACCCGCCTCGACCCACACATCGTGATATCCCAAACTGCCAAGGTGGTTAATCACAGCGGATAAATCCAGAGCCTGCTTCAGATCTCGACGTCCCTCGGGACGTCGGGCTTCGAGAAGCGGCATGCCATGATATGAACAATTCGCATGTTGGTCTTCAGGAGAAATCAAAGTACTATGATAAATATGACAGTACGCACCTTGAGCCAGCACCCTCGCCTGCGGATTGAGCGTTAATTTGCTATCAATAATAGCGATCGGTTTGACGAGCTCCTGTTCCGACAACCGAACATTTAATAATGGATCATCCTGATTAACCGTGCGTGCTGTGGTTAAGATTACATCGCTGTGCAAGCGATTCTTATGTGTGAATTCAGCGCACAACGGATTGGAAATAATAGTACGTACACCGTGCGCCCCGCCTATTTTGCCATCAAATGTTTGCGCAATTTTAGCTGTAACCCAGGGTTTGTGCGTCAACGTCCAGTGGCGATAACTTTGGTAAAAGCAATCAATCTCAGGCAAGGGGTAATGCAATGCAGTAATCCCCTTCTCCTTTAACAAAGCTGGCGTATTGTTAGCACTCACCACAGGATTGGGATCAGAGTATGCATATACCACCTGCTTAATGCCATGTTTGATAATTGCATCGACACATGGAGGCGTTCTCCCCCAGTGATTGCATGGCTCCAGCGTCACATATATAGTTACATCAGGACAATTTTCAGGAATCGAATTTAGCAACAAAACTTCTGCGTGAGGAGTTCCTGCTCCATGATGCCAGGATTGTGCTATAATTTTCCCATATTGGACCGCAACAGCACCGACACTGGGATTTGGCGCACACATACCGCGTCCAAGCCAAGCTTGTTCGAGGGCGGCAAGCAGAAACTGTTTATGCATCGTTTAACCACGCATTAAAATAAGTGCGTAGGATAACAAATTATTCAATTTTTGAGTAGGCCTAATGAACGTGTTAACCATACTAGCTGCGCAAAATCGATTAAAACGGCTTCATAAGAGCTTTTTTCCTTATTCCCTTCTCCCCAGACATGGGGAGAAGGTGCCCAAAGGGCGGATGAGGGGTTGCCTGTGCGACGTTTTTTCCCGATGCCTGCCCACAAGGGCTGGAACGCTTATATCAAGTCTGGGCTTGAGTGTTCTGCTATTAATTCCAGGACAACCATGGGCCTATTCACCCTATTCAAACAATGAACTCGACCAACTGGAAAAAGAATTCATCCAGCAAATCAATCAATCCGACAGCGTTATCCGCACCCCACTGGCCAATCAGTATATTAATCATCTAGGTAAAATGCTCGCACGTCATGGACAACTTCAAGCGCCTGTATTTTTTCTTGTGAAGTCAAATGAAATCAATGCATTTGCCGGCCCTGGAGGACATATCGGGGTAAATACGCAACTGATTTTAGCCTCTGGCAATGAAAGTGAACTGGCCGCAGTCATGGCGCATGAAATGGCTCACGTGCGCCAGCATCACCTTTACCGCATGATTGAGCATGAAAAACAAATGCACATCCCCATGTTAGCCAGCATGCTCGCATCCATCGCTCTGGGAGCTATCAACCCGGCATTGGGCAGCGGCGCACTTATGGGATCATTAACCGGATTCGCCCAAGACAACATCAATTTTGTTCGATCCAATGAAAAAGAAGCCGATCGAATTGGCATTGACATGCTGATTAAATCAGGTCTCGACCCCCGGGGTATGGCAGGGTTTTTCAAAAAAATGCAACAAAGTACACGTTACTATTATACTGACAACGTACCGGCTATTTTACGTACTCATCCATTAGATGATGACCGGATTGCAGAAGCTGAAAATCGTAGTTTGCACCTGATTAAAAAAACCTACCCCGACAACCTTGACTACCATTTATTTAAAGAATTAATACGAAATTCAGTAACTCAAGACAGTAAGAAATTAATCGGCTACTACCAACAGGAATGCGTAAAACATAGCAGTAGCACAGCCTGTCAGTATGGGCATGCATTATCTCTCTTATCAATTAATCAATACACTGAAGCGAAAACCCACTTATCCCCTTTGTTAAATCAGGATCATGATAATTTATTTTATATCATCGCGATGGCTCAAGCCGAGACAGGTAGCCAGCAATATGCCAGCGCACTCACTCGCTTAAGTGAACTGCAGGCAAACTACCCGGACAATTACGCAGCCGTCATTGAATATGCACATGCGTTGATGGAAGCCAACAAACCTGAACAGGCTGCCAGCACCCTGCTTAAAGGCAGCAGACAATTTAAAAATGATCTACCCATTTGCCAGCTATTGGCACGCGCGCAAGCCAAAAGTCACCACAAAGACTATGCCTATTTTACATTAGCTCAATGCCATATGTTGCAAGGTGAAAACCGGGCTGCGATGGGGAAATTGAAACTGGCTAAAACATTGGCGGGCAAAGATCATCTTTTGTTGGCACGAATTAATGCCAGAATGGATGAGATTAAATTAAAATAAAATAAAATAAAATAAAATTGTAACTGCTATAATCAATGTATCGGATAACTGCTCGTAGGGTGATATATGATAATTGATAAGCTGTCTTACTATGATGTGATTACTGGCGAAGATAAAAAACTTCGTGAAAATCAGAGTCTATATCTTGTACTTAGTGGTTCATCATATCATATTCGCGCTTTTTCAGCTCCCATGCAAAAATTCAATAAAGATCCCTTCTCACGTGAAGAATCTGTTTGGATGATTGATCGAGAAGAATTTTTTAATAAGATAGAAAAAATGCCTCAGTTGGTTAGCGCATTATTTCCGAACAATACGCTTACTGGCGAATCTTTAACCAATGAGGTTGCGGAAGCTTGTTTTGGGAAAGAGCCTACGAACGAAACAGCGATACCAATAAACAGACGCGCTATTATAGATGAAGAGACAAGATTCAAGATAAGTTATGCACTTTATGATATTGACCGTGAGTGTTTAATGATGAAGGATTCGATGTCTTTTTTATTAAATTGTGCTGCAACACTGTTATTCGAAGGTGTATCGATTGATGTTTCCATGCAAAAAAAAATAAATAATGCGTTTAGATTTTTACACATAATTGGAGCCGATTTAAATGAGATTGACCAAAAAGGTGAAGCGATGGCGCATTTTTACGCCAGAAAGGATAATGTTTGGTTTATTGATGCAGCATACAGATGGGGAGCTAATTTAAATGTGCTCAATCAACAGGGTGAAACCCCAGCATATGTTGCTGCTTTACACGGTAATTCACATGCACTGGAAGCATTGCATTCGGCTAACGCTAATTTAAAAACTCCTGCAACAAATGGTAAAACGCCACTATTTGTTGCCGCTGAAAAAGATCATTATGAACTTTTTAAAATATTTAAAAAATGTGGAGTAAATTTAAATCAAATCAATGGAGATGGAAAAACACTAATTGAACTTGCGGTTGAAAAAGATGACATTGAAGGAATGAAGGCTCTGCAAAAATGTGGTGTAAATTTAAATCAAATTGGATCCGATGGTAAAACTCTCGCTCATATTGCAGCTCGCAACAATAATCCTAGAGTCATTAATTTTTTGTATAAAAATCAGTATTACGTTGATCGCATCGATAATAATGGTGAAACGCCTGCGGCTATTGCTGCTCAAGAAGGAAATGGTGAAGTGCTTAGGGCATTGAAAAAAGCTGGAGTAAAATTAACGCAAGTTAATCAGGAAGGTAAAACCCTCGCACATATTGCCGCTGAAGCAGGGAAAAGCGCTGTTTTAGCTACTTTGTGCAGTTTGGAAGATAGCTCTCACATTCTAAATGTACCTGATAACGCAGGTTTTACTCCAATATTCTACGCTACGCGTAATAATGATGTTGAAACGATGAATTCTTTACGTCGACAACAACAGGATAGCTATAAGGCGCAATTAAATCAAAACAAGGATGATTGTAATTCAAAATCCACCTCATACCGAACTCCACGTCCCTCTCCAAATTGACTGACCGCCCCTATTTCCAGCAAATCCTGTAAATCGCGGGTCGCGGTCGCCTTGGATGTTCCGGTTATGATCATATACTTTTTAGCACTCATTCCGCCTTCAAATCCACCCACACCCTCCTGCATCATACGCCGAACAACTTTCAATTGACGATCATTTAGCCTGTCTTCATATTTATCAAACCAGACGGATTTTTTAAGAATAAAATTAATTTGTTTCTCAACTTCAATTTGCGCAGTTAATATCGTGTTTACAAAATACTGCAGCCAGGCCGTGATATTATTTGATTTGGAGGCTAAATTTAAAGCGGCATAATACGCTTTTTTATCGGCTTCAATGGCCTGAGAAAGGCTTAATATAATAGGGTAACCTGCGCCTTGCGATAAAGCCTTTTCCGCAATTGCGCGTCCAATCCGGCCATTACCATCCTCAAATGGATGAATGCTCTCAAAATACAAATGCGCAATCGCAGCGCGTACAGGAGCAAACTTAATTGCCTGAGCCTTGCCTGGTGCTGTATCATTAAACCAATGAATAAATTGTTCCATCTCACTAGGAACAATTTTCGAAGGAGGGGCTTCATAATGAACAATCCATCTGCCCTGATGACCCGAAACAACCTGCATCGGCTCTTCATGTGTTCGCCAACACCCCACCCTGAGATTATGGTTAGGCGAGGCGGACAACAGCATCAAATGCCAATCAAACAGTTTTTCTTCTGTCAGAGATTGATTGAAGGTGTTGCGTACATCAAGCATCAGCTCCGCCACGCCTTGAGCACGCTTGTCGTGTACTCGAACTGGATCCTGATTTAACCCAAGATGATTTTTAATCGATGATCTAATGTCAGGGCGACTGATATACTCACCCTCAATTTCAGACGTTTTAACAGCCTCCTCCACCATAAGATTAATCATGGTCTCGGTTTTCAAATTCTCAGTAAGATGACTAAGTTTGCCATTAATCAATCCGGTTTTTTCAGCAATAGCAAACAGGAGTTCATCTATGATGGATACATCATATTGAAACGTAGGCCAATCAGGTTGTTGCCAATTATATGTCTTCATGAGCCAATAATAGCCTTAAATCGGCTCAAATTCAAGGAGTTTTTGAGCCGATTAAAATACTGAATCGGCTCAATACGCCTCAATTCAATTAACCCTAGGAGGCTCATAAACAGTTGAGACAGTTGAGACGGGAGCTATTAATGGTATATCAGAGAAAAATGATGACGATGTCGATTTTTTCATCGACGTATTGGTTTGATTGTACTGTCCTGCCACGCAAATAATATTACCCTGCTCTATGCGTTGTAGTACTTCTGCCTGTAATTCCTGCCCTTCAGCTATATTCTGGCTGGATTTTTTTTCAATCATTGAGATTAAATCATACATGGACTGCAATACGGGCATATCCATACCATATGTATTGGCCAGCTCAATCGTAGCTCTAATGAGAAAATCCTTTTCTGTGGCTCTTCCAGCTCGTATATCCTGTAAAGGCGAAGAAATGACAGTATGATTTTGCTTTAACGCATCGACTGTTTTGCTTATAAATTCCAGGTCTGTGATGGCCAATTGCACTCCAAGTCTAACTGCAAGTTGAAAGAGCTCCTTTGCGCAATCACGTACGGCTATTTCGGTGGATTTATTCTCAATTAACTCCCCCATTGTGTAGTTGAAAATAGCCCCCATAATACTTCCTGCCAAATTGTAGCTGAGCTTATCTAATATAATATGCTTAATATTTTGGGTGGAATCTGTGATTATCCCTGAATGGGTATACAGGTCTGAAATGCGCCCCAGATCCTCGGTTATATCGGTATTTGTAATATTGGCAATAATATTTCTGGTATTAAAAAACTTGGAGCGCACACAAACTGCACCTTCACCCACAATGGCAGCACCATATTTAATCAACACCCCGGCTTTTACTTTGTCTACACCAATGCAATCCACAAAGTCATAAATAGAATCAATACTTCTCAAGCGAAGGGATCCAAATTCGGGTTCTGGCCTAATCCATGGCTGAATGCCATTAGCAAAAACAACCACGGGAGTATTTGAATGTTGAGAAATAGCCTTAATTTTATTGCCAAGCGCATCGGTCAGTGCCGCACATTTTACAGTGACTGCTATTATATCCTGTGGCTCAAGTATATCTTGACTGGTTTGAGCAAGATGAATTCCATTCATAGACAAGCTGGTTATATCATTAATAATGTTTACACATTCTTCTCGGGACAACCGTTCGGAAGTTTGCGGGATAAATTGATTGATTCTTAATTTAAACATGGCAGGAAAAAGATTGAACCGGTTTGTCAATTCTTCTACGGTTTCCCCACTGTCAGAAAGATTTCGCACCACCTCATCCATTTCAAAAAATCGAAAGCTCAAATTATCAGCTTTCAATAATTTCCGATATGAATCACCGGGTTGTCCATCTGGACGTGCATCTAAAATGGTTACGGTGTGTCCTGCTGCATGTAGCATCCAAGCGTGCACCAAGCCAATTGCACCAGCCCCACCCACAATAGTAATCTTTGCCATATTAAGTTTTCTCACCTTTAATATATCTATCAAACGTAACTACTCGCTCCGTAGCAAGGAACGGCCATATTTGGCGCATCTTGAACGAAAACGATTTCGAAAAATGCTCACATACCTATGTATGCTGCGCTTTTTCGAAATCGTTTTCGTTCAACCTGCACTCAAATCTGACCGTTCTCCGAGCGTCAATATCACCCTGCGAGCAGTTACTATCAAACTTCTATAAACTCGACTCCGCAGTTATTAATGTCCGGGACGACAGCATCTGGGTTCATTAATAACTGCGGAATCGAGTATAAAACTTCGCCCTTAAAACGTGGCCGCGCGCAGTATATTATGGCGCAGATAAAAAAGACAGTGTCGTTTCAATAAGATAACTATACTGCAAGCATAATGGCGTGATACGCTAAGTATTAATTTATTAAATCGCAAAAAAAGAGCCTGATGACACTTAAATGATCTATGTGCATGTTAAAAATTATGTTATAATATTTTTTTTACATATTTGGGCATTGAGAAAGATTAGCGCATTTAAATCGAGACTCAATTATTTGGACAAGCTACATGCGTGTTTTTGCATGTGGCTTTGTCCAAACTCCAAAACATATAGAGTTAAAAATAAACCATGATAAGCACTTCTCAAATAAACGCTGTTAAAAAAAACGACATCGAGATTGGTAAACACTTGAACAGTGGAGCTTTCGGAGCTATTTATAAAGGCCGCTGGAATAACCAAGAGGTCGTTATCAAAAAACCTTTGTTTAATGATAAACAGGTAGATTATTCATTTAACTTAAACAGTTTTAAAAATGAGGTGGAGCTACAAGAAAAATTATCTCATCCGAATATCGTTAAGCTACTCGATTACCAGTATGATTCAGCAGATATTTCTCGCTGCTATATTGTCCTTGAATTCATAAAATCAGGTGATTTATTTGATTTATTAAATGAACATACACTTGCTAGAAAGACGGTCCCATTAGACTGGATAATATCTATATTGAACCAAATTAGCTTGGCGCTGGATTATTTACATACTCTAAGAATTATTCACCGAGATCTGAAGCCTGAGAATGTACTTATCAACAAAAGTAATGCAGGACTTCAAGTAAAACTATGCGACTTTGGTTTTGCAACAAAGTTGCCCAATTTAAACAGCGATTGGTTCATTGGCCAGACTAATCCGGGCACATTACACTATGTATCGCCTGAAATTATAACCTCAATGAGATATTCCTTCAAAAGTGACGTATATGCCCTGGGCATGACTGCATACTTATTAGTCGCTTTGAAATATCCCTTTGACAATATTCCAACTAATAAGGGACTGATGGACGCTATAAAAAACGGAAATCGGCCAAAAACTTCTAATTTAGGCCCAAAACAATGTACCCGGTTCATTGAACAATGTTGGCAGCAAAATCCAGACGATCGCCCTTCAGTCAAAGATCTTCTTGCAGATGATTTATTTAATACCACGACTTGTGCGCGGGAACCAGATATTTTGCCAGATATTTTGCCCAAAGCACCAGAAGTTCGCTGCACAGAGGTAGTCACTAATAATAATGAAGATGTCTCTTTAAATACAGCCCCTTGTCCCCAATTCCCTTTTTGGTCCAAAAAACGGGAGAACCGTGAAACTGAAAGGCCAATTAATAAGAGACAGTTTTGTAATATTTCATAATTCCAGGACGACAGCATCCGGGTTCATTAGAGGCTGTTGACATTTGCCCTGTCGAAGCCCGACGTCCCGCGGACAAGCCGCGGGCTTATCATTACCCACATCTTTTGTAAGGCACTGAACAGCCCCCTACCAAAGATGTGGGTAATGTCAACAGACCCTACACATGGACAGAAGAACATGAGTCTTTTTTCATGTTCTTCTGTCCAATGCCCCTAACTGACGAATACGCTGTACTTCAACAACCAATCGCTTAAAGTAATCATAGGACATATAAAAATTACCCGCGTCACCTGAGCTCTTACCCCAAGAGTTTCGTAGCGTTAACAGTCCTGTATAAGTTAGACCTTCTTCATCGGTAGCAATGGCATCATCGTCATAACCTGTGATGATCATTTCATGTCCACCATGAATATCATGAATATTGATCGTCCCATTGATCGATGGGCTGATAACCCATGTATCATTGGGTACAGTGTGTTTTCCAACAGCACCTACAACGCCCATTTGAGGGGAAAAAAGCAGTACACCGAACGTGAGTCTATCCCCGGTATTGAGAGCGTCTTTCACTGCAGTGAGGATCTGCTCGCGATCGATGTCGTCAATAAATGCCTGATAAGAGTCCATCAACGAAGACCAACCCACATTAACAGAAAAATCAGACATGTCTGTGCTTATCTTTCCATAATCTGGCAGATTTAGTTCATTTTCAGGAATATTACCATCTGTTGGGTAGCTCGTTAATCCGCCACACCCGATGGTTTGTTCTATTCCCTTAGTCACAAAACCAAAGTTATCCATTTGATTTAATACCATTTGTCCCATAGAGCCGTCCCAACCACTTAAGATTGAGCCACTTGTAATATTCTCAAGGTATTGACCCAGCTCCAGTTGGCAAAGTTGACTGATGTAATCCCCGTGGTTTGATGCTGCATCAACTGCTGCTGTAATGGCAAAGGTTACACAGGTTCCATAAGGCCCTTGATCCAATACCGGGACTTGATTCATACCCAGCTGAACCTGTCTGGGTAAATTTTTATGATTGGCTGAAAACGTATTTTTTTCTGAGGATGCCAGTACGGGTTCTTCCAGTTTTTTCCATGCCTTTTCAGACAGATTCATGTTTAACAAACGAACAAATTTATTAGGTGAAGTGCTAAATCGAACGCTGTTACGAGATACTTTTGCAAGCGGGTATTTAGTCGTTCCATTTAATTCTATATCTTGTTGCGCGTATACAGCACTACTGAATAATAAGGTGATGACAATACCGTGTAATAATTTCATAAAGCATGCTCTCAAGTTAAAATAGCCATGAATGAATCTAAAAAAACATGATTGTATCAATTAGAACTTGTTTGTTCAATTAAAACCGATTTAAATCAGATCACGAAAAAGGTATGATGAGTAATAGGGATATTTGAAACAGGGAGGAATGTCATGTATTTGGCAGGATTTGGCAATCATCATCAAAGTGAAGCCATTGCAGGTGCATTGCCTGAACGGCAAAACTCACCACAGCAGTGTAATTTGGGTCTGTATGCCGAACAATTAAATGGCAGTGCATTCACACGTCCCAGACACACGAATCTACACAGTTGGCTATATCGATTAATTCCATCTGTTGTGCACGGTGATTTTACTCATTATCCCTGCGCCATGACCAATCCCTTGGCTGCATTGCAAGCGCCGAATCCAATGCGCTGGTCGGCAATGCCAGAACCGGAGGTTAAACAGGATTTTGTTGATGGTTTATTTCATGTAGCGGGTAATCATCTTAGCAATACTTATTTATACCAATGCAACCAATCCATGGACGCACGTTTTTTTAGTAACCGGGACGGCGAGATGCTGCTGGTTCCCTACGCCGGAAAAATCCGTTTGAACACTGAATTCGGTGTAATGGACATAGCGCCTGGGATGATTGCGGTGATTCCACGTGGCATCACATTTAACGTCGAATTGTTGGATGAATTCGCAGGAGGGTATGTTTGTGAAAACAGTGCTTTGCCATTCACATTGCCTCAGCTGGGTTTGATTGGCTCGAATGGCTTGGCCAATCCCAGACATTTTCTCTACCCAAAAGCCGGATTTGAAAACACAGAAGGCCCGGTAAGCTTGATTTGCAAATATCAACAACAGGTATGGATTGCTGACAGCAACCACTCCCCGTTGAATGTCGTTGCCTGGCACGGAAATTACGCGCCCTATTGTTATGATTTGTCGCTATTCAATACGATCAACACCGTGAGTTTTGATCATCCCGACCCGTCAATTTTTACCGTGCTAACCTCAGAAAGCGACACCGTTGGCGTTCCAAATCTTGATTTTGTGATTTTCCCACCCCGCTGGCTGGTTGCCGAACATACGTTTAGACCACCTTATTTTCATCGCAATGTAATGAGCGAATTAATGGGGCTTTTAAAGGGTGAATACGATGCCAAGTCTACTGGATTTGAAATAGGTGGCGTGAGCATCCATAATTGTATGACAGCCCATGGACCAGATGCCAATACGTATCAACAGGCTAGCCAACAACAGCTCAAGCCCATGCATTTTCGCAATACACTCGCGTTTATGTTTGAATCGCGTGAGGCGTGGCTAATTACCGAAAAAGCATTGGCGCATCCTGCAAGGCAGGCTGGTTATACGCATTGTTGGCAGGGATTAACGTCACAAAAGAATAAGGTGATCTTATGAGCGACTATATCCTCTATTTATTCCTGGCAGAAAAAATAGATGAGTTGTCTCGTCTTAAGAAGCAATATGAAACCGTACGTAAATTAGCTGAAACGTCACTTAAAAAAACTGAAAAACGAGCTGCGTACATGGATTATCATGATTCGCTAACAGACCTTTACAATCGAAAAAAACTAGACCTGGTTCTTAATTTGGAGCTGGAAAAAGCAGCGCGAGATCAAACACAGATTGCTCTTATCTATATTAATCTCGATCGGTTTAAATCCATTAATGATACATTCGGACCCCATATTGGTGATAAAGTGTTGCGTGAAGTCGCTGACCGATTAAAAAAAGCCACACGCTTTAGTGATGAAGTGTTACGTGAAGCCGCTGACCGATTAAAAAAAGGCACACGTTTTACTGATTTAATTGCTCGTGTTGGTGCTGATGAATTCATTGTTGTATTAACGCATATTCTAATTATTGATGATACCTTGATGCCCGTAGTTAACAGGATAAGACATCTGCTTGCTGAACCGTTCATCATCGATGGACACAAACTACACGTGATAACCAGTATAGGCATAAGCGTTTATCCAGCAGACGGCGCGGATGCCAACAGTCTCTTTAAAAATGCACATACGGCCATGTGTGCCGCAAAAAAATACGGTGGTGATCGGTTTGAATTTTGCACTCCAGAACTGACAAAGCGTGCGCAGGACAAAACCATACTCGAAGAACAGTTACGTAGTGCGTTGTTTAATAATGAATTCTATATTCATTATCAGCCTAAAGTTGCGATTAAATCAGGTAAAATAACAGGGGTTGAAGCATTGCTGCGATGGAATAATCCAAAGTTGGGTGAGCTGTTGCCCAGTTATTTTATACCATTAGCAGAAGAAATAGGTCTTATTACTCCAATGACAGAAATGATGTTTACGATGGTATGCCAACACATTAATCATTGGAAAAAAGAGAAGAGAAAACCACTGGATGTTGCCGTTAACCTATCGGGGCGTAGTTTCATCGATCTTAAATTCATGGAGCTCATTGCAGCCATTCTAAAAAAACAAAACGTTGATCCCCATGCTATTACGGTGGAAATAACAGAGAGCGTTTTAATGCAGGAAATTCAGAGCAATGCAACCATTTTAAATCAGTTTACAAACCTGGGCCTAAAAATTTCTATTGATGATTTTGGAACCGGTTATTCTTCACTGAATTACCTCAAGTATTTTACTATTGATAGTTTAAAAATAGACCAATCATTTGTCCGGGATATTGCAACCGATCCCAATGATGTCCTGATCGTGGACGCCATTATTTCCATGGCGCATAGCCTAAAATTCAAGGTCATCGCTGAGGGGGTCGAAACAAAAGAACAATGGAACTTCTTAAAAAATCATGGCTGCGATGAAATACAGGGATTTTATTTTTGCAAACCCCTGTCACCTGATGATTTGGTTAAATTCGTTGAAAATCACCCGTAGATTGGGCCAAGGCCCAACCTACAATGCTTCAAAAATAGCAGCAGCTCCCATTCCAGTTCCTATGCACATGGTTACCATACCGTACCGACCCTTTGTACGACGCAAGCCATGGAGCAACGTTGCTGTTCTTATGGTACCCGTAGCACCCAACGGATGACCTAATGCGATTGCACCACCGAGTGGATTCACCTTCTCTCGAGGCAGTTTGAGTTCTTTAATCACGGCGAGTGCCTGGGCTGCGAATGCTTCGTTGAGTTCAATCCAATCCAGCTGATCGAGGGTTATGCCTGCTCGTTTTAGTGCCAGTGGGATGGCATGAATGGGTCCTATTCCCATGATTTCAGGAGGGACACCGGCAACTGCGAAACTTAATAATCGACCCATGGGTTGCAGATTATATTGTTTTAATGCCGCTTCACTGGCTAATAATGCAATCCCGGCACCATCGCTAGTTTGTGAGCTGTTGCCTGCGGTTACTGTGCCTTTTGCGGCAAATACTGGTTTTAAACGTGCGATGGCTTCATAAGAGGTTTCAGCCCGCGGGCCCTCGTCGTTTGTGATGATCCGTGGCTTGCAGTGAAGTTCTGATGTAGCGAGATTTGCATGCCTGTCAGTGATCGTAACGGGTGTTATTTCAGCGTAAAAATCACCGCGTTGCTGGGCTGCAACGGCTCGTCGATGACTTTCTGCGGCAAATTCATCCTGTTGTTCTCGCGTGATATTCCATCGCTGCGCGACCTTTTCTGCCGTGATTCCCATACCATATGCGATAGCAATATGTTCGTTTTCAAAAATAGCTGGGTTTGCAGTGTATTTATTGCCACCTAACGGCACCATAGACATGCTTTCCACACCACCAGCCAATGCCAGTGACATATCACCCTGCCTGATGCTTGCTGCAGCGGTCGCGATGCTTTGTACGCCTGACGAACAAAACCGATTGATCGTCATCGCAGGAACAGATTGGGGCAAATCAGCCAATAAAGACGCGATACGAGCCACGTTCATCCCCTGCTCAGCTTCTGGCATGGCGCAACCAATAACCACATCCCCAATGGCTTCCCAATCCACCGTTGTCTGGCGAGCGGTTAATGCTTTGATTGTATGCGCCAACAGATCATCTGGTAATGTGTGTTTAAATACACCGCGAGGTGCTTTGCCTACAGGTGTGCGCAGGACGTCTACTATGTATATGTTGGTCATTTTTTAACTCCTGATAAATATTCTGTGTCGTTTGTTCTCGATTTCGCTGTATGTTAATTCCGTAACGGCTTACCCGTTTCTAATAAATACGCGATACGTGCCTGAGACATCGGATTAGCTGCAAGCGTCATAAACGCTTCTTTTTCCAACCGGAGCATCCAGGCTTCATCAACCAGTTCCCCCTGATTCACCTCACCACCACACAAAACTGTCGCCAAATGATTCGCCAGCACATAGTCATAGTCAGAAATAAATCCTCCCTCCAACCAATTCACCAATCCCACTTGCAATTGAGCATGGCCTTCACGGCCGGCCACGATAAAACGCGTTGGTATTAATGGTAAATAATTGGCTGCCTGCATTGATTTTATTTTGGCGAGAGCGGCATAAAGCACCTCGTTTTTATGCATGACCCAACTGTCTTTCGCTTGTAAATAACCCCGTTGCAATGCATCTGGTGCACTGCTGGCCACAGCGGCAGTTGCGATTTGTTCAAAATAGGGACGAATCAACGCCATCAAGTCGGTTCCCTGTGCCTTCGCTGCGGCACGCATGGCCATTTCCTTGCACCCACCACCGGCCGGAATAAGACCGACACCCAATTCAACCAAACCAGGGTATGATTCAAATCCTGCCATCACACCGCTGCAATGCATCATTAATTCACAACCGCCACCCAATGCACGCCCTCTCAGCGCGGCCACGGTTGGGATAGAGCTGTATTTTATTCGCATCAACAGCGTCTGAACCTCACCAATCATGGCGTCCAGTGCATTTAATTTATCAGCCTGAATTAAAGCCGCCACTTCACGCAAATTAGCGCCTGCGCTAAAATTATTTTCATCGTTTTGGTAAATAATCAAACCTTGACATTGTTGCTCTGCCATGTCCAAAGCCTGATTAAATCCATCCATCACGGATTGTCCGATGACATTCGCTTTGGTTTTGAAATGAATAACCGCCACATCATCCTTTAAATGCCATAAGCGCACGCCGTCATTTTCAAATAACGTGGTGGTAGGATGGCGAGGTTCGGACATCACGGCATCTGGAAAAAACTGTCGCTGATAAACCGGCAACTGACTACGCCCTGTAAATTGAGCCGTCGCGGGCGAGAAAGCGCCCTCCTGACTATAAAAATCGACGACTGTCTCACTCCAGGCCGGCAATTTTTTCTGACACATGGTGTAGCCTTCAGCAATCGAACGCTCTATAAACTGACGCATATCCGCAACACCTGCTGCTTGCCACGTTTCAAACGGCCCCTGAGCCCAGCCAAAACCCCACCGAAGACCTAAGTCAATATCACGTACATTGTTTGCGATGTCTTCAAGATGAAACGCGCAATAATGAAACAAATCACGAAAACACGCCGCTAAAAATCGCGCTTGCGGATGTTCGCATGTGAGTAATTTTTGCATGCGTTCACGTGGATCAGCCAGCTTCATAATAGAATGAACCTCAGGACAAACCTCACCCTTTGCCACACGATAATCACCCATTCCGACATCATAGACTTCAATCGCCTTGCCTTGCTTTCGATAAATGCCTTGCCCGGATTTTTGACCAAGATGTCCCTGTTCTATCAAGCTGACCAACCATTCTGGCAACTGGAATGCAGCATGCCAGGGATCAGAGCTCAAATGGTCCTGCATGGTATTGACCACGTGTTGCAGTGTATCGAGACCAACAACATCCATCGTACGAAACGTAGCTGATTTCGGCCGCCCGAGTAACGCGCCGGTCAGAGCATCCACATCATCCAATCCCAACTCGAATGTTTTTGCATGATGTAACGTGGCCAGCAAAGAAAAGACTCCAACACGATTGGCAATAAAATCCGGGGTATCTTTGGCTCGCACAACACCTTTACCCATGTGACTGGTTAGCCAGCTCTCGAGATTATCCAGCAATTCAGGCGAGGTTGTCGTGGCTGGAATCAATTCGGCCAAATGCATGTAACGGGGCGGATTGAAAAAATGCACGCCACAAAAACGTTGACGATGTTGTTCGGGCAAGACTTGCGCGAGGGCATTAATACTTAAACCGGAAGTATTGCTGACTAAAATAGCATTACTATTTAAATGGGGTGAAATACGTCGATATAAATCCTCTTTCCAATCCAATCGCTCAGCAATGGCTTCAATAATTAAATCACAATGGGCCAAATCAGGTAGATTGTCGGCATAATTACATGATGTTAATAATGCCGCCGTTTGAGGGGTAGCCAAAGGAGTTGGCTTTAGTTTAGCCAAGCTAGCAATGGCATGATCGACCAGCGCACTGTGCTTGCCTTCTTTCGCAGGCAAATCAAATAATAACGTTTCAATGCCTGCATTAACACAATGCGCTGCTATTTGCGCGCCCATAACACCCGCGCCAAGTACTGCAATTTTTTTGATGAAAAATGGTTCCTGCATTTTTTGCTCCTGTTAAAATTCGTCTTTGTAATCTGTGGGTACTATGTAGGGGTCCACCCTTAAACACCAAATTTTATCCCCTGTGCCAACGGCAAGGTACTCCCCCAATTAATCGTATTAGTCTGACGTCGCATGTAAGCCTTCCAAGCATCTGATCCCGACTCTCGTCCGCCGCCAGTTTCTTTTTCACCTCCAAACGCACCACCAATTTCCGCGCCTGAGGTACCAATATTAATATTCGCAATTCCGCAATCACTGCCTTGCACACTTAAATAGTATTCCGCATGCTTCAACTTCTCGGTAAACAAAGCAGACGACAAACCCTGCGGCACTGCATTTTGCATGGCAATGGCTTCATCAAGGTGATGATAAGACATGACATAGAGAATGGGCGCGAATGTTTCTTCCTGAACAATATCACAATTATTCGCTAAACCAGACACCAGTGTGGGTTGCACAAAATTACCCGAGCCTTGAATCACATAGCCACCAAACAAAACTTCCCCACCCGCATCCCGAATGCGAGTCATGGCGCGTTTAAACTGTTCAACAGCCTGCTTGTTAATCAAGGGTCCCATGAGGTTTTTAACTTCTAATGGATTGCCGATGGTGATTTGTGCATAAGCTCGTTTCAACCGTTGAATCACATCCTGATAAATCGCGGCATGGACAAACAGGCGTCGCGTCGATGTACAACGCTGCCCTGCAGTTCCTACGGCACCAAATACAATCGCAGGAATTGCCACTCCGAGATCAGCGGATTCATCGAGAATAATTGCATTGTTCCCACCCAATTCCAGAATCGAACGACCAAAGCGCCCTGCGACCTGAACTGCTACTTTTTTTCCAACTGGCGTGGAGCCGGTGAACGATATCAAAGGTATACGTGGATCATTAACCATCGTGGTTGCGATGTCATGCGATGAAGAAATGATCAGAGAAAAAATTGCCGGGCATTGATTTTCCTCTAACACACGATTACAAATGAGTTGCACTGCAATCGCGCACAAAGGGGTTGTTGATGAGGGTTTCCATATGCAGACATTACCGCAAATCGCCGCGATAAAAGCATTCCATGCCCAGACTGCCACGGGGAAATTAAATGCAGAGATGATACCGACAAGACCATAAGGATGCCATTGCTCATACATGCGATGTTCAGGCCGTTCGGAGTGCATGGTTTTACCATAGAGCATGCGTGATTGACCTACTGCAAAATCAGCAATATCGATCATTTCCTGCACCTCGCCATCCCCTTCCTGTTTAGATTTACCCATTTCCAAAGAAATCAGACTACCTAAATAATCTTTCTGTTCACGCAAGGCCTGGCCAATTTGCCGAATAATATCGCCTCGCTGCGGCGCCGGTATTATACGCCAAGCACGAAACGCTTCCTGAGCTTGTTGTATAACATCCTCGTAATCATCAACTGTACACATTGCTATATCGGCAATGTTCTCATCCGTGGAGGGATTTATGGATTGCAAACAAGGGTCTGTTAATTGACTTTTCCACGCATAACCGCTGAATGCACCGGAGTTTTTAGGTTTAATGTTCAAATGTTTTAGTAAGTCCATTTTACTCTCTCTGGTTTTCCTTCTCCCAAAGGGAGAAGGAAAAACCTAGTGAATAGTTACACAAGATACTGCCCAAATCGATTCCCCAACACATCTGCCAAGCTAAAACTCTCCTGCAACACAAGCCCTTTAAATACACCCTTCTGATTTAGCACCAAATCAACAACAGCACAAACACCTGAGCCTGTAGCAATCTGTATCGCCGACCATTCCAGCCCATGAATTATTTTTGGATAAATTTTCTTAATATAACTTTTTTCAATCAACTCGCCGTGTTTAACACCCTCAACCGAAACATAAATCAATGCCACATCCTGATATGTTTTGGGTAAAGCTCGCTCCAGAATACGCTTTAACGTATCACGATCACTATTTAATTCAAGATCATTCATAAGAAAACGCATTTTTTCACAATGACCAGGATAGCGTATCGTCTTATAATTTAAACTTTGAATTTTACCCGCATAAAGCTCACCAAGGTTGCCTAGTCCACCGGATGTATTAAATGCTTCATAATTGCACCCATCCAACTGAATAGATTCCAATCCTTCCAACGGTTTGACTACGGAAGGAAGACCCGCTTCAATTCCATAACAAAGATTGCCATATTCGTTAATCAGGCCATCTGTAGACCAGGTCAATGCGTAATGCAATGAATTACTAGAGTCTTGTGGTAACGCACCTACACGCAGCTTGGCATGATGGTATTCATCAAACTCTTGTAATAAGCTATTCGCCACAATACTGATAAACCCCGGCGCCAAACCACATTGCGGAACAAATGCCGACTCGGCACCCAATGCAATGGCTTTGATTGACGCAGCAACCGTAACATCTTCGGATAAATCAAAATAATGGGTATTAGTATTGTGAGCAGCACAAGCTACGTCGGGATTTAGAAAATAAGGCAAGCTGGAAATAATGGCCGTGATTTTATGTTTTCTTATATACGTTTGCAGCTTTTCCTGATCAGTGATATCTAATGTCACGGTTTTTATTTCCGGCATAGCAGATATTAACCCAGCAGCATCTGAACCATTAAAATCCAGATCAACCAGATGAATTTGATAAGCTTGGGCATCAGCTAACAAGCAAGCAATCATGCTGCCTATTTTGCCTGCTCCGGTGATCATTATCTTGTGCATTTAGTCCATCTCCATATTTCTGTAAAAAACTTGACCTTTTCCTGCAACTACTCTATCGTAACCCCCATTTACATTACCATATCATCCATGAATCAAACACCCATCAGCAATACATTCCGAACCAGAGTCGCCGCGTCTATACCACAAGCATCCACACTACGCAGTTTTTTTGCGGGATTGCTTATTCCCTGCGGTTTTGCACCCATTCATATGCCGGGTCTGGCTATTCTCGGTATCGCGCTGTTATTTGCACAACTACGTCAACAAACAATAAAGCAATCTTTTTATACAGGCTTTGTGTTTGGTTTAGGTTTTTTTGGTTTAGGAATTTCATGGATATATGTCAGCATCTATACCTATGGCCACCTCAACCCACCTTTATCAGCATTGATAACCTTGATGTTTGTCGCCTATCTCGCCCTTTTCCCAGGCCTTGTAGCAATGCTTTATCAAAGACTGGCTCATAATGAACTTCCTTCCTTATTCCCTTCTCCCCAGACATGGGGAGAAGGTGCCCGAAGGGCGGATGACATATGGAATACGCAGTCACGCCTACTATTCAATTGTTTTCTATTCAGTGCCATATGGTGTTTGGGTGAATTCCTACGTGCGACATTCTTGACGGGATTTCCATGGCTCCTCTTGGGAGCAGGACAATTTGATACTCCATTAAAATATTTACTACCCATTGTGGGTGTGTTCGGGGTTGGTTTTATCACATGTCTGGCGGCAACCTGTCTTGCTGCAAGTGTACAAACAAACCGTGCAAAACGTCATCCATGGATCATTGCATTTGTTGCCATCTTAATTACCCCAATGCTATTAAAAAATCATGAATGGACAACAACCCACTCCCCCGACGTCTCGGTAGGCATCATTCAAGCCAATATCTCAATGCGAGACAAGTGGGATGAGGCGTTGTTTTGGAAAATATTACAACGATATGAACACGACGCGATTCAATTGATCGGCAAGAAGCAATTAATCATCATGCCTGAATCAGCCATTCCTGTACCCATCAATTATGTCAGCGATTTTCTCAGTGATCTGAATCAACGCGCAAAAAAGGGAAACAGCGCTATTTTATTTGGTATCCCGGAACCCACGAGCACCGATGATATAGCTTACTACAATACATTAGCTACGTTGGGTACAGCACAAGGTTCATACTCAAAACAACACCTTGTACCCTTTGGTGAATTTATCCCCAAACTCTTTCAGCAACTCAGCCGCTGGTTAGCCCTTCCTCCAGCAAACATGAAGTCAGGCAAGAGCCAACAACCACTCATTACGGTACAAAATCATCCCATAGCCAGTTTAATCTGTTACGAAGTGGCCTACCCACAATTATTACGCAAGCAATTACCCCAAGCAGAATGGATTGTTTCCATTAGTGATGACGGCTGGTTTGGCCATTCTCTGGCTGTCTATCAACAACTGCAAATGTCCCAAGTACTGTCCATGCAAACCGGACGCTTTCAAATTGTAGCCAACAACGACGGCCTATCATCCATTATCAACACCCACGGCGATATCGTTGACTCACTACCTGTCTTTAGCTCAGGGATACTAAACGCATCCATCAGTCCCGCCACCGGAGCCTCACCATGGGTTTATCTCGGTGATACGCCTGTACTATTGATTAGTCTATTGATTGTACTCCTGGGATGCCTAGCGTTGTTACGCAATAAGCAATTCTGGGCCAAGACCCAACAATTGAACATACCACGAAATTCCTAATAATCAAGACTGATTGATCATATTACGATACAATCCAGCATTTATAAACAATTGTGCCCAGCCTAAAACATATCAACGGAGACAACACAATATGAATATGACCATTACGAAACGCATCCTTTCCACACAACTACCTGAGCACATCGGAGAAACAGTACGAATTCGTGGCTGGATTCATGCCGTACGATCTTTGGGTAAAATTCATTTTCTTATTATTCGCGACAGAAAAGGTTTAAGTCAGGTATTTATTCAAGATAAAGCCGAATACCAAAAAATCGCCAATTTACAGGTCGGCTCTGTTCTCTCCATAATCGGTGAAGCATCCGGAAATCCTCAAGCACACAGTCAGGTTGAGATCATTAATCCCTCCATCACGGTTGATGTTGCCATCAACGAAGCGCCTGCCATTGAATATACCAAACCCGAAATACCGTCTGAGATCGATTTTATTTTAGATCACCGCTCCATCTCTCTTCGCAATCGAAAAATTCAGGCTGTTTTTACCATTCAAGCCGAAATAGCACATGCCTATCGACTATTTATGCATGATACGGTTGATGCAGTAGAGTATTTCTCACCCAATATTATCGGTGCATCCAGTGAAGGTGGAGCGGAGTTTTTTAACGTCGATTATTTTGGATACAGTGCTACTCTGGCTCAAAGCAGCCAGCTTTACAAACAAGTTATGGTGGGTGTCAACGAACGTGTTTTTGCTTTGATGCCTTTCTTTCGTGCTGAAAAATCACATACATCCCGGCACTTATCAGAAGGCAAACAATTTGAATTTGAAATGGGTTTCTTTGAGCACTGGAGTGAGCTCATGGATATTCAGGAAGGTGCGATTAAAGCCATTGTCGCTCATTTGCATGAAACCTGCCCTACCGAGATTAAAATACTCAATGATGTGATTATCAAAGCACCTCAAGAGGTTGCATTTCCACGCCTAACCTTTGAACAAGCCCAAACAATCTATTTTGAGCGAACAGGCATTGATGAGCGTGATGAAGACGATTTAAGTCCAGCCGCTGAAAAAGAACTCTGTCAATATGCTCTTGAACAACATGGAACTGATCTTGTGTTTATCACGGACTGGAAAACCAGCAAACGCCCTTTCTACTCCTATCCAAAAGATGAGAACCCCGAGCTCACCAATACGTTCGATTTACTGTGTGCCGGTACAGAAATCACGTCCGGTGGCCAAAGAAGACATACCCATGAATCCATGCTGGAAGGCATCCGTCTAAAAGATATGGATCCAGGCAGTTTTGAAGATTACTTAAGTATTTTTAAATATGGTATGCCACCACACGGTGGCTTTGGTATGGGGCTTGAGCGCCTTACCATGACCATCCTGAAGCTGAAAAATATTCGAGAAGCGTCTTTGTTTCCATCCGATCCCAAGCGAATTGCTGGCAACAGAATTAAGGCCCATCTTTTCTTTGGTACTGAAAACATTCGCAATGAAATTATTCGTCTTCTTAAAGACAGCGACATGGCATTTGAACATAACATCCATGAACCAACACCAACATCCGAAGATTCTGCCCGCATACGTGGAACAGCCGTTGAAGAAGGGATCAAGGCATTAATTTTACGCGGAAAACAATCTAAAAAGAACTATCAGTTTAACCTACCTGCTCATCTTAAACTGGACATGAAGCGTGTCGCTGAAATTGTACAAGAAAAATGTGAGTTTGAAGATCCCGCCGTGATCAATGAGCGTTTTGGCTTGATTATTGGCGGCGTTCCACCTTTTGGTCATTTGTTGAATTTAGAAACCTATTACGATGAGCGAATTCAAACCGCCAAACGCGCCGCATTTAATTGTGGTTTAGCGACTGAATCCATTGTGATGTCTGCCTCTGATTTGATTACACTGGTTGAGCCGAAGATTGCACGTTTTTCGGCGGATTGACTGGATGCTGTCGTCCCGGAATTAAGTATTCCTTAGCAATTGAAGTTAATCAGTAAGCACGATCTGCTCCCTTCTCCCTCTGGGAGAAGGGCTGGGGATGAGGGTGCCAAGGTGTGGCACAGCTTTGAGTAATATCCCAGGGGCTGTTGCATCTCCAATAAATAACTATTGATTTTGAATAAAGCCTGTTGACAATACGTATTGATTTTATCACTATAGAGTTAAATTAATGGAATTGAATGGTTTAAGTTATAAAAATACTTAGCCTGCTTGCTTTTTGTCACACAAGCAGAAATCATGCATCGTTGTACCTAGCTGAAATTGCGCAACAAGGCTGTACAGCATCAAGACAGATAGGGATTATCATGACAAAAAAAACTCAATATAAGTCAATAACAAAAATTCATCTCCTAATCCCTCTCTGGGCATCATTGATTACAACCAACCCTGCATATGCAGTCGTATACAATCCCGCGAGTGTTGAATATGTCGACCGCAAGTTTGTTTTTTTACAACAACAAATTGATATTATACAAGCTCTATCCAGAATTCCAGGAAGCACGGGAGCGACAGGCGCGACCGGACTAACCGGTGCAGACGGTGCAGCCGGGACAACAGGCGCAACAGGGGTCGGTACCACAGGCTTAACCGGATCAACCGGAACTACAGGCTTAACCGGATCAA
>Ga0206878_10079_pt1 | contig 39816 bp, 37 predicted proteins | sample Alteio_BWOrgCont_8_FD_152621 | JGI IMG/M metagenome (GOLD analysis project Ga0206878, IMG submission 152621) | Enriched cells from forest soil in Barre Woods Harvard Forest LTER site, Petersham, Massachusetts, United States -... | ecosystem: Environmental > Terrestrial > Soil > Temperate forest >... | reverse complement strand
TAATAGCGAAATGCACAAGCTTTTTTCCACTGCTCCAGACGGGCACTTCTTGCATATCTATCTTGCGCCTTAAAGCTCAGGAATGCGTATTTAATTATGTTTTTTAACGCAACCGCCGGGGCGCTATGCCTGTGTACACAGCTTCAAGCATGGATTTTAGCTCAATGGCGCGCATCCTCTCAGGTATGACTCTGCCGAGTTCGGCAATAGGGCTCGCGAATTTAGCGTTCTTGCATATCTGCACAGCATTTTCGACATTCTCTTCGAGCGCATAAAGATTCTTCATCGCCTCTCTGGTTTGCGGCGGCATTTGGGCTAATGAAGTGATGATGCCGCTTTTACACCGTGGTATGGCGGAGGTTTCCGTTAATGGCGGCACCTCACGTGACTGCACGAAGCTACTGAGATATTCTATGGCTTCAAGCGCACTCGTTAATTTTTTTGCCAAATCGTTCTGATGGTGTTCAGATTTCAACACCTCGGCAATGAAGTTAAGGCTTTCCGGCAGCTGATAAAGATAAGGCCTTCCGCTAATATAGCTTCTATAACTAATATTCCATACGTTTACGCACAGATTCTTGCATTCCGCTTTTTTATCGGGCTCTGTAGGGCGTTTTTGGGTAGTATCCGGTTTGCTATGGCATCCTCCTGTGATCAGGCCGGCTTCATTATAAACCTTTGCTGATTCTTTTTCAGCATGTGTTTTGTCAGCCGAATGCCGAAGAAGCATAAATACTCGCTGAACTTGACAAGCAAATGGACATAGAACAGATATGGCATGGCGTGCGATACATAGCGCATTAATTTTTTGAAGGAGAGGCGCCATACGTCAGCGTGAGGAAAGCCCGAAGAAGCTGGCAGCAATCGATTTGCCTCTACTGGCCATCGTTGCCTTCTTTGCACTTCTGAATCTGATAAGTCTGATCGCGATTGCCAATGATTCGTGGGATACCACTGATCCTGAAGCTTCGATCGCATATTCAATTCTTGCGGTCGCCGGTTCTGGTCATGCGCTTTATCGTGACTACAGCCAATTCCCTTTTACCACGACGCCTTACGCACCCCTGTTTTACTTGTTAGCAGGCGGGTTTGCCAGGCTTATGGGGGGCTCAGTGACGGCGGCCTATTTAGCGGGCCGCATCATTTCACTCGCCGCGTTCGGCTTTAGTCTCGCACTGGTATATGTGCTGGCAAGGCGTGCCGGTGCGACAAAAAAATCGGCAGTATTCGCAACATTGCTCGCATGCGGGATGCCAATGAATTATCCGTGGGCAGCCAGCTGCCGCGTGGACTTTCTGGCGATGGCATTTTCACTCTGGGGTATGTCGCTTGTTCGCACAGATAACGAGGAATTTCAGTTAAAACCATTTTTGATCTGGATTATCGCGTTTTTTATTAAGCCGAATTTTATCGTGGGCCCATTTGCATGGACGCTTTATCTTTTATTTAGGAAAGGTTTCAAACCGGCATTTTTGTGGGCCGTTTTATTCGGACTGGCCATCAGTAGCGGAGTTGCTCTTGCAGAGTGGCTGACCGGCGGAAAGTTTATACTCAATGTTATAAAGGCAAATATCACCGAGCCTTCTTGGAAGGGAATGGGATGGGCATCTTATCTATGGGTTCTGCAAGGAATGATACCCTATGAATTATCTGTCTTTGTTTTTGGGCTTATAAGCGGGCTATTGCAATATACCAGACGAAGCGAAAAGCCGGCAGCGAATCCGCTGATATTATTTGCAGGCATATCCACACTGCTATTCAGCCTTGCCAATCTTAAAGCCGGTGGCGGGACAATCTATTTTGTTGAGCCGATGTTCCTGTGTGCCGTACTCACTGCACTTCTCATGGACGATCTGCGCCAATGGGCTGCAGAATCAAGGCGCGTTGCTGTTGATTGCATGACCCTGATATCCTGCGGCGTAGTCTGGATGTTCTGGAGCCTGTTTCATGCGCCATTCTGGTCGCCCACGCAGAATATAATTGAATCTGTTGATAAACCGGGTCGGCGGGAATTGGATGAGCTGATAGAGCATACGCCCGGCGAAATTCTTTTTATTTCAAATGGCGAAGGCATGCGACTGCGTCGGGGACTTACGCTGCACGATGGCTACAACGCTTCGTATCTGGAGTCTTATAACAAAATTAGCCTTACTTCACTGGCACAGCAGATCGCAGGCAGAAAATTTAATGCGATTCTTTCCATTAATTGGGATGAGTATTACGGCCACACGATTGTGCCGCCCAGCCTTATAGAACCCATCGCAAGGAATTATCAGCCAGCAGCAATTTATGGGCCGTATCTGTGGATGAAATTGAATAAACATGCCATCGCGCCCCATGTGCCGGAGTTTCCATCGCTGACAGGGAACGATTCGCAATGGTTTATGGCAAAAAAATATTCACAAAGCAAAGGCGACATGGAAGTAAAAATACATGGGATGCTGCTGAATACCAATGGCTATATTGAAAAAGAAATGATTATTCCGCGTAGTGGGCTTTATCAGTTCGACCTGCGGGCTTTAAGTAGTTATTTTCCTGGCCTGTGGGCGCAGGCATATATTTCCGTTGGCAGAGAATATTCACATGTTTTCACTATCGATCAGCCTGTAATGAGCCGATTCAGCACGCGCGGCCGCCTGCGCAAGGGAACCTATACGATAAGAATCGGTTTCATTAATGATCAATATAAGCCTCCCTACGACCTAAATTTGCAGGTACAGAGCCTCGAGATATCATCGGTTCCAATAAAATAACGCAATTACTTGCAAGTGGGCATTGTGCCCGGGGTTTCTTGCAGAAAATTTTGAGCGTTTTTCAGAGCATCGTTGTTTTCGGTGTACCTGAGTTTATAGACAAGCAAAGAACAATAAGCAGATTGGTAGATATCTTTCACTGCTTGTCGATGAAGCCATTTTCTCAAACTCATGCCCTGCACAGTGCTTGCATGGGAAAATCCTACGTTAAGCTGATTAACAAAGGGCGTAGGCGCGGGGATAAGCTCAGGCCTGTGGATCATATAGCTGCCTTGAAGTGCTTTTATTGAGCCGTGAGCCATGTCCCGTTCCCCATAAATAATGCGCTCAACACCCAGTGTCCTGAGTGTGCTAAAGCACATTAAGCAAGGTTCAAGTGTTACATACACCGTCGCCGCCTCTAACGTTGCCACGTTTTTTTGCGTGTGAGACAGCTTGTCCAGATACGTAAGCACTAAGTCCATCTCGGCATGGTACAAAAGCTGCCGTTTTTCGAACTCTCTGTTCAGGCCATAAGCCACGATTTTATCGTCTTGTACCAGCACTGCCGCGACATTTGAGCCACGTAAAGGCTTTTGTTGGCCATAATCTCCATCCCATTCCTTAAAAGCCAAGCCATAGGCTGCCAGCATAAAAATTTCATCACGCTCATTCCGCTGAGTGACGATTACTGGCTGCACGAATGCCTGTAGAACAAGATAAAGCACCGCACAAGCCACCAGCAATTCAAGGACAAGCAGCAAGCCAATAAAAAGAGAGCGATGTTGCTTTGAAAATGTCATTGCTGCAGACGCCTGTGCCAGAATAAAGATCAAAAATAAACGAAAGGACTAATTTATTATAGTATATAAATGCCAGACATTGCTATGCTGGAATGCAGGCAAGCGATGACGTTAGATGTTGCGAGTCTATGGAGTATTAATGGTTGGATCAAAAACTAAATGGGCTGATTGGTGGGCTGAGTGGAACCCTATTGATTATGTTATAGCCGCCATTGCGCTCGGTCTGGCAGTTTTTAATCTGCTAAGACTGTCGGTGAGCTTCCCCGATCAATGGGATACCAGCATCCCGGAAGTAGCAATCGTATATTCAATTCTGGGTGTGGCCAATTCAGACCATGCGCTTTATCGCGATTTTAGCCAGTTTCCTTTCACGACCACGCCTTATGGCCCGCTATATTATTTATTATGTGGCTACATCGTTAAGTTTGCAGGGGGTGGGGTTGCGGCAGCCTATATTATTGGCAGGACGGTTTCTCTGCTGGCTTTCGCAGGCTGCATTAAGCTCGTCCATACGCTTATTTTACGTATTGGCGGCACTCAACGTTCTGCCTGTATCGTAGCGCTGCTCTTATGCGGATTATCTATTGTCTTTCCATGGGCAGTAAGCACTCGCCCTGATTTTTCTGCTTTGGTATTTTCCCTTTTAGGCATTGTATCACTGCGCGTTGACTTGGGCTCCCGGCTTCGGTTGAGCACGTTGATTTTCTGGGCAGTAGCCTTTTTCATCAAACCCTCTTTCATTGCAGCTCCTCTTAGTTGGGGATGCTACTTGCTTAGTCAGCGTGACTGGAAGTCGGCTTTCAAATGGATGTTCTGTCTTGGCGCTATACTGGCTGCAGGACTAGCGCTTACTCAAAAGCTCTCAGGAGGTTGGTATATTGCCAATACGATGATGGCAAATCTTGCGCCCCCGTCATGGAACGGTGCTGCGCACATGATTATCACCAATGTCCTGCCTGGCTCGCTGCTACTTCTGCTGCTCGGAATAGGTGGCGCAGTCATCGACACCAAGCGGCATAACCCGGAGCGAAACCCTGCCGACAGTGAAAAATTTTTTCTGATATGTACGGCATTTTGTTCAACCCTATTGTTTTTTCTGTTGAGCCTTAAAGCCGGTGCCGACAAAAATTATTTCCTTGAGCCATTATTTCTTTGGGCCATTCCTTCAGCGCTGTGCCTGGATTTTTTACATACACTGGCGGCGCGTTCGGCCAACAAAACTATTTTCGTGGCTATTCCTGTTGTCGTTGCTGCGGGGGTGGCATTTGATTCCATGGCAAAAGATTGGGAGCAGGTATTTTTTCCGTATGGGCAACTGATGCTTAAGGAGCTGATAAAAAACAAAAAAGGGGATATTTTCTTTCTTTCAAACGGTGAAGGTCTGCGTTACAATCGCGGCCTAACGTTATATGACGGCTATAATGCGTCCTATTTGGAAACACAGGGCCAGATAAATCTGTCGGATTTTGCCAAACGCCTGGAACGGTGCGAGTTCTCTGCAGTGGTAGATTTAAGTTATAAAAATTACTACGGCTACTCGCTTGTTCCCCCCAGCATGCTGGAACCGCTTACCCGTAACTACGAACGAGTGGCCACTTACGGCATATATCAATGGCTGTTACCCAGGAAACATCCGTTACCCATGCATGTGCCTGAGTTCCCTATGGTCAGGGGGGAATTCACGCAGGTATTTCATGCCCAGGAATATTCACGCAGACAAATCGAATATTTTGAAAAAGCTAACGAAGGGCTGTTAATGGCCACTAACGGATACATTGAGCGGTATATGGAGATTCCTCATGATGGAACATACCAGATCGATCTGTATGCGCGCAGCAGCGAATATTTTGGCACGTGGGCAGAAGCGCGAGTTTCCATTGGCGACGAGTATAATAAAATCTTTAAGGTAGATCAGCTGCTGATGAGCCGGTTCAGCGTGCGTACACGGCTCAAAAAAGGCAATTATCCTGTCAGGATCGCCTTCATCAACGATGTTTATGAGCCGCCCCATGATCTGGATCTAGTGGTCGATCGTCTGGAAATCACGTCGGTTGCTTACTAATGCTAGCGGCTAATGAGTTAGCCGATATCAATCAGGTCGACTTTGATGACGCTTCTTTCGATTCCAAGGTCATTCAGAATGACCTTGAGCAGTTCAATGCGATCGGGCGTGCATCCGGGTAAAACAAGCCGCAGGGTATATTTGTTATAGGGGAGATCCGATTTAATCGGTGTAAGTTCGAATACGATGTCACCGTAGGTTTTCTTCAGATTTGCCAAAGGATGCTTGGAGGATAACACATACAGCACCCCCTGAGTAGTGTAGCTATGGTCAGCGTTGCAGTAACTATTGTCATGCACATCGATGGAAGCGTAGTTGATATAAATGCCCCATTCCTTATGCAGTTGCCAAAGATATATCGGGGATTTAGGGCGCGCGGTGACAAGGTCTATATCCCCAACCTTGGTCAGCTTCAAAATGGTGAAGTGAGCATTTTGCTGCACTCTTGCCAGGGATGTATCGGGAATAGTAGCGGTAAAGTTACCTTCGATTTTCTGAACGATAAAACCAAACTGGTAAGCTCCCCAGCTTTCGTAAAGCCCGCTATAGGCCATCAACATAAAAGTAAAAATAAACGCGGCCGTCATTCCCAAAGCGCGCAAGGGCTTGTGCATTTCTATCGCGTTGAAAACAGCGTAAACAGTAAACAGAAAGGCGCAAAGGCTCAGATAACGCAGGGGGCTATCCGAGAACCATGGTTCGCTCGTATAGTGGTCTAAGAATATGGCCAGAGTGACAAGCGTTAGCAAAATAATGATTGGGATGCCTAACGCAGCAGTAGGGCTAACCGTTTTGGTTTGCCGCCATAATCGCCATTGGATAACACAATAAATGGGAAAGGCTGCAAGTGGCTCACAGAAAAATAAGCCACCATCGAGCTGATTGCGGAGCACGATAAAACAGCTCATCACAAAGAGCGCATAGACACCGAGCGAAAGCCGTTCATATGCCGCCAGCTGATAAAGCGTCAGAATAAAAAATGCGATATAGAGCAGGCTATGCAGGCCAAGAAGCCAGTTGGGATAGAAATAAAAATAAGGTAATCCGAAATCATATTGGCTGAGATCGCTATGCGGAAACCACTGTAATACCCACGCCATCACGGTTTTGGCATTATGAGTATGATATAGACGCGTACTGCTTATCGACTCGAAATATTGTGCGTGGGTGATGTGCTGCGGGTCTGCAAAGAAAGCATTGCTAAAAATAAAAAACTCCACCACGCCGAAGGCAAAAAGCGTCGTAGCTAACACAAGGTTCAGCAGCGGCAGGAAGCGGGGTATGGAAGCGGGGCGGAAATAACGAAATACAAGGGTTACAAAGACAAACCCCAGGAAGAAAATAATTTTAAAATTGCTACGTCCGGTCGAGAAAATATCGACAAAAAACTTTATGAAAAATGAGAAGGGCAGGCAGGTGAGGCATAAAATCAATACCGCAGCAATCAGGCATTGGCAGAAAGCAAGTTTCTTATACGAAGTTGTTGGGGCGCTATGCATCTTAATAACCATAACCTGTTAGCGTGACGGCGCGATTCTAACCATATTACACCACCTTGCAATGTCCAATGCGTTAGCCCTGCCTAATAAAAAAACGGGTATAGCATTTTCTGGTATAGCGAGAGGTAGGTTTGCCGAAGTTGTGTTGCCTGTGAGCACTGCTGGACTTTAGGCCCCTCATGGACGGTATGTTCGCCTGTTGCATCACGTATGCGACAATAATTCTCTGCGGGGGTGTCGCGGTCAAGAATAGAGTCGCCAACAAGCATATATGGCCGCTGTTGAAGGCAAGTATGCTCACTGCACCAGCGATTATCCGTGAGAATATTGACGGCAATATTCGCGACGTCGAATTGCTCGAAATAGCGCAGCGGAAGTCGCTTTGAGCGATATATCATCATGCCGAAGGTCTGATGCTGCAGATCATACAGATGATGCACGGGTGCATAAGAATGCGCATCGGCTACCGTATGGGTTTGGGCCCATTGGATGAAAGGGTCGTTGTCATTAATGACATAGGGAAAATGATCCCCCATGATGATAATCAGGGCATTAGGGTCAAGCCTGCGGATGGCTTTCAGATAATCATCTACGGCTTTGCCGGTATAATAGGTTAACTGGAGTGAACGATCGGCAAGGTGCATTAATTCTTGGGGAACCTTTAGCATCGGCGGCCGTTTTTCATTAAGTGTATAGGGGTAATGCCCGCCCACGGTCATGACATAATTGAGAAATGGCCGGTGCGTTTTAAGCTGATTTTTTACCATCTCTAAATTTTGATTGAGAAATGAGGCGTCATTAAGCCAGATGGAGTCCCTGTCACTCATGTCCAGATCGGGCGAGAAATGTATGCGCTGAAAACCCACGATGGGATAGGCGTTGACGCGATTATACATGATCGCCACGTTGGGATGGCTTGCGATGGTATTATATCCAAGTGTCTTGAGATAATGTGGCAGGCAATTTAGTTCACTGCTTTGGTCGAGCATGTAATCAAAAATTCTGCCTGCATAGGCTGGCTGATTAGGCAGGCCGCATAATACTTCAAATTCAGCCGCAGCAGTAGAGCGGATGTTATAGAACGCCGAGCTGTTAGTTTTGCCGACATAATCGGCAAAAAGCCCGCTTATCGGCGGAACATTGAAATGCAGCGCACTGAAATGATAGGGGTCGAGATAACTCTCTAGCATCAGGATATAAATATTGGGTCTGGTTTTTATCATTCCCACCGGCACTGCGCGGAAATCAAATTCGGGGTGTATGGAGGGGCGAAAATGCGCCCCCGTCATGAGATTCATCATGTGTTGGTAATTGAGCTCATATACCACCACCGCCATTATGGGGCCGTTATATAGCACCGAACCGTAAGGGTCGCGCTCCCTTTCATGCGCCAGTTTTGAAGTGAGTAATGCGTTCATCACCGGATCCGCGTTATACAGGCAGAGTGATGATACTATGATGAATCCGAGTGCTACGCTTATACGCAAAGAAAGTTTGCGCCTGGAAAAGCCATAATAAACCGCAAGAACTATGATTATAATCAGCCCAATCAAGGTGATGCGTGGCAGCCAGTCGACGCCTTTGTACAAATCGCCTAAAAGAAAAATATCATGATGGACGAGATGGACCCTGAGGACGTAAATTTTTAACAAATTGACAAGATAAAGAATGGAAAAAAGAAAAGCGCCTAGCACAGCCGAACCGGTAACAAATACTAAAAAGAATGCGACCAACAATGTCGCAAGCACATCGCCAATATGTGTGGTAAAGGGACTGTAGACGGGAATGACATTGACTGTATATTGCGCATCGGCGAAAAGGTCTGTGTGATGCTGGCCCAGCAGAAAAACTGCAAGCAGCGCAGCCGACGCAGCAAGCAGAGCCGATGTCAGAACCAAGCGAAGCAAGTATCTGAAATCCGTATCGGAATCAAGCCGGCTAACCTTTGGGGCAGGGCTATTCATAGAGGGGCGGATATGGATTCATACCATAGCTTTTTGCTGCATATTGCTTTGGTCATATAGTGCTGTAGCAGCTAAATGCGAATTTGAGAAGTATCATCGCTTTTCTTCATTCCTTAGCCATTGACATACAGATTGGGAGAATTTAGTGTTTCGCCTACCGCAGAAACGAGACAAGCCCTAATTTAAAGGAGAATCACAATGAAAAATTCCCGCCGCGTGTTTTTTGCTGCCGCAGTTCTGTCTGCGGCATTCAGTGCTTCCACTTTAATGGCGCAGGAAGCTCCTCCTGCAGCCGCTCCTTCGCCAGCAGCTCCGGCAGCGTCTGCCTCTTCTGCTACGGCCATGGACGTGGCGGCGCTTACCGCTGCAGCGGAGAAAGGTGATCTCAAATCCCAGAAAACGCTGGCGTATGCGTATCATGCAGGCAAAGGTGTTCCGCAGGACTACGCGCAATCGGTAAAATGGTCTCTTAAGGCAGCCGAGCAGGGCGATATGAAATCTGAAAAATACGTGGCCAATGCCTATTATTATGGTCACGGTGTGGCAAAAGATCCCAAAGAATCATTTAAATGGACGCTCAAAGCAGCCGAGCAGGGCGATGTCATCTCTCAGAGATACGCAGGCAACGCCTATGCCAAAGGGGTAGTGGTTGCCAAGGATCAGGCCGAAGCTGCCAAATGGTGGCAAAAAGCGGCTGCCCAGGGTGATGAAACATCCAAGGAAAAATTGGGTGCGCCGCCTGCTGCTGCAGCCGGCAAATAGCCTTTTACTCGTCGAGAAAATTGAAACGTTTGAAGAAAGGGGCTTTCTTCAGCAGCAGTGGCATGACGGAAATCGCGATGAGCAGCAGATCTATTCTGCTCCATAAGGGGCCAAGTGTTCCTAAGCGCAACAGGTGACCCATGGTGATATAGAGCGCGACGTTGGGCAGCAATCCAAGGAAGCTGACTATAATATACGCGGGCCATCTGGAAAACTGAGCGCTGCCATAAATCAGGTTGATAAATATATTGGGAACTATTGCCGACATGCGCAGCGCAAAAAGATAAGATAACGCATCTTTTTCTGCATGTCGGCGCATACGCATCATGAGCCCCGCATAATGTGAGTGGATCCATGCCCGAAAAACAAACCGCCCGGCAAAATAGGCCGGCAGGGTGCCCAAGGTGCCTATGAGGCTGCTGATGATAATCGCCGGATACAGATCAAGCATGCTGCCGGCCGCGATAAGAACATAGCGTATTCCCGGCATGCCCACCGAAGTCAGGATAAAGTAGATGGCAGCGTAGGCGAGGTAGCATAAGAAAGGGTGCTGCAGCAAATAATTGGAAAAATCCGTATTAAACTGGCCGCTCTTCAGGAAGCTTGGGACGGCATGCGTATAGGCCACGAACTGGTCGAGCGCCAAGATGCAAAAGAGTAGCGTGAGCAACACATATAAGCGCCATTTAGATTTAGCCATCAGTCAATATCACTTATACGAATTTCCATTACGCTTCTCTCTACTCCGATATCTTTCAGTATCATTTTTAAAATTTCGACCTTATCAGGCGTACATCCGGGCAAGATGAGTCTTAATGCATATTTGTTATAATTATTGTCAGGCTTGGCGGGTATAAATTGCAAGGCAATATCCCCATAGGATTTTTGGAAATATTTATAAGGTAAAGGAGAAGAAATTATATAGATAAACCCGGTAACCGTATAACTTTTTCCGGCTAAACAGGAATGGCCATTATACAGGTCTATGCTTCCATACCGTATTGGCAGCCCCCATTCCTTATGTAATTGCCACAGATATAAGGGTGACTGAGGGCGTGCCGTGACAATCGTGATATCTCCCACTTTTTGTTGCTTGAGCACTTCAATGCGACGGTTCTGCAGTACTTCGGGAAGCACGTTTTGCGGCACGAGAGCTGTGAATACCCCATCGATTTTTTGAATAACGAAATCCAGCTGATGGATGTCCTGGGCACTATAAATGCCGCTGTAATCAAGGAATATGTAACCCGCCACAAAAGCAACGGCGATGCTTCCTGCCCACCATTTTTTACGGTCCTCAATGGCCTTGAACACCGCATACACGGCAAGCAAAAACAGGCACAAGCTAAAATAGCGAAGGGGGGGATGGTGAAGCCACTTGCTGTGCAGCCAATGGCTAAATAGCTGGATTGCACCAAATAGATTTAGACTTAGAAGTATAGGAATCCATAATCCAGGCGTGCTGCGCACGGTATCGCTCTTTCGCCATAAGTGCCATTGAATGCAGCCATATATTGGAAACGCGACTAACGACTCATAGAAGAACAATCCTCCGTCCAGCTGATTGCGCAATAGTATAAAACAGCAAAGAACAAACAGCGCATACACACTTAACGATGCGCGCGTGTATGCTCTTAATTGGTAGATGGTAAGGCCAAAAAATACAAAATATAACAGGCTGTGCAGCCCCATCAGCCAGCCTGGGTAAAAGAACAGATAGGGTAGGCCGAAGTCGTATTGACTCAGATCGCCATGAGGGAACCATTGCAGCACCCAGGCCATCACTGGCTTGGCGTTGTGGATATGGGCAAACTCCGTGCTGCTGACGCTGCCCATATAGTAAGCGAATACCTTGTGATTCGGTGCGGAGAAATGCAGTGTGGTGAAGTAGAAATATTCTGCCGCTCCTAACACATAGAGGGCAGTGGCGAGTATAAAATTCAGCGGCGGTATGAAAGGCGGAATTTTCAGCGGCGGGAAATAACGAAGCAGCAGCACTGCAAAAACAAAACCCAGAAAGAAGATTATCTTAAAATTGCTGCGTCCGATGGAAAAAATATTAATGAAATATTTTATCCCATAAGAGAAAAGCACATTGTTGAAAGTCAGCACCAAGGCGATGACGATCAGCGTTTGCCATAAAGCAAGTGTTACAAATGAACTTGCGGGCTTGCCATACATATCCGTCAGTCCGGTATCAGGCATGTATCAAAAATGCCGAAAGCATTACATAAGCGGTAATGAGGACGGCAAGAATACCCATGGCTACGCCTACGTCAAACGCGATGCGCCGGTGAAGCAATGCGGCCACCGACGCGAGGGCAATTCCTATCTGCGCCGCCATTCCGGCATAACCCAGCATGTCTTTTTGCTGCAGGCGTTTGAGTCCTTCGCTGAGATGGGCCTGACGTTCATGCAGCTTGTCTCCGGCTGCTTCCTTGCTCTTGGGTTGGCGGCTGCGCAAGTCAGCATCTTCAGCAGTGAGCATCTCCCTTTCTTTTGGCGTCAGCGTGCTGGACGCAAGCAACTGCGTCTCCACAATGCGCGCCTTGATACTGTCTGCCTGATATTCCGACCAGGCATCGGACGCTTCCGTTTGTGAAAGGATGGCCTGATTGCTTTCATAAATCGCTTCGTTAGTGAGGGTGGTGGCGCGCACCGTCAGAAAGCCGGTTAACGCAGCGAGCACGCCGGTCAGCATGGCTACGTATTTGATCCATGAAGGCGCGCGAGGATCAGCAATAGCGTCCTCGGTATTGGCGGCTTTCACCGAATGCGCCACTTTCTCCTTCACTCTGGAGAGAAGATTTTTCGTATCGCTCATAAAAAATGCCCTGGAGGCACGATAAGTGCGCCATTAACCAAACGCAACGGAAAAAACCGGGCAGATATTCTATACGCGCTCTGCTATAATTCATCCCATATATCTATGAAAAAGTTACACGCGCTATTGATCATTGCTTTACTGGGCTTGCTGTCTGTCTCTGCTTACGCGCAGGACGCTGCTCCTGCCGATGCACCTGTAACCAGGCCTGATACTGCGCCTTCCGTTCCCGGGCCTGTTTTCTATCCGCCACCCCCACCACCCCCTGCGCCGCCTGTGCCTTCGGGTGCGGCTTTTCAGAACATTCCCGCGACAGTGAATGGTGTAATCCCAAACATTAGTGGCGTACCTTCGGCTACCCCCTCTGCAACTGTGCCGGCAGTAAATGGAACTATATCCAATTCTTCAACTCTCGCCTTACCGCGCATTCCTACACCGGCGTCACCTTCCTTTACTTCGGTGCCTTCACCCGTGATACCGCCGATTCCCGACATACCTAGCCCGGCAACACCCTCCCTGCCACAAATAGCCTCACCCGTGATACCGGCATTGCCGCGCATTGCTTCGCCGGATGTTTCTTCGCTATCGTCGACATCTGCGCCGCCAGTTCCCACAACAGCAGCGGCCGGAGTGCCTACGCCTACCTTTGTGCCAACGGGCGGAGGGGGGGGAGAGGGTGTTGCAGGAGGTGCGCCTGTGCAGACCTTTATTCCTGAAGTGGCAGGCGGCGGCAGACCTGTTACCAATGGGCCATCGACACCCAGTCCGTCGCCTTTGCCGCCATTCTCGTTTGGCCAGTCTTCCACGCCTATTTCAGTCCAGCCTACTGCCAATGCGCTGCAGCCCTTTATTTTTGGCCAGTCTTCCACTCCGTTATCTGCCCCGCTTACCCCTTTTACTTTCGGGCAGTCTTCCACACCTATTCAAGCACCTGTAGCGCCCTTTAGCTTTGGTCAATCCTCAACACCCATTCCGCAGCTGCAGCAACTTAACCCGCTCACTCCATTTGTGTTCGGGCAATCTTCAACACCTATCGCTTCGCCGCAGCGAGCCTATACTTTTGGGCCGCCTTCCACGCCTCGTGGTCCCTCTTCATCGCCGCGTGGAGTATCTTCAACGCCGCAGGGAGGGTCTTCTACGCCGCATGGATCATCGTCTACCCCGCAAGGGCCTTCCTCTACGCCACGCGCATCCCGATAATTTAGTTTTCTTCGACAATATAGCGCATCACCGTGCGCTTGCGCTGGCGGCGGGGCCGTACGCAATGCGTAGATTCCACATGCAAGCCCATAAGCAGAACCGTAAGTTCTGAAAGAGTGATTTGGTGAGGTTGCAGGGCATTGTATATGCCATTGACCAACGCATCGCATTGCCAGGGTTTGCCAAGAATCCCCAATATGACGCGTATTTCTGACAGAAGTTTATAGCCTTCAAGCGGTTTGCCTTCGATAGTCTCCAGCATGACGACAGGATTGCCAATCACGTGATTATCGTTGGCGGCTACCGAGAGCTCAATGCCTTCTTCACGCAAATAATCTTTAAGCTGTTTCTCAATTTCTATTTTAACCTTACTAATTAATGACTTACGCATATATTTCCTATACTTAAAATTGTTTTACAAATTATTCAATACAACTTATGCGCTACTTGTGCAGGCGCCATGTATGACATAGAATTATTAACAATATATTAATAATACTTAAAATATTATGTCCTAATGAAATAAATTACTTGATTTGAACTTTGTGCAAATCAAGTCTGACTCTAAGAATACTCGCGTAGCCATGAAATGATTAATGCTCAAATTGTGAAGCATTAAAAGTTAATGTTAACCAATTGTCATAGAAAATTAATCATATTCTAAAAAAACTATGCTAGTATTTGACTATAAATAACGCGAACACTGAGCATCCAATTTATGGCGACCTCAGCAGTATTCAGAGAACCATACGGAATTGATTTCGATAGCTCGCACCGCGTCATCAACGCGCTGGTGGATGTATTGCAGGGAAGTTTCAAGGAAGAAACCCATTACGCGCGCCCGCTGATGTCACCGCAGGCCAATATTCTTTTTGCGCTCGACAGGGATTCCGCCAATAGCATGATAAATTATATGTCCAGCAAACTCCAGGAAGTAGGCGGTTTTGCTGCGGAAGAATTTCGTTTTACCTGCCGTTCTTCTTCCGATGGAGCGGGTCTGCAGCGCCTCAGGCTTGAATTTACCAAGGGCGTGACCTCGGAAATCATCCGCAAGATGATAATTGCGACCGATGAGCTGGAAAAGAAACTTCCGCATAGCGATCAGAAGTAAATAGTTATTTCATCCACAGGGCTTCATTTTTTAATATAGTGGGCAGTTGACCTCTTCGGCGGATGGTAGTAGCCTGCCCGCCAATAATAAATAAAACAACCGGAGATAAGCCATGAACATACGCGTTGCTGTCATGATCACCCTGATGCTTGGTGTGCTTGCTGCTTGCCAGGCGCCGCATACGGAATTGAAAAGTCCCTGCGCAGGCACCGAAGGCAGCCCCTGCGGTCCGCGTCATCCTGTCAATGACTGGTGGCTTCATCCGTCTGACGCAAGCTAGTCTAGGACTGGCTCTTGAGCGCCTCTATCTCTTCTTCGGTCAGATTCGCATTGCGAATGCCTTTTTCACCCGGCACTAGCACGAGCTCGAGCCGGGCCGCATCGCGGACATACAGCCGTTCACCCTGGATCATGCCCATTTGAGGCGGAATGTTGTTTTTGGAAAGGCCGGCGACCGTATATTGCCCTTCGTTATACATCCCCACCACCACGCGCGGGCGGTCGATGAACACCTGTGAACCGCGCAATAGATCGTAAATTTCGGAGACGTGTTTCACTTTTGCGCCTTTCACCAAATGGTGAACAACCACCATGGCGGCATGCTTGCGAATGGCGAATTCTTCGATAGCCTCGAAAAACTCACTCACCACACCGGCATCGTTCTCGTCGCCCGTAAGATATTTACGCGCCGGGTCAATCACGATGAGCGAGACATCCGGAAGCTTCATGAGTTTCTTGAGGAAGGTGCCAATAGTGCCGCCTTCGCCAAAGTCGGTGCGCTGGAACATCACGCGGTTGGCACGCCCCTCCGGGTCGAACACCTTGGCGCGCGCGTGCACGATGGCAGGGCCGTCTTCGCCGGAAAAATAGATGCATAGGCCTTTGCAATTCTTCAAATCGATCTCCGACCCAAGCCAGGTGGGCCGTGGCTCGTCGGGCCTGTAATCAATCGCAGCCTTCACAGCAAGGTTGTGGGCAAGCGAGGATTTACCGGTACCGCCTGTCGCGCCGACCACGCAAATAGCGCCGCGAGGAATCCAGCCTTTAACAAGGAAATCGAATTCGGCCTTGGTTTCCGCATGTGCATGTTTCGCACCGGTAGCGTCGAACAGTTCGATATCGCGCGCACAAAGATTGTAGAACTTGAGATTGTTCTCCACCTTGGCAGGATCGACGCCGAACTTAATATAAAGCGAATGATGCCGATCATAAGCGTTCCAGCAAAAAGAAGCGTCGGCAAGAAATTTGGGATCTACCTTTTGCGAAGCAACGATTTTCTTGATCTCCGTGCCTTCCGGTACCAAGTCAAAAAAATTCGGCTGCCTGAAACTGCCATGCTTGCCAAGATAGGAAATGCCTGAGAGGAGATAAAAGCGGCCGTATTCCTCGCTTTTAAAGCCGGAAACATCATAAAGTTCATGGCAGCCGGCTACTGTGATGCCATCTTCAAGCGGCGGCAACGCCTTCTTGACGAAGCCGAGCATTTTAAGGCCTACCTGTTTTACGTCGCCACGATCGAAGTAACAGCTCAGCGCGCCAAGACCACTTACGCGCTCACGCTGATTTTCGTGTAATCGATCGACGCCGAGGGCGAAACCTGTCGCCCAGACCACACCGCTGCCAAGTGCTTTCTTGTTCTCGTCATGAACAATGGGATTGAGCAGCAGAGGGGTATTTGGCAATTTGCCGTCATTGTAGTATTTCTTGATTTCCTCGATGACTTTATCGCTATCGTCCGGGCCGAACCAAAAAATAACGCCAGGGTCCTTGCTGCGCCAAGGCTCCTGTATAGTCTGCGAGAACAACGACATCTGGCCTTTCAGGCCCGCTTGCGCGTGCGCCGCCCAGAGCGTCTCAAGCTCATGCTTGATGCTTTTGGCGGATATATCAGTGAATTCGGTCATTATACTTCCTCCGTTAACGCATTTTTTGAGCGGCGCGTTTCTGACTTTGCAGATACTATAAATAGAGATAGTTAATAATGTATGAAAAACAAACTCTTTACGATTCCTGCGGGCAAGCCGTTTGCCAGAACACTTGCGCAGTGGGTGCTTGAGAAGTTTGGCGAAGAGCCGCATCAGCTTGCGCGGGTTTTATTGTTACTGCCTTCAAGGCGCGCATGCCTGTCGCAACGCGAGGCATTTCTGCAGGTAACGGGTGGAAAGCCACTGCTGTTGCCGCGCATGCAGCCGCTTGGCGATGTAGACGAGGATATGTTACTGTCCGCACCGCTTCCAACGGGTTTTGAGCAAGACCCGCCTGCCGCTGCTTTCGAATATAAGCGGCTATTCATTCTGGCGCAGCTTACCGAACGTTTTAGCGGCGGCAATATTGCCGGGCAGGGGCGGATGGATAATACCCTTAAGCTGGCAGGCGAACTTGCCACGTTATTTGATGAGCTTGAGCGTGAACAAGTCTCGCTCGAGGGACTGCAGAAGCTGGTGCCTGACCGATTCGCCAAGCATTGGCAGGAGACGACCAGGTTTCTTGAAATTCTTTCCGAACATTGGCCTAAACTGGCGGCAGAGGAGGGGTTGCTGGGCCCCGAATATTACCGCAGTCAGAGGCTCAGCGCGCTTGCCTACTACTGGAAAGAAACACCCCCTGAAACACCGGTGATTGCAGCGGGCACTACCGGCAGTGTGCCTGCTACGGCCCACTTGCTTAAGAGCATTGTTGCGGCACCTCAAGGTTATATTGTTCTTCCGGGGTTAGATACGCAGGCGGATAACGAATATTTCTTTTCGCTTACCGAAAGTCATCCGCAATGGGGGCTTCGCCATCTGCTTGCAGAGCTCGAATGTTCCCGCGAATCGGTGGTGACTATCGGGGAAGCTGAAGGTGAAAGATCGCATCTGTTGTCTGAAGTGATGCGTCCTGGTGAAACCGGCACATGGCGGCGCGATGCGATAAACATAGAACGGGCTGTATCAGGGCTTCGCCGCGTTGATGCCGCAAGCAGCCGTGAAGAAGCCGTCATTGTTGCGCTCATGCTGCGCGAGGCATTGGAAGAAAAAGGTCGCACGGCAGCGTTGATTACGCACGATCGCACGCTTGCAAGGCAGGTTGCAGCCATTCTGGAACGATTTGGCATCACTATTGATGATTCAGCGGGATGCGCCCTGATGCAGGCGCCGGTTGCAGGTTTCTTGCGGCTGTTGCTGGAAGTGGCGGACAGCAATGCATCACCGGCTCCGCTGCTGGGGCTGCTAAAACATCCGCTTACCCACCTGGGCATGGAACGCATTGCCTGCCTTGAGGCGGCGCGCACTATTGAAATTGCGGTGCTTCGTGGCGTGCGTATGCATCATGGACTTGCAGGGCTGCGGCTGGCGCTTAATCGCAGCAAGCATCCCGCCAAAGACGCTGAATTGTTGCTGCAGAGGCTCGAACAGATGCTTGCGCCACTCACGGCGATTTTTGAGCAAGGTAACAAGGCCATTTCCTTGAAATCGCTCGTAAAGGCTCATTTGGAATGTGGCGAGGCGCTTGCGGGCGAAGAATTGTGGGAAGGCCAAGATGGTCATATGCTGGCAGCTATTTTAGCTGACGTGCGGAGCGCTGCGGAGTATGCATCACCGCTTTCGCCCACGGCCTATCCTGCCGTATTCGATACACTGATCGCAGGAAAAGTGCTGCGCCCCGAATATGGCGTGCATCCACGGCTTAAAATACTGAGCCCCATCGAAGCGCGTATGCAATCTTTTGACCGGATTATTCTGGGTGGACTCAATGAAGGCAGCTGGCCGCCGGAATTTTCCGGCGATGCATGGTTTAACCGTGCAATGCGTACGGCGCTCGGCCTTCCGGCGCCCGAGCGGAGCATTGGGCAGGCGGCGCATGATTTTGTTATGCTGGCCGCTTCGCCGGAAGTGTTTCTTACCCGCGCACTGCGCAGCGGCGGCGTGCCCACTACGCCCTGCCGATGGCTGGTGAAGCTTGAGACCATGCTCAAAGCCTTTGATGGGTCACCGACACTCATAGATACGCGCTGGAATCAGTGGGCACGTGCGCTGGACGAAGCAGCTGTCGCCACCCCCGTGGCTGCGCCAGCACCGACGCCGCCGCTCGCCGCCCGGCCGCGCCAGATGTCCGTCACCAAGATTGCCGCGTGGCTTGCCGATCCTTACGCTATTTATGCCTCAGAGATTCTTGGGCTCACACCGCTCGCCCCGCTGGATGCAGATCCGGGCGGCGCCGATTTTGGCAGCGCCGTGCATGATGCGCTGGAGCGCTTTGTCAAAGCCTATCCGCACGCATTGCCCGCTAATGCGTATGACGCGCTTTTGCAGTGTGGGCAACAAGCATTTGCCGAGCTTTTTCATCTTGCGTCAGCGCGTACACTATGGTGGCCGCGTTTCACACGTATTGCACATTATGTCATCGAACAGGAACAAGAGCGGCGTGGAGCGATTGTAAAAATTACCGGGGAAGTTGAGGGCACGATAAGGCTCGGCGATTTCCTGCTCACGGGCCGTGCCGATCGTATCGAGGAAAACAAAGACGGCAGCTTGGCAATCATCGATTATAAAACCGGTGCATTGCCCGCCCAGCGGGAAATCGAAGACGGCAGCGCCAACCAGCTTGCGCTGCTTGGCCTCATCGCCAGCGAAGGGGATAGTGCAGTGCGGGGCCGTGTGGGCGCGCTTGAATACTGGCAATTGCGTGGTGCGGTGAAATTAGGCGCTATCAAATCACTCGATAAGAAAGATGCGGTGGAATATATTCGCGAAGCTAAAGAAGGATTACTTGCGCTTATTCGTATCTACAATGATCCTACATACCCATACCGTGCGGTGCCGGCAAGAAGCCGGGCAGGGCGTTACCAACCGTATGACCATCTCGCCCGCGTGAAGGAATGGGGCTGAGCATGGTGGAATACGGATTGCTGTTTGTGGCATCGATATTTGCCGGTGTCATCAATTCGGTGGCGGGCGGTGGAAGCTTTTTTACTTTTCCGATGCTGCTTTTTACCGGCATGAATCCCATCATCGCCAATGCCACCAGTACTATGGCGACCTGGCCTGGCATGGTGGCCAGCACCGTCGCTTATCGCCCGGAGATTGCCGCGAACCGGCAGAAGCTTCCGGCGCTCATGATCATAAGCCTGATAGGCTCGATCATCGGCACCATTGTGCTGCTTAAAACACCCGAACAGACATTTGCCGGGCTGGTGCCTTACCTGCTGTTGTTTGCCACACTGTTATTTGCGTTTGGCAATAGCATTGCCCAAAAACTCAGAAAAATGCGTGGCGATAAAAAACCATCTACGCTCAGCCATGCAGGAGTGTTCTGTCTGCAGATGGGGATTGCTATTTATGGCGGTTATTTTGGCGGGGGCATGGGTATTGTGTTGCTGTCGATGTTTGCGCTGATGGGGCTTACCCACATCCATGAAATGAACGCGCTCAAGGCGGTGCTCACTTCCACTATCAATGGCGTGGCGGTTGTGATTTTTATCGCGGCCCATGTCATCGCCTGGCCGCAGGCGATCGTCATGTTATGTGGTTCCGTGCTGGGGGGCTATAGCGGTGCAAGCTATGCAAAACGTCTGCCGCCACTACTGGTGCGACATTTTATCATCGCCACGGGTGTGGTGCTTACGATTTACTTTTTTCTGAAACGCTAGCGTGGACTAAGAGCGGCCGCCTTTGCCGCTTAATGAGACGGTGGGTGCGCTGTGGCCGGGAGTATCCATCGGCGCCACAGAGAAAATATTACCCTCAATAGTAACCCCCTGCTTTGCATCTGCTAAGGCCTGGTGACCGCTTTTGAGTAACCTGTCCATAGCGGGCGGGCCTTTTCGCGATGAAGTGGATAATATGGTTTTCTCAGTAAAACCCTGCGTATTGAAGGAATTTGCTAAGTTGGCGTCGCCGAGGTTCAATCTAAGCAATGCACCTGCAGCCTGTATGGCTTTGCCTGTGGCATTCTCGGTGTTTACCGAGCCATTCAATTGACCTGTTGCGAACAATGTTTGGTTATCTACCATAGCTAAACTATACCAGATAATTGTTACGGAATAATTACAAAACAGCGGTTTTGTATATAAAAATAGAGCTATTCCGGAAGCATTTTATTAGCGCGCCGGGGAGGTTTTGCTATATAAATCAGCAAGTAAAGCTGTCGCCTTTTCATCGTTGGGTTTTAGCGCCAACGCTTGGTCGACATCCTGAATAGCCTGCAGGGAGTCATTGTTCGACTGATAGAGCTTTGCCTGTTCGGTGAGCGCGCCTGCACGCACTGAATCAGGCAGAGTGCCCTGCGGTAATGCCAACAGGTCTGAAAGCATTTCAATAGCGGAACTGTTGCCGCCGTCGGAGCGCGAAGCGACCACTGCCTGTGAAAGCAGATCTAATGCAAGAGTGGGATTGGTCTGGGCGTTTTCTTCGGCCAGTTTGCTAAGCAGGCTGGCTGCGCCTTTATAATTCTTAAGGCCATAGAGCGCCATGGCTTCGCAATGTTGTGAGGCAACCGAATTGCCATCGCGTTTGCGCCATGCATCAGCCTCTTTCATGGCTCTTGCCGGGTCTTTTGCTGCCATTACGCTGCAAGTTTTATCATCGGAAAGCGGGGCATCGGGAAAATAAATCCGAGTCACCAGCATGCCTGTGGCAAGCAGCAACAATACGACCGGTAGAATGCGAATTAATGAGTGTTTTTTCATAGGGCAGCACCCTACTTTATTTTGCAGGAAATTTCAATACTATTGCTGAAAAAATGCGCTATATTGGGGCTAAGGACAGGAAGGCCATGAATTATGAGATTTAAACCGATTTTTGCCGCGTTTTTTATGCTCTGCGGGGCCTGCACCAAGGTGCAGGATACGACTTCCAGCGCGTTGGACACGGTGGGTAATGAGACCAGTGCCAGCTGGAATGAATTGCGCGATATCATGGATGTGCCCTCCAAGTCGAAAAAGCCCCCCCCAAAAGACATACCGCAGCAACGCTACTGCTACCATACCTATGAGGATATCATCTGTTATTCCAAGCCGCTTCCCGGCGAGGAATTCCGCATGGTAGGCTATCAGGAGCCGTCGGGTAAAACCGGCTATACTATGAACCTACGCAATCTACCCAGCAACTTTGGTCCGCCCAAGGCGGAACCGCCTGTGCCGCAGACCAGCCCGCCTGCTGCTGCAACGCCTGCCGATCCTGATAAAAAGCAGCTTAAGGAAGTCATATTCGATCCGGCGGAACTTGAGCCTAAAACGCTGGTGCCGGATAAACCCCAGTAAACCTTATTTCCAGTGATAGCTGGCGACGCTGCCGCAATGGGTGCAGGTGAGATGCCATGTCGCAGTGACCTGCTCGCAGGCCTCGCAACTATAGGCAGGGTCATTTGCCGCTTTGCCCGCACGCTTTAACCATTCGCCTGCCTGCTCGCGGTTTTCAGTCATCGTCTCGATTTCTGCCAGCATTGCGCATACACGCACGGTTTCTTCACTCTGCCCCAGATGTCTTAGCAGGCGGCGCGCAAGATCAAAATCACGTTGCTGGATGGCGAGCGTGGCAAGCAGGAAACGGCTTTCACGATGTTCGGGATGGTGTGCCGCCAGCTTCTCAATCGCTGCCGCAGTCTTTTTCTGTTCCTTGCTTGCCTCGATGCATCGCATGAGCGCTTCGGTAAGCAAGGGATGCGGTGCAATTTTCCAGGCATGGGTCAGAGCCTTCAATGCGCGTTTACCTTCGTTCTGCTTAAGATACGCTTCAGCAAGGAGACTCGATGCCGGAGCAAAGTCAGGCTTGCGCCGCAATGTATCTTCGAGCACCGCGATGGCAAAATCCCAGCGCCGTTGTTCTTTAAGTGTAAGTGCATTTTCATAAAGCGCATAAGCACCGAGCTCACGAAATTCCTGCCTGCTGATATACCGCTTGCGCGCAGAGACTTCCAGAAGGCGCAATGCATCCTGCGAGCGGCCTTTGCGTGCATAAAGCCCGACGAGCGTTTTTATCAGCCAGCTATCTTGCGGCTTTATCGCCAGTGCTTTTTCCGCGTAATTAAGCGCCGCATCATCATCATGACTGCGTCTTGCATTTTCGATGAAGCCGCGCAGGGCCATGAATTCGGTGCCCTCGGCCTTGAGCATCTGTTCAAGATAGAGGCGCGCCTGGCTTTCATTGCCTTCCAGACGTGCGACCTGAGCCGCAAGCATGAGGGTGAGGGGCTGATGCGGCAGCAACTGGCGTGCGCGTGCAATCTGCTTGCGGGCGGCGGCGATATCCTGCGTGGCAATAGCGGCAAATGTATCGGTAAGAGCGCTAAGCCCCAGTGCCTGCTTGCGGGCAAGTTGTGAGCGCATCCAGCTGCGCGGTGAGCGGACAAGCGCAAAGAATAAGGTGTAAATGATGACACAGACTAATGCCAAAGCGGCGACAGAGGCGATAATCACCAGAAGGGAGGTTTCCAGGTGATAATTGCCCCAGTCGATGATGACGCGGCCCGGCTCGTCAGCTATCCATGCGAGCGCAAGGGAAAGCCCCGTAATACAAAGCAGGAGAAAGATGAGCCTGAGCATTACTGCTGCGGTCCTTTAGTTGCGGCCGCCGTAGTAGAAGCTTCAGTGTGGAAGGCTTTTTGCATGACGTCTTCCTCGATCTGGTCGACAAGCGCCGGCGCATCGGTGGCGATCTGGGCTTCGTCAAGCCAGGCGGCGAAATTACCACGCGAGGCTTCGGGCAGCGTTTTGATTTCTGCCATCGCCGCCTCGATTTCTTCGCGGTCAAGATGCGCCTCCGCACGGCCGATGATGGCTTCGGCACTGCTGCCGGTCTGATCCTCGTCTATTTTGCGCACGCTGATGAGGTGAGTGAGATTGTAGACAAAACGCTCCCATGCGCCTGCCCCCGCAGGAGGCGTGGCATCGGCAATGTTGAGGGTCTCCACTGCCTGATCAAACGCGGTGAGCAAAGTGGCAAATGTAGGGATGCCGGTTTCCGCATACCCGGAGAGTGTGGAAACCGAGGGCGTTTTGGTTTCTTCTTCACCCGCCAAATCTTCAAAGGCCGAGAGTTCCGCTGCAAAAGGCTTTCCCGCCATAACCTTTTCGCTCAGGCGATGAAATGCCGAAAGCAGGCGGATGGATTGATAGAGCTGGGTATTGCCGCCGGAGAACGGCGTTGCCTTGAGCGTAGCCAATTCTTTCTCAAGCGCCGCGATGCGGTTTTCATCCGCAGCGGGCAGGGCGGCCGCAGGAGCGGGTGTGCTGCCGGGTGCCGTGGGCGCAGCGACCCCTTGTTTTTGCTCGAGCGTCTCAATGCGTTTTTGTTGCAGCGCCACCGTGCTGTCGAGTGCCTGTATGCGCACATCGAGCATATCCAGCGACCCGCCGACCTGCTGCCTGCCGGCAAATTGTGGCGAGATGAACTGCATGTATCCTGCAAATGCGGCTATCAGCAGAAGAAACAGGATGGTAATGCGCAGCCAGCGGAAGCGTGGTTTAGGCGGTGTATCGTCCATAGAGAAATGTCCTCGTGGGGTTGGCAAAGGCTATATAGCACAGCTCCTCTATCAGCACACGTGCTGTTTAATGGAACTGATTACGCTTTCAAGCGTAGGCTTGAGCGCTATGTGTATACTGCGCCAGCGCATGCTGCCAAGCCCTTTTGCGATGGCTTTGCTCATGGTAATGGCTTGTGCTTGCTGGTGTGGCTTTGTCAGGGAATATTGCTTTGCCAGTGCGGCATACGTCTCTGCCGTGCGCAGAGAGAAAAATACCACCGCATCCACGTTCTTTTGCGTGAGGGCCTTGCGCAGCGAGGTAGAAAAACTACGCGCGGCACGCGCGCGGTAAGGAATGATTTCATCGATCGTAAAACGCGAAGCGAGCTCTGCTGCGATATCCACGCTGACATCTTCGCCGCGCAGATAAAGCAACCGCGCACCGGCGGGATAATGTTGTTTGGCATAGGTAAGCAGTGTCCCGACCGTGCCGCCGGCCACGGCAACGTGAATAAATCCAAGTTTCTTTGCCTCGAGCGCCGTGGCTTTTCCTACCACAAGCATGGGTATTTTTTGTGAAGCCGATAGACGTACAAGGCAATCAAGTGCGTGTCTGCTGGTGACAAGAATTACGCCGGGCTTCTTTTGAAGCGCCTGCGTAAGCGCTTTGTCATGAGCTTTGATAGATTCGATGGTGAGCATGGGCTCGACCAATGTTTTAAATCCGCATTTTTGAAGATGCTTGGCCATCTTCTCAGCGTCTTCTTTAGGCCGGGTGATGACAATGGTCTTCATGCCAGGCATCGCTTACCGCCCTGTGCCAGCAGTTCCTTTGCCGCATCCTCGCCCATTTTCTGAGCATCTTCCGGGGCACCGATGCGCATGGCTTTGACGTGAAATGCGCCGTCGGGGGTAAAGAGCATGGTATCAAGCCGCAGCGATGTCCCTTGCATGCGTGCGTAGGCGGCAATCGGTGTGCGGCAGGAACCCCCCAGTGTGGCAAGCAGGCTGCGCTCGGCAATTGTAGCGTGCATGGTCACGGCATGATTAAGTGGCTGCAGCATCACTTCGCTTTTGCTGCCCGATACGCATTCTATCGCAATCGTCCCCTGGCCGGCAGCGGGCAGGAAATGCCGGGTATCCATAATCTCGCAGGCTTCCTTTTGCAGGCCGATGCGTCGCAGGCCCGCAAGCGCAAGCAATGTGGCGTCGACCTCGCCTTTTCTGACTTTGGCAATGCGCGTGGGAACATTGCCGCGCATGGGAACAATCTGTATATCCGGGCGCATGATTTTAAGCTGCGCTGCCCTTCGCGGCGAAGACGTGCCGATGCGCGCGCCTATGGCAAGTCCAGCCAATGAGGAGGCATCCTTGGCAATAAGCGCGTCATGCGGATCTTCGCGTTCAAGAACGGCAGCGATGGCCAGACCCTCAGGCAGCACGCTTTCCATATCCTTGAGCGAATGCACGGCGATATCCACCTTGTCGCTCAAAAGCGCTTCTTCAAGTTCCTTGGTGAAAAGTGCTTTGCCGCCAATATCGGCAAGTGTGCGGTCGGCATTTTTGTCACCGCTGGTAATGAGCGGAACGATTGCCACGGCGAGTCCAGGAAAGGCCGTGGCGAGTTGGGCGCGCACGAGTTCAGCCTGTGCCAGCGCTAGCTGGCTTTTGCGGGTGCCGATACGTATATGGGAAAGTTGAGTCATCAATTATTCTTGTCTAATCGCCGTTTTCGGCTTTATCTAGCCCAAAATTCGTTAAGATGCATTGATTATGAAGGTATTGGGTATCGAATCGAGCTGCGACGAGACGGCGGCGGCGATCGTCAGCGATGATCGCACGATCTTGTCAAACGTGCTGCTTTCGCAGCATGACGCGCATCGTCCTTATGGCGGCGTCGTACCTGAAATTGCCGCGCGCTCACATATCGTGCATATGGACGATATCGTCGGCGACGCCCTTGCAAAGGCACAATTGCAATGGAGCGACATTGACGCCGTGGCAGCTACTACTGGCCCGGGGCTCATCGGCGGTGTCATCGTCGGCACGATGACGGGCAAGGCTATCGCCTCGGCGCTTGGCAAACCTTTCATTGCCGTCAATCATCTCGAAGGTCATGCGCTTACGGCGCGGCTTACCCATGCCGTCGAATTTCCCTACCTGCTCCTGCTGGCTTCTGGCGGACATTGTCAGGTGCTGGCGGTGGAGGATGTCGGAAAATACCGTAAAATGGGGGGCACTCTGGACGTTGCGATGGGCGAAGCGTTCGACAAGACCGCCAAGATTATTGGGCTGCCTTATCCGGGTGGGCCGGAAGTGGAAAAGCGCGCGCGCACGGGAAATCCGAAACGCTTTACTTTTCCGCTGCCGCTTAAGGGGCGCGAAGGCTGTGACTTTTCTTTTTCAGGATTAAAAACGGCCGTGCGGCTGGCGGCAGATGAAATTGCAGTGGATGGCGCGCTGTCGGATGTGGACATTGCCGATATCTGCGCCTCATTTCAATATGCCATTGGTCAGGTGCTTGAAGATCGTATGCGCAATGCCTTTGCCGATTTTACGGTGCGCTATGCGTCGCGGACATTGGTGGTGGCAGGTGGTGTCGCCGCCAATCAGTATGTGCGCACATGCCTTGAAAAGGCGGCAGCGCCTTTTGGCTTTACGCTCATCGCACCGCCTGTGCATTTATGTACGGACAATGCAGCGATGATTGCATGGGTAGGGGTGGAATGGATGAAGCGCGGACAATATTCGGCGCTTGATACTGAACCCAGGGCACGCTGGCCTCTCATGCAGTGAGCTTCTTGTCTTTTGAAAAAGAATGTTGTAGTTTTTGCTTAATAGCTGTTAACAAATTTTTAAAAAGGGGAAAGCTATGGCACTCAAAACGGCATTCAAGAATTTCCGCATGGGGGTCAGTGAAGAAATCCGGGAAGTAAAATCACTTCTCTCCCGCATGTCTACGCCATCAGAAAATTCAGCTCTCGGAGCCAATTTCCGCAAGTTTGGCACCTCCTTCGGCACGTATGATTTTGACGCATTCCTCGATCTTTCCCGCAATTTTTATACGGAAGGAATGGTTTCGCGGGATCCGCTCTATACACTCATCCACATGCGCGGCAATCGCATTGCCATCGATTACAACGGCGAAATCCGCGGCATCTTTAGCAACAAGGGCACGCCGTTGGCATTTTACCGCCCTGATTTTCGCCAACTGGGTTACGCCAACAAAGGCGAAGAACTCGCAGCCTTCCGCTCCAACGTCGTCAGCTAGCGGAATAATTTCTGTAGTTTGTTTTTATCGCCTGCGCTGAGCGCGTCGCTCATTTCATGCAATATGCGCAGGAAGCTGGCCAGCAAATGGGCGATATGATGGTGATGCTCTGAAATGGCGGCGAGAGCGGCATGCGGGTCTTGGGTGGCGGGTGATACCATATCCGAAAAACCTGCCCCGGCAAAATGCGCTGGGTGAATGCCCGAATCTTCCTGCAGGAGTGATGCCGTGGCGACAAGACAGGTGGCCACAATCATCGGCAGGAGCTGGGGCGCAATATGGCCGTTACCGTTGCCCTCCTCTTGGCTTTGTGAAAGTTCCCCCGTCATCTGTCCGGCAAAACTGGTGAAGGCGGCGAGCGCTTCACGAATGAAATCAGCGTTAAGCACGCAAATGTCAGCCCATAATGCAGGATCCGAATGGGTAAGCCGCATGAAACGTGTAAAAGTCTCATCCGTCTCAGCAGGTATTCCCTTCAGGCATTTGCCCGAAGCAAAAGAAACGACCTGCGGCAGATGTGAGACATAGGCATAAATGCGATCATGCAGCTCTGCAGGCATATATTCGATTTTAGCGCCCAGCGTTTCCCATAATGTGCGTATCCTTGTGACGGGGACGCTTTTGAGGTCTTGTTTTTTAGGAGTAAGGATTACCTGTTTGCCTTTGAACAGATCATCCCTACTCGCAGCCGCGCCGGTCTTTTCGCTGCCGGCAATCGGATGAGCGGGTACAAAGGCAACATAGGCGGGAAGGTGAGGGGCAATCGTAGCGACGGCGTGACGCTTTACCGATGCAACATCCATCACCACCGCGCCTTGCTTGAGGAATGGCGCGATGTCTTTTGCCAGGGCTTCAAAAGCAGCAGGCGGCGCTGCAAACACAATCAAATCAGCATTTTCCACCGCCTGCCCGGCATGGGCATAATCCGCTTTCCACCCGGCACCTGCAGCATACAATTGGGCCTCAGGCGAGGTATCGAAGACGGAAATAGTCGTCCCTAGCTTTTTACTGGCCAGTGTTTTTGCCAGTGATGCGCCGATAAGACCCAGGCCTAAAATCGCCACATGTGAAAAAAGCGGGTTTTGCATAAATCAACGTATGAAATCTATGAAATGCGCTATGCCAGAAACGCACGCAACGCGTCAACTACGGCGCGGTTTTCTTCTTCCGTGCCGATGGTTATTCTTAAACATTTGGGCAGGCCGTAATTCACCACTTCGCGCGCAATGATACCGCGATCCATAAGAAATACATTGGCGGCAGCAGAAGTTTTGCCCGGTGAAGTAAATTCCACCAGCAGGAAATTGGCAATCGAAGGATGGACAAGCAAGCCGAGTTTGGTGAGCTCTTCACTCATCCATGCCAGCCAAATGTTATTGTGCTTTTTTACCTGCTCGGTGTACGCCACATCCTCAACAGCGGCGATGCCCACTGCAATACTGACGCCTGAGACGTTGAATGGCCCGCGTACGCGGTTAAGCACATCGGCGATGGCGGCAGGAAAATATCCCCATCCGATCCTGAGCGAAGACAGTCCGTAAATTTTGGAGAAGGTACGCAGCATTACGGTGTTTTGCGTCATATCCACCAGTTCCTTGCCGCAGCTATAGTCGGCTTTATCGGCAAATTCAGCGTAAGCGCTGTCAATGGCCAGAATGACATCGCCAGGAAGTCCATCGTGCAGCCGTTTAAGCTCGGAGGCAGCAAGATACGATCCGGTGGGGTTATTGGGATTGGCAAGATAAACGATGCGGGTCTTGGGTGTCACCTTGGCCAGAATCGCATTCACATCAGCGGTGAGATTTTTCTCTGCAGCGGTCACGGGTGTTGCACCGCTGCCCTGAGCGTAAATCTTATACATTAGGAAGCCGTGCTCGCTGTAAAGTACTTCGTCGCCTTCACCCGCATAGGCATGGGTGAGCAGGCCGATAAGCTCATCCGAACCCGCCCCGCAGACGATACGCTCTGCATCCAGCCCGTGCACAGCGGCAATCGCCTTGCGTAACTCAAGCACTGAGCTGTCAGGATAGCGATGCAGCTTTGCGGCGTGTTCACTGTAGGCCTTGAGCGCCTTGGGGCTTGGGCCCAGCGAACTTTCATTGGAAGAAAGCTTGAGGATTTTTGCGGCCGCATCCTTGGTCTTGGATTTGCCGGCGACATACGGACTGATATCCAGAATGCCCGGTTTAGGTTTAGGAAGTGCGGAAGCGTTAGGTTTTTTCAGGGCCGACATGGGATTACTTTTTTGCATAAATGAGGGGAGTAGCGTAAGCACCGATCGGGTTGATGGCAAGCAGAGATGCGCCGATTTCCTTGGTAAGAGCCCGCATGGTGCTGTCTTGCGGGCTAATGAAGCCCTTGATTTCAACCAGATGAGCGCGATGGCCCGACGCAAAACTCTCCACCGCACGCCAATGCACTTCAAGTTTCTGCTTATCAAAAGCAGCTTTAAGCCGGCTTTGGCTTACGTCCATATCGGTTTCAAGGCTTACATAACTGATATCGTCGCCGGTGGGTTCAGGATCCACCTTGGCCACAGCAAGCGCTTTGATTTCTGCACCCTTGGCCAGCACAAACGGCAGGCAGGCGAATACCCTGAGCCCTTCGGGCATCCTTGGCCACCACGAGCCTTCAGGCGTGTCATCAGGCAGCGGCAGCACGCCTACCTCGGCTTTGCCGTCAATTACGTCACCCAGCACGCGTTTGGCGGTAGGTTGTTTGGCCACAGAGGTGAAGCTGCCGAAATAATCCTGCGCGAGTGCGTAAATCTCCGAGTGCGACTCAGGCGCATAGGCGGTGATGGTAAGTTGTGATTCCAATGACAACGATGCACAGATGATGAGCCGCCATATCTGCGCCGCTGCCTGCGGGGGGAAAACGCCACTCTCAAGCTTGCGGTATATGCGGCGCACAAGTTCAGCCTCGCGACCAGAGCGGATGAAGGCCTTGCCATCTGCCGCGCGTTTCTTTTTGGTCATGCCGACCTGTTTGACGTAACCTGAACGTTCGTTCAGCAGATCGATGATCCTGTCGTCAATGGCGTCAATGCTTGCGCGTAGTTTCTGTATGTCTTCATGGCTCATGGGGGCAACCTATCGCGGAAGCACTCAGGAGTAAAGAGCCTGAAACTACTCAGATTATGCTAGGCCGCCAGCTGCGCGATTTCTGAAATGGAGTCGCGCACGCCTTCGAGCTTTGCCGCCGTATCATTCCATTCGCGCATGAGCACCAGCTTGTGATCGGGGCGTAGTTTCGCACGTGCGGTATTGGCGGCGATATAGGCAAGAAGTTTCTCAGGGCGGGCAAAACTGTTCTTGCGGAAAGAAAGCACGGCACCTTTGGGCCCGGCATCAATGCGTTCCACCCCGGCCTGCAGGCAGAGCTGCTTTAAGCGCACCACCGCGAGCAGATGTTCGGTTTCCTGCGGTAAGGCGCCGAAACGGTCAATGAGTTCAGCGGCAAAAGAATGAATTTCCTCTTCATCGGCCAGCGAGGCTGCGCGACGATAGAGGCTGAGGCGCAATTCCAGATCGAGCACATAGGTTTCGGGAATAAGCACCGTCATGCCGAGATTGATCTGCGGGCTCCATGTGTCCGTCGTGGCAGCGGGAGCCCCTTGCTGGCTGGTTTTGGCGGTGGCCACCGCTTCCTCGAGCATCTGCTGGTAAAGTTCGATGCCGACTTCGCGCACATGGCCCGACTGTTCTTCGCCCAGCAGATTGCCAAAGCCGCGTATGTCCATATCGTGGCTGGCGAGTGTGAAGCCCGCACCCAGACTATCCAACGTCTGCATCACTTCCAGCCTGCGCGTCGCGGCATGGCTCAGCGTGCGGTGATGCGGCAGGGTGTAATAGGCATAAGCGCGGGTCTTGCTGCGGCCCACGCGCCCGCGCAACTGATAGAGCTGTGACAAGCCAAACAGCTGGGCGCGATCGACGATGATGGTGTTGGCGGTCGGGATATCAAGACCGGACTCCACAATGCTGGTGGAAAGCAGCAAGTCGAATTTGCCTTCATAAAAAGCATTCATTACGTCATCGAGCTCGCCGGCAGCCATCTGGCCGTGAGCGATGGCGACTTTGATTTCAGGCACCAGCTCGCGTAGCACCTGCTGCAGTTCGGCCATGTATTCGATACGCGGTGTAACATAAAATATTTTTCCGCCACGATGATGTTCACGCAGAATGGCTTCGCGGATCATCACCGGATCAAAGGGGGTTACGAACGTACGTACCGCAAGACGGTCTACCGGCGGTGTGGCGATAATGCTGAGTTCGCGCACACCTGAGAGCGCCAGTTGCATGGTGCGCGGAATGGGCGTTGCCGAAAGGGTGAGTACATGGATATTGCTTTTAAGCGATTTGAGTTTTTCTTTCTGCGCGACGCCGAAATGCTGTTCTTCGTCGATGACCAGCAAACCGAGATTCTTGAACTTCACGCTCTTGCCTAGCAGCGCATGCGTGCCGATGACGATATCGATGCTGCCGTCTTCAAGTCCTGCGAGCGTTTTTTTGTTTTCTGCCGCTGAGCTGAGACGAGATATCTGGCGGATGGCGAAGGGCAATCCGGCAAAACGCGTAATGAACGTATGATAGTGTTGGCGCGCTAGCAATGTGGTGGGACAGACAATGGCCACCTGCACCTTGCCGATTTCATTGCTGGCGGAGGCGGCGACAAAGGCTGCGCGCAGCGCTACCTCGGTCTTGCCAAAGCCGACGTCACCGCAGACCAGTCTGTCCGTGGGCCTGCCCGAGGCGATGTCGGATAGTACATTATCGATAGCCTTGGCCTGATCGTCGGTTTCAGCGTAAGGGAAGCGGGCAGAGAATTCCTCGTATAGCCCCTGCGGGGTAGTAAACGGCGTGGCCTCGCCCACGCTACGCGCTGCGGCGGTGGCAATCAGTTCTTCGGCAGCCAGTGTGATGCGTTCTTTAAGCTTTGCCTTGCGCGACTGCCATGATGCGCTACCGAGCTTGTCGAGCTTTGCGCCTTCCTCTTCGCTGCCGAAACGCGAGAGCAAATCAATATTTTCCACCGGTAAAAAAAGCTTGTCGTCCCCTTCATATATAAGCTTAAGGCAATCATGCTGCGCGCCCAGCACGTCAAGCAGCACCAGCCCTTCAAAACGTCCGATTCCATGTTCACGGTGCACCACCAGCTCGCCGGGTGTGAAGTTGGCAGCCTCCGCAAGGAAATGTTCGGACTTTTTGCGCTTTGGCTTTATGCGGATGATACGTTCGCCGAAAAGATCCTGCTCGCTGATGAGCGCCAGAGTTTCGGTTTCAAACCCCTGTTCAATTGCAAGGATGACAAGCCCCACAGTCTTGCCGCGGATCTCGGAAAGAGCCCCGAATGATTCGAGGCGCAGCGGATGCATGTTATGCTCGTGCAATATACCGGCGATACGCTCACGGCTGCCTTGCGAATAGCAGGTGATGACAGCGCTTCTGCCTTTACTGTGTGCCTGCGCAATATACGTTTTAAGTTCCTCAAACAACGCTTCACCGCTGAGCTGGCGCGAAGCAAAATTCCTGCCGGGGTGCAGAATAAGCGCTGCGCCCTCTTCGGTCGCTACAAACGGATTAAGCGTGATGACAGTGCGTTTATCATTTTGCGCCTGCCAGTCATAGGTTGTGAGATACAATGCATCCGGCGGCAATGCGTGATAATCCGGCGTGCCGTATTTTTTCATGCGCGGCGCATTTTTGCGCGCGTCGTAATATTCCTGCGTCAGCTCAAAACGCTCCTGCGCTGCCATATCGGCCTGTGCGCCGCGCATAATAACCGCATCCGGCGCATAGCTGAAAATCGTCTCAAGCCTGTCGTAAAAAAGCGGCAGCAGATGTTCCATGCCACCGTAACTGCGCTGCTGCGAGATGGCTTCGTAAAGCGGATCACTGTCGGTGTTCGCACCAAACAATTCGCGGTATTTCTGGCGGAAACGTTCGGTAGTGACGGGATTCAGGATTACTTCGCTTGCCGCATGCAATGTTATTTCGCTGTGCGTATCCTTACTGCGTTGAGAGAGGGGATCAAACCGTCGAATCGACTCAAGTGTATCGCCAAATGCATCCAGCCTTATGCCTTCCTCGCTGCCGGGTGGAATAATATCGATGATATTGCCACGTGCGGCAAATTCGCCGGTTTCCATCGCCGTGCTCGCGCGTCTGTATCCATTTTCGCTGAGAAAGTGAATGAGTGCGTCATAGGCCAGTGGCGTGCCGACCTGCAGGCGAAACTGCGCATGTTTGAGCGCGCTTGCGGGTGGCAGCTTCTGAAGTGCAGCATTGACAGTAGTAAGGATGATGCGCGGCGCTGCCGAGGGTGTGAGTAGCTGCGAAAGCGCGATGATGCGTTCAGCAAGTGCGACAGAATTGGGTGATGCGCGATCATAAGGCAGACAATCCCAGGCTGGCAGGCTGATGACTTCCACGCCATGGGCAAAGAATGTAAGGCCGGTATGTACCGTTTCCATTTCACGGTCACTGGCAGCGATGTAAAGAATATCACGCGTGCTGGCTTTAATGGCGCTGGCGAGCACATAGCACTCCGTGCCGCGCGGGATGCCGCCCAATTCGCTTTTGCGGGAAAGTTCCAGCCATTCGGGGTTAAAGCGCATATTGCTTTCTGAGGTCTGCGATCAAAATGCTATAGCTTCCATCTTCGGGAGAGGATTTGCCCGATACCCAATCCCAGATGTCGTTGTCTTCTTCATTTAAGAATCGTTCAAATTCATCGAGTGCTGCGCTGTCCATCGTTGCAAGGCGCGCGGCTGCATAAGGCCCAAGGATGAGATCCGTTTCTTTGGAACCGCGGTGCGCGCTGCGAAAGTACAGCCGTTTAAGGCGGGTTTGCTCAGTCATTTACAATCCCTTTAGACAAATCGTCCGCCCGGTGTTAATACAATTATCATGCTTTGTCACTACCATGGACGGCCATGACCAGTTTACCGATCAATCCTGCTCAGATTCTCAGCTCTTACCGCAAGTCCGATGCCATCATCATTGTTTGCCAGAACAATACCAAGAAAATAATCGAGATAGCAGCGGTCAACGACGAAGCCAGCCGGGTTTTCGGCTTTTCCAACAGCGAGCTGGTGGGTAAGGAACTGGCACACCTCCTGCCTGAACGTGTGGCCAGCACGATTAGCGAATTTGTGGAATATGAAGACGATCAGAACGATTTGCTGGCCGTTCTTAACAAGATACGTAATTTTTCAGTCAAATGCAGTGACGGGCGTGAGGCGGAATTCAAGTTGCGCATCATACGCGGCGAGGCCATCGATCATAACCCGTGGTTTCACCTGGTGCTTATCGATGAAGAAAAGCTGCGCAAGACCAATGCGTTTCGTGAAGTGTTGCGCGAGAATTTCAAGGGCCATGAGATTATTGACGAGCGCACGGGGCTTGCCAATCGCCTTTCTCTGCTTAAGGATATCGAGCTGATTGTCTACCACGTGCGCAACAGTGAAATCTCGGCGTCATTCGCCATCATCGAGATCAATAATTACGATATGCTGCGCGCCCAGCGTACGCAGGAAACCTGCTTTAAACTACACCAGCATATAGGTCAGATCTGCAAACTTAAGCTGCGTGCGGAAGATACCGTAGGCACGCTTTCAGAGCGGTCGTTGGGCATTATTCTTATCGATGCGCCGCAGGAGCCCGCCCGCATGGTGCTCAATCGCCTGCGCTGGGCCATTAGCGTAAGCCCGATGCCGGTTTCGCCCAGGGAAGAGCTGGTAGCGCAGGTTAATATTGGCTTTGCCCAGATTGATGGAAAAATCAAAGAGACGGAAGTGCTCGAGAAGTGCGAAGAATTCGTCGCCAGCCTCAGGCAGAGTTCGCATAATTCAGTGCAGCTGGTGGTGACGCATGAGCGTCGTATCGAGGAGCCGGATCGCCGTAAGGAAGATCTGCCGATTGAAATGGAACGGCGCAAAAAAGAGCGTCGCAGGATTCCCAAAGAAGAAAAATAGTTACGCTACCGACAGCGACTTATCACCAAGCCACCCGCTCAGGTCGCCCAGCGCTCTTGCCGACATATTCTGCGCGCGGCTATCTTTGCGCACTTTGCCGGGCAGGGGCGGGAATAAGCCGAAATTGACGTTCATCGGCTGGAAGCTTTTACTTTCCGCTCCCTGCGTGATATGGCCCAGCAACGCACCCAGCGCAGTGGTAACGGGCGGCAGCGCAGTATTTCCGGCAGCAAATCTTCCGGCGAGCAACCCTATCGCCGCGCTTTCCACATAACCTTCCACGCCGGTGATTTGTCCGGCAAAGCGCATATGCGGTGCGGCTTTCAGGCGCAAATCTGGCGAAAGCAATTTCGGGCTATTGATGAAGGTATTGCGATGCAGCCCGCCCAGGCGAACGAATTCGGCATTTTCAAGACCGGGTATGCTGCGGAAGATGCGTTGTTGCTCACCATATTTAAGCTTGGTCTGAAAACCCACCATATTAAATAAGGTGCCAAGTTTATTGTCCTGACGCAGCTGCACCACGACATAATGCGGCGTGTTGCTGTGAGGATTGGTGAGGCCTACCGGTTTCATCGGGCCATATGCCAGTGTTTCCTTGCCACGCATGGCCATGACTTCAATCGGCAGGCAGCCTTCGAAATAAGGCGTAGTTTTTTCCCATTCCTTGAACTCGGTTTTTTCTCCGGCAATAAGCGCATCAATAAAAGCGTAATACTGCTCCTGCGTCATGGGGCAATTGATGTAATCGGCGCCTTCGCCTTTGTCGTAACGCGACTGAAACCATGCCACGTTCATATCGATACTTTCTTTGAGCGCAATAGGCGCAATCGCATCAAAGAAGGCAAGATAGGCTTCCCCCGTGACTTTGAGAATGGAATCGGAAAGTGCTGATGAGGTGAGCGGCCCGGTGGCGATAATCACTTCGCCCCATTCCGCCGGAGGCAGGTATGCAATCTCTTCGCGGACAAATTTTATGCGCGGATGGCTGCTGAGAGCCTCTGTAACACCCTGAGAAAACCCCTCACGGTCTACCGCAAGTGCGCTGCCTGCCGGCACCTTGTGCTTGTCGCCTTCGCGCAGGATGAGTGAACCGCAGCGGCGCATTTCTTCATGCAGCAGACCCACGGCGTTATTCGTTGCATCGTCCGAACGAAATGAATTGGAGCAGACAAGCTCAGCGCATTTGTCGGTATGATGCGCTTCGGTCTTCTTTACCGGGCGCATTTCGTGGATAACGACATCGCGGCCCGCTTCAGCAGCCTGCCATGCCGCTTCGCTGCCTGCCAATCCGCTGCCGATAATATGCACAGTGCTCATAAGTATTTTATCATCATTAAGGTGTCGTAATATTTGCCGGCTATCTTTAACGTGCGAGGCTTGGTGCCGTAAACAGTAAAACCGTTGCGTTCATAACATTTCTTTGCCTCGCTGAGATGGGCCGTTACATCCAGTTCCAGCTGTTCAATACCGCTTTTGCGCGCATGTTCCGCAAGTGCTTGAATTAACGCGCTCATCACGCCTTTATTGCGGCTGTTGCTTTGCAGATAGGTCGTGTAAACCTCGGCGCGGTGCGCGTCCTTTTTTACCTGATGCGGATAATAGCCTACCACGCCGGCTATTTTATTATTGTCAAAATAGGCAAACACACAGCTGTCTTTTAATCTCTTTTTCCATTCTTCATCACTTCTGAGTGACTCCTCTTCATATGAGCCGCTGAAGGCTTGCGGATGTTCTTTCAATGCTTCAAGCCGGATGGCTTTCCAGATGGTAAAATCATCTTGGGTGAGCAGGCGGATCATATGAATCAACTAAGCGTAATGAGGATTTCCTCATGCGTCTTCTTATCGCCTGCCGCAACGACGCGCCCGTCGGACACAAAGGTCAGCGGTCTGCCTTGCCAGTCGGTAATGATACCTCCGGCGCTCTCAATGACCGGGCGCAGGGCACAGAAGTCATGCGGCTTGAGGTCGGTTTCAATCACAGCGTCGATAGCGCCGCTCGCCAGCTGAGCATAAGCGTAGCAGTCATAGCCATAGACCGTGTAACGAACCTTCTTTTGCACATGTTCGAATTTCACCTTATCTTCTGCACTGAAGAGATGGGGTGAAGTGGTGCTGAGTGTGGCCAGAGACAGTTTTGGGCAGCTGCGTACGCGCACCGGATTGGCGTTAAGCGTCGAAGGAAGGTGGGCGCCGCCGATCCAGCGTTCCTTTTGGATGGGCTGGTCGATAACTCCGAGCACGGGAATGCCAAGTCTCACCAGCGAAATAAGCGTGCCGAAGGTGGCCATCCCCGCAATGAAGGACTTGGTGCCGTCCACCGGATCGAGCACCCAGCAATATTTAGCGTCGGCCTGATATTTGCCTTCCTCTTCGCCCCAGATACCGTGATCGGGGTAGCGTTTCATAATCATCTCGCGCATGACCTGTTCGGCGCGCCGGTCGGCGATGGTCACCGGGCTTTCGTCTGGTTTGACGTCGACGGCTACGTTGGTACGAAAGAGCGGGCGGATGACATCCCCCGCGGCATCGGCCAGCAGATGCGCGAACTCGACAAATTCCGGAAGTATATCGCTCAACTGAGAAATCTTTCGACAAGATGCGGATTAACCATCACCGGCAGTCCGCCGATAGAACTGGTGAATCCCTGGATATAGATATTGCCATACCCCATGATGCGGCCAATAAAGGTCTGATACACCGTCACCCCGGCGATGCGCCTTCTGTCCATCTCCACCGTGGTAATCGTCATCAGGCCGGCTTTGGCGATGACACGCAGGTCCGTGACGATGAGCTCGGTGCTCTGCATGAGGATAAGGCCCTGCATGAGCTTATTGAATCCCCACAGCGCAATGCCGCCTGCGATGATCTTTACTTCAATGGCGGTGTTGGGGCTGCGTTCCTGCCAATGTTCAAGCGTATTGTAAAGACCGGCGGTAGAAGGAAAATTATCCGCCAGAAAGAAGGTAAGCCTGAGCAGCAAAGAATGCGAATGTTCGCCGTTGCTGGTGGCTTCCATCAGCATCCATGCGGCAAAACCCAGAAGAAGCGCGCCAGGAACGAGCACGCTGGGATGGACATGGCCATCATAGAGCACCTGCTCGTCAGGAAGCAGAATATGTTTGACGTAACTCATAATAATAAACAGAACTATCCAATATGAAGGATAAATTCCAAACAAATTTCGATATTACCCGACTTTATGATGCGAATGTGGCCTTTCCGCAGGTGACCAAGGTCGGCATCGTGCCATTTGTTGCCCTGCCGGCGCTCAAAATACTGGCGATGAAACCAAGGGCCAGTGCCAAACATTTGGGAGATCCTGCTTTCCAGATTGCCAAAGGCACGCGGCGTATCTTTATCAATGAGGCATGGTGTGACATGCGTGACGACGATCTGCGCTATGCCGATCCGTCATTTTATGAATCGCTGACCGATACGGCTCTGCGCGAAGGGTATGAAGAGGTGGGGCTTAAATCCGGCAATATTGTGCGTATGTTTGACCTCGGAGGATTCACTTTTACTTCGGCCAGCAAAGGCATCGTAAAGCCTATTCATATTTTTGCGGCACAGATAAAACAAACCAATGATTTTTCCGCATTCGAAGCCACGACCAGCGAAACGCGATGGATGACGCCTGAAGAATTTGCCCGCGACGGCAGGGATGATCATGCCAATATCATGCAGGAAGTGGTAAAACGGCTTCTGAGTGCGCTTTAAATGTTCCAAATGTCATGGAACTGTCATGGCTAAATGGTGCAATTCTGCTAAAATGACGTAACGAACGCGCAAAAGAAACAGGAAGGGTAGACATGGTAAAATTAGTGACAGAGTCCGGTGATATCAATGCTGTCACAGGGCGCGAGGACCCGGTAGCGCACGTAGCGCAGAAACCACATAAGAAGCCGGAAAAGGAAAAGCCATTAAAGCAAGCGGAACCCGAGCAGAAGAAGCTCGAGGAAGCACTGAGAAAACTCTCTCCTGAAGCGGCTGAGGAACTTATCCTGATGCTAAGAGAGGATCCCAGGATTGCCAAGCATCTGGGCGACATCGATAAAAATGCTGAACAGATTGAAGCCGCCATCAAGGCCGGCAAGCAAGCCGCCAATAGCGGTGAGGAAAGCCCCGATCATATTCCCGATGTGCCGGCGGGCTATGAAGCCA
>Ga0206878_10068_pt2 | contig 39887 bp, 50 predicted proteins | sample Alteio_BWOrgCont_8_FD_152621 | JGI IMG/M metagenome (GOLD analysis project Ga0206878, IMG submission 152621) | Enriched cells from forest soil in Barre Woods Harvard Forest LTER site, Petersham, Massachusetts, United States -... | ecosystem: Environmental > Terrestrial > Soil > Temperate forest >... | reverse complement strand
TCCCCGAGCGAAATGAATCCGCGGCAGACGAAACCGCGCATGCCGGTTTGTTCGTAGGCGTCAACGATGGCGGCGATCATTCCCGGCTTGGTGTGCACGTACATGAAGTCGACGAGCGTGGTCACGCCGGAGCGGATCGACTCGGTGCAGCCGTGGAGTGCGGCGGCGTGCGCGTCTTCAGCGGTGAGGTGGACGCCGCTGGGTCCGGTCATGCAGGTGAACCACTGCTTCAGCACCATGTCGTCGCCCAGGCCCTTGAGCAGCGTCTGGAAAAGGTGCGTGTGCGTGTTCACCATGCCGGGCATCACGATACGGTCTTTGCAATCGATGATTTCCGCCTCGGGAAATTTGCGCTGCAGGCCGTCGCGTGTGCCGATGGCGGCGATGCGATCGCCCTGGACGCAGACGCTGGCGCGGTCGAGGACCTCGCGCTGCTCGTTCATCGTGATCAGCCAAGCGTCAGCGAAAATCACCGTCATCAGCGGGCTCCGGGAGCAGATCGGGAATTTGGAGCATCGACACTAGCACACGCCATACCGGAGGGAGAAATTTCGGGCGATCTTGGCCCGCGGCGGAATGCCGGGAAGGTGGCCATCAGAAATGTGCTCGATCCCATGTTTTCAATGGCGACGGTCTTTTGATGGAAGGGTCGCCTGTCGGTAGGAATCAGAGTGAGTCGCTACTGTTTCCTCACCGCCCCCGCAACGCCGAGAATCTGCTTCTCGATCGCCTGACGAATATCTCCGGGAAGCGCGTCGCGGTGCTCGAGCGTTTTCCAGTTCTCGGATGTTCGTTCCGTTGTTTCCGTCACAATTTTCCAGAGAGGGCTCACGGGAATGCGCGCCGCCTCCGCGAACCGGCGGATTTGATCTTTGGTGATCTCGTGAAGGTTGCGACTGTCACCGAAGTTCAAGCCCAGCTCATCGTTCGGAAGATAGGGCTGGGTCGAGAGCAGATCGTAAGCAGGCGACAGTCCAGGCGTGCGGCGGTCTGGATAGAGCAAAGACCAGTTCTTGAGGTGCATGTCAGCGTTACCGATTACCACGGAGAAGACAACGCGGCGCACAAATTCATAAGTTGCCTCTTGTCCCGCTTCCGCCCACAAAACGGATGCGATGTGCGCGTAGCTCCTATGGTCGTATTTGTCGTGGGGATACAAACCGAAAACTTGTGCGAAATCTTCCATGTGCACACGCGTCCGGTCCGGCCGGCGGTCGAACCGCTCAACGGCCAGTGCCACTTTCCCCACGGTATGCGCTTCCTCCGGCAGTCCGTTGATGTTGTTAATCTCGACGAGCTTGTTCGCGGCCACTTCGATTCCTACGCGGCGTGCGAGTTCGAGCATGGCGTGCTCGTTCTCTGGAACGAACGCAAACTGCGCCGAGGGAAGTTTCACAATCCAGGAGCCTCCCATGCCGCCTGCGGGAATCGTTAGTCCTCCCGTTGCTTCCATCACCGCGGAGAATTTCAACTGCACGCCTGCCAGGGAAAACCGCAAAGCACCCTCAACACCACCACTTGTTTCCGGTTCCTGGACTTCGCCGGCGTGTTCTTTCGCGTTCGCTGGCTCGACGACCACAGCGCCAGGAAGATCGGCTCCGAGTGCAGCCAACAGAAAGAATTCTCGTTCGGATTTCACGCCGGCGAGTTTCGCCAAATACTGCCGCAGCGGCCCCTCGGGCAGTAGGTTCGAGAAAAAGGGAGGCACGCGGGCTGAGACCGGGCGTGTGGAGGTGACCACGCCTCCGGTCGCGCTCTTAAAGGAAAGGCTGAGCGTGGGCCGCTCGGGGTCATCGACGTAGTCCTGCTCGAAGGCGAACAGTTGGCGCTCGCCCGCAAGTTTGGTGATGATCCCGATTTGACGGTCGTACAGCCGAACCGCCAGAGCGTTCACGTTGCGTATTCAGATTTCATCGGAACGCCGTTCCTTGGTTTGAGGCTCATCCTCATTCACCGCGTACAAGGACTGTTGTTCGCTTCCGTCCGGTCGCTTGCTTGCTTCGTGCTCACGAATCAGCGCCAGAACTGCCGGGACCAGCGTGCGAGGAATCAAGAGAAGGTCATAGTCGAGCGAGCGAACGTAGTCGAGCAAGGTGTCAAAACGTGGAACGATCTTCCCGGATTCAATTCCGGAAACGTGCATCTGTGGCAGGCCGAGAGTGCGGCCAAGATCTCTTTGGCTCCAGCCGTGACTCAGCCGAGCTTGCTTTAACTCTTCCCGCATTTTGCTGGGAAGCCGCCCGAGCCTCATAGGCTTGACATGCTTTTTTATATCTCTATTCATTTCTGATATAATATAACACATCAACAATTGGCTTGGAAGGTCGCCTAATTGCTTCGTGATATGCTTATGCATATCATAGCCTAGAACTGATATGCTTACACATATCACTAGAGATGCTCGACCCGTCTCTCATTTTGGGGACGAGCCTTACCTCATTCTCCGGACAAAAGGGTACGGGCTGGCATTCGTTCAAGCGTTTTCGGAAGACATGGCTTCGCGGCGCTCGTTGTTTGGAAGATATCAATAACTTTTGGATGGCGCACAAGCCGCAAACCATGTCCGAGGTCGAAGCGTTGAGGTTTGAATGCGGGGGTAGCGAGCCTTTTGTCCGCAACGTATGCGGACAAAAGCCGTTGATCTTGTAGCCCCTGATTCTTGCGGAGAATATGGCGCATGAACTCCGCAGGTTCTGCGGAGACTAGCACTGTTTATTCACGAAGCCCGAGATTGGCCAGCTCTACAAAAGTCACTACAGTTGAGCGGATCAACTAACGAGAAGAACCGTAAAGCGTTGAAAATATTGGTGGACGTGACCGGGATCGAACCGGTGACCTCCTGCTTGCAACGCGAACAGGGGCAAAAACTAAATGCTTTGATTGGTGTCGCTTACACGTTGAACCCACAAGATTTCCGCTCCTCAAATATCCCGAATTTGTACCGAGTCCACTTCTTTCAATTTTTCCGGCATCCGGCGCGCTTGGCCGTGGCGCGATCGAGGCGAAATATGATGCGAGGCTTGACACCTTCACACATTGTGAAGTATGGTTGAGGGGTGCATATCGTTACTCGCAAGCATCTGAACCATGCTGCGAAAAAATACCCAGATGCGGCGAACGAGATCGGTGCATGGGCGGCCATCGTCAAAGAGATTCGATGGCACAATTTTCCAGAGATTCGCGGCACGTTCAAGGATGCCGACAACGTGAAGGGATATGTGATCTTCAATATTCGGCAGAATCGCTATCGACTCGTGACAGTCATACACTACGCGAAAACCGCCAAGCAAATGGAAACCCAAGGACACGTCTATATTCGGTCTTTTTTAACGCACAAGGAATACGATAATCCCGCAAATTGGGATAGGAGATTTGGCACAAAATGAGCACCGTCTTGGCAGACCCGGCAAAGATGATCGCGAAGGGCGCTCCCCACGTGATCCATAACGACGAAGAGCTGGAAGCGTATACCGATGCGCTCTTCCAATTGACAGCTCTTGATAATCCATCTCGCTCTGAGGCAGAGGCTATCGAGCTCTTGACGTTGTTGATCGAGAGCTATGAGAAAACGCACTATCCGCTTCCAGCTGCGGACGCGGTTTCCGTGGTGCGGCTACTCATCGAACAACAGGATCTCACACAGCGTGACCTCATTCCGGAGTTCGGATCGGAAAGTGCTGTCTCCATGTTCCTCGCGAGGCAGCGGAAGCTTACATTGGAGCAAGTGCGGAAATTGAGCGAACGCTTCAAACTTCCCGCTGATGTTTTCGTCCGCCATCGATAGCGTCGAGTGAAAAAGAGCGTTGGTTCTTTTTGGCGAGTCGTTCCCTCATCGGGAGAATACAGCACCGTAAGACGGAAGGTATTTGGTGGACGTGACCGGGATCGAACCGGTGACCCCCTGCTTGCAAAGCACCTGATCCAGTCATATCCCCTGTTTAATGGTCATACTTAACCATATCTGTTTATTATGACTTACGTTATAATAGGCCTATGGGTTTTACTATGATCATTACTCGATTTTACCCAACTTTACCGCGGAACGTAAAATGGCGGTAAAACCAGGGGATCACTTCAAGTTCACGAAAAAAGGGCTTGAGGCGCTGCCGACGCCGCGCGAGAAGCGGGCAAGCTACCGGGACACCGAGACACGCGGTCTGGGTTTGCTCGTCCAGCCCAGTGGCCATCGGTCATTTTTCTGGTTCCGAAAGGTTCGCGGCTATCCGACGTGGCAAACGATTGGCGTCTTCCCCGACCTCGCCATCGAACAGGCCCGGATGAACGCTGCGGAACTGAACACGAAGCTCGCCCGCTGGAAAGCGAACGGGTACGACGGGGACGATCCGTTCAAGCAGCAAAAGGACCTGACGGTCGGTCAGTTGATCGACGACTACATCGAGCGACAGGTGAAGCAGCACGCCGCGCACCCCGACAAGTCCGCGAGCGATCTACGGGGGATGGTCAAGACCTACCTCACCCCCTGGAAGTCGCGCCGACTCGGGACGATTCGCCGCACCGACGTTTTAAACCTTCACGCGGAACTTGGCCAGAATAGCGGCCACGTGACGGCCAATCGCGTCGTCCAATTTCTGCGGACCATCTACAACTGGGCGAGGAAGGTCGAGGTTTGGAGCGGCGACAACCCGGCCAGTAACGTCACCTTCTTTCACGAGGACCGGCGTGAGCGTTTCCTGCAGCCCGACGAACTGGGCCGCTTGTTCCGCGCCCTTCGCGCCGACCAAAACGTTGAGCTTCAGGACTTCGTCTTGCTAGCGTTGTTCACCGGCGCGCGCCGCAACGACATCTTCTCGATGTGCTGGGCGAATCTCTATCTGGACGACAACCGTTGGGAAGTACCGAAGCCCAAGAATCGCAAACCGTACCTCGTGCCTTTGATGCCGGAGGCCGTCGACCTCCTGAAAAAACGTCGCGTACGCGTCCCTGATAGCGAGTGGGTGTTCCCATCGCACGGAAAAACCGGGCACCTCGTCAACCTTAAGAAGCCCTGGCAGCGACTTCTTAAAAAGGCCTCAATCGCAGACTTCACGATGCACGATTTGCGCCGGACGCTCGGCTCGTGGCAGGCCGCGCAAGGGACCAGCCTAGCGGTTATCGGCAAGAGCCTCGGTCATAGTTCGCTGGCCGCCACGCAGATCTACGCCAAACTTGATCTCGGCCCCGTCCGCGACTCGGTCGCTAGTGCCACGCGTGCAATGCTGACCGCCGCAAAGAAAAAGCCGAGGTCGACAAAACCATGACCCCCAAAAAGGTCAGCCGGTCAGAGGCACAACCACCCGTCCATCACAGACCATTGTCTGACTATCGTATTGGCTTCGAGCGTGGACACGAGAGCGCTATGTGGGACGCGATGATTTTTTGTAGTCAGACTAAAAGTCCACAGCCTGAATGGCTGAGCGATGCGCTCATCAAATATGGCAAGGATCGAATCAACAAAATACCCATAAAGAAGAGAGGCAGGGGGCGGCCGAGGCAGAATGCGGTCGTGGCTGCATTTATTTTTAACGCCGTAAACCGCTACCGCGAGAGCTACACGATCTTCGGACGCGCTCAAAAGTTTCGAAAATTATCACAGGATCAAGCCATCGAGACGGTAAAGCAGGAAGTGTACGCATTGTACAGAGAACGGTTATCCACGGGCGCGATCAAAGCCCGATATCGCGAAGGCAGAAAGATTGTTACCGACCCGACGTACTACGTCAGTCCTCATCTCGAACCGCCGCTCACAGAAGGCGCTAAAGAGGGCGCCAGGGCAGCAGACCGCCTTTTCGAAACGCTTTCCAAAACCTAGTAAAGAATTCCTCTATTTGTTGACCAACAAAAGCAATTGAAAACGGTTTTGAATGGTCCCGTTGTTACCTCAACGGAGGGATCAATTCATGGCTGTATCCGAACTCCGCACGTCTAGCGAGACTGCGGAGCAGATTCGAGTGACTTATGGAACTTTGGCGCAATGGCGGCACCATCAGCGCTACAGGCTCCCATTTGTTCGAATCGGCCGAAAAGTCTACTACCGACAACAAGACATCGACCGGTTCATTGAAGAGAACGTTCATCCCGGGGACGGGTCGAAGGTCTCCGAAAAGGGGGCGAGGCGATGAGCACTCTTGAGTGTGTGCCCCAGAAGCCGCCGGTCGCAGTCGAGTTCAGCGTTGATCAGGAGTGGCTGGACCGTGGTCGGGAATTGGCAAAAGCCGACTGTGATCGTCAATTTGCCGTCGGCGACTGGCTGACCGAGGGCGAGACCAAGTGGAGTCGCAAGGCGTATGCGGAGGCCGCGACGATTTTCAGCGGCTATTCCCGAGGTACGCTCCACGTTTTTGCGAGCGTCGCGCGGGCCGTCGAACCTTTAATACGTAATAAGGATTTGCCATGGGCTCACCACGCCGCCGTCGCTCGTTTTAAGGGCGACGAACAAGGGACTCTTTTGAGCCACGCTGCGGCACAGGAACTGTCGCTATCCAGCTTCAAAAACTACATCCGTGAATTGCATCCTCCCGCGAGACCAGAAAATACGCCGCCGGAATACATCAGGCTGAGCCTACCCGACGACGTGCTGGTGGCAGTAAAGGCCGTCGCCGGTATCTGGGAGGAACCCATCGAGGTTGCTGTTGGCCACCTCATCGAGCAAGCCCTTGAGATCCCGGACATCAAGAAAGAGTTGGCGGATGTGGTGTCGTCATGACACACGGCAGCCTCTTTTCGGGTATCGGTGGAATTGATCTGGGTTTTCGATGGGCGGGAATAGAAACGGTATGGCAGGTCGAGAAGGATGCTTTTTGTAGGCGCGTACTCGAAAAACATTGGCCAACCGTTCAGCGTTTTTCGGATGTGAGGGAATGTGGAAAAGATAATTTGCGACCCGTTGATGTCATCTCCGGTGGTTTTCCCTGTCAGGACATTTCGGTCGCGGGCAGGAGGGCGGGCCTCGACGGCGAACGCAGCCGCCTGTGGTGGGAATACGCACGCATCGTGGGAGAACTCCGACCCGAGTGGGTCCTCGTTGAAAACGTGGCTCGGCTACTCGATACGGACGGCGACCGGGTACTCGCTCAAATGGAGGCAGAAAACTACCGTTGCTGGACGTTCGTACTTGGAGCTAAGACGATTGGCGCGACCCACCATAGGTCCCGCGCGTGGATTTTCTGTCGCCGAGCCGACGCCGTGCGCAACGAGCATCCTGCGGAAACAAGGCATAGAAATTTTCCTGCAACAGCTGGGCGCGCGTTTGCGGAGGCGGTCCAAGCCTGGAATGCCCGTGCTGACGAATTGGCCGCAGCAAGTCGCCTCGTTGGGCCTGATACCTACGCCCGAATCGTGCGAACAAGTCATGGGATTCCCCATTGGCTGGACCGACTTAGGGGCCTCGGAAACGCCGTAGTGCCACAAATTCCAATGCTCTTTGGGAGCCACATGGCGGGCTCGAAAGAGTTCGCTCTCGAAACGTTATCTCAGGGGAGGCGCAATGGACCGGCCAACGCTCATTAGGGAAATTGGAAAAAACGCTCGACGAATTCGAACGCAATCAGACGTTCGGCTCCATCGAGATTTGCTTCAGCCGTGGGAGCGCGGAGGTGATCCGCGTGCTGACGACGAAAAAATACTTCAGCGACAGGGAGAATACCGGTGGAGCCAGAATCGAAAAACGCTAGCGCCGCGCCGCAGGCCGCGCACCCCGATCTACTTGCCATAGCACTTGAGGCCGCCAAGCAAGGGATCGCGGTCTTCCCCTGCAGCCCGCACACCAAACAACCGCTAACGAAGCGCGGGTTCACCGAGGCGACGACTGACGTCGAGGCGATCAAGGCTTGGTGGGCGAAGAATCCCAACGCCATCGTAGGCTCACCCACGGGGAAAATTACGAATCGCTTGGTGATCGATACGGACAGCGACCGCGCCGAGGAGGAACTACGAATCCTAGCCGAGCAGAACGATGCCGCCTGGCCGCCGGTAACGTTCACCGTAAAAACTCATGACGGAAAGCACTTCTACTTCAATTACCCAACGAAGGGAGAAATCGGATGCTCGAATCGAAGCTTGCCGCATCACGTCGACGTACGCGGCCAGGGCGGCTACGTCATTCTGCCGCCGTGCCCGCATCCCGAGGGGGGGTTCTACACGATCATCGATCCCGCGCGTAAGGCCGACCTTCCTGATTGGCTATTGAAACTGCTTCTCGGAATGAGCGCCGGCCAAAGGATAGCCGTCGGTGAGGCGACGCCTCTGTGGGCTTGGAAGCGCTATCACCGCATGGTCGCCGAGTTGCGACGCGCTAAGCCAGGGGATCGGAACAACCGATACAACGACGCCGTCTGGTGGGCATCGCGGCTCAGGGGTCACCCACTGCTGGATGAGCGCTCGACCAGACAAGAACTGACGCAGGTGGCTCGCGGCTTGCAACTATCGGAAAACGAAATCTACGCGACGTGGTCCTCCGCCTGGCACGCCGGTCAAGAGCAGGCAATCAAGATTCTTAAGGTCCAGCAGTGCACCGACCTGGGCAACGTCGACCGTTTTGTCCTGCGGCAGGGCAAGACGGTGCGCTTCGTCCCGGCCTACGGTGATCGCGGCGGCTGGCACATTTGGAACGGCCATCGTTGGGCATCCGATGGTAGGAGAAGGGTTCAAAAACTTGCCCAGGAGACGGTGCGCGCCATTCATCTTGAGGCGGCCGCCGTCGAGGACGATGACATTCGCAAGCGCCTTTCGCGATGGGCGATGGAAAGCGAGGAAGCTCGAAGGCTCCGCGCAATGCTGGAGCAGTCAAATCCTCACCTGTCCGTTGAGCCGTGGGAACTGGATGCCGATCTAGAACTGTTGAATCTCGAAAACTCCACGCTGGACCTTCGCACAGGCCGCGTGCGCGACCAACATCCCGAGGATCTGATAACGCGGACGCTGCCCGTCAGCTTCGATCCCCAAGCCACGTGCCCGTCATTTGAGGACCACCTAAAGCTTGTACTGCCCGACGACGAGGTGCGTAGCTACTTTCAAGAGATGATCGCGTACCACTTCTCAGGGTCCACCGGCGAGCAGTGTATCCATATACTTCACGGCGACGGCGAGAACGGAAAATCGACCACCGTCGATCTGTTCCGCAACCTCGCCGGCGATTATGGATGGCCCGCGCCCCGGGCCTTATTCGCCGGCGGCTACCAGGACATTGCCCCGCACCAGGTCGCCGACCTGCACGGACGGCGCTTTGTAACGTGCTCGGAGTTTCGCTCAGGCGATGTGCTCCGCGTCGAGGTCATGAAGGCTTTAACAGGAGGAGAGAGCACCGAACTTAACGGCTGCTTCAAGTACGGTCGCGCCTTCAGCTTCAGGCCGCAGGCCAAGTTCGTCCTCGATTCAAACTATCTTCTCGAAGTTGACAGCCCCGACCTGGGTACCTGGCGGCGAATCCGGCTCATCGCATTCGATCAGACGATTTCCGGCAAAGTGAAAAAGGATCTTCACTTCGACAAGAAGCTCTGGGCCGAACGCTCAGGCATCCTCAACTGGTTTATCACCGGCCTACAACGCTGGAACGCGCGTGGCCGTGTGTTGGACGTTCCTGAAGCGATCTTGAAGGCCTCGCGCCGCTATGAAAAAGAGCAGGATCGGCTCGAACAGTTCATCGCTGCGGAGACCGTAAAGAATGACAATGCCAGCATCGAGCTTGCACACTTCACCGCTGCTTTCCAGGAGTGGATTAAGGCTCGTGGCGCAGGCCGCAAGGATTTCATCGGAAAGCACCTTGTTAAGGCGCGGTTGCAAGCCAAGGGCGTAAATGTCTACTACGAGTCCAAACAACGGTGCGACCGTATCGCGGGTTACAGCCTGCGGTTGTCTCCAGGGGAGTTGGGGTTTTGAGCCTCGGGCCGGGAGCCTCTCCTGAATCCATTAGGCTTAGCATCGGTCTTTGCAATCACTACAACCACTAGGGCCATTTATAACTAATCACCTATACGCGCGTTTAGGAGGAGTTTATAAAAAAGGCCTAAGTGGTTGCAGTGGTTGCAGCGTCCATTGAATCCATTGGCTTTGGCGAAGCTCGAGCTTCGTCGTAAAAATGCTACCCTGGGATTTCCTATTCCCACTATCGCAGGCCGCCTTTGCCGCCAAAACCCTGGTGGTGGCAGGGCCGTGCAACGGCTCCAGCCGCCGCCTAGGGGGACTACGCCGGATCTCCACCAGCAGCCGGTTTTGGAAGGCCACGGCGAATGCTACTTTGTTACTCTTATTTCCTTTACAAAAAAACTCTTCCCTATATTTTTGATATAGCACCATAAGTCCAGCACCACAAACTTCGGGCAGTTCCCAAAGCAGCTTCACGAGAGCAAATTTTAATTCTTAACGAGGTCGCCGTGGAAGACGCACGCGTTGGCATCTTGGTTCGTGTGCCGCCTGATCTGAAGCAGGCGCTCGCGCGCGTTGCACGCGACAACAAACGCTCGGTCGTTCGTGAATGTGAGTTCGCGCTAGAGCGCTACATCGCGTCAGCGGCGCATGCGACGACGGAGTCGCCGCGATGAATGCCGTACGGGATATCCGGTGTGAAATTCACCCGGCACGGCCAGCGAACAGCGCGCGAAGGTTCTCGCGCACGGAATCAATTGAAAACGAAGAAAGAGTCACAAAAGTTCGGCAAAGCGAATTGAAACGAAAGGCCTTGAGAAATAAATCCGGCCTTGGTTTGACCGGGATGGGACCGGGACTAGCGAATGCGGGAACGAACACCACTCGATGAGCTGAAGTTGCAAGGATCGCCGAACCTCCGGCGCGCTGAAAAGCGCGAGGCGCAGGAAGCGACTGCCGCTGATCCAACGCCGGACACCCGCACCGAACTCGCGCAGCTTGACGAGCTGATCGCCAAGACGCTTTCGGCCTGCCGTCGAGGTCAGACGGTCGCGGGAAAACCAAACCCGGCTTTCGACCACCTGCACAAGCTGATTCGAGCGCGCGACCTGCTGACGAAAGGCAAGCCGCGCAAGAAGACAACCAGCGACCTACTGGCGGAAGCGAACTCGCTGTTGGGGATCAACTGAAATGACCAACGCTGAGGTTGAAAAAGTCGTGGCGCAGGCAGCGGCACGCGGAATTCGTATCTCCACGTTTGAGGCGACAACCTTTCTGGGCGCGTCGGCGCTGCTGGAGCGTGAGCCCGACAACCTCAACGCTCGGCAAGTCGTGGAGAATTTCACGCGCTACCTGTCCACCGGGACGAAACCCTGGTCGTTTGCCGAGTTTCTGCTTCCGGAATTTTGCACCGACGCGACGCCGTCATGAGACTCGTTGACGTACTGCGCGACGTTGAGCAGTTTCTCGAACGGATCGAGGCCAGTGGCGACGACCTAGCCGAGGCGAGGCTGCAATTGAGCGCGCGAATTTTATTGCACGAAGTCCACGACCTGCGACCCGACCTAAATCTGGATCACCTGGTCGAGGCCGGCGTGGGCTTCATGAAAAACGAAAGGACAATGAAATGACAAAGCTAAGCATGGCCGGGCCGAGCACCACGGAGCCAACGTTCGATCAAATCTTGGGCGCAATGACGCGCGCTTACCTGAACGCGCCAAAGATGAGAACGGTAAGCGGCACGGATGCGAACGGCGTCCTACCCGACGAGGACTCCGCCCTCCTGGCAAAGACCTCGCACGTGCGACGCAAGAACGAAAGGCTGATCGAACTGGTCGCTCGCTGCGGCATTTCTCCTATGCAAATCCGGGAGTGGGACCTCGATCGAATCCGGAAGTTCTGCGCGCAAGCGGAAGTCAACGCCGCCGACCTGGAGGCACCACCGGCGACGGTGTTCACGCGTAGGCAGCCTGCCGTCCAGCGTCTATCGATCATCTAGGACCTTTGAAGAAAGGAGGAAGGCAAATGCAATTCGAGGAAAGAGAAATTAGGTTTCTCCGGCAAGAGTTCGCGACGCAGCGGCTCAGGCCAATTCGCGATCTTCGAGAGCTGGGCTGTCCAGCCCGCATCTTCGAAAGAGTTCTCGAGGACCGCGCGAGAAAGCTGGGTCCAGAGTTTGCGAAGTTCCGCGCCGAGGATTCGTTAACGACAACCGCGCCTTTACAGGCCGATCTCGCGGCTCGCGTCGAATCGGCGAAGCTGTTCTAGTTTCCAGCCGTGTCCGACGGTTGCCGCTCTCGGACAACGAAACACAAATCAAACGCAGGTGAAATAGCATGTCGCTATCGAAACAGGCGGTCCTTGAGATTCAAGAATTGTCGTCACGCGCCGAAACACTGGCTCGTGGCACGGCATCCCAGCGCAAGCAGGCCGATATTTTGTGCCAGCGGATTTCGACCATCAAACAAATCGGTCTGTCCACCTTGGAGATCCGAGGGCTCTACGTGGAAGCGCTCGTCGAGGAGACGTCGCTCGAACAGCGCAAACAACCCGATGAGGCGGAATATCGCGCGCACTTCGATCATTACGTGGCCGGAAGAAAGGACGAAAAGGAATTCCGGGATTTCCTGGCTGGCACGCAGTCGATCACGTACACGCAGGGGGCGGCCGGTGGTTTTGCGGTACCTTTCGCATACGACGCGACGTTGCGCGAGGCGATGGCACAAACGGATCCAGTTCTCTCTGACGATGTCACCTCGTTTTCGATGACTCCTACCCCTCGGCTCCTGCCCGAGCAGATTTCCGGCTTCGACCTCTCCACGATCAACGCGCAACTCATCGGTGAGAGCATCCAACAAAACCCGGAGACGATCCCAACGGTGTTGGGTGGAGTGCTTCGAAGCAATTTGATCTTCAAGGCGTCGTTCGCCGCTTCTTGGGAGGCGGCCGAGGATGCTTTCGATTTCGTGACCAAAGTCATTCGTGCTGGGGGCGTTGCCTTGGCCCGGCGCATCGGCACAAGCGTTCTGACCGGCAGAGGCGGGGCCGACATCAGTGGAATTGTTCAAGCGCTCGGCTCACCATCCCTATCCAACGCAACGCCGGGAAAGCTGACGTTGGCGGACCTCAACAATGTTTACTTCGCCGTGAACAGATTCTATCGAGCATCACCAAAGTGCGGCTGGCTGATGACCGATGGGGCGTACAAGTATCTCCGCAACGCCGTTGATACCTCTGGCCGCCCATTGCTCGACGTGGTTGCCGACACCGAGATGTTGCTCGGCAAACCCGTGCTCGTGTCGCCGTCACTCGCAAGCTTGTATTCGAGCATCGGACTGCAAGGCGCGATCCTGTTCGGGGACTTGTCGTCAATCGTAGTGCGGACGTCGCGGCCCGAGATTCAACGCTCGACACAGGCGGGGCAAGCAGACATCTCGCAGGGGCGCGCGTTATGGATCGCTCGCTGCCGCGCCGACGCATCGTACTTCGACCCGTCGTCCGGCTCGAATCCGCCGTTGGTGCTCTGCGCGATCAATTAAGGTTTTCGGAAAGCCCCGCGTCCGTCATCCGAAACGCGGCGTCGCCCTTGGTCGCGTGCCGTCGCTGGCAAGCCCCACCGGGCGCGGGGCACTTTTCTGCATAAGACCTTGGCCAGACGGCATCGATGGAAACGAGAAACGTGGGAGGGCGTTGATGATTCATGTTCGATACTATATCTTTAATACTCATGCGCCAGCCTACCGTAGCCCTCGCCTCTTACGCGCTGAGGGTGTGGAACACAGATGAGCATGAAGCGGACACTGTTTCCGACTTTGCGGGAGGGAACGACTTATTTGATTTTCTGAAAGAGTTCTTCTCCGGCTTAAAGAAAAAGCCTTCTCACAACAAGAACGAACGTCAGCTCCTACGTGTAAAGCAGCTTCACGTCGATGGTAGGAAGATATACGGAACCCTAGAGACCGGAGAATATGGGGCGGAGAGCGAGATTTGGGACGTAACAACGGAGGCCCTCGCCCATACGCGGAAGACAACAGAGGCCGACATGATCCCCTTCTACTTTCATGCCGACATCCCTCAAGGGGTAGACGAGGGTTTCTTGGTGCTCGAAAAACGCGGGATGATGGGTATGCGCCACACTTTGTCCCGTGAGGTCAATTCGGCATTCTCAAAGAAGTTCGCCGACCACACCTTGCGATTCGATCCTCTGGTGGAGGCTGAAGAGTTGGAAAAGTATGTTCGCGGAAAAATCGAGAGCGTCCACTTTGTCACGTTTGACATACCGAAGGACATCGCTGAGGCTTTTGGCGCGGGCCACAAAGAGGTCAAAGGGCGGGTGGAGCTCGTTATCCATGCGAGGCGCGGAAAGTCCCTGCCTTTGAACGAGCGACTCCGCCGCTTTGTTGGCGCTGATACGCCAGTTTCTAAGTGGATCGCATTGAACGAATTGGGATACGAGTACGAGAATGTGAAGATCAAGTCGCGCGTTGGGGGCAGCAGGCGTACCATAGACCTCAGCCGGCTCGATCGCCTTCGTTCGTATCATGACATTAGCGCCGAGGTTGAGTTTGACGCCAAGTCTGGCAATCCCCGATTCGACTCAATCCACGAGCTGGCAAATAAGCTGGTCAGGCGCGTTAAAAGGCAGGTCTACAAAGAAAACGGCCGTGAATAAAATCAACATAGCAAAAATCGTGACGTCGCATTTGGACACGTTGCGCGACTACTCAAGCGGGAAAATCAGTTGGGTCGATGTGTCCTTCTTCTTTGGGCTGCCGTTCCTGCTTTCCATCATGGGATGGAGGTTAGGTTGGGGTCTCTACGTTGACGCCTTGAACGCGTTGCTCGCAGCGTTCGCCATATTCGCCGGGTTGTTACTCAACCTATTGATTCTGATCTACACGTTTTCGACGAACGCGTCCTATCCGACTAACCTCGCGAAAATGAAGACTCGTTTTGTGAAGGAGCTGCACAACAACATCGCTTTCTCGGTGCTGCTTTCCATCCTAATTGTGATGGCCGCTTTGGTCGGGGTCGCTCAACTGAAAATGAGAAACCCGCAGGACCCTGGCCATACCGGCTCAACTCTCACCTTCATCATTGTTTACCTAACCACGAATTTCGTCTTGACCTTGCTCATGATCTTGAAACGCATACACGTTCTACTGAGCACTGAAATCGATCAACCAATCATGCGAAAGGCGTCGTAGGTCTTTGTTGTTCCTTCTCTGACAAAGAAAACCAAGTAGTTTAGTTACCACGCATCCTCCCGCGAAGGCCCGACTAAGTCGGTGTCCCTGTCATGCGTTCTAGGGAACTCGTGCCGTGACGGCCTCAGGCGAGCTTTTGCGCAATGCTTTCCTCCAGGATCTCGCGCACGGTGAGCGGAATGATGACTTTGTGTTCACGACGAAAGAAGGCACTAATTTCACGCAGGGCATCTGACGAAAATTCGAATGAGACAAAGAATCCCTTTGTGCGATTCATCCGCATCATTGCTGCCTCGAAGGAGTCTATATCGGGCCGTCCGGCTTTGTCTTTTTGCTTAACCTGAATTGGATACCAGTCGTCCATGAAATCTAACTGGCCCGCACTCTTTCCGCTCTTCTCTGGCATAGATGACACTGGATATATCCGGCCATCTATGCCCATGTCTCCCACTTGGGCTTTGTTGGGGATGCCGCCGAGCGCGATGACAGCCCAGTTCTCAAACTCGAACGGCGGAATGATACGAAGCTGCTTTTCTGACCACGGCAGGTCACGCACGACAAAACCGCGCCCGATGCGCCAGAGCTTTTCATCTTCTGGCAAACGACAAACATCCCGCAGCCGTTTCGCCATGACACGGCAAGCGGTGGGAGAAACGTCGATTCCAATCCATTGGCGTCCGAGGTTTTGAGCAGCGACTAAAGCGGTTCCACAGCCGCAAAAGGCGTCTAGGATGACATCGTTTTCATTGCTGCTGGATTTGATGATTCGTTCCAACAGCGACAAAGGCTTTTGTGTAGGATAGCCGAGCCGTTCAGCGGCCATATTGTGCAATGGCCTGATGTCCGTCCACACTGTCTGAAGGGGCACCCCGGGCATCTCGTCCAAGTAGGACTTTAGCCGTGGCACGCCGTTCGGGTCTTTGGGGTAGTGAATTTTCCCGTCTCGATCCAACTGTTCGAGGCGTTCCTTCGTGAAACGCCAACCTTTCGCAGGTGAAGGATAGCCCTTAAAGTCGTACATCATATTTGGACGCGGATTGGGACTCGTCAAATCACCCCGCTTCCATCGCCGCCCGTCTGGGTCAACGTGCGTATAAAATTGCTCGATATAGTGTTCGTCGTATGGCTCGTACTGCTTGTTCCACACATAATCTCCACCGGCGGTGTAAAAGAAAATCGTGTCGTGAATCGTGTTATAGCGCTGCGAATCGCTTCGAGCGCTGGTCCGCTTCCAAATGATCTCGTTTTGGAAATTGTTCTCGCTGAAAATCTGATCAAGCATGATCTTTACATAGTGGGAAGCGTGCCAGTCGCAGTGATAGTAAAAGCTGCCGGTCTTCTTGAGCACCCGCGCCATTTCTACACATCGCGGCCTCATGAAATCGATATATGCCTTAGTTGACGCGTGCCTATCCTCAAAGGCCCGTTTCTCCTTCGTCTCACCCCAGAAGACTTCGTAGTTACGGTTTGAGTTGAAGGGAGGGTCGATGTAGATAAGGTCTATCGAACCGTCCGGGAGCTTCTTCAACTGTTCAAGATTGTCCCCGCAATAGATAACGCGGGTGTCGATTACGGCAGGGCGTCTACGAGCAAGGCGAGGCATCCGCCGAGATTCTACTGTCGAACGCAACGTCCATCAAGCGAGCAGTGAATACGCTGGCGCCAAACGCGCACCTCAACGTAGATCCCCAGTCCGTTCGCGTTGCACATCCGCCGCATGAGCTAGCTGAAGGTGTTCATCCCCACACGGCACGTGGAGTGGCACTCCCTCCACGCAGCGACCACGTCAAGAAGCAGACTAGGCACACGGATTGCCCGTTTCGTCGCCGAGTTACAACGAGTTTAGCGGCTCGCTACTTTGCGGTGCGCGTAAGGGTCTTTACCGATCTGCACGTGGCACGAAGAAAGCACACCGTGCATGTGCTTCATGAGCGCGTGCACTTGGTCGTAAGTCACTCCCGGCCGAGTCGCAAACCACAGCTGAATCGTCTTCCCGGCGTCGAAGCCGTCCACATAAACCTGCGGCGCATGGTCGATGCCCGTTTCCGAGCACTTGCATTCGTTTATGTCAAACGTGTGAGTCACTTCTGCCATTGAATCCTCCTCAGTCGTTAGGCGCGCCATGAGATTCGGGATGCGGCGCGGAACGACATCACCATTCATCCTTCAGCCGCAGTCGGGCTGATTCCACCGCCACTCTCGCGCGCTCCCGGGGCTTGCCATGGTATTCTACCGCTTCGCCCAATGCGGGCGAGCGATACAACTCCGAAGGGGGTCGTGAGGAGTTCGCGGTGCCGCAACGACCACGCGCTTTCCTTGTTATGAACACCGGCAGGAAGCGATGTTTGGCTCGTGCTAATTTCCGCTTCTGTCGGTAGCACGAGGCAAGCGAAAGGCCTCGGCCCCCGCATTTCCTGCCTTAACCCGACTTCTCAGATTTTGCCTTTCTCCTTTTGCACCGCCGCCTGCACCGCCCTCGGCAGCACGTCCCGGGTCACGTGCCGCATGAACTGGTTGAAGGTGTTCAGCCGCACGCGGCACGCGACGCAGGCCGACGACGATCCCTCTTTCGCCTAGCGGCGATGAACCCAGCGACCCGTTTCTTCCTGGCGCACTTATTATAACTGTCAGTCAATATTTGTTGACAAAGGAGAAGCGACTCTGTTAACTTCTCGAATTGAAAGGGAAGCACCGCTTCCTCTTTCTGAAAGAGGGGTGAAACGACCAGCGGAACGGATAACTGAAGAGCACTCCGCCAACGGGCCTGCAGTAAACCTGCCGTATGCATCAGGTCGATGACTGACCTGTGACATGCAACAGGCGACAGCGCTTTTTGCGCTGTCGCTGAGTGTGACAGTCGTAATGCTGTTGACTATGCACACTGATTCCACCCCCAAGGAGTGCAAGGTAATGTCAGCTAACCGTATGCAAGCCGCTGTTCGTACGCTGGATAAAACGGTTTTGATTTTGTTCGAATCCGATCATACCAGCGTGTCAGGGTTGCAAAACGGTAGGCTGGCAGTGCGATTGCGCCGCCGCGTAAGACGGGTCAAGCACCTGTTGCAAGAGGGTCCCGAAGATGAGTTTTGGGACGAATTGCAAAAGGCAATCTTGGACGCCGTGAAATACGCACGTCGTGTTGGCTGCTAGCCTACTACACTCATCGGGATGCGAGTTCATATATGGAACTAGCACGAGCCATTAAGATGATTCGAACGGCGAGCGGAATAAGACAGAAGGAGGTCGCACGAAGACTCGGTGTCACTGCCAACTATATTTCTCTTGTCGAAAGTGGCAAGCGCGAACCGAGCATATCCTTCTTAAAACATCTAGGGAAGCTTCTTGGTGTTCCTGTGGGATTTTTCTTCTTATGGGAAGATCACGAGACCAATCAACCTCGGCAAACCCTGGATCAGGTGCAGAGCCTATTGTCTAAGCTCGAATCGATGTACGTATTTTCCCAGCGAAAGAAAAGTCGCCGGCGGGTCGCAGCGTGAGCCTCTTTAGCGTCAATACCAAGGAGCAATTAGCGTTTCTCTTGAAGGTTCTGCCCGTAGAAATTGACGAGGTTCTCGCCGATCGACGCAAATATCTGCGTTCTTTCAGGATATCCAAACCGAATGGCGCCTCGCGACTCGTATACGACCCGCAAGGGCCGCTCAAACTATTGCAGCAGAAAATAAAGACCCACATATTGGATTCGGTGCCGCTTCCTAACTGTGTTCACGGCGGCGTCCGGTGTCGTTCAGTCCTTACGAATGCCGCCCCGCACGTCGGCAAGGAGTTCGTCTTTTGCCTGGACATTAAAGATTTCTTCCCCGGCATTGGACCAACCCTCGTGGGCACGATATTTCGCGCGCTCGGATTCGGTCCAGGGGTGGTCGATTCGCTCGTCAGCGCGACAACGTGGGACAACCATTTGCCCCAGGGCCTTGCAACGAGCACAGGCCTAGCCAACTTAGCTATGGCAAGAGTGGATCTGCGCCTGCAGACACTTGCTTGCAAGCAATCCTTTGACTACACACGCTGGATCGACGATCTGACCCTCTCGGGGAGGCGCCGCTTACTTAATTTCGAGCGACTCATTTTGCGGATCGTCGCTGAAGGGGGTTTTTCTGTTAATCCCGACAAAGTCCAGATGATGCATTCGGGGATGCAACAGGTCGTGACCGGAGTCGTCGTCAACCGGAAGCTAAACGTTCCGCGGGCCGAGCGGAATCGCATTCGAAGAGAAGTCCTACAGTTCCGCGCTTCAAAACATGATTCTGAGGCAACGTTCCAACGCATCCGTGGCAAAGTGTCGTGGATATCCCAGGTAAATCCCAGTCTCGGCGCTCGACTAGAAACCAGACTGTCCCGCTAGATTGAAAGCTGAGTTTCCAACGCTACTTGAGGCGGGGGGGCTTCCATAGGTAAAATCGTGGTAAAATCTATTCTACTGACTTGCTGCCACGCGCGTATACCCCCTATTTTTAAAGGGAAATTGGTGGACGTGACCGGGATCGAACCGGTGACCCCCTGCTTGCAAAGCAGGTGCTCTCCCAGCTGAGCTACACGCCCATTTCAACGCAGCACATTCATTTTACACACATTACGCAGCCTCGACCATTTCGGCTTTTTGGGTACAAATGGGTACAAAACCGGGCTTCGCGATCGATTTTGCCGGCGTAAACTCTGCCGGAATCTCGAAACCCAGGCCCGCGGCCTCTGCACACGTACGCCGAAATTCCGCGTCTTCTGCCACTCTGTCGTAACCATCGGTGACAGTCTTGTCCGCATGTCCTATCCAATACCGTAGGACGTTCTCAGGCACACGGTTCCGGCGCAGGTACGTCACACGGAAACGCCGGAAGGCGTGAAAGCCTGACAGCTTACAACCGACCGTCCGCAGCAAGGGATGAAGGTGTCTCTTCAGGATGCTCGACTGCGAAACCTTGGCGCGTCCACGGTGGCCTCTAAACAGAAAGCCAGAGGTGCGACCGCCAATAAACTTCCGCAGAAGAGCAGCTAAGGCCGGCGCAACATCGAGTTCGCGGAACGCATTTGCCGTCTTCGGGTCCTGGACGGTGCCGTACCACACGCTCTGCTTGATCGTGATGGTTCGGCAGTCACCGGAAATGTGCTTTCCGATTTCCAAGCCCAAAGCTTCGCCAATGCGTAGACCTGTGCCAGCCAACAACGCACAGAGGACCTGATGCCAGCCGGATGACGCCTTCAGCATCGCCGTGACCTGCTCAGCCGTGAAACATGGTGTGTTCTGGTTTTTGATCTCTGGCATGTCAATGAACTCGGCGTTCCACTTGCGTGGGTAAATTTCCTCACCGCGTTCATTGATAGCCGAAGCAACGACCAGCTTCATAAAGTTCACGTAATTCCGAATCGTGTTTGCTGACAGTCCGGCGTCCGATAGGCGAGAAACGAAGTTCTTCGCCGCAAGATTGTCCACGTCGTGCAACGGCATCTGGCCGAGAAACGGTTCTAGCCATTTCCGGTAGCAGTCATTCCACGTGGAGACAGTCTTGGGTTTCACTGGCTTGCGCTTCCGCTTCTGTACGTGTTTGAGAAACCATTCAGCTTGCTGCTTGAAAGTGACACTGCTGTTGATCGCTTCAACCTTGTTGAAGTGTTCTTCAGTATCGGCGCCACTTTCAGCGATGAGTTGCTTCGCACGCCGTTCACGTTCGGGTTTGTTAAGTTTGCCGAGACCGGATACGGGGCAGATGCGAATGCTCTTATGCGCCCGCTTCTCTTGTCCGGCAACGTCAATCCAAAACCGCACGTAATAGGCGTTTCCTTTCTTTTCGATATAACCAGCTTGACCAGACCGACGCGCCATCGACTTCCTCCGTAGCCGTTTGTCTGGTGTCCCCGCCGGGAATGGTATCACGCGGGTGTTGGTTAGCTCCGGACCTGTAAGCGTCGCCCGCATGGGTCCGGGCTTAACTGCCTTTCTAACCGCAGCATTCTTGTCAAAGGTCGCCGGCGTCGCTTGGCCGGCGACCTGCATACCGGTATCTTTATCTTTCATGCTGCCTCCTTCGCCTCTTCTGCGATTCCACTATTTGGATATCGGGCCACCATTCGCTCGACGGCCGGTCTAAAGATGATGCCGTTTTCAAAATCGCTCCGCTCTTCCTGAAACTTATCCCATGCCTCTTTCTCTTCTTGCGATCCCCATCGGCCGTTGGGATATCTGTCACTTGACGGCTCGATTTGCGTGAGAAACTCTGGCTCACTGTCGCTCCTCAGGTGCTCGGGGAACAAGGAGTCGTCACCGTGGCCTTCTTCCCACCATAAGAACGAAGTGATGTTAACGCCCTCCGGGAAGAGACCGACGGCTCCAGTCCACTCGAAGAGATACTTGAGTTCCGCGTATGAGAACTGCCGTAACGGTTCGTGGTCGTGTAGGTCATCGCCCTGCCAGATGAAGAGCTCTTCAACGAGATCGACGAGGTGCCCGTCAACCAAATTCCACGCGTGCGGTAGAGGAATGCACCCATGGTCGATGCACCGTGGCACGTGCCAGACACCCTCGATGTATTTGACCCCCTCGTCTTTGGCAGTCATAGCTAACCCTTGGGCGATCTCCCAACAGTGTCCAGCGCGTACACCGATGGGATGACTGCCGGCGGCATGTGTCAAAACGGCGAGCCACGGTTGCAGTCGTTTGCGAACGTTGCGCCTGGCCTCTTCGGGGACATGCAGCAACTTCAACTGCCTCGCGTGAGGATGCCAGACTTCGACTTTCAATCTCTTTTCGAGAGCACGGGAGGGGCAGCTCATGCGGCCCTCCGTTCTGACGCGAGCGCCTGGGCACGGGGCGCGAGCAGACGGAATACTGCAAGGGCAAAGCTGATTTCTTTGGGAGTTACTGCGGAAGCCGGTTTTTGTTGTTTCATGGTCACACTCCGAGTGGATTTCTTCGGAGGCGACCGTCTTACTGTCGCTGCGCAGTTACCGCGTGAGCGGCTCGCTTGCTGCGCTTTCCCGCTTCAGGCCGTGTACGGAAACCGGAACCGCACGACCAATAGGTTTTCCTTTTAGGCTGCGCCGTCCGTACTGGGGGAATTCAGTTGCGCCTCACTGACGGACCATCCGCGCTGACTCGGTGGTGCTGTCCGTCCGAGATTCCCTCTTCGGGTGCATAACGTACAACGTGGGTCAACCGCCCACACCGCGATGTTCTGCGATGATCCGATTATTCAAAAGTTTCGTGCTGCCAGTCAAGACGAACACAGGGTGAAAGAGGGAGGATTAAGGGGCCTAGACCGCTCTTTCGCCGGACTGGAACCAGATTGCCGAACAGCCTTTACGCTTCTATCATATAGGGCACCAAGCAATAGGCGTTTGACGGACGGGGGCACCACGATGGCTCCTCGATCAGAAATCGATCTTCGCGCTGCAATAAATGCTGTGTCCGACGTCGTTCAAAATCGCCCACGGCCCATTCGCCAATTTGACCAGATCTACATGAAGACAGGCGATATGGTCCTTCAGAGCGAACTGGTGGCGCATTGGGCGAACGGGAAAAAGCTCGCGTTCATTGGTGATGGCGATGCTATCAGCGTCTGCGTGGCCTATTTGCAAAAGCGAGAGATCATAGGCTACGGGCCATCAGAAATCGCGGTCTTCGACTTCGACGAACGGATCTGCGGCGCTGTCACTCGTTTCGCTGACAACGAACGCTTGGATCACTTACGCGCGGAGCTGTACAACTGCCTCGATCCGTTTCCGGGCCCAACGTCCTTCGATTGCTTCTATACCAATCCTCCTTGGGGAGCAAGTAACCAAGGGGAGAGCGTAAAAGTCTTCGTGCAACGTGGAATGGAGGCGACCGCATATGCCGGCGAGGGAATGATCGTGATCGCCGACGATACCGAACTGGCATGGCCGAAACAGGTCCTTGCGAACGTGCAAAAGTTCGCCACCGGTTCTGGTTTCTTTGTCCAGAAAATGATGCCGCAACTTCACCTATATCACTTGGATGATGCCCCAGATCTTCGATCCTGCAACTTGATAATTAAGGCCCTGCCAGGCGACGGTGTGCATGCGAGGAGCGTAGCCATCACAGACGCTGAAAGGTTGCGGCACTTCTACGGTCGCGACAACGCGCCAAAAGTCAGATATGTGCGTGAGAGCAAGCGACTGGATTATGGCAAGGCTCACGATGACGAATATTCATTCGAGCAGTGGGGTGAAAGATGACTGTAAATCTTAGAGCTGGACAAGCACTGCTTTACATGAAAATCGGGACCCATGCGAGGGAGGGTCTTGAGGAAATCATCGCGAGGAAGACGAAGGAAATTGAAGACGCAGGCTTTGGGCTTTGGGGCTACGGCGGGAGTACGTGCCATCCGCAAATAATGGTTCAGCCGTTTGCAAAAGATTATGAGCAGCGCAACGGCGTAATTTACCTCTGCATGCAGCCTATGGTGTCCAAGCACTTCGCGGAGCCCATTCGTGCTGATGAATTCTCTGTGGACGGCGTAACATGGGAAAAAATCGACCCGAAGATCAACGTAATGGGATCGCGCTACGCTCTCGTCATCAAGAACTTGCGAGCCGAGACTTTCGATCTTCCTTTATCGAAAACCAAAGTGGCGCTCGGCAACAGCATGGGCGCACTCGGAAGCCGCTACATAAAGGGCAGGGTAGACAAGGCTTGTCTTGAGTTGGCCGAGGGTTTCGACATCGCTGGCGCGGATGAGCAGAAGGTGCCGATCCGCGTCGTCGCGGATATCGTAACCCCATATGCGGTGTACGTCCGCAACGTCGAAAACGTCATTTTGCCAAAACCCGAGTAGCATCACGCCGAAGTGCTTCTATGTAGCTGTGCAGCCCTTCTGAATGACTTTCCTTGGACACGGATTCAGAGCGGCAGCTAAAACAGATCGTGAGCGCTATGTCGATGTCCGGCTCACTGCACACAGCCGCCCTAACAGAATTTCCGTTCTCCCCTGCGATGGCCGCGGCGAAAATCTGCTCCAAACAACGCACTTTTCCGCAGATCGGCAGCAGGCGGGCGTCTTGGTCCAACAGCCTGTCAATTGCTACAACGGCTCTCTTATCGCCGGTGAGAAGCAAGGGGACCAGTCGCTTGACTAAGATGGTCGAAAGCTGGCTCTCGCCGACATCGAGCGCCAATCCAAGCCTCAGCGCCGAGACTTCGAGATCCGCCGCCATCTCTTGCTCTTCCAGCGTGGGCTCAAGAGCTTCAGATTTTTCTAAGAATTCGTTCAAGCGTTGAAGCACGGCTGACCGGTCGCCCCGCAAATTAGACTTCGATATCTTCTTCGGAAGAACAAATCGCGACGCCGCTAGCACCCCTGCGCGTTGAGATACTTCCGCAAGCAAGTCTCGGAGCAAGCCGTAGCACGATCCTTTGAACAGGACGTCGTTGTCGATCAAGGCCAGCATCGCGATTTTCAAGCAGCGCCTAGCACGGCATTCAAATAAGATCGGGCATCATCGGGCACGCGATCGAGCGCGAGTTGACCATTCGCGATCCGGTTCACCTCGACCCACACTGGGCGCGGCTCGGCATAAATGTGGCCGATAGCAGCGTTCGCTGTTGCCCAATCCCTAGTCGAAAACCCGAAACACAAAGCCAAAGTTCCCGGCTCGATCCCCAGGTCTGCTCCCGCGCTTCGAGCAACACGTGCGAGCTCTCGGGCGCTGTACCTGTCTTGTTGCGGGAGAACGGTCGGCCTCGAATGCCCTGTCAGCAGCTGAAGCGCAAATTCGTCAGCTCTGTTCTCTTCTTCGTCATTTGCGGCTACCTGTTCGTCCACTTCAAAGTCCACAACAATGGGATCTTCGGAAAGATGGCCGAGGGCAATGTGGGCGATTTCATGCGCGAGATAGAACGCTACATGCGGCGGATACATCGAATCCTTGCCGAGCATGATCGCATTTCGTTGCCCAACGCGAACTGACATTGCCGACATTCGCTTCTGCGAAAGAGGGAAGACTCTTAAGTGAATCGCTGGAATCGCGAGCGTCCAGCAAAGGGAGAGCAAATCGATCAGGCGCACGAAAGGCTGCTCGCGAAGGATCGCCTTGCGGAAGACATTCGGGTCCGACTCAACTTGCAAGGGTTCGTTTCTCGTAGCCGCAACCAAGTACATCCCTAGTGCAGCGCCGAAGGATGTGATGGCGGCTCGCTCTAGCTGACCTTCCCCGGACAAATGTTTGAATCGAGCTTCGTTCTGCCAGATGAATTGCGGCTGAGCATCGTCTTCAAGAAGCGAATGCGGATCGAGGCCAAGCTTACGCGCGACAGAGAAGCGCAACTCGACTTTTGCTGATGTCGAAGCATCAGCGTCCTGGCTCCACCATGTGGGCCACGCGGCGTCTATCGCAGGGTCACTGAGACCGAGAGTTTTTAAGCGTTCTCTGAGACGGGCTGCGTTGTTTTCCACCGTGTCCTCTCTTCCCGGCAGGACGTAAATTGACCATAGCATCTATGACGCTTGCAACTGCCTGCGCGTGCGCGTCAGAACCGTCCCAAATTCGCTCGAATGCCGTGGTCACTCGTCCTACACCTGAAGCGTTCGGCGGGGCGTCCGCTTCTCTTGCTCGCCCTCTTACGTACTCAATAAGTTTTCGACGCTGTGACGTCGATCGTTCTCGCCGGCCACGTAGAGCCCTTGAAACGGTAGGCTGGCTCACACCTGCGTCGCGGGCGAGATCGGCTTGGCTGAGCTCGTTCTCCTCCAGAAAAGCTCTAATTTCTGTCCGAACATCTTGCATGCTATTGCATTATATTGAATACTAATGAATAGCATACGTTTTCACTTAAGGAGGCACCCAAGTTGGCACTCCCGGTGCACTTCTGTTGGAGTCGTTTCGGGACGGAAGCAGGTCAGGGTATTCAAGATATCTTGCAGCGGAAGGAACAGGAGCGCACTTGCAACTCCGGCGTGTTCCTTTGGGGCATCGGAAACGCGCTCGGGCCATCAATTCGTGAGTTAGTACGTCGCAACTCACAGCCAGAAGTCCTCTTCAGCCCAATAAAATCGGCCGCGCGGGAGAGTGACAAATCTCCAGATGCCGTTGCCGTATGGACTTGCGCTCGGGACTTGTCGGGGAACGCATTCGATCTTCCAGAAACCTCATTGGTCACAAGCAGATTTGACGCGGCTGGCACAAAAGCCACGCACTATGCGCTTGTTTGCTTCAGCGACGAATCGCTGACGCTGACGCAATCTGACGAAACTATTGTTTTCTCAGAACTCCGCAATCTTTTGACAGGTCGGCCGGTTGGCGCGTCTCAGGTCACGGCTGTGGTTTCCCGGACTTCGTATCCACCCTCGGAAAACCAGACTTACGGCGTAGCGATCCGAGCCCGGCTGGTCTTTCCCTACTTTCTCGAATTGAAAAATCCAGTGAAACTCGGGGCGCCGGAGCCCGGGAAAAATTGGTCCAACGTTGTCGGCGACTTCAGGGGGAATCGGGGCACCCGACCCGCCACCCCTGCTTGATCGCTCTTCGACTTAAAGAGTATAGCGAAGAAAAAGCGAAGATGCTACAGTGCGCCTATGGACGAGGGACGCAAGCGAGTTCTGCCAATCGCCGCATCTATTTTGGCGGCCCGTAAGCTCGGTGACTGGGACGGCGGGGCTATGTCGCCGCGAGAAGTGAGTGTGATCGGCAACGCGGTTCGGATCGCCCAGAGGATAATGCAGCGAATCGATTCCGAGTTCCCGGAAACGCCGAAAAATAACTGGCGTGACGGTCTACGCGAGAAGGACCCACGTCGCTGACGCCAAACGTGATATTGCTTAGCTCAAAACATTGCTACGGCTGGTGCTGGGGCGCCGTTGCTCGTGCGAAGCGGCTGCACAGTCGCGTTCGGGTCCAGTGACTGCTTCATCTGATTGATGCGTTGGTGTGTAACGCTGGCCCACTTAGTGAACTGTTGTAGATAGTTTTCACAATCACTTTGCTGCTGTGCCTCGATGTTGAGGACGGCAGGTTGATCTTTGTTAGAAATCTTCGCCCAATCACCTAGGCTGTTGGCCATTCCTTGAGACGCGTTTGTCAGACTATCCATCGCAGCAGCTACGCTGTCGCCACGATCGTCACCCAAAATGTATTCCGTCTGATCCGAAAAATACTGCCACTTCTGCTGAAAAGCTGTACCCGCACTGTACTGGTCGCGAGATAGCTTGCTGAGATTTTGTAGAGTCTTAATGTGATCGGTGACATTCGTGGCCAGCGCTCCGCTCTGCCGATCCCTCGTGAGCCTGTTGAACTCATCCCTGATCTGCAACGAAAACGTCTCGGCCTGTTTCACAAGCTGATCCCCGTCGTATAGCTCCGTCGAAAAGCGATTGCGGTCATCCTGTGTGAGCGCGCGATTTTCTTGCACAACACGATCGAGGAATGTTGCCGGAAGTGGCGCGGAGACTTGGGTCGGCGACTGCGATTGAGGTGTATTTTGCCGGGGTGTGACAGGTGGTACGACTCTGGCGGCAGAGCCTGAACCATTCCGTTGTTTGGGTGCCGGTTTGGCAGCGCTCTCGGAGACCGCTTGCGTCACGGTGATATCCGGCGCGGTGGGCGCGGGCACTCGGGAAACGATGGCAGGCTGTCGTTGATCCCATGCTCGAAACGCACCATAACCAACCGCGACTACAAACGCTAGCAATATACCAGCACCCCAAACGCCGTACCGCCCAGGAATTGGTCGAATTCCTCCGTGATCCGGATGACCCCGTTCGCAAAACAACAGAAACGAAGTGTGGAACAAGTGAGTGATGGCAATTATGCCGAATAGAATCACTATCGCATCCAGCCCGAGCAACGCTCCTTCTAGGGCAGTGCGATCACCCCAGGAGAGAACGGTGGTAATGAGAGCCAACACAAAAGCTATCCCGAAGTCTCGTCTCCACGTTTCGGTGGACTCTTTTCCGAATCGCTTTAAATATGCCCAGTAGTAGCGACGGCCCGCGACGTTTTGATGCTTCTCTTCCTCGTGCTGGGTCTCCGCTGCGGGCCCCAACCACTTGTAGTTCGATATGAACTCATCCCAATATTTGTCAGGGTCCTTTATTCCTACGATCTGCTCGCTGATCTTTACCGGCTCAATCAACGGCTGCTGCGAATTTCCACCTTTCCAACCTTGAAACAAGTTCATTTCGCAACCGAGATTGATCGCAAGCTCGATCCATTTCGCGTCAGCGGTGGGTTCAAAGGTCTGAGCTTCCTTCAACAGAGTTTCCCTCGACAGGTCGTTTCGCTTCTTGAAAAACTGAGCGCGAAGAACCTTCACTAGGGTTTGAACGGATTTCCTTGCGAAATCCTCTGCCTGTTCATCACCGGCGAAGTGAAACACCCACACGGAAGGCAGGAATTGCTCGGCTCCCGCTACGTACGAAATCTTCAAAAGGTTGTTACGCCAGACCAAATCATTTAGGTCGTCAAGATATGGAAACTCACAAAGCAGGTCTTCACGCGGTGTGGGCTTCCCGCTGTTGAGAAAGTTGGACAAGACACGCCGCATCATGGCGCGCTGGTTGTCGTTGGGCGGCATTTCCGAAGTCTAACACTCGCTGACCTCTATTTAATTACGGTTGTGATACTCTTCGCGCGACGCCAACTTTACGTTTGCTGCGCGGCTAGGCATTCCATGAAGGTTCCGAGACACTGGAGAGCAGGAGTGTTCTCGTGATGACATCACGGCGGCGATTCCTCCTAGGTCTGGGCTCGGGGATGGTGGCGAGCGAGAGTAGCGTCTCCGCTTTGCAGGGACTGAAACCCACACCAGTCGCGACGGCAGAGTCTCTCACTATCGATCCGAACACCATACGCCGCCGTGGCGTCGGATTCCGCGGTTACGATCCGAAGCGCGCGTCTCCCGGCTTCACTCTTTTCGCGCCCATGAGCGGGACGGGAATGGTCTACCTGCTCGACATCCAAGGAAGCGTAGTGCACAACTGGAAGATGCCATATCCGCCTGGCTTGTATGGCTACCTCACAGACCGCGGCACGATCTTTTACAACGGCAAGATTCCGAATGGGTCTTTCATCGGGAAGTCACCGTTCATGGGCGGCGCCGCGATGGAAGCAGACTGGGATGGGAAGGTGCTCTGGGAGATCAAGCAGCCTGACCACCACCACGACGGTCGTCTCCTGCGCAATGGCAATGTGATGCTGCTATGTTCGACCGAAATTCTCCCGGATATCGCCAAACGTGTGATGGGCGGCTTAGCGGGCACGGAACACGACGGCGACAAGATCAACGGCGATTATCTAGTGGAGCGGACAAAGGAGGGCAAGACTGTCTGGGAGTGGCGGGCCTGGGAGCATATGGACCCAGACGCATATCCGATTACATCGCCGAGTGACGATCGTTCTGAATGGACGCACGCGAACGGATTCTTTGAACTGCCTGACGGCGACATCTTGCTAAGCTTCCGCAACATCTCGACGCTCGTACGGATCAACCGAAAGACCGGGGCGATCGATTGGAAACTGAGTGCACCGCCATTAGCCGGTCAACACGCGCCGACATGGCTGGCGAACGGCAATATCTTGGTGTTCGATAACGGACCCTTTCGCGTAGACACCGGTGCCCAGCCGTTTTCCAGGATCTTAGAGATCAACCCCAACACGAAGCAAATTGTGTGGCAATACGAAGATGGATCGGGACCGGGCAGCAACCACTTCTTCTTCAGCAGTCGCATCTCGAACGCGCAACGCCTGCCCAACGGCAATACGCTTATCAATGAAGGGCTTTACGGAAGATTCTTCGAAGTCACCAACGGTGGTGACGTGGTGTGGGAATACGTCAACCCGCACTTTGGCCCGGATGCGGCCGCGCCGAAAGCTCAGACCAACAATGTTTTTCGCGCCTACCGCTACAGTGCGTCAGAGATAGACAGAGCGTCCAGGGCACACGGTTAATCACCGCATCTGCAAGACATCGGATAAGCGGATGGCGCCGAAGGGCAGCCGCCACCACTCGCAGAGCAATCTGATCCAGACCAAGACCTCAAAGGGCGGGGCTCAGAAGAACAGTCGGTATACCTTGACCGGCAGTGAAGTTGCCAAGAAGGACCTCGCTGCCAGAATTGGCGACGAAACGTAATTTCACCGTGTGGGAGTTACCGTCGCCGGTAACGACTCCGGGAAGGTTGTACGTTAAGAGAGCTGAAACCGAAGATATCAAATTAGCAATGCTCACGTTGTTCCCGTCGATATTCAGCGCCACGAACCCTCCGTTGTTTGTCCCATCGCCGAGTCCCGTAGCTAGCACAACAAGGTCGTAACCGACTGGGACGCCAATCGATGTGCTCAAGGTCGAATCATCAACATCCACATACGACGTCGAAGATGTGCTGTACGGACCGTTTGTTCCTCGAAGGACGCGAGAACCTGATAGCCCGGCAAGCGTACCGCGTGGCGTTCCCGTTTCGTCAATCCACCCGAGGACGGTACCGTCTGACTGTCTGATGCATTGAAGGAAGTCCTGACTCGTAGTGGGTCCGGCTGCGGGTGTGAATGGATTCACCCACTTGAAAAGCGAACTGATATTGGGCAACAACATTTGTACTTCTCCTTTGGAAAGAATACGAGGCGGGCGCGAATTGAAATTCGAGGCCTTGCTGCTGATCTCTATTGTCGGCGGAACTTTAGAAGGCTCGCGCCGGGTCCATACGGATCGTCTTCGTTCGGGCCAGCCGGAGGGGTTGCTACGTTAAATTGATTCGATCGCCAGCCCGCTGCATCAATCGCCATGAAGCTGGGATCGCGTACGTAGGCTGCTTCTAGTGCAGCCTTGAACGATGGGTCCTCGGCAAATTCTCGGTAGACCTGTTCGGTGCTAGGCATTTTTCGCCAGCGATCGACCGCGGCGTTCATTTCGTCGTTGGTGATGCGCATTCCTTGTTCTCCTTGGTCGAACGTTCCGCAATCAATCACGATCATAGTCTTAGCTAGGAGTGTTGCTGGGATTGCCCGTGACCACCGACACGATCGAAGCCCAGCTGCAATCGAGCGAATCGGTATGCGTCATAGGACCCTCTGCTGAGTAGCTGTAACGCGCCCGATTTCCGGAATTTGTAATTTTTTAAATTTTTAATTTTTCCTTCGATTCAACGTTCAAAAACATGGGAGGGTTTGGCATTTCAGCGACCAAAAGGTGTCGAGCCCCCTGGGTTCTCCAAGTGGGACCCGGACGGAACTCCGACGACCTAAAGCACGATCACGAGAAAGATCGATTTCGGAAGACAAATAGCCGGCACGAGGCCGAGCGCGTGAAACGCGCGAGCGCATTTCAATTTCCCGGACGATGCTGCGTGTTCTCAGCGTTCCCTGCCCGGAGGGTTTGCCTCGCGTGAACGCAAAGCGCCCATTGACAGCAGATGCCACAGTGGTGTATATATGGCACATGGACAAAATCCGCATGAACGTGTACTTGCTCGCCCGGCAGGTCAAGCGACTGGAAGCCGAGTCCAAAAAGACCGGCTCGTCGGTCGCCGAGCTGATTCGGCGCGCGATTGATGCCACTTATCCAGAGGTGAAGAAATGAACGTTGCACTCTATCTGCGCGTGTCTACGGACAAGCAGGAAACAGAGAACCAAGCCATTCAGCTCCGGGACTTTGCCGCGAAGCAGGGCTGGACGGTCGTGTTCGAATACTGCGATTACGAGTCTGGGTCGAAGGCAGATCGCCCGGAGTTCCAGCGAATGCTTGCTGATGCCTCGAAGCGGCGCTTTGACCTCGTGCTCTTCTGGGCTCTCGACCGGCTCTCGCGCGAGGGCGTCTACGCCACGCTTCAGCACTTGAACCGGCTGGAATCCTATGGCGTCGGCTTCAGATCTTTCACGGAGCCATACTTCGACTCCTGCGGCGTGTTCAAAGATGCCGTGATCGCGATTATGGCGACACTGGCGAAGCAAGAGCGCGTGAAGCGAGCTGAACGCACACGTGCCGGCCTCGCTCGCGTTCGTGCCGCTGGCAAGCGCCTGGGGCGTCCTGTGCGTATCACGGCCACGCGTGAGGATGTCGCGCGGCTCTTGGCCGCTGGACGATCCTATCGGGCGATCGGCCGAGAGCTTGGAATTTCTGTTCGATCGGTGCAACGGCTCGCCGCGTAGGCGTATCGTAAACGTCGTTCTGGAAGCCCCGTTAAGTCCTTTCGATTAGCGGGGCTTTTTCTTTGACGCGGGCGTATCGCAATCGAACCTTTTTGGCGCGCTCACGCCACCTGAAACCTCGCGCAATCGTGTTCGATCTGAACACCGCCGTCCGCGCAAATCACGCAATGTCTCTTTAGCTCAGCCTTGCGTGCCTCCGCCGCGGTGTCTCGCTTTGGCTCGGGCGTCGGCGCCACGGGCATCGGCCGGCTCTGTGGCACGGCTTGCAGTGGCGAGTGGAAGCCGCCACCAAACCGGGCATGATTCGACGGCCGTTGGGCCTTCGGTCGGGGCGTCGGTGGCAGCTCTCTCGTGCTCGGGCCATGAATGCCCTGCTGAATGTACGGACGGCCGCGTGGGCGCGCCTTTGGCTTGGGCGGAGCGATGACCAGTTCGCCTTTCTCAACTTTGGCCTGCACTGCACGCCATTCACGGGCATCGTCGGCGTCACAAAGAATGCCGGTCGCCCAGGGATCGCGCTCCTCGGCGAGCTCGTCGAGCCACGCTCTCAGGATCGGCGTGGCGAGCCTGGTGGGCGTCCAGTCGGGCTGTAGCGCCTGGGCTGCTGCCCAGCCTCTGAGCGTTAGGCTGACGCGTGTAATCGGCCGGTGAGAGCGGTGGCCGCGGGTATTTTCGACGGCTACCAGGTCCCCGAGCAGCGGCACAGCTCGGGTGAACAGCTTGCCGTCTGCCGTCCGATGGCAAATCTGGTCACGCGTGGCTGAGCCGCCCTTTTCCATGAGGAAGCGGAGCAAGATTTCGTCTGCGGGTCGTTTCCGCCTCGGTCTGCGGCGAACGTAGCGTCTGGTCATGGCGTCTCCATCGATAATTTCACCCGCGAAACCTGGGAACGGCGAAGTTAAGCTCACAGGTCAGGTCGAACAGTCAGTAGGTCAATAGGGCGGGCATCTGTTGATTGGAGTTCGGGGAGCGTAACGTTTAGTCGGGTTTCCGAGCTCCACGAGTGGGTCAGCAAACCCCGGAGTAAACGATCTGCTGTCAATTTTTCCCTAATAGGCGCACGACATGATTTGGACTGTCTATTAATGCAAAAAATTATGTGTATGTGCATATGACAGCAGTTCGTTTGAAAATGGGGTTAACTTCTACATTCTTAAAGACAACGATCTGCTGTCAACGAGCCGCTGTCATCGAACTGCTGTCACGCCTTAAAAAGAGCCGCTAAAAACGAACTGCTGTCACTTTTTTCGAATCTTTGACAGCAGCTCGTTTCGCCCGGATTGCCCTACTCTTCGACTCTCGGGATGTATTTGGTGTACTTGTGTCCGTTCTTACCCAGCACGTCTATCGGCATGAGGTAGACCTTTAGAAACGGGTTCCAAGCTCGCTCGAAGATGCTTCCTTCGTTGTCCCTGTACGAATTGGACTGATTCTCAAAGTCCCGGCGACTCAGGGCGACGGTTTCGGGTTCCACGCCATTGAGGATAGCCACCGCCATCTGCTCGGTCAGGGCTTTGATACGCGCGGTGTATCGACCAACTGGATCGGGTATTTCGATCCCGAAGTGCTTCCGCCGGATGACCATCTGACGTTGGAATATCTTGATGGCCGCATCCGCGTCCGCGCGTTCGACCGTCCAGCTTCTCCGTCCGAACGCGGACATATAGGCGTCCAAGAACAGATTCGTGCGAAATCGAACCTTTGTTCTGACACTTAGTGGCTGAGACTGCCAAAAGTCTTCGAGCAGTTTTTTCGTGTGCCCTTCCATTCCCACGCTGCCTGTATAAACCATCGAGTTGAGACCAGACAGAAGATCCAAGCCGTCCTGCATCGGAATCGGTGGCATGTCCCCTGCCGCGATGGGTACGCTGAACTCGGGATAGAACCGATCCCATAAGCCCATGTCTGTTCGCTTTGGGAACGAACTCATGTATGCTTCGCCGCTCTGGCCACAAATCACGACGCCGAGCCGCGCGTCATCTTTCGTCTTGCTCCGTTTCTGTTTGCCGCGATCGGCGAGTACTCTCGAAATCTGTGTCTCGTTTGCGAGTTCGATGATTGTGTCTACGATCTCGGGAGCTTTGGTGTCCCTCGTTTTATTTCCCAGAGATTTCACTTCGTCTACGTAGCACAGTACGGGCCAGTCCTCGGGCGCATGGAAAAACAAATCCTTCAACCCGGCGGCACTATCGGCCGAATTGACGATTTTGATTTTGCACGCATCTTTCGCACTTCCCGGCGTGAGGATGCTACGCATCCGGCGCCAGGCTTCACCCTTGCCGCTACCTGTTTCCCCGATGAGGGCGGCATAGTAGCGGGGCTCAGCGGTGAGCGTTTCGAACTTCACCTTGCCGGCCATACGCATTCCCACGACAGTCTTGGCAATCACAAAGGCAAACTGCGGGACGAGTGTCGTGCCACGCGTGATGAGTTCGACGAAATCGCCGTAAATTCCGCCGATGACGGAAGGATCGAAGACCGGGATTTCGTTTGCGGCCCCGACTGTGATTTGGGGATAAGCGGCCGCAAGCATTTCGCGATACTGGCCAAGGTCGGACGTCACGTGCGAATCCACAGTAGTGGTTGACGAGGATGCTCCTTTGGTCGCCTCGTACTTCCGGATAGCGGACCCCAACTCCTCCCTGCCACGTCGTTCCCACTTACCGCCCTGAGCATTCCACTTCGTAATGCCCTTATAGAGCGTCGATTCGAAGAAGCCGGCCTCCATCTTTTCAGCATCACCTCCGTGCTTGATCGCGAGATGGAAGAGCAGCGACGCGACTGCTTCGCTCTGGGAATCGAAGGTGATCGTGTTGCACTGGCCCTCATCGGCCACCGTGAACGGAGTTGAGTTCTCGACGAAGCCGCCAGTCGTCAAGAGCGTCAGCTCGTCCGTGAGGGCACCGCGGTGATGGATGAGCTTGTTATGGTTCGTGCGCGGAGCGTCAGATTTCTGACTGATGCTATCAATCCCGGTAGGCTCCTGCTTGAACTCTCCGGCAAGCATCCGCTGGTAGATCGGGCCAATATCAACCGTTTTCAGCACGGATGGCGTCCCGGGAATTTGAACGCCAGTGACGGTCATGAAGTGTTTGGTGCTGTAAATCTCGATTCCGCGGCGGCACGCAGCGCCAGGCTTTTCGCCCTTCGCCCAGACGTGAACGCCCGTCCCGCTCGGACTCAACTCGGAGAATGAGCCCATTTCACGAATAATGTCCGCGGCGTAATCGGCTACGACGCCAGTGTTCTTGTCAACGCAAGCGTCGATGTCGATTACTAGGTACGGGGACTCCACGTAGAACCCGAGCCCGTGATAACTCGCGACGTGTGCGCAGGCTTCCTCGAAGCTAACTCCGAGGCTCGGGTTGTTCGCCTTACGTCCATTGCGAGGGTTATATGGAATCTTGTCCTTCTTACCGTCTTTGCCGTCTTCCAACCGATACACGAGCCAATTCTTTGCTGCACGCATCTCCGCAGGAATATTTGCGTACTGAGCCAGTGCCTGGGGCTTGAGCAGATCATCGAAATTGTCGTCATCGGCGAATGCCAAGGCGTTGCTGTTGATCGTAGACATTAGCGCACCCCCAACGTGATGCTCGCCGCGTCCGCAATCGCTTGCACTAGCGCCTTCGGAACGTCTGGTTCTGGCGGCTGAATAGCAGACTTCGCGAAACACTCGCGCAAGGAGTTCGGCATCTCGGGTTTCTTCGCCAACCGGACCTTCACTGCGATGATCTTGCCGCCGCGCTTCGGCGACGGGCCAATCTCAAAGACAACGATGTCGTTTGGTGTTAATACGATCTGATCTTTAACAGCGGAAACATGAAAGAAGAACTGCCGGGGCTTTCCTTCGGAAATCCATTCGGTAACAAAACCAAAGCCACGAGCTGAGTCATAGCTTGTGACGACGCCGAGCAACGGCTTCTTAAATAGCAGCATGCAACCCTCCTATGGGTTACGAAAAGTGTTTCTGCGTCCACCTCCTTCTCGCCACGATGTCCGGTTCGGCCGGCTCCGGGCTTAGTAGGTTCGATCTAATTCATCCGCAAGTTCGGTTATCCCCGAGATTCACGATTCTCGATCGCCTTTGCGATTGCTCGCAAACCGTCGGCAACGCGATCCAAGCTCTCAGAGATAGACTCATTCGTATCGGCGACGCGATGCAGTGCACCACCGACTTCTTCTTCAAGACTGACCGCAACTGCTCTCGTTCCGGCGGCCAGAGTGTCGATGCTGCTGGCTATATTCGCTTCCATGTCACTGCTTGCGAGACTTAACGCGACTTCGTGGAGACGGTCGTCGAGACAAGCAAGACTCTCTTCAACAGTCGGATTTTCGACTTCGACTACGACTCCATCTATTTCTTGCTTCATGATTCCTCCCATTTTCAATTCAAATGAACCAGGTAATCCCCGATGTGTTCTCCGTAGAGAACATTGATCGCCGCACGCTCCTCGTCCACGTCCTGCTCGGCCAACAACTCGACCGATGCCGTGCCGTGGTGGAAACGTTCGAGCAAGAGGCGGCAAAACTCTGCATCACGGTTGGCTTCGATCTCGGCAAGAAGCAAGGCGCCGAAGACTAAGGTGGACTGGTCGTGATTCTCGATACCGTGAGCAATGCGCTCACGCACAACCTGCAAAATGAACTGCTCCGGCCCCGTACGTACGGACTTTGGTCGACAAACATCGCCTTCTCCTCGAAGAATGAATTTTCACGACCATCTCCATAACCGCGGCGTGGCCGTTCCTGCCTCCGCACGCACGACCCTCGCCGCTTCTTCGGGACTTTCTGCTTCGACCGTGAACTTCGATCCGAAATCGAGCAGGTTATAAGACACTCCGACGTCGAACGACTTTGCTGTCTTCTCAGTTGCCATACTCTTCTCCGTTTTGCCGACTCTTGTCGGAATGTCGCGCCGCGCTCGCCGATCACTTGGTGATTACGCGCTCCCTGCTTGTTCCATAGAGTTCTGCTGGACCTTCTCGGCTTCTCGTTCAATCCGAAGTGTTTCGATCAACCGTCGAGTGACGCGAAAATCGCCCCAATAAAGAAGACGATCAGGCGTCTGCGCCTGGATCTGCTTCAGGTCATCAAGCACGCAGCGGAGGCGGCAGTACTCCGGGTAAGGCAAATCACGCTGGCCGTTGACCGCCCTCGAAATGTTCGCAGCGGAAACGCCGGACAAAGCGGAGACCTGGTTGCAGCTAAGCCGCAGCCAGCGAATATCCTGGATCAGCGCCGGCAAAACCTCTGTTGGTTCGTACATCTGACATCTCCTCGTGCGAGTGCCGTCGCCATTGCAAAATCGCGCCGGCAAAAAGAGAGAGCGCACCCGCTTACCGGTGCGCCCGCGACGGATAACCTGCTGGCGACAGGTGGAGGTGGTCCCTCCACTAATAGCGGCACAAAGGTGACATTTACGCGGCCAGATTGCCGGCTTCGCCTGTAACTGCCTCAGGAATATGGAGCTTGCTGCGATAGAGCCGCAGGACGACCACCCACGTGGCTTTGACCCGCTCGGGATCGTAATCCTCGAACTCCAACTTGGGATCTGCCGGGCTTCCGAACAGCTTGAGACCTTCCTGAACGACGCGACACCGATATCGTTTGAGCGCGTTCGTGCTCTTCCAAAGACGCAGGCGGGCAAGGGCTGGATCGTCGTGCGTCGCTTTGCTCGTCTTACCCACACGGAAATACAACCATAGGCAGACGAACACCTTGAGCGCGCGGGCGAACGGCTTGAACGTTCGGGTATCGTTAGGGTTGAAGCCGCGCAGGGCTTCGTCGGAAACGAATCGCGACACGAAGTACTGAAGCCGCACGTCGCTGAAGATCCACGCGGTCTTCTCGCGCGACTCGCGCGGAATATCCGCATACATCAGGCTGTTTGAGAGCACTCCGGTGCGGAATCCTTTCGGCATCGACTGGGCCACGTTGGCGATCGTCACCGCAGACGCGCCCGTCTTGGCTTTCGTATCTGCGTTGAACTCCGCTTCAGCCTTGGCGCCGATGCTGTAGAGCTCCGCAGTGCTTCCTTCACTGTCCAGGCCGGAATCGCGCACTTGGGCGAACGACGACATCGAGCCGAAAATCGCTGGATCAACGCCGTGATCCCATCGCGCGTTGCGATCGCCAGTGGTGCGGAGACGAAATTGGTAACGTTGAAACTGGGCCGGCCCACCGTTGCGATTTCGTCCACGAGAAGACTTCAGGACGGGTTGATCATCACCGGGCTCCCATCCTTCGTCTTCGAGAATAGATTCCCACTCGCGTTCAAGCGCGAGCCTATCCGCTTCGGCGCGCTGCGCCACAAGAAGGTCGGTCAACGTGTTCTCGGGGGTTTTGGTTGCAACGGCGATGCACGTCACTGACGCGAGCGGGCTTCCAGCCAGCCCTGTGAACGCGCGCTTCGCGAGCGGCTTGCGCTGCGGAGCGGGCACACGATTAGAAACATGCGTTTGAGTTGCGGGAGTCTTACGGAAAGAAAATGCTTTTGGCTTGTCGCTTATCATCTTCGCACACACTCGTATGTGAATTACGAGTTGTGCGGAGACGCTATTCCGGCACTTTGCCCGGCCTCTCGGCGCTCTGGGGCAGCAAGTTCCCTGTCGTCGCGGTGTCTCGTTGTGGGCCTACGCTTGAGCGGCCACTCCGCTGACGATCCGGCCTATTTACCATGCCCGGCCTGGGATTTAGTGGGCTCGATCTACTCGACCCGCAAATGCGGACCGTGACAAAAATTTGGCATGCGATACCGCCGATGTCAATAGGCCGAGGCTCGCGAAAGAGCGGCTTGAAAAGCGGTCATGACCGCTGTTTTCGCGTGTTTTCGGCATGACGATCGTGCTTCACGCGTCAGCCACGGTTCATCGATCGTACGAGCGATCAGCGAGTCATCTATACCGTGACTTTTTCAGCCCACGAGGCCAGATACTTCCGGCTGAAGTAAATTTCTTTGTAACGACGATCTCGCCGCGTGCGATACAGCCGCGGAACTGGTTGACGGTGAGCCCGAGAATCGCCGCCGCTTCGCGGACATCGACGAGCAATGGCGTCGCTTCAGAAGCACTGTTTGTTGCAGGCAAGCTTTTCATAATAGTGGCCGAGGATCGTAACTCAGGAGGGTTCGATGTCAAGACGAAACGAAATCTACGCACCTGCTAGACACGCATCAGCCTTAAACGCACCAGCTTTGAACGAACCTGACGCTTGCGTTGTGATGCGTTTACGATGCGCGGGGCGGTTTGGTGTATAAGGTGATCTCATGTCGAAGGAGAAGCAGTACATCTCCGAAGGAGTCGGGTCTTCGCTCGAAGTCTCGATCACGAGGACCGACAGCCAGCTTGAGCCATTCGAATTAGAAGTTCTGCCTGGCTGTGGTCTTCTGACCGTCACACTGACGAATGCTAAGGACCTTAGGAAGCATGCAACCGGAGTCGTTGCTCAAATCTTCGACCCGCGCGGCGAGCTAGTTGGCGCGCTCGACCGGAGGCATCCGGTTTTTCTTCGGACCGATGCGCAGCCTGGGACATGGATAATCCGAATCACTAAGCAGAATCCCTTGGCGTCTGCCGAGCTGAACGCCGGCGCAATTAATCCTTCGGAATTCCGACGACACGACAAGAACAAACCGCCGGGCAAGGTGCGCTGCGGAACGTGCAAGACGTTACTCAAAGCCCTCGTCGTTGCTTTGGTCTTCCATCTGTATCATTG
>Ga0206878_10058_pt1 | contig 40001 bp, 50 predicted proteins | sample Alteio_BWOrgCont_8_FD_152621 | JGI IMG/M metagenome (GOLD analysis project Ga0206878, IMG submission 152621) | Enriched cells from forest soil in Barre Woods Harvard Forest LTER site, Petersham, Massachusetts, United States -... | ecosystem: Environmental > Terrestrial > Soil > Temperate forest >... | reverse complement strand
GCGGCGCTACCTGCTGCATCAGAACGAACTTGACCTTACCTGGAATTTTCATGAGCCGGGAAATATCGTCGTCATGGTGTTGTATTGGGCGGTTTGCAACTACGTTGGCAACGGCCAAACCCCAGGAAAATGGGTCGCACGGACCAAGGCAATGTCCTTGACCAGCGATCGCCTGGGGGGCTGGCAGTCGGTCGAGCGCGCCCTCGGATATGGTGCTGCAGTGCTGGAAGGAGGTCTAGGCTTCGTCCAGTTCTTCTGGGATCGCAATCGAATGTGCGCTCAAGATCGCCTCGCCGAAACAATTGTAGTTGACGTCAGAAAACGGTCGAAGGATTCGGACGCCAGTGAGATTTGAATCAATGAGTGTAATGGGGATGTTACGTCAATCGTTGGGAGAATTGAACAAACACGGCCGCTTCGTCATCTGCCGGGTTGACGCGTACAACAACTCGGTCCCCGACTCGTATCTCTCGCGCATTGGCGGACTCAAACCAATGCCAGAATGACCCCGCGTGATACCCCTGCGGTGTCGAATACGAATAAACAACTTCCTCTCTAGGATTGGAAATGTCCCAATTAATTCTCTCAACTGTGCCCTCCACCTGAGGCCAGTTCCGGGGACGCGAGAACGACCGCTCTCGTTGTATTCGGTGGGACCGTCTCCTGATGGCGACGGCGATTTTGTGAACCAGCCACGCAAACCATTTTTCCCACGGAAGAAACGCGGTACCAGCCAATCAAAACCCTCCGGGCCTTCCGAGTTTAGCGCACTTTGCCCTATTTCTCGGCTATCTGGCGTAACTGTTGAAACCAGGCGTTATCACTCATCGGGAACCGGCGATCCGAATTAATGAATGCAGTCGACAATTTTGCAAGCATAGACCAAATCCCTTGGACCTCCGGTGTTATCCTGCTTCGGTTATGGAAGCCAAAGGCTTGACTCCGATATTGAATGTGTCTGACATCGCCAGCACGTTCTCGTGGTTTGAGAAGTGGGGATGGAAGAAATTGTGGGACTGGGGAACTCCACCGACGTTTGGCGCGGTTGGATCGGGCAAGGAAGCTTGCATCTTTCTTTGTCAGGGGGCGCAGGGAGGCCGCGGCCGCGGCGCCAACACCACGACGTTTCAGCAGGAGGGCGACGAAGAGGGCGACAAGGGCGTCTGGATGTCGGTGTGGGTGGACGACGTGGATGAGATGCACAAGCATTGCGTCGCCGCCGGGCTGGAGATCACATTTCCGCCCACCGATATGCCGTGGAACGTTCGCGAGATGCACCTTCGCCATCCCGATGGGCACGTGTTCCGGGTCGGGCGAGGATTCGAGCCCAAGAAGTAGAAACCCAAAAAACTGAGGAGCGCTTCGGGGAGCTCGGCTCTACAGTCCCAGCCGTGAGTCGCTGCCTTAGATTCGACCGGTTCGCAGTAGAAGTGTGACGCAACCGAAGATCGGGCAAGGTCATCTAACAAGTGAACAAATAGCTCGCTCTCGTGATCCGGCCCAAATGCACGGACTGTGAGGTCGATTGAACAAGACAGGAAAAAATAGCTTCGCGCTTCGCTCGGTGTCTCCCTGGCGCTGGGCGCCTGTCAGCTGCCTCCTCTTGTCTCTGGTTGTTAGCCTGGCTAGTCGCACCTTCCGAGTCACGATCCCCGATGGCGTCACTGCAAGGTCCGGTGCTGCACAAGCGGTAAGGCAACACATGGACCGCGATGCGGCCGAGTGGAGATCTCCTGTCCCTGTTTTCGCTGCGCTTCTGGTGCCGGACTTCTATCCTCGCAGGGTACCGGTTCACCCGCCTCTTGACCTTCTTCGTCTCGATGAAAATCTTTACAACCGGCCGCCGCCTACCTGCTGAGAACAATTCCGCCGATTACTGTCTTCTCGGACTCTACCTCAGTCGCTGACTGAGCAGTTTGGTGTGTCGCGTTACGCTGCGCCGCCAGACTGAACCAGACCAGTCTTTAGCTTACGAAAAGGAGTTAAATCAATATGAAATCCACGATAGCTTCAGGGAGAAAACCAGCAAGCGTCCTTTCCGAGATCGTTGTGACGCTGTTTGCCGTAATCCTTCTTGCCACGGCCGCCGGCGCAGAAGAACCGACCAGAGTGATCGCACATATAACGTTGCCGGGAACCGCGGTCCGGCAGATGTACTTGCAGCATCACGATGGCAAACAATACCTCTATCTTCAACAGGGAGCCCATTTCACAGTGGTGGATGTTACGAATGCGAAGAACCCCACCATCGTAGAGCGGGTTGCCTCGCGAGGCAGCCTGGAATGGATTCAATCCGGTCTCGCAGTTACTCTGGCTCCGGAGAAAGGATCAACAGACCTGGAGCCCAGCACGGTCTCTACTCAAGTCGTGAATGTGATGGACTTCGGCGATCCCAAGCATCCGCGGACCATTCAAACCTTCAGCGGAGTGACGAGCATTTTGCCGGACGACACGCGGGAGCTCATTTTTATAACCAACAACGAAGGCCTGTCGGTGCTGAGCCACAAACAGCCCTACCGGCTGCCTCTGTGCACGTCGGAAGACGCGATGATGGCAGAGGCGCAGTGCCGGTAGCCAGGAAAGACGGACGAAAGCGGGGCGGCCGAGAAATGGCCGCCCCGAATTTTGTTTGCTATGATGGAATTACAAGTGAGCGCCCTTAGCTCAGCTGGATAGAGCGTCTGGCTACGAACCAGAAGGTCGGGAGTTCGAATCTCTCAGGGCGCACCATTTCTCTTACCAGATAACAAACAAGTTAAAGGGCAATCTCAGATTTAGAGACTGCCCTGTTGTTGGTGCATTTGTCGGGAACTTTGGGCGCGTTGTAAAGTGTTTCCGCGTGCTGTATCAACTTGGCTGCGGCTTCCAGCAACTCATCAGCCTCACGGCGAAGCTGTTCGGACCGTCGCTTATCCGGCACCGGCTGTCGTTAAATACTGTCCGGTTTCTCAGTCGGGGCACTCGAATCGGTTTCAACAATGACAGCTACCTCGGCTCCGTCTTTGAGTCCGGCCTTCTTGCCTTCGGCGTCGGTGACGACATTTTCGATGCGAATCTCTCTATAAAGGGGGTCAGCGCCGTTAACGCGGATCTCCGCCTTCTCTACTTCGCCTGGAAAAACAGGCTCTATGATCTTCTGGACGGTGCCTCGTAGCTCTTGACGGTTTTTGCTCATGCAGTGAATTGTGCCTCGAAGTCGTCTGCTTAGACTGGTCAATTGTGGACACTACGGCAACGCGCTAGCCAGCTTTAGGGGGATTTTTCTGGTTTACGATAGCGAGACAAGCTTCATGCACGAAGAAACCAAATTCATCTGGCTTAGACTCTGGCGGAACAGGCTTGAGGCATACCCAACAGATGTTTTCCAAGGGGAACAGCATAGACCCATCCTAGGGCCTCTGGGTGCGCTGTCCATACAGGAGAACCATGAAGTCGGAGGTCGGTGGTGAACGCGCAGAGGGTTCATAGATCGCAGGCGATCATCACGAGCACTAAGAACAAGGCAATCGTTCCCAACAAGCCGAAAACCAGCAACAGACCCTCCTGCGGGAAAATCTTTACCAAGTATGCTGAACCCGGATGAGACTTCGCTGCTCTGTTTTGCTCAGTCAGCCTTGTTATAATTTCCAACCGCAGTGAGGACGGTGCAAACATAACAACCAAACCGGGGGTTCGTCATGCTTTCACACGGAGAGGTGGCGATTATCAGGGCTGAGATCGAGAGGCTGGAAAAGGCCCTGAGGGAATGCACGGACGGCGGTATCAGGGATCGAATCGAAAGGTGGATTGAGGAAGAAAAAAAGAAGTTGCTTGCCGGTGATGAGCAACTGTGATGCTCACGATTGAATGCAAAAAAGGCCGAACCCAAGCCCATACACGAGTTCGGCCTGAACGTGACAGTGAAGCAATGGGGTCGTAAGGGTCTGAACGTCGGTTTCCCGCCACTAACCCATGACCCGTTCCCGTTCTACGAATTAAACCCAGACTATCCGTTGCAGAGCTTAGAACGCTGTGCTCTTTTGTACACTTTTCAAAACTGTACCAAAGCCATCACGGTTGCTTGCAGCCCCATGACTGCAACAAGACCGTCGATGAAATCAGGCGATTACATTTATTGACCCGGCACGAGTCTGGTGGTGGGCCACTTTGAGTTATTAGACTGGCCGCATCCCCTTGGGAAGCTTCTTGGCCTCTGCTCTGAGTTGCTGAAGGTCCTCGTGCAGGGTATCTCTGAATTGAAATAGGAGGGGTTCTCTCTCGGAGGGATCGGTCGCGGCGTTGGCCTTTACCCACAAACTCTTAAGTCGCTCTTCAGCCGGGGAAAACATCAGGCACTCAGACTACTATCGCAGCGTTTAAGGTTACTGCTCAGATTTGACCACAATTAGGCAAAATCAAAATAGCCCGCTACGCGAAGTCTGCAAAGACCGATCACAAGGGTTGGGTCAACCTCTCAACCAATGCACAAGAAAACAGAACCTCTGGCGACGATGCGTCGGCCGTGGGTGTCACGGTAACGAACTACATCGAAGCCTATTACACGGGTGACGCTGCTCGGATGGAGCAAGCGCTGCATCCTCACTATCTGAAGCACAGGATTCATCGAAACCGTCCGATGCGGGAGCAAACAGGCCAAGAACTGGTACAGGCCGTGCGCAATGGCGGAGGCACTGACTTGCCACAAGCGCAGCGGACGGAAAAGGTTACGGTGCTGGATGTTGCGGGGGATGTGGCGTCAGCTAAACTCGTCACTCCGGGATGGGTAGACTACATGACGCTTTCAAAAGTCAATGGTGACTGGAAGATTCTTTCGGTAGTGCAACGAATCGACGACTAGAAACTATCTTCGAGATTCAGCCACTTTGTAAGAACGCTCGTCCCTTCTGGCGGGCGTTTTCTTTTGCGCTTAGGAGAATAGGTCACTTACCGAACTCTGAAAAGAGTGCCAGGCGGCAAGCCACAAGCTGCCTTGCGCAGTTCACTTTGGATCCGGCGTGGCGACAAGTGGCAGATGATTTCTCATCAGGGCACGAGGATCCCCGACGTATAGTTTCCCTCGCGGCGTCTCGGGTCAATGAGTGTAATTGAGATGTTTCGTCAGGCATGGGTAGCGATCTACCCATTCTCGACCAAAGAAGCCCACTATCCGGCGGCTAGTCCGGGGACTATAATCGCGAGCCAGTCTGCTTGCGTATCTCAGTACCACCGGAGTGATCCATGCCCGTCAAGCAGGGAAGTCTTGAATTGTTGCAGCATCCCGCATCCAAAGAGCTCCTGCAGTCGACAATTCCCGCCCGTTTAGCCTATGTCTGGACGGATGGCAGTCCTAGAGTTATCCCGATCTGGTTCCATTTCGATGGGCGAGAGCTGGTGCTAGGGACCCCTTCGAAAGCTCCGAAGCTTAAGGCGCTGGCAAAAAATCCCAAGGTCGCCCTCACGATTGATGACAACAGCTTTCCCCATAAGGTGCTGCTAGTGCGGGGTACCGCGCGATTGCAATCGGTGAATGGAATCGTTCCTGAATACGCAGTGGCGGCGGAGCGCTATTTCGGAGCCGAGCAAGGGAAAGCCTGGGTGGCGCAGCTTGCCTCTATGATTCAAGACATGGTGCGAATCACTATTACGCCCGAATGGGTCGGCCTTCTCGACTTTCAGACGCGCTTCCCCAGTGCCCTGCCCCTGTAGCATCGGATTTAGAATCTGCGTCATACCTTTGCCGATCAGCCGGGCCGTCACATTTCATTGCGCCTGTGCGGCCGCCAGGTAAGATGTCGGCAACTTCACTAGAACTTTCGATGGGAGTCGTGTCCCGTATTCAGTTCAGCGACCTCCACCGCAAAGCGCGCGTTTGACGCGCCGCGGCGGTGCCGAACAGATTCGCGGAATGGGCAGGTTCTAAGACTCCAGTCTTTAGTCTTCAGTCTTTGAGGTAAGGCGATTTTTTCTTCCACAGGGGCGAAGCGGCTGTCTTGTGCTAGACTCTGCGGCACGTGCTGGTGACCCCCCGCCCAGTAAGCCTTTCCCTGTTCAAGATTTTAATTCCTGAGAGGAGACAAAAATGAGAATCACAAAGCTGTTCCTGATTTGTGTGTGCTGCGTCATGGTTGCGCCGGGGGTTTGGGGTCAAGCGGCGAATAACGCCGCCAAGCCGGGCATCCTGGGATACCTGGATCCGAAAACTGGGGCATTTCGTCCCGTCCCTATGGCGACGGACGAAATTGTGGATCCTGCAACTTTCACGACGTTTACCGGAACGATCACGGTAACGCTCACCATTACCGTGAAGACAACCGCACTCACTGTCTTCAACTGCACGGCTGAGGTTAGCAATGAGGATAATATTACTGTGAGCCCGCGCGGCTATTCCGAGAGCGCCACGGCAACGGCCACGGGAACCGGGGCCACAAGAACCTGTAAAATGACCATACCGTATGCCTGGTCCCTGGCAACCCACGGTAGCGACAGTATGACCACCAGCTACATTGTTTTTGGAAGTGGCACCAGCACCACCGGTGCGGACACACAGCGCACCTCTGGACTATCTCCACTGGATACCAGGTTGATCCCGGCAAGCGGCGCCACGACCGCCCTTACTGCCGCCGTCACACTGTAGACGTTCTCTAAGCACTCTCTAAAAGAAGAGCAGGCGGGCCTAAAACAGGGCCCGCCTTTTTTTCGTGCGCGAAGTCCAGCCAGTCTGCGAAAGCAAATCCGGCGAAATTTGCGTTATCCGCTCCGTCGAGCCAGGGCTGGATCGTGACCAGCGCGCCGCTGACCGACGGAAGTGTCTCACCCAGAGAGATGAAGAGAGTACTCGTATGGTGCGGGACGGGTTGCGTGGGCGGGACTTTCTGTTAGTCTGAGTGTGCCCTGTTGTTTCTTTACCTTTTATTTCTTTACCTTTTGTTTCTGTCATTGACCGGAGAAGTTCTCCGGAACTCGGGTCGCGCGCCATGTCGAAAGTGATCGAGCAGGATGTATCCATCCTGTCGTCGTCGAAACACGGACTGGTCTATCTCACCGCCAACGATTGGGCTCTGGTTGCCGACAAGGCGAGCCGCCTCAGCTTCAAGAAAGGCGAGGTACTGGTTCAAAGAGGCAAGAGAGGGAATGGCGTTTATCTCTTGCTGAAAGGAACCGCGCGGGTGCAAATCCCTCCGCAAACCCCGGCGCCAGTAATTGGGCCGGGCGAGATTTGCGGAGAGATGTCATTCCTGGAGGATGCGGCCGCCAGCGCCAACGTTGTCGCCGAAGGCGAGGTGGAGGCCTATCACCTTGACGCACCAACATTGCAAAGCTTGTTTGAGCTGTTTCCTCACCTCGCGTCGCGCTTTTACCGGTCTTTGGCCACGAATCTCTCGCGCCGGCTTCGAGATGTGATTGGGCCACGTTCGGAACAACGTTTGGAACAGCGTTCCGAAGTACGCTCCGAACCGGCCACCGGGTCAAAACGTTCCTCTTGACAGGTTTGTCGATCGGGCGCGGGCGGACGATTGCCGCAATAAGGTTGCCCGAAAAATAAGAAGCGCCCCGGACTCTTTCGAGTCTCGAGACGCCCGAACAGCCCTCCCCGGAACTGTTCAAAGCCTACCCTACCCGCAGTCCGGCGGGTTGTGAACTCCACGCCTGTGCTATGCCGATGGCCTGAGCTGGCTACGAGTTCGAGCAGAGTTACGGGTAGCGCGGTCGGAAACTCTCGAGAGCGACTGGTCTGGGCACGACACCGTGCCGCCCCGTGAACCACATTCAGGCGCGGGCGCGATTACCGCCGTAACCGTCAAGCCGGGATTACCGTTGACCCCTACTGGTCCCGCTCCTTACATTCTCCACAGGGGGTCGTATGAAGGATATTCATGAGGTATTGCGGCAGAAGCAGACCAAGTACGCGGCACTGGGGAAGCAGATTGAGATGCTCCAGCAGGCGGCGGAGAAGCTGCGTGAAGTGGCTCCCCTGCTTGCGGAAAACGACGAGGAAGATAACGCAGTATTGATGGAAGTCGACGAGACTTCTGACAGCATGGCGGCGAAGGCGGGAGCGGCTGGCTCGGGCGCGGGAGCGTCCAAGGCAGCGCGGCCTGCGGCACCTCGCTGGCCCTAATCTCGCCGTAAGGCGGGCATCTAGTTTATGACCCTTCTGGCATTGCTGGTTTCTACTGACGATTCCGCATCCGAGATCCTGGGCCGGGTTCTGCCGGCCTCGGGGATCGCTCTCGAGCGTTTCAGCGACCTTGCGACTGCCATCGACCGTCTACAGCAGCAAAGGTTCGATACTCTTATCGTTGACTTCGACGACCCAGACGCTGCTGGTCAAGTGCTCGATGAGGCCCGCCGGCTGAATTCGGGCGAAGCGCCCGTAACCGTGGCTTTAGTTGCAGAACCTGCAAAAGCGCGCGCCATTCTTACCAACGGGGCGCACTTCGTTCTGTACAAGCCTCTCTCTGACGAAACAGCCAAGGCCGGACTGCGTGCGGTGACCGCTCTGCTGAATCGCGAACGCCGGCGCGCCTATCGCGTTCCGGTGCAAGCTCCCGTCGAAATCACGCTGCCCGATACTCGGCAAGCCGAGGGCATTCTGCTTGACCTGAGCGAAACTGGAATGGACGTTCTCACGGCGGAACCGCAGGCTCCGGGATCGTTGCTAAGTTTTCGCTTTCAATTGCCCGACGGAACTCTTGAAGTTCAGGCGCACGGCCAGGTGGCATGGGCGAACCCGAACGGACAAACAGGAGTCCATTTTCTCGATTTGGATGAGTCCCTCAGGGCGGAGCTAAAAGTCTGGCTGCATGCCGCCGCGGTAACCAACGGCGCGGGACCGGATGAGACGGTTCCACACTGCAAGCTTACTGATCTGAGCCTGGGTGGCTGCTATCTGGAAAGCGATTCGCCGTTTCCCGAGAAGGCGCTCGTCGACCTTTGCCTGAAGACTAAAGATATGGCGATCCACACCGAAGGCATGGTGCGGGTCACGCATCCGGGGCACGGCATGGGATTGGAATTCCCTTCCCGCACGCCGGAGCAGCGAGCCCAGGTGGGCAACCTGATCAGCTTTCTCCAAAGCTGCCCTGAATCCATGCCCGAACTGATTATTTCCCCGCGCGCTTTGACCGCGGACCTGAGCCAATTCGAACACGCACCGGAGCCAACCGACGAAACCGCAGAAGGATCGACTATCGAAGGCATGACTGACCCCCTGGAAGATCCCCTGCTTGAACTGCTGCGCCACGGGTCCTCGCTGCAACAGGATGAGTTTCTCGAAGAACTTCGCCGCCAGCGATCGGGCGAGAGTGTCGCTACGTAGTTTGCGTGTCCTGCCTCTGATGTTTCTGGCGGATCTTACCTCGTTGACTCTCTTGAACTTAAACTCCTACTTTAAATAAAGCCTCTCGCGGAAAGAGGCTTGGGGACTTCTTGGATTAACACGAGGCAGGAGCAGGACTGGCAGCGAGGGCAGCGGAACGCGCGAGAGGCTTGGGTGAACTGTTCCCGAAAAGCGAAGAACCCATGCCCCGTCTCTGGCGTGGGTCCTTCACCTATCGGTGGTCTGTTCTACCCCATTGCGAGTACAGTAGCCGATCGCTGTTACGCGACGATTTCAGGAATATTAAATCGCGGTTAAATGTGAGCGCCCTTGTGCGAACATGTCCGACATGACGCCGGGGCCGATACAGGGCAGATGCTGGTTAAAGCGCAAGCGGGAGCGAATCGGGTGCAGATCACTTTTATTCGCACCTGGGACCGTACCGCGGGTGGGCGGATCTCGCTGGGCGCGATCGTTCTTGTGCTGGGATTGCTGAAGACCGTAACGCCGGCGTCCCGCCGGCCCGTGGGGCAAGAGGCTCTCCCGTACTGCCCCGATCCTGCCGAAGGGACAGCCGCCGAGACGACGGCGCTACCAGAATCGTGATGCGAAAGATTCTTATCGCAACCTCGAATCCGGGCAAGCTGCGCGACTTCGCCGGCGCCGCGCTGCGGCACGGAGTTGAAGTCGCCGGCGTCCCCGGCTTCTCTTCCCTGCCCGCCGTGGTCGAGGATGGCCTCACGTTCGAGGCTAACGCGCGCAAAAAGGCCGAAGCCTATAGCCAGCATGTTCCGGGAGAAACCATCGTAGCCGACGACTCTGGCCTGGAGATTGACGCGCTGCATGGCGCGCCCGGCGTGCACTCTGCGCGGTACGCTGCCGATGAGCCCGATAAAGCAGAAACAAATACCGACGACGCGGCCAACAACGCGCGCGTTTTGCGGGAACTGAACGGCGTTCCCACGAGCCAGCGAACTGGACGATTCGTTTGCGTGCTGGCCGCAGCCCGGGATGGCAAGACACTGGCGACGTTTCGTGGAGTGGCTGAAGGAATCATTCTCGACGCACCGCGCGGCACGAACGGCTTCGGCTACGATCCGCTGTTTTATTTTCCGGAAATCGGGAAAACATTCGCAGAGTTGAGCGCTGAAGAAAAGTCTAAGTACAGCCACCGTGGCGCGGCATTCCGTGAGTTTCTCGACTGGTGTGAGCATCTTTGTAACAATTGACGTTCGGAAACTGGCACTGCTTTCTTGACTTCACTTCTCTCGCCGCCGGATAATAAAAAGTTCTTTTGTCATTCTTGCGCCGTTAAGAAGAACCTATTCGAACTCATAAGGAGCGATTCGTGGCTTCAGCAGCCAGTTCTACTGCTCCCGCTGTGGTGAAAGACGCAACACATGGGGTCGCACCCCTCCGCGCCGGACAGGGCGTCTCGTTTCTCTTGCGCCGCCTGCATTCGCTTTCCGGCATCGTTCCCGTGGGCGCGTTCCTGTTCGAACATATTCTGATTTCGAACTCCACCGCGATCAGCGGCCCTGAGGCCTATGCCCGCCAGGTGAGTTTCCTTGCGAATCTTCCCCTAGTGTTTTTCCTCGAACTGTTTGGCATCTGGTTGCCGATCGCATTCCACGGGCTTTACGGTTTCTACATCTGGTACCGCGGCGATGGAAACACGATGGAATATCCCTGGACCGGCAACTGGATGTACACCGCGCAGCGCTGGACCGGCGGCATCGCCTTCGCCTACATTGTCTGGCATACGTGGACGATGCGCTTTACCGGAGTCGATCTGCATGTCTACCCCAGCGCATCGTTCGGCAAAGTGCAGTCCGAGGTATTTCAGATTCCGTTCTTCCTGTTTTATGTTGTCGGCTTGATCGCGGCGTCCTGGCACTTTGCGTACGGCATTTGGCTGTTCTCCGCGAAGTGGGGCATCGTTTCCGGCGAGAAGGCGCAGAAGCGGTTTCTCATCGTTTGCTTAGCGTTCTTCTTTGTCTTGACCGGCGCGGGACTCGCCAGTCTGACTGCGTTCCGGTCGCGCCCGCAGCAACCCTATGAGCCGGGGACGGCGGGATTGCAATCGGCACAAGCTGCGAAGAATCAGGCGCCAAAGAACACGGGAGGCCGGTAGAGAAAGATGGCAGCTCCGAAAATCATCGTCGTAGGCGGCGGTCTCGCAGGACTCTCCGCTGTCATCAAGATTGCTGAGATGGGTGCGAACGTCGATTTGTTTTCGATCGTTCCGGTGAAGCGCTCGCACTCGGTGTGCGCCCAGGGCGGCATCAACGCCGCCAAGAATCTGAAGGGCGAAGGCGATTCGACCTGGATCCATTTTGACGACACCGTCTACGGCGGCGATTTCCTCGCGAACCAGCCGCCGGTGAAGGACATGTGCGAGGCCGCGCCCGGCATTATCGATCTGCTCGACCGTATGGGCGTTCCCTTCAACCGCACGCCCGAAGGCTTGCTCGACTTCCGCCGCTTTGGCGGAACTTTGTATAACCGCACTGCCTTTGCAGGAGCGACCACCGGCCAACAGCTTCTCTACGCGCTCGACGAACAAGTTCGGCGCTACGAATCCGAAGGCAAAGTCAAGAAGTACGAGCACTGGGAATTTCTCTCTGCTGTGCTCGACGGAAACCGCGTCTGCCGGGGCATTTGCGCGATGGACTTGCGTTCGATGGAAGTGCGTACATTCCCAGCCGACGCCATCATCATCGCCACCGGCGGCAATGGGGCCGTGTTTGGGAAGTCGACGAATTCTGTCGTCTGCACGGGCTCAGCGCAATCCGCGCTCTATCAGCAGGGCTGTTACTACGCCAACGGCGAATTTATTCAGGTGCATCCGACCTGCATCCCCGGCGAAGACAAGCTGCGGCTGATGTCGGAATCGGCTCGCGGCGAGGGCGGACGCGTCTGGGTTCCGAAGACGGCAGGCGATAAGCGGGATCCGAAAACCATCCCGGAAAAAGAACGCTGGTATTTTCTGGAAGAGTGGTATCCCAAGTACGGCAACCTGGTGCCGCGCGACATCGCTACCCGCGCCATTTTCAAGGTGGTTTTCGAGTACAACCTCGGCATCGATGGCAAGCCGATGGTTTATCTCGACCTCACGCACATCGACCGCAAGATTCTCGACCGCAAGCTGGAAGGCATTCTCGAAATCTACGAGAAGTTTGTGGGCGACGACCCCCGCGACACGCCCATGAAGATTTTCCCCGGCATGCATTACACCATGGGCGGGCTGTGGATCGACTTCAAACAGGCGACGAACATCCCGGGAATCTACGCTGCGGGTGAGTGCGAATATCAATACCACGGGGCGAATCGACTGGGAGCGAACTCGCTGGTGTCGTGCATTTATGGGGGAAGCATCGCCGGGCCGAATGCGGTGAAGTATGCGCGCGGATTGCAGGCGCTCTCCGACGGCAATGGAGTTTTCGAGGCGGAGAAGAAGAAGCAGGAAGAGAGCAATGCCCTGCTGATGAACAACTCCGGCACCGAGAATCCTTTCCGGCTGTGGCGCGAACTGGGCGAGCTGATGACCAAAGATTGCACGGTCATCCGTTACAACAAGAACTTGCAGCAGACGGATGCGAAACTGGTGGAGATGCTCGAACGTTTCCGCAAAGTCAACCTGAGTGACCGCACGCAATGGGCGAACACCAGCGTGGTCTTCACCCGCCAGCTTTATAACATGCTGCAGTTATCGCGGGTCATCGCCCAAGGCGCGCGTCTGCGCGATGAATCGCGCGGCGCGCACTACAAGCCGGACTTCCCCGACCGCGATGACAAGAATTTCCTGAAGACGACGAAGGCATATTTCGCGCCGGATGCGGATGAGCCGAAGTTCGAGTTCGAGCCGGTGGATACGTCGCTCATTCCGCCAAGGCCGAGGAAGTATGACGCGGTGAAGTAAAGCACTTGCAAGGGCCACAGAACCGGGAAGGGCACGAGTTCCACTCGTGCCGCTCAGGACGCTATTAGGTTTGCGGCTTCAGCCGCTGAGGGCCACGGATCTAATGTAAATCCGGGGTACGCGGAGCAATATGGGTATTCGCAAGGATTGGGCACGATGCCGCGTTCTACGGGATTTTGACGAATGTAATTTCGATGATGAATGAAGTCCATCTCGCTGCGGATTCGATGATCGGTGAATCCTCGCTGCCAGATCTCGCGTTTACGGCCGATGATGTTTCCGAGATCGTGCGAGTATGCGCCTTTGATCAACTGAACTGCCTTCTCGATGGTCACGTCGATCGCGGGAGTAACCAAGAGATGCACGTGTTCGGGCATGATGACAAACGCGTGCAATTCATACCGACTCTCGTGGCGGTGCCGATAGAGCGTCTTCAGAAACATCCGGACGTATGCTTCGACAACGAAGAACCTGTGGCGGTCCCATGTCGAGAAGGTTACGAAATAAGTTCCCGGCGGGGAGATGAGTCGTCCAGGCTTCAAGAGCAAACCTCAGCGGCTGGAAGCCGCACGTCTGCCTGGAGCTTAAACTGGCACGAGTGGAACTCGTGCCCTTCCCGGTTATTTTTCCTCGCGAGGGTTGTCGTTTTGGGAAAGAGCTAAAGAGCCAATGTCTAATAAATCCGTCCTAATCAAAATCAAGCGCCAGAACACTCCCACTTCCAAGTCGTACTGGGAAGAGTTCGAACTCGCCCACCATCCGGGCATGAATGTGATCTCCTCGCTCATGGAGATCGCCGCCAACCCCGTCACCCGCGAGGGCAAGGCGACCACGCCCATCACTTACGATTCGAATTGCCTCGAAGAAGTCTGCGGCTCCTGCGCCATGCTGATTAACGGACGCGCCCGCATGGCCTGCTCTGCCTTGATCGACAACCTCGAGCAACCAGTAAAGCTCGAACCGTTCTCCAAGTTCCCCATCGTCCGCGATCTCGCCGTCGATCGCAGCGTTCTGTTTGAGAATCTCAAAACCGTCAAGGCCTGGGTACCGATCGACGGCACCTACGACCTCGGCCCCGGGCCTCGCATTTCGCCGGAAGAGCAGGAGGCAGCTTATCCTCTTTCCCGCTGCATCTCGTGTTGCTGCTGCATGGAAGCCTGCCCGCAATTTAACGAAGACACCGGCTTCGTGGGCGCGGCTACCATCGCGCAAGTGCGGCTGTTCAACACGCATCCCACGGGCAAAGAGCTGCAGCGCGAGCGGCTCGCGGCGCTGATGGGCGACGGCGGCATTCAGGAGTGCGGCTACGCGCAGAACTGCGTCGAAGTTTGCCCCAAGGATATCCCGCTGACCCGCTCCATCTCCGAGGTAGGCGGCGCGGTCATGAAACAAGCGGTCGGTGACCTTTTCCGGCGCTGATTTTTGTCACTTTTGCTGCCCCTGCGCTCTGCTGACATCTCACAATCAGCGCTAAATGGTTGTTCCCTGAGGACATGGGCTGGCCGCAATCCCGCGCCAGGATGGCGTTCCGCGTGCTCCCATACACAAGGCAAGCGCGTCGCAGAACCGCTTAGTAACCGAGGGTAACCAGGTCGATGATGATACCGGCAGACACTCTGGTAACCATCGCCGTGCGATCAGCGGGTCGGACGCTTGACACGATGCCTTACAATGTCCCGACGGTCGCAGGTTAACCGTTTGGAAGACTGCGGAAATCATTGAGAACAAGACCACAGCGTCAACTAATTCTTCTGGCCATGCTGGCGTGCCTGTGCAGCCCGCTGTTTGCGGTCACCGCTACCGCCGTGCACAAGGCCCATCATCGCCGGTTCCCGCGTCTGCATTGGACGTTGTGGCATCCCATGTTCCGGCCGACGCACGAATCTCTGTTGGCGCAGAACGCCGAAGTTGACCGGCTGGAATTGCCCCGCATTCAAGACGATGACGAACTGGAAGCGCTGAAGGCCAGTGGAGCGCTGCAACCCATCATCGCTGGAGAAACGTTGCGCTTTGATCCGCGCCTCGATCCTTCGCGCCGCTACTGCCGTCCCTGGACCCGAGACTTTGTGCAGGACATCGCTCAGGCTTACTACTACCGCTTCCACGAACAGATTCAGGTAAATTCCGCGGTGCGTACAGTTAAGGTCCAGAAGAAGCTTCGCCGGCACAATCGCAACGCAGCGCCGGCTGAGGGCGAGACCGCGTCATCTCATCTCGCCGGCCTTACCGTAGACCTGCAACGCCGCGGCATGACTCAGGAACAGATTCGCTGGATGGAACACTACCTCTTTTATATGAAGGCCATCGGCCTGGTTGAGCCCGAAGAAGAGCGCCGCCAGTGGGTGTTCCACATTATGGTCTCGGGCCGCTACGCCGATTGGCGAGAGACCCAGGACCTCGTTCCCGTGGAGCACGAGCGCCCCGAGCCGGTCGTTGTCACCGCAGACAGCCGCGCGGAATAGTCACCTACATCTTTTTTCCTTACAACGTATACTGGGCTTCGCCGTTGCCAAACGACCAGTTCTCCCACGCGACTTCCACCAGACTCACCATCAGATCCTGCGGTCGCAGTCCGGGATTCTCCGCTAGAATTTCCGCCATCCGCTTAAACAGCTTGCGCTTCTGGGCCAGCTTGCGTCCGGTTGAGAGCGTAATCTGCACCATCACGAAGTTGTCCGTCCGCTGCACTCCGAGATAGGCCGGGTCGTAGATGAGACCGCCCGCCGGATGCTCGGTGATCACCTGGAATCGATCCTGCGCGGGCACGTCCATTCCTTCGACTAGCGCTCGGTGCACTCCGTCGGCTAGAGCCTTCTTATATTCTTCGGTTTTACCTTCACGTAGAGAAATTCGAACTAGTGGCATTAAGATCTCCTGTAGAGCTTCGAAAGACTAGCCTATGGATGAGTTTGTTCCTCAACGCGATTCATGGACGGGAACATCGAGCGTGCTTTAATGGATCATGATCGTGCTCATGGCCGGCCTTCCCGGCACCGGCAAAACTACACTGGCGCGCGAACTGGCCGCCCGTACTTCGGGCCGCGTGCTTGATAAGGATGAGGTCCGTCACGCGCTCTTCTCCGCAGATGAAATCGAGTACTCTTCCCGCCAGGATGATTTCTGTCTGCAGGTTATGCTTGAAACGGCAGGACAGCTTCTGCGGAAAGATCCAGAACGCATCGTGTTTCTCGACGGACGTCCGTTCTCTCACCGCTACCAGATCGACAACGTCGTAAACGCAGCTGCTGCCCTGCACCAGAACTGGCGCATCATCGAGTGTCTGTGCCCGGAAGAAGTCGCGCGGCAGCGCATCGAACAGCAGTCCGTGTCCAAAGAACATCCTGCCAGCAATCGTAACTTCCAACTCTACATGGAAGTGAGATCTCGATTTGAAGCCATCACTCTGTCGAAGACCGTTATCGACACCGGCCGGCCGCTGCGCGACTGCGTCGAGCAAGCCCTGGCAGCACTCCGCTAAGCTTTCCTTCGCGAATTGCGCTTTCTTCCTCCCGCTCAGGCCTATACAATCGTTCACTTGCCTGCGGACTCGCCCGCTGGCGTTCCAACCCTATGACTTATTTCAGAATTCTCCTGCTCTCATCCCTGGTTCTTGCTGTTTCTTCGGCAGCCGCCCAATCCGCGAACTCATCCACCGCCGCCGTGAGCGCTAAGGCTCAAGCCATCCACGACTCCGCCATCGTCGTCGACACCCACGCCGACACGCCTCAGCGTTTTCTCGACGAAGGATTCGACATCGGTTCAACCGATCTCAACGACGCCGGACACATCAGCCTCGACAAAGCCCGCCGCGGTAATCTGGGCGCGGAATTCTTCTCCATCTGGGTGGACCCCGAGACCAACCAGGGCCGCTTCGCCCGCCATACATTCGACCTCATCGATTCCGTTTACGAGCAGGCGGCGCGCCATCCTGACCGTATGATGATGGCCTTCTCTGTTGCCGACATCGAACGCGCGCACCAAGAACACAAACTCGCCGCGCTCATGGGCATCGAAGGCGGCCACTCGATCGAGAACGACATGCACCTGCTTCGCGACTACTACCGACTCGGCGTGCGCTACATGACGCTCTCCTGGTCGAACACCAACGAATGGGCCGACTCCTCCGGCGACCTCGACGACTCCAAGGTTGAACGCCACAACGGCCTCACGGATTTCGGCAAGCAGGTCGTGCTGGAAATGAACCGCCTCGGCATGATGGTCGATATATCCCACGTCGCCGACAAAACGTTTTGGGACGCCATCGCTACCACGAAGGCTCCGGTGATCGCCTCGCATTCCTCAGCACGCGCCCTGGTCGACGCACCGCGAAATATGACGGACGACATGCTGCGCGCGGTCGCCAGGAACGGCGGGGTCGTGCAGGTAAACTTCTACTCCGGTTTCGTGGACCAGAGTTTCCGCAATGCGAACGAAGCTCAAGACAAGGACGAGAAGGCTGCGGTTCAGAACTACCTTGACTCATTGAAGGCGCAGGGTAAGCCGGTCAACTACATCGAAAAGGACCGCATCGAACGCGAGTGGACGGCGAAGATCCCGCGTCCGCCCTTCAAGGTTTTAATTGACCACATTGATCACATCGCCAAAGTCGCCGGTGTCGATCACGTCGGCCTGGGCTCAGACTTCGACGGCGTAAGCGGCGCCACTCCACAGGGCATGGATTCCGCCGCCGACCTGCCGAAGATCACGCAGGGACTTCTGGATCGCGGTTACAGCGCGGAAGACATCAAGAAGATTCTCGGCGGTAATATTCTGCGAGTATTCCGCCAGGTCGAGACCGTCAGCCGCGAAATGCAGGCCCAGTCGCGTTAGCGGCGGCGCTGACCGGCCTCTCTGTCGTACAATTCAACGTTACAATCGAGCGTCGCGGTAAATACAGGGGCATGTTTGTCCCGGTGCAAGGAGCACTCATGCGTAACGCCTTCTTAGTTTTCGCCCTGCTGTTCATTTCTGCGCTCGCAGTTTGGGCGCAATCGAGTAGCCAGGCAGCGCCTGCGGCCAAACCGGCTACGGCACCCAAGCCTCCTGTCCACCATGCGGCGGCGGGCCCAACCACCGCGATCATCGAGACCACGGCGGGCAACATGACTTGTACGCTGTTCCCCGACAAAGCCCCGATCGGCGTCGAGAACTTCGTCGGGCTCGCCACCGGAACCAAAGACTGGAAGAATCCCGTCAGCGGGGCAACCAAGCACGGTGTGCCGCTTTACGACGGCACGATCTTCCATCGGGTGATTCCTGGGTTCATGATTCAGGGGGGCGATCCTAAAGGCGACGGAACGGGCGAGATAGGGATCAGTTTCAAGAACGAGGTTTCCTCCGATCTGCTTTTCGATAAGCCCGGCCGGCTCGCTTATGCCAACGCCGGCCCTGGCACCAATGGCTCGCAGTTCTTCATTATGGAAGAGGCGCTCACGGGACAGCACGCGGCCATGCTGAATGGCAACTACACCATCTTCGGCCAGTGTGACGACGCCACCGTGGCGCTCGTGAAGCAGATCGCACATATGGCTACCGATCCTCAAAACGACCGGCCATTTCGTCCCGTGAAGATTATTCACATCAAGATCGTTCACGGCGCGGCCACACCCGCCACGGCAAAACCCGCAACGACTGTGCCGAAGCCAGCAGCAAATCAGAACTGACTACGTGGAGGCAGCCGCCTCGGCTGTCCGCAGCAGCCTGCCCTGAGCGAAGCCGAAGTGGCGAAGCCAGGTGAGATTACCAACGAACGACTAACGAACCAACAACGAACGACTGAAAGGACTCCATGACCCGCCAACCCGGACTCTACGCTACCTTCGAAACCAGTGAAGGCAACATCGTCTGCCGCCTCTTCGACAAAGAAGCTCCCAAAACTGTAGCCAACTTCGTGGAACTTGCCGAAGGCAAGCGCGAATGGACGCATCCCTCGACCCGCAAGAAATCCAACGACCGCCTTTATGACGGAACGATTTTTCATCGCGTGATCCCCGACTTCATGATCCAGGGCGGCGACCCGCAAGGCACCGGCATGGGAGGCCCCGGCTACCAGTTCGAAGACGAAACCAAAGGCTCGCCGCACAAGCTCGACAAGGCGGGCAAGCTGGCAATGGCCAACGCCGGCCCCAACACCAACGGCTCGCAATTCTTCATCACCGTCGCGCCCACGACGTGGCTGACCGGCAAGCATACAATCTTCGGCGAAGTGGTCGAAGGTCAGGACATCGTCAAGAAGATTTCCGAAGTCCCGCGCGGGCGCCAGGACAAGCCGAACAAGGATGTAGTGGTGAAGAAGGTGATGATCGAGAAGGCGTAACGCTCCTAGCGATTCCGGAGCACGGAGATGCCGGGCAGGCGCGCGAGCTTCTCGTCGCCCGTCACTAGCGTCAGCTCAAACGCTTTCGCGGTCGCGGCGATGAAACCGTCAGCCGGATCATTGTGAGCGAGCTTCAACGCTGAAACTGCGAGTGCTACTTCGACCGTGAGCGGGGCTTCCGTTAGGTGTAGCTCGTGAATCGTCTTCGTAACCCATGAGGGAATATCTGGCGACACTCTGAAGCGTCCCTTGCGGCAAAGCAGCGTCAGCTCCCAAACACTAATCGGAGAGAGCCAAAGTTCGTTCTCTGGATTGGCGAGAATTTCCCTCACGCGGGGAGCTAACCGGCTGGGTTCAAAAGCAATCCAGAGCCAGATGTGAGTATCGAGGAGTAGCCTCATTCCCGCCAGGCTTCCCAGTCGTCTAAGCTACCTGTCGGCCCCACAATGTCTCCAAGGATCTCTGCGGTGCCAGCCATACACCCCAAGGGCCGCCGGGCGATTTTCTCCGGCGACGCCGGGATGACCTCAGCCACGGGTTTGCCGAAGCGGGTGACCCGAATCGGTTTGCGCGTCTTGCGGACCTCTTCGATCATGCCGAGGCACTTGGCTTTGAACTCGGAGATGGCTACTTCCTTCATAAGTCCATTTATACCATGGTCAATGACCATGGTCAACTCTCGCTTGGAATACACCTCCTAATCGCTGGTTCCACTGGTTCCAGTCGTGACCTCCCGGGCCAGGGTGAAATTCGTATTGGAAATGGCGAATCGCGAGCAACTCAGCAAACCTACGATTGGCCGGCATCAGACCCTCCTGTTCACCGCAAGAGAGAAACAGGTAAGGAATCTGACCGGGATTCGCTGACCGCGCTAAGACAAACGGATCGCGGTTTTGTCTCGCCTCGCTTCCCCAGGGTCCGAAGATGGAGCTGTGTTGCCGCCACTGGGAGAGCCTTTTTACGGAAAACGGACGGCTTGGAACATCAATCGCAGGGCTGATTCCTGCCGCAAAGGAAAACAGATCGGGATGGCTCAATGCCAGTTTCACTGCCCCGAAGCCACCCATCGATACTCCGACAATCGCGCGACCAGATCGATCGCGTTCCGCCGGAAACTTGCTTTCGACATCGGAGATCAGATCCGTAACAATGTAGTTTTCATAGCGATCCTCAGGTCGCGTCGCAGAATTTACGTAGTACGAGGAGTTACCCTCCGGCATCACGAGAATGAGGCCTGTTCCGGCAAAATGGGAAACGTCGGAGTAATTCGACCAGTCGCGGAACCCACCTCCGCCACCATGCAGTAGATACACTACCGGGAGCGAGCGGCCTGGAGGAATCTCCGTCGGCAGGAAGACTCGATACTGCATGTCGCGATTCAGAGCTGCGCTGTGAAAGGTGACGTCGCGCAAAGCGACTCCCGGGGTAAGGCGAGGGCGGTCAGGCGGTCGTTGTGGCTGTCTGATGCACGACCAGAGAAAAACGGCAATCATGCACAGACACGCCTCAATGCGTCGGTGTCTCCGCGTCTCCATGCATAGAGTACCGCTACACCCCAATCACTCCGCACAACTCCTTCACCGCCGCCGCACTCTTATCAAGCCCAGCCTTCTCCTCCGCAGTAAGCTTGATCTCGATGATCTGCTCGATCCCTTTAGCGCCGAGCTTTACCGGCACGCCGACGTAAAGCCCGCTGATCCCGTACTCACCCTCCAAATATGCCGCACAAGGCAGAATCTTCTTCTTATCTTTGAGGATCGCCTCAACCATCTCCGTCGCCGCGGCCGACGGCGCGTAGTAAGCCGAGCCAGTTTTCAGATACTTCACAATTTCCGCTCCACCGTCGCGCGTCCGCTGCACCAAAGCTTCCAGCCGTGATTTCTCAATCAACTCGGTAATCGGAATGCCCGCAACCGTGGAATAGCGCGGCAGCGGGACCATGGTATCGCCGTGTCCGCCGAGCACGAACGCGGTCACGTTCTCCACGCTGACCTTCAGTTCGTCGGCGATGAACGCTCGAAAGCGCGCTGAATCGAGCACGCCCGCCATACCGACCACCCGCTCGCGCGGAAATCCGCTCAGCTTGTAAGCCGCCTGGGCCATGGCATCCAGTGGGTTCGACACAATAATCAAAATACACTTCGGCGAATACTTCACCACCTCGCCCACTACCGCCTTCATGATGCCGTAATTAGTGTTGAGCAGATCGTCGCGGCTCATCCCGGGCTTGCGCGGAATGCCCGCGGTAATCACGACGATGTCAGAGTTCGCCGTATCTTTGTAATCATTCGTGCCGCTAATGTAAGAGTCGCGCTTCTCGATCGGCATGGCCTCGAGCAAATCTAAGCCCTTGCCTTGGGGCACGCCTTCAACAATGTCAATGAGGACGACATCCGCCAGCTCTTTTGAGGCAATCCAGTGAGCCGCGGTAGCACCCACGTTGCCCGAACCTACGATGGTTACTTTCTTGCGCATGTATGAATCCTTTCGAAATTAAGCAGTTAGCAATTAGCAGTCAGCATTCAGTTCGCAGGCCTTGTCATTCCGAGCGCAGCGAGGAACCCGCCGTTTGCCGGCAGCATCAATCTGCTGTAGTGCTGACGCTCCTGCTAATTGCTGCTTCCTATACCAGTACCGCGGCGCCCATGTTCTCAATGATCGAGTCCGCGAATTCGCTGGTTCTAACCTTGGTAGCGCCTTCCATCAGCCGCTCAAAGTCGTAAGTCACCTTCTTCTGGAGAATTGTCCGCTCCATCCCGCCCTCGATCAAATCGGCAGCCTCATTCCATCCCAGGAAGCGGAACATCATCACCCCCGAGAGCATCACTGACCCGGGATTGATCACATCTTTATCCGCATACTTCGGGGCCGTGCCGTGCGTAGCCTCGAAGATAGCGTAGCCGTCGCCAATGTTCGCGCCCGGAGCGATGCCCAGCCCCCCCACCTGCGCCGCGCAGGCGTCAGAAATGTAGTCGCCATTCAAATTGGGGCAAGCCAGCACCGAGTACTCATCCGCGCGCGTTACCACCTGCTGGAAGATCGAATCGGCAATGCGGTCGTTGATCATGATCTTCTTCTTCCACTGGCCTTTGCCATGCGTGGCATAGATGCGGTCGAGCACTTCCTTCACTTCCTTTTCTACAGCCTGGCGAAACGCGGGCGGAGCAAATTCCATCCCAGGTTCCACGAGTTCAGCATTCTCTGCCACTGTCACATTCGGATTCTTATCTTTGTTGTCGACGATCCAGCTTTCACGCTCCGTGATCACCTGGTCGCGAAATTCCTCGGTAGCAAGCTCATATCCCCACTTGCGGAACGCGCCCTCAGTAAACTTTTGGATGTTGCCCTTGTGCACCAGGGTCACGCTCTTGCGGCCAGTCTCCAGCGCGTAACGGATCGCCATCCGAACCAGGCGCTTGGTTCCGGTCACAGAAATCGGCTTGATGCCCACGCCGGAATCCAGCCGCACCTGCTTCTTGCCGCCCTTCAGCATGTCCTTATTGAGAAACTCGATCAGCTTCGCGCATTCCGCCGTTCCCTCTTCCCACTCGATGCCAGCGTACACATCCTCGGTATTCTCGCGATAGATCACTACATCCATGCGGTCCGGATGCTTCACCGGCGACGGCACCCCCTTGTAGTACTTCACCGGACGAACACAGCAGTAGAGATCCAGAATCTGACGCAGGGCGACGTTGAGCGACCGAATGCCGCCGCCGACCGGCGTGGTCAGCGGGCCCTTAATGGCGACGCGAAATTCGCGAATGGCATCCACCGTCTCATCGGGCAGCCAGTTGTCGAACTTAGCCTTGGCCTTTTCCCCGGCGAACACTTCGTACCACGCCACACGCCGCTTGCCCTTGTACGCTTTATCCACTGCCGCGTCGAACACGCGCCGCGACGCCTTCCAGATATCGCGTCCAGTTCCATCGCCTTCGATAAACGGAACGATCGGATTGTCCGGCACCTCATACTTCCCTGCCGCATACCCGATTTTCTTTCCATCGGACGGAACCGCCACGCCGTTATAAGAGCCCGCCATCGTCATCCTCCCCACAAAATTCCAAACAGATACCTAAACGCTCCTTTAAAGAATAACCCAAAGAGAATACCCATGGCGCCGAGCGCCGACGAATTCCGGCGTCACAGCTCTGTGTGACCGCCATCACCAGCGTCTAGTCCCAAAATACTTGCGCACGCCCACTGAAGCGTAGCGTCCCCAGGGTCCGTTGTTGCCCTGATCGGCCGCACCCAGATTAGTGTCGCGCGCCCCCAGGCGATCGAACAGGAAGTGCTGGGTCACGCGAAACTCAAATCCCTTGGCGATAAAGATCCCCACTCCCCAGGAATGCTCAATGCCGATAGCGTCCGGTGACCAGGTGTACAGCGTCTGAGGAATCGTTTTGCCGAACAGGAACGACGGCGCGCCAAACACCATAAAACGCCGCAGCTGTCCCCGGCCAAAAGGACGCACCTCCAGCATTCCAGAGATCATATAGCGCGCAAACATGCTGCACGGAGCGTTCACCCCGCCGTATTGTCCGGCGTTCCCCGCGCAGATACCGGGGTCGATCTCGTTATGCGGCGGGGCCAGATCCAATTGCGCCCAGCCCCACAGCATGTCGCTGGGAAAGAACATTCGCGGCTGCGGTTTCGCTTCCGGTGAATCGCTCGCAGGTGTCGGCGCAGGTGCCGCACTCTGCGCTCTGCCTAACGCTGAGATTAATAGGGAAAATACAAAAATCCATGCCAACGTTTTCATCCAGCCTCCAGAATTTTGTGTTGCTTGACGAGAATCCACAGCCGTGCAGCCCCCCAACCCACCCATAACAGGGCCACACTCTCAAACTCATCGATCGCCGATTGGATGGGGAGCGGAACATTGTAACCTGCTGGCGGCGCGAATGTTTCGGACCAACTCCGCCAGAATCCAGGTGTACAAGAAGCCGATTCGAAGACCGGCGACTGCGCTACCCGGAAGTGCCTCCAAGTCACCTTCCAGAATTCATATCCAAATTTTGGATTTATTCCATTCGCAGGATTAGTTCGAAGGCCACGCAGTCGAAAGGACTTACGGTGCAACCATCTACGGTTTGGCGGACCGATTGCTGTATCAAGCTATAGAAGTCCCAAAAGCCCATGCCCCAGGAAGTGTCTGTCTCTTATCAGGCCATCAAGAGCAAGGTGTATCGGTTGATCGACGCGTTGGTCGTCGGTGAAAAGACAGAGGTTGAGGTCCAGGAGTCTATCCGCCGCTGGTGGGATCTCATTCACCCCGCCGATCGCCCCATCGCGCAAAAGTATCTGCTCACCGTTCTGGAGCGCTCTGGTCAGGCCCTCGATGCGATTGAGGAAGGCTTGATGGACGTAACTCACCTCGAATTGGTCACCGCCGATTCGGCAAAGGCCCTCAAGCTGGTTGATAGAATCGTGAAACAGACTGCCAAGCCGGCATCCCTCAGCACCACTGCCTGAGAGACAGAAATTTTACAAATTGCTCCCTTGCGGCGTCTCCTCGATCCCGCTATCCTCAACTCCATCCGAGCCTAAACCCAGTCAGGAGTAATAAATGAGATTTTCCTACCTTCGTTTCCTGTTCACGATTCGTGGTTATCTTCTATCCGGAGCACTGCTGATCATGGCTTCCTCTTTACTCGCCGCCTCGGGAATCTACACCTTCACCCTCAATTCCATCGACGGTACTCCCGCGCCCTTGGCGAACTACAAGGGCAAGGTAGTACTGGTGGTAAACGTGGCCAGCCAATGTGGCTACACTCCTCAGTACAGCGCTCTCGAAGCGACGTACGAGAAGTATAAAGACCAGCGCTTCGTCATCCTCGGCTTCCCCGCCAACAACTTCGGAGCTCAGGAACCCGGCACCAACGAAGAGATCAAGACCTTCTGCACTCGCAAGTACAGCGTAACTTTTCCGATGTATTCGAAACTTTCAGTCAAAGGCGCCGACCAGTCGCCGCTCTACGCCTACTTGACCAAAGAAACCGGAAAAGGCATCACCGGCGACATCAAGTGGAACTTCACCAAGTTCCTGGTCGACCGCAACGGCAACGTAGTGCAGCGTTTCGAGCCGGCGGTCACGCCCGATTCGAAAGAAGTAGTCTCGGCGATCGAGAAGCAGTTGAAGCAGTAGCCCGTAGACCAACTTCCCCGAAGTCCATTTCTGGATGGTGCGCGTAGGCTACAACCCATCCAGAATGGGCGACGGCGCAGTCTTAGAATTCTAATTCGGCAATCAGCTTCAAGAGTCGAAGTAGTGTTGTGCGTTCTTCCGGAGTCAGTTCTTTTCGGAGTTTATCGTCAGCGGCGATCCTCGCATTGATCAGCCGTTTCCTGTATTTGTAGCCCTTTGGCGTCAACGTAACGTGAATTGCTCTGCCCGATTTCGCTTTTCTCTCCGACACAAGCCCTTCCTGAACCATCGACTTGATGGCTCGGTGCACGACAGTTCGGTCGATACCCAGAAGTGTGGCGATTTGATTCTGATTGAGCGCGGCGCCGCCCCGGAGTGTGGATAGGATGAATCCACGAGTCGCAGAGCACCGGGTTTTACGTTCAAGTCTCTTCCCGACGGAAAAATAGGCTGCAGCAACATGGGCAAGAACTGAGTCCCTCAGGATGTCTTGAGGAATATCCTTCTTTGGAACGATGACGTTCGGAACGACGATCATAGGACGGTTACCGTGGAATCGAGAGGCCGCCGCCACTGAGGCGGTTCCGCATAAGCCGACGATTTCTTCCCGATCGCAATCACCATCACAATTTCATGATACCGGGTTGAGAGCCCGAGAAACCTGGAGAGTCTGCGGCCATCGAATCCTTCCATGGGGCAAGTGTTGAGTCCCAGTGCTTCGGCAGCAATCATTAGATTCTCACAGGCCAACGATGTGCTCTTCATCGCCCACTTCAACTGGTCCTGCCGAAACACCGGTGGCATCCCCATCGTCTTCCACAAATTCACCAGTCGAAACATTGCCCACTTGACCGCGCCAAACATTCCGAACGGTCCGGGCATGAACAGGATCCGGCCGATCTTCGCGGTCCGCTCGTAATCTCGGACTTTGGCGTGGCTGAAGCCGCTCCTGCGCATCCACTCCAACTGGGCTTGCGAGGTCGCTGTCAGCGACCCGATGTCGGCGACCGCAACCACCAGCGCCGACGCCGTTGCCGCAGGCATCTGTCCCATGCAGAGTTTCGCCGCGGTTGCCTTTCTCGGCGACGATTCTACCCAAAAGAACCGGTACGGTTGCGAATTGAAACTGGAGGGAGCATGGCGGGCCGCATCGAGGATTTGTTCACGCAGTACGTGTGGAATTTCGACCGGCTCAAAAACTTTAACTGCTCGCCTATGGAAGAGCGCTTCCAGGATTTCGCTCATGGGTTGCCTCCTATGTTGCCATTACAACATAGAGGTGTTGCGCGCGCAACATACAAAATGCAACGCGCTGCCACGATGAGGTCTATACTGCGGTACCCAGAAAACGATTCGGAGCCGGACGTCGGTTCGGGGGCTATTCGCCGGCCAGGCGCGCTGCTTGCGTCATAAGGTAATTCCGTTCCGGGATGCTCGTCGTCCGGGCCGCCGCCACTCGGTAGTGTTTGATGGCAGCTTCATAATCTCCGGTCTTTTCCAGCAAATGGGCGCGAACCGCATCGAGGCGATAGTGGCTGGCAAGGCGCGGATCGGAATCGAGCGCTCTCAGCAGTTGAAGGCCCTGAGCAGAGCCGTGAACCATCGCGGCTGCGATTGCATGATTGAGAGTAACCATCGGACCGGGCGAGACTCGTTTCAGTAACTCATAGAGAGCCAGAATCTGTGGCCAATCGGTGTCCTCGGCACGCCCCGCTTCGTCGTGAACGGCGGCGATCGCCGCCTGAAGCTGGTACAACCCGATCGACCCTCTACCTAGCGCGACCGTGAGGAGCTCGATGCCTTCTGAAATCTCCAGACGATCCCATAAACTTCGATTTTGTTTGTCCAGCGGGATAAGTTCTTCATCCGGCCCGGTCCGGGCTGCGCGCCGCGCGTCAGTTAAAAGCATTAGAGCCAGAAGTCCTGCGACCTCGGCATTATCGGGGAGTAACGCTTTCGTGTTGCGCGTCAACCGAATCGCTTCCCGGGCCAGGTCGAAGCGTTGCAGATGAGATCCGATGCTGCTGGCATACCCCTCGCTGAAGATCAGATAGAGCACGTGCAGAACTGCGGGCAGTCGTTCCGCTCGTTCGTGCGGAGAAGGAAGACGAAACGGTGTGCCCGAAGTCTTGATGGTTTGCTTCGCGCGGCTGATCCTCTGCGCCATCGTGGCCTCGGGAACCAGAAAGGCATTGGCGATTTCAGCCGTGGTCAAACCGCCAACCGCCCGCAAAGTCAACGCGATCGCCGAGGACGGACTCAGCGCGGGATGGCAGCACATGAACAACAAAATCAGAGTGTCGTCTGGGTCCATGTCGGCCTCGATCTCGGGGACGGATGTCAAGCTTTCCGTTTCCGCAGCCACTGCCGTTTCTCTCTCGCGGCGGGCAATTTCGCTGCGCACTTGGTCGGTCATGCGCCGCGCTGCGACCTGAATCAACCAGCCACGTGGATTGTCGGGAATTCCCTCCTTGGGCCATTGGATGAACGCCGCAATCATCGCTTCTTGGACAGCGTCCTCGGCCGTCGAGAAGTCGCGAAAACGCCGTGCGACCGCACCGAGCACCTGCGGCGCGAGTTCGCGCAACAGATGCTCAGAGGTCGTATCCCATGGCTTGGTCATCGTCGTTCCGTTACAGCATTTCCGGTGGCGGCCCGCTCATAATGGGGCGCACCTCAATGGGCATGTTTAAAGGTGCGCCGCCAGGCCCGGGAGCAGCAGAAGCCTTCGCTGCGATGGCATAAGCCCGCTCCGCAGAGTCAACATCGACGATCCAGTACCCGGCGAGAAACTCCTTACTCTCGGGAAACACTCCGTCGGTAACAGGATCTCCGTTCTTGCCGGCTCGGACCAACCTGGCTTGCTCGGGAAACGACAACCCCTCGGCTGAGACAAGTTCTCCGGACTCTCGAAGCTCTTTGTTGAGGGCCATCATAAATGCAATGTGCGTTCGCAGATCCTTCTGAGGCCATTCGGGCACGCCGTGGCCGGCTCGCATCGTATTCATCATCAGAATATATTTCATTTTCTTCTCCTATCGAGTTCGGTTGGCGCTGTTTTCTCGCTCCTTCACTAACGAGTCGGTACCAGGTTAGCGTTCTCGATATTTGTCATTAGGATTTGGTTTCATGGGTCGCGAACTGCCGCACCTCAATCGGTATGTTTGTGGATGCTGCGGAAATCCGTCCCGCGATGGCATAAGCGCGCTCGGCGTTCGGAACGTCAACGATCCAGTAGCCCAACAGAAATTCCTTCGATTCGGGAAAAATACCGTCCGTGACTGGAACGCCATTCTTCTCGCCGCGCACAACCTTGGCTTCCCTCGGTCCAGCTAAACCCTGCGTGGCGACAAATTCCCCGGACTCGGTGAGATCCTGATTGATGCGCCAGAGAACCGCCATATGGGCCTCGATATCCTCTTTCGGCCACGCGTGATATGCCTCAACGCCTGCACTCGTACCTGACATCAGCAGAATGTATTTCATGTCCTTTACCCCTTCCTTCCAGGTTGGTAGGCGCCTGCGATCTGCGCCTTATCCCGTAGTCGGAGCCGTCCCGCCATTCTCTACATCCTCCTAAATAAACATTTCATGGGTAAAAAACACCACCGGACGTCGATTTGGGGCCGCCAGAACCGACATACAAGTGGAGGCGGCAAAATGACGACCGACGAAATGGTAGTGGACGTTAGCCAGGACTGGCTACTGGCCTGCGATGTGCAACAGGGCTTCATGCAGACGCCACGCGCGGCCAGCGGTTCCTTGGACTATAGCGCCCGCTGCCGTCAGGTTCGGGCGCTCGGCGGCGATTGCTACAATTTCATACCGCTGAAGAATAACCGCCTGGCGCTGATCGTCGCAGATGCGTCGGGCAAGGGTCTGGCGGCGGCACTTATGATCGCCAACGTTCAGTCCTCTCTTCGTACCGCGGCTCTGTTCACCGGAGATGACTTGGCCGCGCTGCTCAAGGTGGTAAATCATCAGGCATACACTTCGTCGTCCGAGGGCCGATACGCAACCCTATTCTACGGAGTATTCGACGAGCCGACCCGCACTCTGCGCTATGTAAATGCCGGCCATAATCCGCCGGCCGTCATTCGGCGAGATGGTTCAATGCATTGTTTGGAAAAGGGCGGCGCGCCAGTTGGACTCTTCGCCGATTCGGAATACGGGGAAGGCATCGTAAAGCTCGAGACCGGTGATTTGCTGATCGCCTTCACCGACGGACTCACCGAAGTGACAAATCAATCCGGGGAAGAATGGGGAGTTCACGGCTTGATGAAAGCAGCCGCCTCCGCGGCGCAATGCTCTCAAGACGCCGATAATCTCGTCAATTTAATCTTCAATACTATGGATGACTTCTCCCGGGGACATCAAACCGACGATGCAACCTTGGCAGTTGTTCGAATTGGGCCGCGGCTGTTCTGAATCAATCTCGCCTTTGGCCAGTCCTTCACCGTGCCGGCCCTCGGCTAGCTACCCGCCCTGCTACAATTCGCTTCGCAAGACAGTCAAAGGCAATTGCTGCGTAGTTTTCAGAATTGCGCTTCGGTTTAACTGGCCACTAACCACTGGCCACTGACCACTGCCCCATGGACTTCGACCAACTCCAAACCTTCCTCGAAGTAGCCCGCCACGCCTCGTTCTCCCGGGCAGCGGAGAAGCGTTTCCGCACTCAGCCCGCGATCTCCTCCCAGATTCGCGCCGTTGAAGACGAAGTCGGCGCCAAGCTTTTCGACCGCTCCGGCGGCAAAGTCTCTCTAACTGCAGCCGGCAAATCCTTCCAAAAGTATGCCCAGGAAACCCTCGACGCCCGCAAGGCCATGCTCACCTCTCTCGCTGAAATGGAGCACGTCCCCCGCGGCGCCATCACCGTAGGCGCCAACGAAGGCACCTGCCTCCACATTCTTCCCGAGGTCTTTGCCGACTTCAAGAAGCAGTACCCCGACGTCTCGGTCAACATCAAGCGCGCCGACTACGCCAAAGTTCTCGAATCGGTAACCGACAACTCCGTCGATTTCGGAGTAGTTTCCCTCCCAGTAAAAGACAACCGCCTCACCGTAGTCCTCATCCATCAGGATGAGCTTGTCATCATCGCCCCGCCGCACCACCAGCTGGGTAAGATGAAGTCAGCTTCCGTGGGAGACCTGGCCAAATATCCGCTGGTCCTCCCCAAAGCCGGCCACACCCGCGACGCTCTCGATGGTCTGTTTCGTGAACGCAAGTTGAAGCCGAACTACAGTATGGAACTCGACTCCAGCGAACTCCTGAAGCGCTTCGTAGCGGCCGGCGTCGGCGTCGGCTTCATCGCCCGCTCCAACGTACAGGAGGACGTTCGCGCCGGCTTTCTCCTCGCCATTCCCATGGCCGACGCTCAACTCCGCCGCGACCTCGCCCTGGTTTTCCGCAAAGACAAAGCTCTCAGTCGCGCCGCCCTCGCCTTCATCGAGATTGCCAAGAAACACAAATCCAGCGACGTATCGCGTCCCGATCGAAGTAAATGAAGACCTTTCTCCAAAGATTTCCCGCGCGTTCCCTCCTCGCTTCCCTGCTCCTCGGCCTGCTCTGCCTCTCTGTCCTCTCTCAGACCCAGCCACCAGTCTCCTATAAGCTCATCGCAGTAAAAGTGACCGGCAGCAAACGTTTCACGCAAGAGGACGTCGCCGCTGCCAGCGGATTGCCCATCGGCACCATCGCCCACGAAGAGGATTTCAAAAAGGCAGCCCGCCAGCTCGGCGAAACCGGAGCTTTCGGCGACATCACCTACACTTACACATACTCCTCAGCCGGCACCAGGCTAGAGTTTCACGTCTCTGACGCCGACAAGTTTGTCCCTGCCCGCTTCGCCGACTTCGTCTGGTTCACCGACGAAGAACTGCTCCACAAGCTGCACGACCGCATTCCCCTTTTCAACGGAGAATTACCCGCCAACGGCCGTTTGCCTGACCAGGTCTCGGACGTTCTTCAGGCCATGCTGGTGGAAAACGCAATCCCTGGCCGTGTGGAATACGTCCGCAACAACGGCAAGGACGAGCGACTCGAGTCGATCGCCTATAACGTCGCCGGCGTAAGCATTCGCATCCACCACGCCGAGTTCCCCGGCGCGGGAGCGGACGAGTTACCCCTGCTCCAGGCCGCTGCGGAAAAACTGTTCGATCGCGAATACTCCCGCGATTACATGAACAACTTCATCGAGCACGACCTCCTCCCCATCTACCGCGAGCACGGGTACCTGAAGGCCTCGTGCGCTTCGGCACGCCCCAAAGTCATTAAGCCGGACACCTCCGACGCCGTCGACAACAAACAGCCGCCCACTTTCGTCGAGGTCACGTTCCCCGTCACTCCCGGTCTCCAGTACAAGCTCACGAAGTGGGATTGGTCGGGCAACAAAGAGATCGCGAGCGACCAGCTTGACCCCTTGCTCCATGCCCGCACCGGACAAACAGCAAATACGATTCAACTGGGAAACGATCTGCGAGAGGTCCAACTGCTCTACGGCTCGCGCGGATATATCTTGGCGGCGATCAAGGTGAACGCCGAATTCGACGACGTCGTCGGAGGCGTGACGTATCACCTCGCCGTCCAGGAGGGCGCCCTCTATCGCATGGGAGAGCTGCAATTCCGCGGTCTCGACAACAATCTGACCGCCCGGCTGCGCGCCGCCTGGAAGATCCGTCCCGGCGAGGTCTACGACGCCACTTACCTCAAGCAGTTCCTACCTCAAGCCCGAAAGCTGCTCCCACCCACCCTCGACTGGGAAGTTGACCCCCACGTCACCGCCATCGCCCGCGACAAAACCGTAGACGTGGACCTCCAATACACCGCCAAGGCCGCGCAGTAAACCCGGAAGTTCTGCCACCTTTTGCCCCTGGTGATCATCTACCTGAGAAAGGCTAAACGTGATTTCTGAAGTAGTTTTAGGGAGGCCGGAGACGTCGATCCTGCCGATCAAGCCAAAGGAGAACATGGAATGAATCGCGGTTCACGGTGGTTCCAAGCGGTGACAGCCGTTATCTTCTCAGCGACGCTATTTACGAGCCTGTTTGCTTTTGCCGCCGGCAAGCAAACCTTCACCGGCGAGGTTGGCGACGCCATGTGTGGCCGGCAGCACATGGAGGGAACGGCCGCCGATTGCACCCGCACCTGCGTCGGAAAAGGCTCCAAGTTTGCCCTGGTCGTGGGCGAGAAGATTTATGTCCTCGACACCACCGACAAGGCTGCGCTGGCCACGCTCGACAAGCAGGCCGGAAAGAATGCCACCGTAACCGGCACTTTGAACGGCGACACCATTGCAGTCAGTTCAGTCGCGGCCAAATGAAAATTGCAAGACCCGCTGCCGTTCGGAAATCCGAAAAGCAGCACCCTTTTTGTTGACCAGGGCCGAACCTGTGGTAGAGTAGTCCGGATTTGCCCGGCGCCCTCCCCCTAAACGGACCGGGCATGGTGGCGGGAACCGCGCCAGCGGTTTCCGCCATTTTTTTCTTCCCCGCGTGAAATTCATATTCCCTTTACAAACCATTATGTTAATGTGCATTCTCAATCTCAAATTTTTTCGTGCCGGAGGTAAACAGCGTTGGGTAAAGACATGGTTCCCAAGCGGATGTTCTTCACCAAGGGAGTCGGGAAACACCGCGAGCGGCTAACATCCTTCGAGTTGGCCTTGCGTGACGCCGGTATCGCAGCCCAGAACCTGGTTCGCGTTTCTTCCATCTTCCCTCCAAACTGCAAGATGCTGGCTCGTAAGGAAGGCGTGAAATATCTCAGCCCCGGCGAAGTCGTGTTCGCGGTCGTCGCTGAAAACTCCACCCACGAAGCACACCGCCTGCTAGCTTCCTCGATCGGCGTAGCCATCCCCGCCGACAAAAACACCTACGGATATCTCAGCGAGCACCACTCCTTCGGCGAGACCGAAGACGCTGCCGGAGAATACGCCGAAGAACTAGCCGCCGAAATGCTGGCCACCACGCTCAACGTGGAGTTCGACCCCGACCGCTCCTGGGACGAGAAAAAACAAATCTATCGCCTCTCCAACAAAATCGTCCGCACCGCCAACGTGACGCAATCGGCAGTAGGCGACAAGCGCGGCCTCTGGACCACCGTAATAGCCTCAGCAGTCTTGATTTTCGACTAGGACCACAATCAGCGCCGGGTTAGGACTCAGATCAACGCCGGGTGCCCCATTTCTCACGTCTTTTGCGAGAAGTGGGATTCCACGGACGCCAAACCCTCGGGTCTTCGATTTCCCACGCCAGCGAAAGGCTCGGGAAGGGCACGACGTTCAGTCGTGCCGATAGCGCCATCAAACACGCGGGCTTCAGCCCCTGAGGCGTTGTTTCGAACGATGGGCAGCCGATGATGAGCCTGTATGGTATAATTGCACTTTAGTAACCCCCAGCCCTCCCAAATGTAACCTTCCGTTAACAGCCTTCCCGTATCATAGAACTGTAGATAAATACCGATATAAGCAAGAGGAATAGTGTGGATAGCGATACCCGAAGACAAAAGCAGCAAGCCCTGATAACCGAACTGTTGGAAAGAAAGATCCGGCTCCACGCCCAGCAACTGTACGACAAGCGCGGCCAGACCGAAGGTTTTGCCCTGCAGGACTGGGTCGAAGCCGAATCCCAGGTATTAGAAAACAGCATCCTGGCCCCGCTCTACCGCAAGACCCGAGCGGATAGCAGCTCATTGGATAAAGTTGAAGGCGCGACCAACCAACGGCTCGCCGGTGCCGATTCGTCGGCCTCGGAAGCCAGCGCCTAGGATTATGTGGGGACAGCCGCCCTCGGCTGTCCGGGCGGCCCGGGTTCATCGGGCCGCTGCGCATCAGCCGCATCTCACTTTCTTGCTGCAGCCATCTTCCCCTTGCCCGCCCTGCTCCCCTTCTTATCCAACCGCTCCAATACCGCGGCCACAATCAGCGGCAAACCCACAGTGGCGTCCACAAAAACTTCCCCGAACCTCCCACCCTCCGCCGGAGGCACAAACTTCCCCCACGATATCGCCTCGCTATAAGGACTGCCCGACAGCCCTCCCCAATAAACCGGCTCCGGACAAATCCGCAACCCATAGTGATACCGCTTCAGCGGAATATTCTCCCCCAGCCGCCGGTGCCGCAATTCGCAGAACGGACCAAACTGCTGCGACCAGTTCCGCGGCACCCCACCGCCGATAGTCAGAATCCCCAGCTTCTTCTGCCGTAGCAAAGTCGCAGCAAAGTGCTCCAGATCAAGAAAGGGATCAAATCGAATCTTGTGTCTCCCCGTAGATTCCCGCAGCCGATTATTCAGTGCGGTATCCAGTCCCATCTCCGAATCGCTGAAGGCCGGCACAAACACGGGAACGCCTTGGTCATGCGCCGACTTCAGAATCCCTCGCTCGTGTACATTCTTCGCCAGGTACGCCCCAATCGCATGATTCAACTTGTAAGAACACATCACCTCATTGTGATCCCAGCCCTCGAGTACCATCGACATCACTTCTTCCACGTCGTCCAGGTTCTGCTCCGGCTCAAGCGTGTCATACACCCGGTTGTAACCCTGCTCGTAAAGTTCCTCGTCAGGAACCTCCGGGTTGTAGCGAAAGTGCGCGCGTCCCGTAGCCTCCACCAGCCCGTGAGCCATCAGCGCCCCGGTTGAGACCACCGCATTCACAATGCCGCGATCAATCAACTCAGTCACGATCAACCCTTGCTTGGCCACGGTCATCGCACCCGACAAAGTCATCACCACAAAACATTCTTCGTCGCGAGCCATAGCCTCCAGAACGTCGGCAGCTTCCCCAAGCTGCCGCCCAGTAAACGCGGTCTTGGACATCGCCCGCACCAGATCGTCAATCGACTTCACCTTGCCCAGATCAAGCGGCTCGAGCGGAATCAACCGGTCTTCAATCGGATTATGCAGATGACGTTCCACGCCATCTCCGGCGTGTCCCGCACTTCCATGAGACTTTCCCGCAGAATGCCCCCCGCCATGATTGCCCTGTTTCAAGATGAACCTCCCAAACTCGATTCGTAAATCTCCCGAGGAATTACTCTACAGGAACTGCATGAAAGGATGCCACGCGGGCGTTCGCAAGTGCGGGGACCGTGGTAGGCTTCACCCGTGGTAGGCTTCGTTAGGAAGGAAGGCTCCACTATGAAAGAGCTTCGCCATTCATCGATCGCGTTTTACGTGGGATTTGCGTTAACGCTTGCAGGTAGCGTTGTGCCCCGTCTCACGGCGCAAGACGCTCCGCCGGTCGTTGGAGAATGGACGGGAACGCTGAACCCGGGGGGCCAACCGAAAAAGCCAGTCATAGTGCACATTTCCGCCGAGCAGGACGGCAGCCTGCGTGGCACCATCGACTACCCTGATCAGGATGTTTCCGGCGTCCAGATCACGACCATCACGTATAGCAAGTCAACTTTGCATTTCGAAAGCACACCTGGCCTGTGTGCCTACGACGGCACCATGGACAAAGACAGCACAAGAATTACGGGCGTTTGGAAGCAAGGCGGAACCAGCCTGGATTTGGTGCTCAAGCGCACACCGTAGCGCTCTCGAACGACTCTTTTCCCGGTGCGACAATCTTCGAGCCCTGCGGCTCAGGAGAACTCGGCCTTGCGCCACGTTCGAAGGTTAACCGCGTAGAGCACGATACAAAATAGGTTCGCTGGAATCAAACCCAGTTGCCCCGTTCTTAACCCAATGACGCAAATGATCAGGCTGTTGACCGCCGCTAGCACCCAGCCCGTCCAGCATCTTCTCCCTATCAGAATCGTCGAAAAAACAGTGAACACACAAGACAAGCAATCAAGCCGCCACACAAGCGAAAGCACTTCTAATCTCATATCCTCTATCTTCACTCGGAAGGAGAGGCTCGTCCCGATATCCACGAGGTGAGACGTAACCGTGGTAACTTGGCCCTTCCCGTGCAGCTGGGAGTTCCCTTTTGAGCATAGTGGCGTGGTTAAGAAAGTTGCCTTGTTTGAGAATCCCGCTCGCGCCACGTCTCGGATGCCCCGACGACGGAAGATAACCAGAAGCTGACAGCCGCCTTCCGGATGCTATATTGTTCGCCAGAGGACGAAGCGTGCCCCCAGACAAATTCCGCGTGGCCCTGGTGCAAATGTCGGCCGGACCGGAGCCCGAACAGAATCTTCAAAAGGGTCTCGAACGCACAGCCGACGCCGCCGGACGCGGCGCACAAGTAGTCTGCCTGCCCGAACTCTTCCAGACCCAATATTTCTGCCAGCGCGAAGACCATTCCCTCTTCGATCTAGCCGAATCCATTCCCGGCCCCACCACCGAAAAGCTAGCCGACGCCGCCCGCAAACACGGCGTCGTGCTGATCGCGTCGTTATTCGAAAAGCGCGCCCCCGGCATCTATCACAACACCGCCGCCATTTTCGATTCCAACGGATCCCTCAGCGGCCTCTACCGCAAGATGCACATCCCCGACGATCCGCTCTACTACGAAAAGTTTTACTTCACCCCCGGCGACCTGGGATTCCGCGCCCTCGACACCACCGTCGGACGCCTAGGCACGCTGGTCTGCTGGGACCAATGGTTTCCCGAGGGCGCGCGCCTCACCGCGCTGCAAGGCGCGTCGGTCCTCTTCTATCCCACAGCGATCGGCTGGCATCCCTCAGAGAAAGCCGAGTTCGGAGTAGCCCAGCACGACGCCTGGCGCACCATTCAGCGCGCCCACGCCATCGCCAACGGCGTTTATGTCGCCGTAGTCAACCGCGTAGGCTTCGAGACCGGCAACATCCGCGGCAAGTCCACCCCCGGCCACGGACTAGAATTCTGGGGCGCTTCTTTCTTCTGCGATCCCTTCGGCCGCGTCCTGGCCGAAGCCTCGCACGACCGCGAAGAAATTCTGATGGGCGACGTCGACCTGAAGGCCCTCGAAGACATCCGCCGCAACTGGCCGTTCCTCCGCGACCGCAGAATCGACGCCTACGCGCCAATCACTAATCGACTGCTCGACGGACGGTAAAATCGGGTTAATGAGTGTAAGACTCTGGAGCTTCCCCGTATTCTCAAATAGGGCTAGGTTTCTTGATTGCGGAGGGGATCAAGGGAGGGAGCGATTCGGTTATGGTTGCGACGAACTCTGCCGGAAGTTGATGTCAATATCGGCAAATCTAACTACCACCAGGTCGGGGTTTACGTCAGACCGATGGTAAATCTGGAGACGAGTAGGTGCTGACCAAGTCAACTGAAGATCCGTGTCGGCGTTTTCATCGCTAAGAACGTAGGCTTTTGAAACTCTGCCGCTGGGATAACTGAGAATGTCAAAGGGCTTTCCGCGGTTCACCGTCCCATTGAGTTTCCTTAAACTTACCGTCGTTTCAACCCATGCCGAGCCGAAGCCACCCCATTGCCACGTTCGCGCCGTTGCGACCCACGCCCCGCCCGGTGCGAGAACGTCTTTTTTCCATACCGTTGGATCACCCTGACAACCTGACAACATCGCGAGAGCCGCAACACTCGTTATTGCTGATATCATTCGAGCGCCGAACTTGCTTGCAATTGCCATGGCCGTCACCCTCTCATAAGCTCTTGTAGCATAGCCGTTAAGCACGTTGAGCAAGAATCCTTTCGTCAAGATCAATGTTAGCCTCAGGATTCAATGCGCGATTTATCATCCAGTGCCATAAACTACCCCATGCCCCGATCCAGTCGTTCAAGTAATACTTTAAGTAGTTCCCCGGCAACCCTTCGCTATCGCATGCCCGCCGAATGGGAACCGCACGCAGCAACCTGGCTAGCCTGGCCACACTATCAAGCCGACTGGCCGGATAAATTCGATCCCATCCCCTGGGTCTACACCGAGATCATCCGCAATCTAGCGCGCCACGAACGAGTCGAACTAATCGTCAACGACGTCTCAGCCGAGAAGAAAGCCAGCAAGCTGCTCGACCGCGCGGACGCGCTCCTCAAGAACGTCCGCTTTCACCGCTGGCCCACCAACCGCGTCTGGCTCCGCGACTCAGGCTGTATTTTCTGCACGTGTGGCGCGGGCGCCCTCGCCCGCGAAAGCCAGGGGCACAACTCCAGCCTCCTTGCCACAAACTTCCGCTTCAACGCCTGGGCCAAATACTCAAACTATCGTCACGACGAAAAACTCGGCACCCAAATGGCCACCATCGCCGAAGCCGAAGAAATCCGCCCCAAACACCGCAACACCCGCGTAGTCCTCGAAGGCGGCTCCATCGACGTCAACGGTCAAGGCACTCTCCTCACCACCGAAGAATGCCTGCTAAGCAAGATCCAGCAACGCAATCCCAACATGCAGCGCAAAGACTACGAGAAAATCTTCGCCGACTATCTAGGCGCTCCGCACGTAATCTGGCTAGGCAAAGGCATCCACGGCGACGACACCCACGGCCACGTCGACGACCTAACCCGCTTCGTAAGTCGAGACACAGTTGTCACCATGGTCGAGCCCAATCCGAAAGACGTAAATCACAAGCCCCTAAGCGACAATCTCCGCCATCTGCAAGCGGCCAGCGATCAGGATGGCAAGCCCCTGAACATAGTCGAACTCCCAATGCCCGATCCCGTAGTCTTCGAGCAGCGACGTCTTCCCGCCAGCTACGCCAATTTCTACATCGCGAACGGAATCGTGCTGGTCCCCGTCTTCAACGATCCCAACGACCGCATCGCCCTCAACACCCTGGCAGCCCTATTCCCCACAAGAGAGATCGTCCCGATTTATTCCGGCGACCTGGTCTGGGGACTCGGCACCATGCACTGCATGACCCAACAACAGCCGGCTCCCTAACTTATTCAACTTCCGCGAGTTTCCCAAGAAATACGCGCCGCCGCTAAGAACGCTCTTTTTTTAAGTAAACCCTTTGCGGAATACTCGAATCGTATTTGCTCGCATGAATTGCCCGGATTAAATCCCACAGTTCTGAGGACAAATTAAATGAGCAAGCTTACGTTTCTTGTGTTAGCTGCTGTCGTTGCGATCTGCTTCAGCGTCACCGCTCCCCAAACCCAGGCTCAAGTAGCCGTCGAGGTTGGACCAGCGCCTGTTTGTCCCTACGGCTATTACGACGTTCCACCCTACGACTGCGCTCCCTACGGCTATTACGGCCCGGAGTGGTTCACCGGTGGCGTCTTCGTCGGCGTCGGCCCCTGGTTTCACGGCCCGGAGAGCTTTCGCGGCCACGTCGATAATCATTTCCATCCCGACCACGGATACCACGGCCCGCATCCCGAACGCGGCGAGCATGCCGCCAGGCCCGTCGACCACATCGAACACTTCAAAGGCAACGAAGTGCGCGACGGCCACGGCCACCCCGTAGGCAGAAAGTAAGCTC
>Ga0206878_10042_pt1 | contig 40021 bp, 31 predicted proteins | sample Alteio_BWOrgCont_8_FD_152621 | JGI IMG/M metagenome (GOLD analysis project Ga0206878, IMG submission 152621) | Enriched cells from forest soil in Barre Woods Harvard Forest LTER site, Petersham, Massachusetts, United States -... | ecosystem: Environmental > Terrestrial > Soil > Temperate forest >... | reverse complement strand
CGGTCGGCTACATAAACATTGCCTTTGGTATCAACCGCAACATCAAACGGCTGTAAAAAACTAAAACCTGTGCCTAATACTATAGGTGTGCCATACACGCCGTTGCTATAAGGTACTTCCTTTACCAGGTTATTGCCGTCATCAGCCACGTATATATTGCCTGCTGCATCTATAGCTACACCGTCGGGGGTGGAGAAACCTGTTGCAATGGTGATTGGCGTGCCAGTACCGCCGGGTATTTCTTTTACTACGTTATTGTTCTGGTCGCCTATGAAAACATTCCCCGCTGCATCAACCGCAACGCCAGCCGGGATATTGAAACCCGAGCCAAGCGTGGTTGTGTTGACGCCGTACCCCGGCGCTGCTGCGCCGCTACCGTTAGGTGTAAGCGGACTGATGGTCGTGCCTGCGACATAAGTTTTGGGTGCGCCGTAGCCGATGGTTACTGCATTAACGGTAATGTTTATGGTGGTTGAGTTGCCGCCATATTGGTTATAGGCGGTAACCAAATAATTGGTTGCCGGGCTGGCGGCTATCGGCGTACCGCTGATGGTTCCGGTTGTATTGTTAAAGCTTAAGCCCAGCGGCAAAGCGGGGTTAATATAATACCCTCCCGTAGGCTGTATTTGTTTCACCGCATTGTGCCCGTAATCGGTCACGTAAACATTATTGAATTTATCAACGGCTGTGCCAAAAATAAAGCTATAGCCCGAACCTAATGTCGTGATGGCTCCGCCGTTTACCGGGATCTCTTTTACCAGCTTGTTGCCATAATCGGCCACAAACACGTTGCCTGATCCATCTACCGATACGGTGAACGGATTGGAAAATCCGGAACCCAGTGTAACCGGTGTGCCATTCCCTGCCGGGATCATTTTTACCGCGCTGTGCCCGTTATCGGCCACGTAAACATTGCCATAAGCATCTGCCGCCACGCCTGTCGGTGTCGCAAAGCCCGATCCTATAGCAAATGGTGCACCGCCGCCAACCGGTATTTCTTCTACCGCGTTATTGCCACGGTCGGCTACATAAACATTGCCTTTGGTATCAACCGCAACATCAAACGGCTGTAAAAAACTAAAACCTGTGCCTAATACTATAGGTGTGCCATACACGCCGTTGCTATAAGGTACTTCCTTTACCAGGTTATTGCCGTCATCAGCCACGTATATATTGCCTGCTGCATCTATAGCTACACCGTCGGGGGTGGAGAAACCTGTTGCAATGGTGATTGGCGTGCCAGTACCGCCGGGTATTTCTTTTACTACGTTATTGTTCTGGTCGCCTATGAAAACATTCCCCGCTGCATCAACCGCAACGCCAGCCGGGATATTGAAACCCGAGCCAAGCGTGGTTGTGTTGACGCCGTACCCCGGCGCTGCTGCGCCGCTACCGTTAGGTGTAAGCGGACTGATGGTCGTGCCTGCGACATAAGTTTTGGGTGCGCCGTAGCCGATGGTTACTGCATTAACGGTAATGTTTATGGTGGTTGAGTTGCCGCCATATTGGTTATAGGCGGTAACCAAATAATTGGTTGCCGGGCTGGCGGCTATCGGCGTACCGCTGATGGTTCCGGTTGTATTGTTAAAGCTTAAGCCCAGCGGCAAAGCGGGGTTAATATAATACCCTCCCGTAGGCTGTATTTGTTTCACCGCATTGTGCCCGTAATCGGTCACGTAAACATTATTGAATTTATCAACGGCTGTGCCAAAAATAAAGCTATAGCCCGAACCTAATGTCGTGATGGCTCCGCCGTTTACCGGGATCTCTTTTACCAGCTTGTTGCCATAATCGGCCACAAACACATTGCCTGATCCGTCTACCGACACCGTGAACGGATTGGAAAACCCGGAACCTAAGGTAACCGGTGTACCGTTTCCGGCCGGGATCATTTTCACCGCACTGTGCCCGTTATCGGCCACGTAAACATTGCCATAAGCATCTGCCGCCACGCCTGTAGGTGTCGCAAAGCCCGATCCTATAGCAAATGGTGCACCGCCGCCAACTGGTATTTCTTCCACTGCGTTATTGCCACGGTCGGCTACATATACATTGCCTTTGGTATCAACCGCCACATCAAATGGCTGTAAGAAGCTAAAACCTGTGCCTAATACTATTGGCGTGCCATACACGCCATTGCTATAAGGAACCTCCTTTACCAGGTTATTGCCATCGTCGGCTACGTATATGTTGCCTGCAGCATCTACAGCAACGCCGTCAGGGGTGGAAAAGCCTGTGGCGATGGTGATCGGCGTGCCTGTACCGCCGGGTATTTCTTTTACTACGTTATTGTTTTGGTCGCCGATGAAAATATTGCCCGCTGCATCAACCGCAATACCTGCTGGGATATTGAAACCCGAACCAAGCGTGGTGGTGTTGACGCTATACCCGGGCGCTGCCGCCCCGCCACTGCCGGTTGGGGTTAATGGCGTTATCGCGGCTCCGGCTACATAGGTTTGCGGGCTTACGTAGCTCATCGTTACCGCATTCACCGTGATGGTCAAAGTTGTAGAGTTGCCGCCATATTGATTGTAAGCAGCAATGGTATAGGTAGTTGCAGGACTGGCGGCTGTAGGGGTGCCACTTATGGTCCCGGTGGTGTTATTAAAGCTTAAACCTTTAGGCAATGCAGGATTGATATAGAAGCCACCGGTGGGCTGTATTTTCTTTACAGCATTATTACCATAGTCGGTCACATAAACATTGTTGAAATTATCAACCGCTGTGCCAAAGATAAAGCTATAGCCCGAACCTAATGTTGTGATAGCCCCGCCGTTTACCGGGATCTCTTTTACCAGCTTGTTGCCATAATCAGCCACAAACACATTGCCTGATCCATCTACCGACACGGTGAACGGACTGGAAAATCCGGAACCTAATGTAATAGGCGTCCCGTTTCCTGCCGGGATCTCTTTTACTGCACTGTGCCCGTTATCTGCTACATACACATTTCCATAAGCATCAGCAGCTACGCCTGTCGGTGTCGCAAAGCCCGATCCGATAGCAAATGGCGCACCGCCGCCAACCGGTATTTCTTCCACTGCGTTATTGCCACGGTCGGCTACATATACATTGCCTTTGGTATCAACCGCCACATCAAATGGTTGTAAAAAGCTAAAGCCCGTGCCTATTACGAAGGGGGTGCCGTAGACGCCGTTGGTGTAAGGTATTTCCTTTACCAGGTTATTGCCGTCGTCGGCTACGTATATATTGCCTGCTGCATCTACAGCAACGCCGTCGGGGGTGGAAAAGCCTGTCGCAATGGTGATTGGTGTTCCGGTACCGCCAACTATTTCTTTCACCACGTTATTGTTCTGGTCGCCAATAAATATATTGCCGGCCCCATCAACAGCAACACCAGCAGGGATATTAAAGCCCGAACCAAGCGTTGTGGTAGCTGTGCTGTACCCCGGTGCAGCAACACCAATGCTGCTTGGCGTAAAAGGTGTAATAGCGGTACCTGCTTTATATGTTTTCGACCCGGCATAACTTAGCGTCGGTATAGGCCCTTCAAAATTACTTGCCATACTTGCCGGCAGTTTATTTTTAAGGATATCCGGTTTGTTTTTAGCGGGTAATTCCGTTTTAAAAGCATGTTCGTGTTTTTTTTCTACTGGTTTAATGTTTGCCAGCGAAGTGTTCCACGGGCTAATCAAACTTACAACAATCAGCACAACTATTGTGCGGGCTGTTAGTTTGAAAAACGGATGATGCGATAGTGGTAATGGTGTTCTCATTGGAGTCGGTATATTTTTGTAGGGTTAATGTGAATATGTTATTTAGATGTTGTAATTTTTGCGGAAACAGTTTTTTGATTCATAAGCCCCGTTGCCGGTTAGCAATTATTTATTGAATGATATAACCCGTGCCGCAATCATTTTTATTGCAGCCTTAGGCGTGCCAAAAATTAAAAACAGAACCCGCTGAAACAGTAACGCAAAAGCGGTTTTAAAAGAAATTAATTTAGGGGAAACTATATTAACAATACATAAAACGTTTGAGCCGGTAAAGCTAACCGCTTATTAAAACCTGTCCAAGCGTAGTAGTACTCAATTGGTTGCGTAATATTACGTTTTAATATCACCCAATAATAAGCCGCAGTATTATTTTTTTAAGTTAAGTGAATTGCATAAGTGCCGCGGTTTACCATCGTAAAAATAAGGTACCTGGACTACGCATGCAATCATATAAATATATTATTTATTGGGGGTGATAAGGATGGTTGTTTAGTTAGAAAAGTGGCTTGCGGGGCTCGGGAATTCAGATCAATAAGCACATTCCAACCTACCTGAACTCGTTGATAAGTTGCACGCGGCTTTTTATCTGCAGTTTGCGGTATATGTTTTTGATGTGCTGCCGAACGGTATCCGGAGAAATGGTCAGGGCCCAGGCAATTTGCCTGTAGGTATCGCCATTGATGAGTAGTTGTGCAACTTCTTTTTCACGGCTGGTGAGTTGTTCGCTTGTTGTATTTTCGGCAACATCGCGTTTCCCGGAAAAATAAGCAATTACCTTTTTTGCAATTAACGGGCTCATCGGCACGCCGCCCTCCACGGCATCAAGCACGGCGGCTTTTATTTTTAGCAAGGGTGTGTTTTTTAATAGGTACCCTGTAGCTCCGGCCTGTAGTGCCTTAAATATCCGCTCCTTATCTTCATAAACCGTAAGCATAAGGATATTCACCGAAGGGTTGTTTTGTTTGATACGAAACGCGCCTTCCAGTCCGGTAATGCCAGGGAGCTCAATGTCCAGCAAAAGCACATCGGGCTCAACGTGGCTTTGCAAAAATGCTTCTACACTGCCATAGTTAAATACACAGTTAAATTCGGGCTGCATTTGCAAAAACTGCACTATGCTGTTCCTTATATAAACATCGTCTTCAACTATTGCAATATTGATCATTGTGCCAAATTGGTAATAATAAATCTATCCGGCAATAACATGTTTGGGGGATACGGAAAGAAAGCCAAAAGCTGAAAGACCAAAGCTGAAAGCCAAAAACCGAAGCTTAAAGCTAAAGGCTAAAAGACCAAAGCTTTTTTAGGAACCAATGCTCCGGACTTCCCGGCTTTCTGCTTTCAGCTTTTTGCTTTAAGCCTCCTCCCGGCTTTCCGCTCTAAAATCACCATCGCTTCATTTTAATGGTTATCGTAAACATGTCGTCGGTGTTCTTTATCTCAGCCTCCGCTTTCATCCTTTTTGCCCGCATCTGTATGTTTTTAAGGCCCTGCCCAACAAATGCCGGCTTGTTTTTTTTAAGTTCGATGGTGTTTTTTATGCTGATGGTCATCCCTGTTAACTGGTTGTTAAGTTGTATCCAAACTTTCGACCTTAGGTTGTGCTTCACAATATTATTAACCGCTTCTTTAAATATCAGGTACAGGTTCTGGCGCACCAACTGCGGCAGTATTACTACTTTATCGAACCCTGTCGCTTCAAAATTTATTTCGGCAATATCCTCCAGCATATTATAGGCGTGGGCCTTCATCCGCAATACAAGGTCCTCCATGGTATCGTTGCGTGCATCAACAGACCATATGATGTCTGAGATCGAGGCAATGGCGTTCTTACTGTCGTTCGATATCCGCTCGACCACTTTGGTATCCATTTGCTGTTTTATGTTCATCAATTCACTGCTCATGGATATACGGGTAAGCGCGCTGCCTATTTCATCGTGCAGGTCGCTGGCTATGGTGGTCCGCAGTAGGTGTTCGTCTTTTATTTTTCTTACCCGGGCAAGCCACGCCATATAGATGGCAAAAGTAATAATTAAAGCAATGATGGATTTAAATACCCAGGTTTGGTAAAAATGGGGGACAACAATAATGGTTTTTTTAAACCAGTACCTGCTATCGGTGACCGATGGGAAGCGGGCTTGCAGCGTGTAAGTCCCCGGGGCTAAACCGTAAAAACTAATTTCGTTACTAAGGTTATTTTTATGCCACAGTGTATCTATTTCGGTAATGCGGAAAAGAAAGTTATGCTGCCTCGGTTCGAGACCGCCAGAAAACTTAAGACCCATAAACAAATAGCCGGGATCGAGCACGATCTTTTTTCCGAGATAAGCAAATAAATCGGTTTCGGGCGATGCAACCCCGTTCGATCCCTTCTTAACGTAAGAAAGCTTAATCTGATCGGATTCCTTGCCTTTAGCCGATGCATAATAATCCATATCCGGGAACAACAACCCGTTTACCCCGCCAAATATGAGTTGCTGCCGTTCTTCATCATAAAAGATGGCCGAATGATTAAGCTCTTCGCTGTACTGCGGTTCATCGGGCGGGTTAATGGGTTGCATACCGGCGTTGATGTTAAACACACTAAGGCCCTGGTTGGTACCCGCATAAAGCAAGCCGTTGGTTTTAAACAGCGAGTAAACAAAATCGCCGGCAAGGCCGTCGCTAAACTTCAGCTGGCTTAAAATTTTACAGTTTTTGTCAATTTTAATAAGTCCGTGAGCAGCGGTGCCCAGCCAAAAATTATCACCGTCTTTTTGGATAGCATACACCCCATAGCGCTCGTGTTGGGGAAATATTTTTTTGAGCCGGTTGTCCTTGTCCAAGCTAAATATCCCCACCGTAGTAGCTATCCACCAATGGTCACCCATCGGCATTATTTGCTTAACATTACCCAGGCTGTCCGAATGGAGCAGCAGTTCAGGGTCCCATTGGCCATTGGTTAATTTTTTAAGCCGGTACAAATTGTAGGCTCCGCCCGCAAAATAATCGTTCCCATCTTTCACCAGCGAAAAACCAAATATAAAACGGCCCTTACTGTCAATAAAACTCAACCGGTCATTCCTGGTATCGATGGTAGCGAACCCGTTAGCCCCCTCAATTCCTAAAAGCAAAGTATTTTCGTCTATCCGGGTCATGCTGTATATAGCAAGTGTTGCCATTAAACGGACGCTATCTCCGTTTACCACGTAAAGGCCCTTATACGTACCGGTGTACAGTTTTCCATTACTTAAGCGGTAAATGCAGCGCACGCTTTTGTCGTTAAAAAACCGGGTAAAAAGCTCTTTTTTTTCGTTATTGTTACCGGGCGAAGTGTTGAGTTCAAAAATTCCTTTCTCCGTAGCTATTAAAATATGGTTGGCTCCCGGTTCATTAATATAGGTTTTAATGTTACCGGTGATGCCGGTATAGGGGAATGGCTGTACTTTAAATAGCTTATCATCGGATTTAAGCTTCCCGGCGCCCGACTGAAGGACTACAAAATGATCGTTTTCCAGGTACACTATCGGGATGTCCACCCCAAAGTATTCATACAGTTTTTCCAGCGTACGCTTATCGTATATTATAAAACCGTTGGAGAAGCGGGCAAACAAATACGCTGATGAGCATAGAACATCCTTGGCGTATGAAAACTTAAAACTGGGACTATGTACCTTGTCTGTTGTGTCATTTTTCGAAAAAACAACCCCGGGTTTTAGCCTTACTACCTTTTGCTGGTAAAATACGTAGTTACTTCCATCGCTGTCCACAATAACATTATCTATCGCCCCGCTATACGTCCACCCTTTTAAACGCAATGCATCATCGCCTTTAACCAGCTGCTCTTTCCTCGAAAACTGCCACAACTTATTTTTCCAGCTATATATTAACAGCCGGCCAGCCGGCGAATTGTAAAAACGTACCGGGTGCTCATCAAGCAGGTATTTGGTGGTCTTCGAAGTAAAAGTATCATAAGCAAGCATCCTGCTGCCATGGCTCACATCAAAAAAAAGCAAAATATACCCATCGTAGCAATAGATGACATCGGGCACTGCGCTTTGGGGCAGTTCCGGATCGTTAATATCGAAGGGCTGTACATCGGTACCATCGTACCGCCATATACCCTGGCTGGTGGTGAACCAGGTATAACCGTCATTATCCTGTCGTATGGCCCTTACTTCGGTATATTTAAAAGGAGTGGGCAGATCCACTTTTTTTAGCTGATAAAACTCTTGCGCGTTTGCAGTATCGTTGTTCAGCCACAGCGTCAAAAAAAGAATAATGAAAGCAGAAATGCGCAGGTAACCGGCGAACGTTTTTCCTAAGTCTTTTGCCATTATCAATTAATCCCCGCATAAAAATAAATTATTATCAGTGGTTTACCATTTTTTTAAAGCAATTACCTGCACGGATCAGAATTTACAGAGTTCGTAAATTGCCGTGATCAATATTTACAGCGCTTCAAATAAAAAAGCGGGCATTTGATGTACCCGCTTTTTTGTTTTGGAAAAAATGTTGACGGCTGTTGCCGCAGGATCAATATTTCAATACAATAAACCCTGTTTTGTGCTGTGCTACCCCCTTCACTGTGTAGTCTAACGAGTAAAAATAAGTGCCGGGTTGCTGCATCTGGCCGGTCTTATTTGAATGGCCATCAAACACCTTGCTGGTGTTATCGTAGTTTTTCGCTTCAAAAACCAAGGTGCCGTTCGGGTTCATTATCTTTAAACTGTTGTCCGGGTAGTTGGTAATATTTTCAATCGTCAGGTAGTCGTTTACCCCGTCGCCATTCGGTGATACGGCCTGGTGAACTAAGATGCCATCGCCGGCAATTTGTGGAGTACTTTGTTGCTGCACCATGCTTACCGCCGCATCAGGAATGTTTATCGAGCCGCCCCTTGTAACGGTGATGATGTACGTTTTCATGGTCGTACCGTCCTGCGCCGTTACCACGGTGTTAATGGTAGTTTGCCCTATGTCCAGCGTTATTGGCTGCGAGGGGCTACCGGAGGCTACAAGTTGGCCGCCTACAGTTACCTTTGCATTGGGGTCGCTGGTTGTTGGTGTAACTTTTATGCTGCCGACGGAACTGGCAACCGTGGTGGTATAGTTCTTATACCCGGGGCCGCTTACCGCGGTGAATGTTGTGCCGGGAGTGGTGGATAGTTTAGTCAGCAATGCATTGTTTGCTCCAGTCCTGGTTATGGTAATGATATAGGTTTTTTGGGTAGTAAGGTCGGCTGCGGTTACAGTTATATTGATAGGATTATCGCCTACGCTTAACAATATGTTTTGTGATAGGTCTCCTGACTGAACCGGGGCGTTGTCAACCGTTATGGTTGCGCCCGGGTCTGCGGCGGTGGGCTTCACCTGGATACCCGTAACGTTATTGGCCACCGAGCCGGTATAATTCTTATACCCTGGGCCGCTTACCACGGTTAATGCAAGACCGGGCACTGTAGATAGCTTTGAAAGAAAAGCATTGTCTGATATCCGGCGGGTTATGGTGATGATATAGTCGTTAACCGTTGTGCCGTTTTGCGCTGTAACTTCAACGGTAATGGTATTGGCGCCAACGCTTAATGTAATGGCTGCTGAAGGGCTCCCCGAGGCTATTGTTGCACTGCCTATTTTTATGGTTGCATTGGCATCACTGGCTGTAGGTATCACCTGTATGCTGCTGATGCCATTTGCCACTGTACCGTTATAGTTTTTAAAACCGGGACCAGCTACCAATGTTAATGCAACCCCTGGCGTCAGCGAGAGTTTGGACAGGAGGGCATCACCGGCTCCCGGCCGGGCGACCGTTAAATTATAGGTAGTAGATGCCGAGCCATCCTGCGAGGTAACGGTTACCAGGATGCTATTGTTCCCTACAGCCAGCGAAAGCGGTAATGTCGGGCTGCCGCTTGTTACTGGTACATTGCCGCCGCCATTCAGGTTCACCTGCACAGTTGCAGTAGGGTCTGTAGTGGTTGGGGTTAATGTGATATTGCTGGTGGAATGGGCTACGGTAACAGAGTAACCGGTTGTGGCGGGTGTAAATGCCGGCGATAATGTTCCGCCGCCGATAGCAAGGAGTGAAAGCGTGGTGTTTGGTTTTACTGCAATATTTACCGTCGCCGAAATACTTGCGCCGCTGTTGTAGGCTGTTACATTATAATTTGTTGCAGGGCTTAGCGCTGTGGGTGTTCCGGTAATATTCCCGCTGGAGCCATCGAAACTCAACCCGACGGGTAAACTGCGACTGATAAAATAGCCGCCAATTGGTTTAATTTCTTTTACTGCCGAGTTACCGGCATCGGCTACGAATACATCGCCGGCCGCATCTGTACTTACGCCGAACAAAATATTAAAGCCTGTGCCTATGGTTATGGTGGTGCCGCCTACAGGAATTTCTTTTACAGCGTTATCAAGGGCGTCGGTTATAAAAAGGTCACCCTGGGCATCTACCGCTACACCGGTAGGTGTGCCGGAATCCCTGCTTAGGGTAATAACTGCTCCGCCGCCCACGGGTATTTCCTTTACTTTATTATGCCCACTGTCGGCAACGTACACGTTACCAAATGCATCTACCGCAACGCCGCTGGGTTGGTTGAACCCGGAGCCCAAAATAATGGGAGTGCCGTTCCCGGCCGGGATTTCTTTTATTGCGTTATTGCCGCTGTCGGCTACATAAATATTGCCAAACGCATCTACAGCTAACCCAACAGGCTGGTTAAGCCCGCTGCCAATACTTGCAGTGCCTCCGCCATGCAATATCTCTGTTAGTTGCGAATCTCCAACAGATGCCACATAAACGTTCCCGACAGCATCTACAGCTATGCCAGACGGCGAGTTGTATCCTGTGCCTAAAACAATAGGAGCGCCGCCGCCAGCCGGCAGTTCTGTAACCTGGTCGGTTTGAATATCTGCCACATAAACGTTGCCTAAAGCATCAACCGCAACGCCGACAGGTTCCTGGAAACCCGAACCGAGCGTTACAGGACTATTACTATAGGCCGGTACCGCTACATTTGTGCTTGTTGAGGGCGTTGCCAAAACCGGGGTGCCCACAGCGTAACTTTGGGGGCTGGTATAGGATAAGATTGGCGCCGGTGGAAAGTTAACCGTAATGGTGAATCCAGCCTGGCTATTGCCGCCGGGGTTATAGGCATTAACGGTATAAGCTGTAGCCAGGCTTGCAGTAACCGGCGTTCCGTTAACGGTACCCGTAGCGCTATTGAATGATAATGCCGCGGGCAACGGCGCGCTTATATAGTACCCGCCAATCGGTTTAATTCCCTTCACGGTGTTATCGCCTTCATCGCTTGTGTACAAGTTGCCTGCATTATCGGCAGCAATTCCAAACGGCGCTATAGCGCCGGTAATGGTAACGGTTGCGCCGCTGCCGGCAACAACCTCTTTTATCACTCCGGCAATTCCGTCAGCAATAAAAATATTGCCGGATGCATCTACCGCAACGCCCGTTGGCGCAGTAAAGCCGCTGCCTATTTTTATTTGCTTGCCGCCACCGGCAGGTAATTCAAATGCCCCCGCAATAAATCCATTTTGTTCATCGGTAACATATACATTTCCTGCGGCATCAACGGCAATTCCACTGGGGGCGCCAAAACCGTCAGCAAGGTCAACAGGGGTGTTACTGCCCGGGGGAATCTTAAAGACCGAGCCAAAACCGGAATCACCAACGTAAATATTTCCGGCTGCATCGACCGCAATAGATGTAGGAAGGCCGAAAAATCCCGGGGCCACCTGGGTGGGGGTTCCGGTACCACCGGGTATCACTATAACCGATTGGTTGCCGGCATCGGTCACATATACATTTCCGGCGGCGTCAACGGCCACCCCGTTGGGAACCTGGAAACTTGAACCGCCAATTGGAACCGGCGTGCCTCCGCCCGCCGGTATTTTGTCAACCTGGCCATTTCCCTGGTCGGCAACATAAATATTCCCCGAAGCATCCAAAGCCACCCCATCGGGTCCCTGGAAACCCGAGGCTAAAGGGTTAACACTGCTGCTATATGCAGGAGCCGAAACCGGACCGCCACTATTTGACGGCGAAAATGGCGTTATAGTTATTCCCGCTATAAATGCCGGCGGTGTTACGTAACTGATCACTGGCGGAGGAGGCACTGTAACCGTGATATTTACAGTAGCCGATGAGCCGCCGCCTGTATTGTAACCCGTCACCAAATAGTCTGTTGCCGCGCTTGCAACTGTCGCTGTACCACTGATAGCACCAGTTCTGTCGCTAAGACTTAAGCCCGCAGGTAACGCGGTATTGATAAAATAACCGCCGGTTGGGTTAATCTCGTCAACAGCATTGGCGCCTGAGTTGGCAAGGTAAAGGTTGCCGGTTAGGTCGATAGCTAAACCCGAAGGGTTGTTTAAACCGGAAGCTATTTTTATCTGGTTAGTGCTGCCCGGACGGATTTTGAAAATATTTCCCGCGTCACCATCAGTAACATATATATTGCCCAGTGCATCGACAGCAACTCCGGTAGGAAAAAGAAAACCGCCGGCAACTTCAACCGGAACATTGCTATTTGCTGCCAACCTGAATACAGTGCTGCTACCGCCGTCAACCAAGTACAGGTTACCGGATGCGTCACTGATTATTGCAGTAAGGTCATAAAACCCTGATGCTAAGGTAACCGGGGTGCCGTTGCCCGCTGGTATCTTCCACACCGAGCCCAGGTTTTCGTCCGTTACGTAAACGTTGGCTGCGGCGTCAACCGCAATGGCGTCAGGAGCGGTAAATGTTCCTGCCCCCAGCTCAATAGGTGCCCCGCTGCCGCCGGCCAATTCGTAAACCTTTCCTGCACCTTCATCGGCAACATACACATTCCCGGCAGCATCGACAGCTACGCCTGTTGGATAGTCAAAACTGCTGTATAAGATAGCAGGGGTTCCGCCGCCCCTGGGGATCATTTCCACCGCGCTATTACCCGCGTCGGCAACGTATATATTGCCTGCGGCATCAAGCGCCACGCCCGATGGCGTGTTAAAAGTTGTTCCCAATATTGCCGGATCGGGCCCGTAGGCCGGCGAAGCCACCGGCGCGCCTGCGTTTGAAGGCATAAGCGGACTAATCGCCGTACCCGCCTGGTAGGTTTTCGGGCTCTGATAGCCGATAGCAGGCAATGGCGCCGCATTAACAGTAATATTTAATGTGGCCTGGGCCGATCCGCTGGCGTTGTATGCAGTAATGGTATAATCAGTCGCGGGGCTTATTGGCCTTGGTGTGCCGCTGATCACCCCGGTAGTGTCATTTAATTTTAAACCTTTTGGCAGTGGCTTATCAACAAAATAACCACCAACAGGCGACAGCTCTTCCACCGCACTGTTATTGGTATCGCCTATGTAAACGTTCCTGGCCGCATCAACCGTTACCCCACCAGGATTATTAAATGCTGAATATAACGCCACTTGTTGCGAACTCCCTTTAAATAACTCGTACACGGTATTCGCATCCCCGTCCGTAACATATAAATTGCCTACTGCGTCTGTTGCCAGGCCATTGGGATACAGGAATCCGCCGCTAATTATATTTAACTGGAACCCGTTATTCACTACCTGGAAAACTTCACTAAGGCCTCCATCGGCCACATATACGTTTCCCGAACGGTCAATTGCAACCGCGGTCAAATCATTAAAACTGGTTGCAACCAGCGAAGGGATCGGAGAACCTGGCGCCAGCTTATATAAAGTCCCTGTGTTTGGCGAACTGCCTTCATCGGCTACATAAACATTCCCCGCAGCATCAACAGCAACGCCATCGGGAGCAATGAAGTACGAACTTAGGGTCTGCTGCGTTGCTCCCCCGGGCGACAATTCAAAAACTGAGGCATTTCCCGGGTCGGCTACATAAATGTTGCCGGCGTTATCAACAGTAATGCCCGTTGGGCGACTGAATCCCGAGCCAATGCTCACCGGGCTGCCGCCGCCCGCGGGTATCTCGAAAACGGAACTATTCCCCGCATCGGCTACATATATGTTTCCTGCGGCATCAATTGCTACACCAACCGGGGAAGAGAATCCCGAGCCTATCATGGCAGTTGTGCTGCTATAGCCGTAAGTTGCCACTCCGCCGCCACCCGGCATCAGCGGTGCAATAGCTACGCCTGCTGTATAGGTTTGCGGACCGCCGTAGCTTACTGTGGGCTGCTGCGCTTTAACGGCAAAATCTATTAACAGTAAAACAGACAAAAGCATCATGTACTTTTGTCTGTTTAAAAAATTTGCAGGGGTATTTGACTTGAGTACAGGTAATAATTTTTTCATAGTCGTATGGCATTGGACATTGTTTGGTTGAGTATTTTTAAGCTTGTTAAATGTACACTTTTTAACTAATCAAAGCCTGTATTGTGGGTGGACAAATACCGGACAAATATTTTTTAACAATAAATAATTAATTGATAGTATAATCTGCTTCAATATCGCTGATAAGGCTGATATCCAGTTTTTTACGAAGCCGTTGCTTCGCTTTTATAATACCGTCAATGGTGATACCCAGCATATTCGCCATCTCAGAATTGTTCAGCCCAAGTTTTATTAATGCCAGCAGGCGCGTATCGGCAGCTGAAAGAAAGGGGTGGTTTTTGCTTAGGTTGACAAAAAAACCCGGATACACTTTCGAAAACAGCTTTTTAAAGTCATTCCAGTTCTCATCAGTCATGATATGCGCCTGTAACAATTTCTCCAGGTCACCGGCATCTGCATTATTGGCCGACTGCAGTCTTAACCTTTCGATCTCCTTTTTAAAGTTTTCTATCAGGTTATTTTTTTGACGTAAATTATCTGTAAAATTATCGAGCGCCGTTTCGGCGTTCTTTAATTCTTCGTCCACGATACGCTTTTGGGCTAACAATAATTCCTTATCCTTTTTGCTTTTTACCCGCTGGTTATTGTACGCCAGCAGGAATATCGCGATCAATAGCGATATTACCGCTATCCCGGCATCTATCTCAACCGTTTTAATCCTGGCGTCCGTTTTTAACTTTGCTAATTCCGCAGTGTGTTTATCAATTTCGTATCTCAGTTTCACCCGTTCCACCGCTGCAATATTGTTCCGCTTTACCAGGCTGTCTTTATCCTGCTCAAATTCCTTCCGGAAGGCTATGGCCGTTGCAGCAAGTCCAAGTTTTTCATCCAACTGCGATACCAGGTCATCATAATCGGTTAATATGCCCAGCTCATCCCGTTTGCTCTGTTCAATATATTTATTTACCTGTGTTGCTTGCTGTTTGGCTTCGCCGAAATTGTTGTTGTCTATATTTATCTTGATCAGCCGCAGCAGCGCAAGTGTACCGTTTTGCTCTTCGCCATATTTCATGGAGATCTTGTAATCGTTCCGGATGTAGGGTAGGGCTTTTTGATAGTCGCCCTGTAAAAAATAAACCGAGCCGATGTTGCCTGTTGCTATACCCATCCAAACAGTATCCTTATCAACAACCGCCAGTTTAATGGCTTTGTTAAAATAATCCACCGCCGGGGCAAATTGCCGGTAGTTGCGATAAATGAGGCCGATGGTATTGAGGATATTTATCCGGTTCCTGTCGTTTTTTGTTAAATAAGGAAGGGCCGCCTGCAGGTTTACTTTTGCATTTTCATAATCGCCGAGCCCATAATAAAAATCGGCAACTTGCGAAAGATAAATGCTGATACCCGGAACATTTGCATAACCCACCTCGCTAAAAACAGACTGCGACCGTAAAAAATACCGGCAAGCCTCGGCGTTATGCCTGAATATGGAGTAGTACAGGCCAAGGCGGTGCAGGTAATAACCAGTTTCAACCTGCAGTTTGTTCGTCTCTGCAAAAGCAATCGCTTGCTCGTAATATGAAGTACTTACGCGGTTAAATCCCAGGTTTACCGAATAATAATCGGCGCGCATCTCGTAAACCGCACACTCCAGCGCTTTATCTTTCAATTTTTGAGAGAACGCAGCCAGCTCATCAAATGCGGCCATGGCTGTTTGCCGGGAACTTTTGCGTAAGCCCGATTTGGTTTTATAAATATCGTTCGCCGCTGCCACCCGGTCTTTTTTAGGAACATCTGCCAGCGCGGCAAAAATATTTTTCCTAACGACTGAGCTATCGGGCGAAAAAGCACGGGCGCTAATTTGAAGCAGCAAAAAGATAACCCCGCAAAATATTTTTACAAAATACCGGGTATGCATATTGCTGGAATCAAATGAAATTTTTTTCCCTTGCACGTTCCTGAAAAACTAAAATGTATGAAGATGTAACCGGCAGCCTATAGAATGGCTATAAAATTAACTAAAGCCTTTTAATTAGCAAGTAGTTTTATCGCATAATACATGGAAATGCTGGTTAGGGCATGGATGCGCCTTTTTAACAAAAATTTTTAATCCGTTATTAAGGAAACTTATAAATCACCCCTAAAGCCAGCCCTTCGGTGCCCTGCAAACTCGCGGACGTGTTTTTGTCGTAAAGTAATGTCGCATTTGCCGTCATGGCAATTAGGCGGCTTATTTTTGCGGTGAGTGTGGCATCCACACGGTGACTGGTATATGCCAGCGGCTGTATGTACGGTATAAACAAAGCGTAACGCGCATTTATATGAACCGTTTTTGAAAGGTCTTTGTCAATTTCGGCTACTACTTGTACCGCCAGGGCATTGTATATTTTATGGTCGATGGGTACGCCATAGTTCCCTGATTGGTTTTTGTAAATGGTGGTGTCGAGCACAAAAGTTTGCCGGGCAGTGCCGGTACCAAACCTAAGGTCGAAATATTTTACCGGTTTATATTCAAAGCCGACAGATTCTGTAAGGTAACCCGGCGACATAAAATCAGAAATAAGGTAAGGGTTTGCCGCATTGGTACCATCGGGGTTGGTATAGTTATAGCCGCCCGAAAACTGCGACTCAAAGGTTAACGACCCAAAAAACGACCATTTTTTTGATAGCTGCGTGGCTATCTTATTATCCAGGAATATCCGGTCGTTTGTTTTCCGCGAACCTTCGCCCTGGTTCTTCGATATGCCGTATATCAAATTGGTTTCGGTGGTAAAATCCAGTGGTTTTTTGTTGTATTCGGCCTTATAGTCGAAATTCGATCCGAGTGCGATGGCGCTAATGCCGCCGGCGCTATAATTACTGGTAAAAGCCGACTGACTAAAATTTAACCCGAAGATCACCGATTTGTGCCAATAACTGATCTTATAATCGAGCAGGTTAACGGGCAATTGTTGAGGCACCAGCTGTACCGGCCTTAAAATAACCGGCAAGGCATTGCGGGCCGGCTCAATACGATATTTATTGAGGCTGGCCGTGTCGATCTTTAAAGTATCGGTCTTTTGCGCTTTAGCGGAAAGTATAATGCCGGAGAATAACAGGAAGAAAACCCACGGTGCGGTTTTTTGCATAGTCAGAAAGCTGAAAGCTCAGGGCAAAAAGCCAAAAGCGAGTAATTTATTGAGATAAGCTCAAAAGCTTTATCCTTTTAACAGATTTGGCGCAAATTTATTATATAAAATTAAAAAGCGATGGACAGGTAGGAAAAAAAGCATTACCGTGTTTTGTATGGGTGCGTTTTTAACACTGAGACCTCAGAGGAGCCTCAAAGAGCACCAAGAGAAAAGGTTAAAATATCGCTCCCTCAATTATTACTCTTTTTAATAAAAAACTTAGCGTACTCCGCGCTTTTGTGAACTCCGCGTTAAAATATACGCTGTTTATTTTTACCCCTATTTTCTGTTATAAGAGAAAAAAAGCGCTCCATACGCCCTTATAAATCATTTATTAAAATAGTATTCAATTACCCTTTTGGCAAATGCTTCCACCCGCATGTGCAGGTTTTCCATTTGTTTATGCCCGGCCATAATGCCTTCAACAGGGTGCTTTATTTCAACCCGTTGAAAAATTTTGTCGTCCTTAATATAGCCGTTATATAATTTGTAGAATTCCTCGGGGCTAAACCAGCGTTTAACAACAGGGTCGAAAAGCCACAGGCTTCGTTTTTTCGCCTCATCGAAAAGATACTTGCAGGTGATATACTGGGGCTGGTTAGCCTGCGCCTGCTTTAATTTCTGCATAAATTCAGCGTCGTTCTTCTTGCGCTCTTCTGCGGATATACTTTCCGTTTGTGACCTTGACATACAGCAAAATTGCTAATTAATTTAGCAAAATCAAAAAATAATTTTTACTTTTGCCTGTATGAACCAGGAAACACCCGTGCTCGGTTTTGAGATAAAATATTCGGACCGGCTATTCTTTTGCGAAGCATTGTTGATGGTTGACTCGTACGCCATCTTTTTCAATAACAAGTATGTGGCCGAGATAGCGTACGACGCGGCTGCCGGATGGGTACAAACAAACGGCACCCTGTTACCGCATAGCACCATCGAAGAAATCGGCGCCCATATTGACGGGCAATTGGATTGAGGGTTGATTAGTGGAGTTGATAGGACGATGCATCATTTTCCTATTATTTGTATCTTTAGCTGGTTTTAAAGAAACATGTAACATGCCGCTTAAAATGAAACTGTCCATATTAAAAAAGCAATCGATTTGTATTTGTTTATTTGTAGCGATGATGCTCTCGTTTTCCTGTTTAAAACAAACAGCAAACCCATCAAAGCTCGCCCCGCCTGTTGCGCCTATTGTAGGGAAATGGAGCCTGATCAGTGATTCGGTAGGCATCCAGGGTAATTATACCGTGAACGGCAACGGTATCCCGGTAACCGGGTTAATCCCGGCAGGGCCAGATGATTATTTTGAGTTTGATACAAACGGCGAGTTTCACGAAAAGCTCTACGGCGCGATATATCCTTACCCCTGCACCTACGTCTTACGGAACGACGGCACGCTGATCACCAATAATGTTTATGCACCTTTAGACAGCGCGAAAACTGTAATAACCGCGCATACACTCAGAATAGTAGGCTCGCACTCCACGTCAACAGGATCTATCGTTTCTATCTTTTCGCTAACACGATAGGCCAAATTAAACTTCACCATAACAAGTGTAGCATAGCATCCGTTAAAAACTCCAGGAAAGTAAAAGAATAAAGCCGGCGGCGAGGCGAATTGCGCTGGGGCAAAAAATCATTTGCCCAGCAGGGGCGGCGGCGCGTAGGTGCGCTGGTTGCGTAAAAAACGGCGCAGGTTGGAGCGGATCATAGTGATAAACTCATAGTCGCTCATGGTTTGGGTGGTGTAAAAGCCCGGGCGGAACCGCACCATAAAGGAGGTGAGTTTTTCGTCTTTCAGGCCGGTAATATTGCCTACAAAAACGCGGTTAAAGCGGTAATCAATGGCATTTTGTTCGTAGTCATTCTCAATAATCTCCCGTAGTCGCGAAGCGTTGCGGCCACTGCGGCTTAAGGAGTTCCACAAGGCATCAATGCTTAAGCCGGCGCCCGCGCCCGGCGCTACCGACAGCATATCATCATAAGCCAGCGATCCATAAATTTTTGTGTAGTCGGCCTTTGTGGCTTCCAGTTGCTTTTCCGGCGTAAGGTGCGAATCGTGTACCGTAACCAATTTTAGCTGGATGGCCACGTGCGCCATATAAACGGCAAGCGCTTCATGATCCTGGACTTTAAGCGTATCGGGTTTATAATCCTGCCGGGTAAAAACCAGCTGGTCGCCGTCGGCAGCTTTAATGGTGAATACGCCCTTGAGGTTGTCGTAAACATAAATACCGGTGGTAATATCGTGTACTTCTACACTGGCTACACGTTCTTTGCTTTCCTTATCGAACACAATTCCTTCAACCGGCTTTTGCTGGGCGAAACATTCAATAGTAGTTAAAAACAAAAGCAGGAATAGCCCGGATCTCATAATCACCCTAAAATTAAAACATTCTGCTATTCTTCTACCTATCATTAACAAATTTTAACAGCCTGTTTTAAGCCCGGAGTCTTTTACCAGGCATTTATATCCTTAAACGGCCGGGCCGAATTATTTAACCACTACAAGTACCTGGCCAATTTTAATGCTGTTACTACCCAGGCTATTCAATGCCCGCAGGTCATCAACAGTTAAGCCAAAACGTTTGGAAATGTTATATAGTGTGTCGCCCTGTCTTACCGTGTACGTTTTTGCCGTGGGAGGCGGCGTCATTATAGAATCTTTTGCAGCCACCGGGTTTTTTGGAGCGGGCACAGTAGTAAGTGAATCATCCTTTTTAACTTCTATTACACCATCCGGGTTGTCATATTGGTCGAGGTGATATTTCTCAATGATATTGATCAGCAGCGACGGATAATTGGGGTTAGTAGCATACCCCGCTTTCTTTAAACCTTTCGCCCAGCCCTTATAGTCGTTTATGTCAAGATCGTACAGGCTCCGGTAGTTTTTGCGTTTTAAAAACAGGGAATGGTCTCTGAATGATTCTTCGGGGGAGTCGTAAACCCTGAAAGCGTCGTTTTTATTGTCATCGTCCTTGTAATATACTTTCCCTTTCCAATCGGGCGTACATTTAATGCCAAAATGGTTGTTGGCAGACCTGGCCAGGTCGCCATTGCCACTGCCCGATTCGAACAAACCCTGGGCGAGTGTTATACTGGCAGGGATGCCATAAAGGTTCATTTCCTGTATCGCGGTACCTTTATAGCGCTCAATGTATTGTACTGATGTTAGCGGGGTATAACCATCGGCGTCACGATTGTTGTTTTTTATTCGCTGGTTATTTTGCCTGGCCATGCGGTTTGAAACCGTCCGGTGATGCGCTGAGCACGACGTAAAAAAAGCAAGCCCAATAAATAAATAAATTGTTTTCCTCATTCCTAATTCAATAAATACCAAATCGCCGGCGAAACAAATGTGCCGGATTATAGCTTATTACGCAGGTTGAGGTAAAAAAGTTGGGCTGTTTTTAAAATTGATGGTTTTGAGCCAGCTGATCGGGATTTGCCTGTTTTTGAGTTGCCGTATCTGCCGGTTTTTCGTCGAGCGCGTTTAACTGGTAGTGTTTAATAATATCCAGCACGTATTTGCTCCAATGGCGGTCGCTGGCGTATCCGTGCTTTTGTATTCCATGAGCCCAGCCCTCGTAATCAAAATGCGTAAGGTTCATGGCCAGCCCGCTAAATTCGGCCCGCTCCGTCATAATGCGGGCAAAATCCTGGAATGAATCGTAAACAGATCCGTAGCGTTTGTAGGCGGTGCTTATTTTCTTTTTCTTGCTGTTAACGTAAACAATCCGGCCACTGCCTTTTACTCCAAACTGGTTGTTTAAGTTTTTTGCCAGTTTGCTGTTCCCGCAACCCGACTCGTGCATGGCAACGCCTAAAACTATACTTGCCGGTACGCCGGTTTCGTGCATAATGCGGATGGCATCTTCTTTAAATTGTTCGATATAGGATTGAGGGGTGTTTTTTTGGGCCGACGCCATCAGAGCGGGCAGCAGCAAAATTGCAAACAGTAAGAGTTTCTTCATAATTTACTTTTTTCGGATGATCAGCAAACCGTCGCGCACAGGGAGTATCAGTTTTTCAACCCTCGCATCGGCAGTCACCAAATCATTCAGTTGGCGGATAAGCTGTGTATCGGCATCTTTGTCATCGCCATACACCTTTCCCTTCCACAAAACATTATCAATTATTATTAATCCTCCGGACCTTACTTTGTCCAACACGAGTTGAAAGTAAGTATAATTATTCTTTTTATCCGCATCAATAAAAACGATGTCGAAATCGTTATACGGTAAAGTGCCTATAATGTGTTCAGCTTCTCCGAAATGAAGTTTTATTTTTTTCCCAACACTTGTTGAATTAAAGTGTGAATTAAGCATCTCCTCCAGTTCGCGGTTCACTTCAATAGTGTGGATAACGCCCTCGTCCGTTAACCCTTCGGCAAGGCAAATGGTGGCGTAACCCGTAAACGTGCCTACCTCTAAAATCAATTTCGGCTGCAACAGTTTGCTGAAAAAGCTGAGTACCCGGCCCTGGTAATGACCCGACAGCATGTGCGGGCGAAGCACCTTTAAATAGGTTTCGCGATTGATGTTTTGCAGCCATTCCGGTTCTGGCTCGCAATGGTTATCTAAGTACGATTGTAAGTCATCAGGTAGAATATCCATGGCGCAAAGGTATAAAAATTTCATTTATCCGAAATTTTCCGGTTTTTAACGCCATTACTATTGTTGCAATTACCTGGTTATCTTTTTATTGCTGATCAAAAAACTTAAGTACTGCCGCATTAAACTCCCTGGGAACATCAACCGGTACATAATGGCTTGCCCCTTTAAATATCACCAGTTTTGAATTTGGAATTGCGGCGGCAATAGCGCGGGTGTGTTTTTCCAAAATAAGGTCGTGCTGCCCGGCCATTACCAACACCGGCGCCTGTATTTTTTTTATATCGCCAAAAGTTAAATGCGGCTCATTTAATAACATTGTTAAAAGCCGTACTTCCATTTTTGAATGTGCATCCGTTTGTAAACTCCAATCTGTTATACCCTGCCTCACCTGCTTCCAAACGGTATCGGCGATCGCATCATTGGTAGGAAATAAATTCGCCCCTGTTATAGCCAGCTTATTTACATACGCCGGATATTTTACAGCCATAATTAAGCCGGTATTTCCACCATCGCTCCAGCCCAATATATCCGCTTTCGCTATATGGAGCGAATCGAGTAATTGCCGCATGTCGTCAGCAAACAAATCATAGCTAAGTGGCCCTGTCGTTTCATCGGTGCTTTTTCCCTGGCCTCGGGTATCAACCCCGATCACTTTATATTTTTTCGATAAGTCGTCAATCTGGTACTTAAAAGCGAGTATCGACTGGCTGTTTCCGTGTAATAATAACAACGGTTTTCCGCTGCCGTAAGTTTCATAATACAAAGTGGCGGTTTTTAGCTTAACCCTGCCCGATGCCTTTGCGTTGCTGCCATATACCGGTTTAAGTATTGAGTGGGGATTGTATCCTGGGTTAAGTTTTGTCTGGCTAATGTCTTTCCCGTCAATTAACACCTTTGCGTCATCAACCCAAGGTTTCCCTGGGCCACCCAATATGGCGGCTACATACATGGTTTGGGCATCAACCGGTATCGGCACTTTTACAGTGTACAATGTCCAGTCCTTCGTGCCTTTAATATGTTGCTGCTGCAGCGATTTAAATTGCACAGTTGTTTCATTAGCATCAATAATGCGAATCATTATACCTACAAATTGTGTAACATCCACAAATTTAAGATAGGCCTTAAATTCGATTTCTTTACCGGCATATTTAGCCGGGATAACGTTTACTATACTTGCGTATGCATTGCGAACGGTATCACCAACCTGTTCAATTAGTAACGACCGCTCACCACCATGTTTTTCGGTCGTAGTAGTTTCGCATTTGTACCCCTTACACGGAGGGTTAAATTTCACCCATTTATCTGGTAATTCCTTATTGGGCGAAACATTTTCAAAACCAAAATTGTAGGTGGTATCCATTTCCGCCCGGTCGCTATTTTGTGCAAACAGCGTATTGAAAAAACAAATTGCTATTACAGTACCAAATACTTTTATCATGAGGTTTATGAACTTTGCCCTAAACTATTTAATTATTAAGCGCCTTTTTAATAATTAACAGTTTTTAACGTCATAAAAGAAAAGGAGGGATATAAAAACAATATGCTCTTAACTATTTAGAACGGCCCTAAAACGCATTTTTCTCCATCCAGGACTGTAACAGAATTATAGCCGAAATGGTATCAACCAATTCCTTATTTTGCCGGTTCTTTTTATTCATCCCGCTTTGAGCGATGGTAGCAGAAGCCATTTTAGAAGTGAAACGCTCGTCCAGCATCTCAATGGGTATTTCAGGAAAAGTTTTTTTTAGCAAATTCACAAAACCCTTTACGTGTATTGCCGATTGGGATGGGGTATTGTCCATCTGTTTCGGTTCACCCACAATAAAACGTTCGACTTGTTCCGTTAGCAGGTATTTTTTTAGAAACTCTATAATCTGATTGGGGTGGATAGTATCCAGGCCCGTGGCGATGATCTGCATCGGGTCGGTCACCGCAATGCCTATGCGTTTGGTGCCGTAATCGAAAGCCATTACCCTCATACGAGGGTAGAGATTAGTGATTGGAGATTAGAGATTAGGAACTGCATTTAACAAAGGTAAAGCTAATTACTGCTTTTTTACAAAAGCACGTTGGGCTTCTTCCGGGTTAAAAAAAACTATTCTCCAATCTCTAACCACAAATCACTAAATTCGCACCAATGCAGTTTAAGCAAATAGTTGGCCAGGAGGCTGTAAAGCAACGTTTGATCAATTCGGTGAAGGAGAACCGGGTTAGTCACGCACAATTATTTTTAGGCCCGGGCGGATCAGGGAGTTTACCCCTGGCGGTTGCATATGCCCAGTATTTGAGTTGCGAGGACAAGCGGGTCGACGATTCCTGCGGGGAATGTTCTTCGTGCCGGAAATATCAGAAACTGATGCACCCCGACCTTCATTTTTCTTACCCGACTTTCGGCACCCCAAAAGAAAGCGCGATAGACTTTATCGAGAACTGGCGGACAGCTTTTTTAGAGAACAATTACCTTAACCTGGATATTTGGCGGAGTTACCTGGATGCGGGCAACAAACAAGCCAACATCAATATTTTGGAGTGCCACCAGATCATCAAGAAATTAAGCTTTAAACCGTTCGAATCGGTTTACAAGGTTTTGATACTCTGGCTGCCCGAATATTTGGATAAGCAAGGCAATGCGCTCCTAAAAATAATCGAAGAACCACAACCCAATACACTGTTTTTATTGGTAGCCGAAAACCAGGACCAGATTTTAAATACCATCCTCTCCCGCACGCAATTAATAAAGATACCTGCACTGGGTTATTCTGAAATAAAGGATCACCTGGTTGAAAAACATAACCAAACGGATGATGCAGCCGCACAAATTGCTTACCTGTGCAATGGTAACTTAGCCGAAGCGCTCACCATGATGAAGGAGGAAAGCAATGGCTTCCATGAGTTTTTCGTACAATGGTTGCGGCTGTGTTTCGCCAATAAGGGGATTGAAATAGTGGCTTTTGTTGACCAGGCCTCCAAAATGGGCCGCGAAAACCAGAAGAACTTTCTGCGTTATGGCATAAGCTTCATAAGGGAGTGCTGCCTGATCTTATCGGGTGCTGGTTCGCTGGTGCACCTGCCGCCGCGAGAGCTGGAAACAGCCCAAAAAATGGCAAAAGTGATGAACATTCAACTGGCCCAGGGCATTATTACCGAGCTTGAAAAAGCGCACTATCATATAGAAAGAAATGCAAACCCTAAAATTTTATTTTTAGATGTATCTTTACAAATTATAAAACTATTAAGTTTACCGATCCGCCAGAAAGCGGACACCTGATATACCGATAATTATGGGATGTGGAAGTTGCTCAACGGGAGGCGGATGTGCTCCCGCGGGCTGCAAAAGTAATGGCTCGTGCCTCACAAATGGCTGCAGCAAATTAGATGTTTACGATTGGCTATCCAATATGGATATGCCGACAAATTATAAACCATTTAATATCATCGAAGTAAAATTTAAGGGTTCCCGCAAGGAGTTTTACCTTAACAACGATAATATTTACCTGGAAGCCGGTGAGCTGGTGGCGGTTGAAACCACTACCGGCGGCTACGACATTGGGCACGTATCTATAACCGGCGAACTGGTGCGCATGCAGATGGTGAAACGCCGTGTGCGGGAAACCGAGGTGGCTAAGAAGATATACCGCAAAGCTACCTCCGCAGATGTAGATAAGTGGAAAGCGGCAAAGGGCCTGGAATGGGAAACCATGCACAAATCGCGCAAATTGGCGCTGGAACTCAACCTTTCTATGAAGCTGAGCGATGTGGATTACCAGGGCGATAAAACCAAAGCCACTTTTTATTATACCGCCGAAGGCCGCGTTGATTTTAGGGAACTAATCAAAAAAATGGCCGAAACTTTCCGCATCCGTATAGAAATGCGGCAAATAGGCATGCGCCAGGAAGCCAGCCGACTAGGCGGCATCGGCTCCTGCGGGCGCGAATTATGCTGCTCCACCTGGCTAACCGATTTTAAAACCGTATCAACCTCGGCGGCCCGCTATCAAAACCTTTCACTTAATACTTTAAAGCTGGCCGGCCAGTGCGGCAAACTAAAATGCTGCTTAAATTATGAGCTGGATACCTACATGGACGCGCTGAAGTACATCCCTGATAACGTTAACGTTTTAAAAACTGAAAAAGGTGATGCCCGTTTGCAAAAGACCGATATATTTAAAAAACTGATGTGGTTTAGCTATCCCCGTGAAGAATCGTGGATGCCGCTTACCATAACGCGCGTTAAAGAAATTCAGCAAATGAACCGCGATGGCGTTGTTCCGCCGGATTTGGGCGAAGTAATAGAAATTGAAACCAAACCAATAAAAATACTGGACTACGAAAACGTGGTTGGCCAGGATAGTTTAACCCGTTTGGATGAGCATAGCCGCAACAAAAAGAAAAACAAAAACCGCAACGACAGGAACCGCGACAAAGGCCACAAACAAAATGGCAGCCCTGATGGCGGTCAGCGGCCGGCATCTGCCAACGGGCCGGGTCAACGACCACCTAACGCACCGGCACAAGGTGCCCGGCCGGCAAATCCGGCGGCACAGGGGCCTAAACCGGCTAACGCGCAAGGCCCAAGGCCCGAAGGCAGCAATAATAACCGAAATAAAAAATTCAGGCCAAATAAAAACAGACCGAACCGTCCTGATAACCCCGATAACAATCGCGGAGGTGGCGGGCAGCCAGATCAACAATAATGAAACGGGTTATAAGCATTTTTTCGGGGCTGGGGCTAGTTGCCTTTTTATTGGTACAAACCGGGTGCATTGACCATTCCGCCGTTATCGACCAAAACCAGGAGGTCGGCAATCACAATTGGACCTATTTAAACAAACTAAAGTTTGATGCCAAAATTGACGATGAAAAAGTAGCCTATAACCTGTATGTTAATTTGCGGATAACCGCCGACTACAAATATTCCAATATGTTTGTGCTGGTAACCCAAACCGGTCCGGATAAAAGATCGGACGCAAGACGGTATGAACTAAAACTGGCCGACAAAGAAGGCAAGTGGCTGGGCGAAGGATCGGGCAATTTATACAGCTACCAGGTACCTATCCTTACCGGTTTCCGGTTTCCCGCCAAAGGCACATATTCGTTTTACATAGAACAAAACATGCGTGATAACCCGCTGAGAGAAGTGAGCGATGTGGGGTTGAGGGTGGAGAAGGCCGCACAATAAGCATTCTTTACAAGTTATTTTCTACTTATTGAGCAACAGCATCAAGGCTTCAGGGTTATATTTGTACGATTTCATTATCCCGGGATAGCTGTGAATGATTTACTTTCTACCGTCGCAAAAAAATTAACCGAGATACAGGTTCCGTATATGCTTTCGGGGAGCTTCGCCATGTCTTTTTATGCGGTGAGCCGAACCACCAGGGATATTGACATCGTTGCTTTTTTACAGGAAAAAGATATTGATAGCCTTCTTGTAGCTTTTGATGGATATTACTTTCACAGACCGACTATCGAAGATGAGATTGATAGAAAGGGTATGTTCAACATTATTAGCAATGATTCGGGCTATAAAATAGATTTCATCATATTAAAACAGGACGAGTATAGCCAACTCGCCTTCAGCCGGAGGCAATTGCTGCCATTGGCTGATGAAATGGTTTATGTAATCGCTATCGAAGACCTTATTATAGCAAAACTCAAATGGATACAGCAACTTTACAGCGAAAGGCAAATTGCTGATATTCAAAATTTGTTGCGGGCTCCGGTTGTCGATTATGATTATTTGTTATTTTGGACGGGCAAATTAAAGTTGATAACATTTGACTTATTCCAGGAATGAATCCATACAAGAATTTACCCTCTGATACGCCCGAGCACATCCTGCAAATGCAGGTTGACATTGTACTACGAAAAAGCTATAAGGAACGCGTACAAATGTGTGCCGACATGGCGCAGTTTTCCATCGATATGATCAGGAGGAAAATTACCCAGGAGCGCCCCGGCATTTCCGCTAATGAACTTAAATTTGAGGTTGTAAAGGCCCTTTATTCCGACTGCTACAGCGATGAAGAAATGGTCCGGATAAAGGATCATTTCATGAATTTACCGGCTACCGGGTCAAGATAGCTTTTCGGCATTCTTTTTCGGTTGTGGGCTCCATTCTTTCTTCCGGACTTTCGGTCCCGATAGCTATCGGGATTTCCGACTTTCTAACTTCCCCAAAATTCCTTACTTTCGTTTTGCTAATATTTTTATCAAAATGAGCGTTTTTTTAGTTGCTTCCTTTTTCATTCTTTTGGTTGCCGTTTTGCTTTTTTTAAGGAAACCTGTCACCGCTGCTACAAGTGTTACTGCGGAGGATGCACAGCGCCTTAATAGCGAAATAACGTCGTTAACTATCGCGCTTGCCAAAGCCGAAGAACGCGCACGTGGTTTAGCACTTGAGCTCGATAAAGCCGACCGCTTATTACTGGATGAAAGGCAAAGGTGCGATCATCAGACCACTACGCTCAACCAGGATCTGCTGGTCGAAAAAAGCCGAATGGTAAAGGTGGAGGAACAATTTAAAGCACAGCGGGAGCGCCTTATCGACCAGGAAAGATCGATACAGGAAATACAGCAAAAATTTCAGCTCGAGTTTCAAAATGTGGCCAATAAGCTGCTGGATGAAAAGTCGCAAAAGTTTGTTGAGACCAACCGCACTAACCTCGATATTTTACTCAACCCATTGAAAGAAAACATTAAGGCTTTCGAAGAAAAGGTTGATAAAGTTTATAAAGCTGAATCGGATGAGCGAAATGTTTTGAGGGGCGAGATCACCAAGCTGATGGAGCTCAACAAGCAAATTGGCGAGGATGCCACTAACCTTACCAAAGCTTTAAAAGGAGACAGTAAAAAACAGGGAAACTGGGGCGAAGTGGTGCTGGAACGGGTTTTGGAACGGTCGGGCCTGGTTAAGGGACAGGAATACCGCGTTCAAACATCGCTTACAACTGCGGACGGTGCGCGTTTTCAACCGGATGTTATTATCGACCTGCCCGATAACAAACACATCATAATTGACAGTAAAGTTTCGCTGTTAGCTTACGAACGACTGGTGAATTGCGAAACAGAAGACGAACGTAAATTCCACTCCAAAGCCCATGTGGAATCCATACGGTCACACGTTAATGGTCTGTCTTCAAAAAATTATCATGCGCTACAGCAAATAGATTCGCCCGATTTTGTTTTGCTTTTTGTGCCGATAGAGTCCTCCTTCAGCTTTGCCGTGCAAATAGATGCCGAACTGTTCAGCGATGCCTGGGACAAGCGGGTAGTGATCGTCAGCCCGTCGACATTGCTTGCAACCTTACGAACCATTGCCAGCATGTGGAAACAGGAGCGCCAGAATCGTAACGTACTGGAAATTGCAAAATTAAGCGGGCTTATGTATGATAAATTTGTTGGTTTTGTAGGCGACATGGAAGGCATCGGCAAAAATATAAAACTAAGCCAAAATGCCTATGACAATGCCCTTAGCAAACTAATCGACGGCAACGGGAACCTCACCAAAACTGCCGAAAAAATTAAAAGTTTAGGCGCAAAAGCCAACAAGCAACTGGATCAGAAATATATTGGAGATGAAGAATAACCAGGGAACAGCCGCCAAATAGTTATATATTTTTGCGAATATTTTATAAAATAAATACATTGGAACAATAAAAAGGCCGATTGATGAAAATATCTTTTTTATTTGTTTTTGTACTCGCTTTTTTATTTGCCAACCGTTCAGTATGCAATAAAAAGAAAACGGGCTTTACGGAAAAGGACGTACTTGCGCCGCTTGATGCCGCATTTAATGATATCCACAAAGAATTTACTTACCAGGATTTCCAGGAACGGCGTTCTTTTAACTCGCCGATAACTTATACCTTTTTATTAGACCTGGAACATGGATATTGTGAAACCGCAGGCAGCCGCATACACCTATACGCCGATAGTACGCGCTGGGCAATTGTCTTCGAAAAAAGCGGTTATCAGAATCGGGGCGGCGATGCTGAAATTGAATTGGATTACTTTGGCAATTGTTACAAATCCGAAATGCAGCAATTTAAAGATCAAACATATTTCTCAAATGCAAATAACATCGAACTTATTTCTGGCAAAGAATACGAGCGGGTGCGGAACAGGAGGGGCGTAAAAATGGACACCTTTGAATTTATTAGCCCGGACGCAAAAGAAATAAGGGTAAGGGATAAAATGGTTCCAATTGTACACGATACCGCAGCATATGCTAAAGCTGGATTATCATTAAACACCCCCGACAATCTTCAGCATTTGATAAGTTACGGGAGTATTGTACGGTATTTAAATGAAACTACCCCTGCATTAATATGGGCTACAGAAAAAGAGATAAGAAAAGACTTACCTGCAGATTTGCCAAAACTAATGGTGATTGATACGTTTCATTTTGAAAGCATTTACGATAAACATAACCTTCCGAGCAAAAATGAAACCTTTCAATTGATAGCCAAAATACTTGCCAAACGCGATACATCACTTTGGCAACCCAAACTAAAGCCAAATAACCATTGGTCAAACTGGACATCAGGGAATTTATAATTAAGCCGCACTTTTTATAAATAGTTGTAAGGTCAGCCTGGTTACATAAAAACTTAACCCTTTATATATAATCTAGCTGGAGGTAAGTCTAATTTTTTAACAAGCACTTAAATATTGCTCGTTATATCTTAATTAAAATGGGTTACTGGATATCATACTTATATTCCATCGCAATAGTCAAATCACCATTAATGGCCACCGTTGCAAATTTCCCATCGAGCTTTAAAGTAAGATTGGCGTTATAGTCTGTTGGAAAGCTGTTTTTTAAATTATAAACTAATTTCCCTGTTCCAGACCCTGTAATATTCAACACTACTTGCTTAATATTTAGTTGAATGGCTGCTGTTTGAGTAATATCGAAATAAGCGTTCCCGCCCGAAATACTTACCAGTTTATATACCGCCTTGGTGCTCGACTGGCTGTTTTGGGCCATCGGCAGATTAATTGGAATATCCTGTTCGAAAGTGTCTCCTACCTTTAATGGATGGTCGGGAAATTTTATTTTGTTTTGAACCGAATTCATCATTTGGGTTATTTTTTGCTCGGAAGTGTCGGCCATTTTGCTTCCTTTTAATGAATCGGCTTTCAGCTTACCGTCCTTACCCACGTGCCCGTATATCGTGGTCGCTACATTTGCCTGCGGCGGTATCGGTATTTGTTTCCCGCTAACACTCAAATCAATTTTACCAATGTTAAAAGATAAGGTAAGTGGAAAATTACCACTCGCATCGGCTGCGCCTGTCTTGGTAAGCCCCTTCATATTTAACAATAAATTTAAATTAATGGGCTGCGTTATACCCTGTTCTGTTAATTTCTCTGTTATTTTTTCGTCCCCGCTGATGGTAACCTTCCCGCCGACATTCATGTCTATGGTAGCGTTATAGGTATGATTTGGTAAATAAATCATCTTAAAGGTAACGCTCTCCTGGGCCTTGAGCTGACTTGCCGTTAATATTAATAAGGTATAGATAAAAAGCTTTTTCATATTTTAAATTTTTATAAATATAAAAAAGCCTTTTATTAATTTTCTTTCCGGGCAATAATTAATTGTTCCCGCTTTTAGATAGCCGGATTAAATGCATTCCAACCCTGCGCCTTTATTGGGTGCGAATTGCCGCTTTTTGTAATAAGGTTGCAGCCTGCGGACGGTTCGGTAATATAGCCGATAACGGTAATGTCCATTTTAAACTTTATCTTCTCGTAGTCGGCTTGTTTAACGGTGAAAAGTAATTCATAATCTTCTCCTCCGCTTAATGCGCAAATGGTAGGATCGAGGTTAAATTCCCGGGCGGTTTCGTAGGTCATAGGGTCAAGCGGTATTTTATCCTCGTATAAATTACAGCCTTTATTGCTCTGTTTGCATATATGCAATATTTCGGATGCCAAACCATCCGACACATCAATCATGGCCGTTGGTTTAACCTCAATATCTTTTAATAATTCAACAATATCTTTCCTTGCTTCCGGTTTCAACTGGCGTTCAACAATATAATCCTTTCCTTCCAGATCGGGTTGAATATTAGGATTTTCCAGGTAGATCAACTTTTCCCGTTCAAGCAACTGTAAACCAATATAAGCGCCCCCCAAATCGCCGGATACACAAATCAAATCTCCCTCTCCGGCGCCGTTACGGTACACAATATCCTTTTCATCAGCATAACCAATAGAAGTTACACTAATCACCAAGCCTTGTTTTGATGATGTGGTATCGCCTCCAATTAAATCAACATTGTACTTTTCGCAAGCAAGGTAAATGCCTTCGTACAGTTCTTCAATAGCTTCGAGCGGAAATTTACTCGACATGCCAATCGATACAGTAACCTGCGAGGCCGTACCATTCATGGCATAAATATCGCTTAGGTTTACCTGTATTGCCTTGTAGCCTAAATGTTTTAAGGGTGTATAAGCCAAATCAAAGTGAATGCCTTCCAGCAGCATATCGGTAGAAACCAGTACTTTTTTTCCTTCAAAATCAAGCACCGCGGCATCGTCTCCAATGCCTTTTACCGAGCTTTTTTGCTTAATTATTACGTTTTGCGTGAGATGATCTATCAAACCGAATTCGCCCAACTTTTCTATATTAGTTTTTTCCTCGTTCTCAAACATATTCTTTTTACTATTTCCGCCTTAAAAAATCGCCGGCCCACTCCATAATATCCGCCGAAGGCGGGAAAATTTTTTTAGATTTTAAGTGTATTCATCACTAACAACTCCATTTCATTAATCTCGAAAAACAATCGGTGAAATCTATAATAATCGGTGAAATCCCAAAAAATAAAATTACAGCCCCAAAGTCGCCGATATCTCCAGCATTCTTTCAATCGGTTTTACCGCTAAATCTATAATATGTTGCGGTACAAATATCTCCGGCATTTCATTTTTTAAACACAGGTAAAGTTTTTCCAATGTATTGCGTTTCATGTGCGGGCAATCGTTACAGGCACATGTGTTGTTTGGCGGCGCCGGTATAAATACTTTACCAGGATTTTCTTTTTGCATCTGGTGAATGATCCCCGATTCCGTCGCTACAATAAATTCTTTATCCTCGTGTTTCGATGCATACTTTAATATTCCTGTTGTTGACCCAATGTAATCAGCCAGTTCTAAAATAACAGCTTCACATTCAGGGTGGGCAAGCAGCTTGGCCCCCGGATGCCTTTCTTTTAGTTTGGTTATCTTCTCCCTCGAGAAAATTTCATGTACCATACAGGCGCCATTCCATAAAACCAAATCCCTTCCTGTTTTTTTTGCTACATAAGCCCCCAGGTTTTTATCGGGTCCAAATATTATTTTCTGCTCTTTTGGTAAACTTTCTACAATCCCCACCGCGTTGCTGCTGGTACAAACTATATCGCTCATGGCTTTCAGTTCGGCTGTACAGTTCACATAAGTTATTACCAAATGGTCAGGATATTGCTCCTTAAACTTTCTAAACAAATGCGGCGGACAGCTATCGGCTAATGAGCAGCCGGCCTTTACGTCGGGTAATAAAACTTTTTTTGAAGGAGATAGTATTTTGGCTGTTTCGGCCATAAAATGCACCCCTGCAAAAACGATAATATCAGCATCGGTTTTTGCAGCCTGTTGCGATAATCCCAAACTATCGCCAATATAATCGGCAATGTCCTGTATATCAGGTTCCTGGTAATAATGCGCAAGGATGACTGCATTCTTTTCTTTTTTTAACTTATCTATTTCAGCAAAAAGATCCAGCGACGGGTCGATGTACTCGTCGACAAATCCCTTCAGATTTATTTCTTCAAAAGTATTCATTTCAACAATTCAATTAATAACAAGTGTTTTATAAGTATAAAAAAAGCTATTATTATTAGGGTGTTAGTTATGTGTAAAATTAGTTTTGCAAAGCTGCTAAAATATTTTTTCTAATTACTTATTAACAAAAAAGATGAGTTTTTTATTACCCATTAAATTGATTTTTAGATTGATATGACTAACAAGTTTTACTTTAAAAACATTTTTGTTAATACTTTATTACTTTTCAAAATGTTAGCTTTGACGCTTTACAGGCGCAAAAGTAGCGTATAAGTAACTTGGAATTGCATAAAAAAGGAAGGTTATCAACCTTTGAATTACTTATTAGGTTTTTGTTTACATAAAATTAACAAGTTTTATACCGCTTATTAACACTGCCGGTATTTGCTGACATATTAGCTATAATTTATGATGAGAACTGTGGATTTCCTGGTAGTGGGATCGGGTATAGCGGGATTAAGTTTTGCACTAAAGGCAGCAAAACATGGTAAAGTACTGATAGTTACCAAGTCAAATGAAGATGAATCTAACACTAAGTATGCCCAGGGTGGTGTGGCTGTGGTTGTGGATAAAAAAGAAGATTCTTTTGAAAAGCACATAGAAGACACTTTAATATCGGGTGATGGTTTGTGCGATAAAGCCGTTGTAGAGGCGGTAGTAAAAGAAGGTCCGGCGAGGATAAGAGAGATCATTGATTACGGAACCAACTTTGATAAGACCAACGAAGGCTTTTACGATCTCGCTAAAGAAGGCGGCCATTCCGAATTCAGGGTACTGCATTATAAGGATATAACCGGTTTTGAGATAGAAAGATCATTACTCGAACAAATCCATAATAACCCCAATATTGAAATACTGACCCATTATTTTGCGGTCGACCTTATTACCCAGCATCATTTAGGTGTATTTGTAGATAAATCGACAACAGATATTACCTGTTACGGCATTTACGCGTTTAATAACGAGACAAAGAATGTAGAAAAGATACTTTCCAAAGTTACGGTTATGGCATCAGGTGGGGCAGGGCATATTTATTCTATAACTACGAATCCCACTATAGCCACTGGCGACGGTGTTGCCATGGTTTACCGGGCTAAAGGAAAAGTGAGGAATATGGAATTTATTCAGTTTCATCCTACGGCCTTATATAATCCAGGCGAATATCCTTCTTTCCTGATATCAGAGGCGGTAAGGGGGTTCGGAGGCGTTTTAAAGCGTACAAACGGGGAAGAGTTTATGCAGGAGTATGATGAAAGAAAGTCGCTTGCACCGAGGGATATCACTGCCAGGGCCATTGATGCCGAAATAAAGAAATCGGGTGAGGATTTTGTTTACCTGGATATAAGGCACCGGAGTAAAAAGGATATACTGGCACATTTCCCTAATATTTATGCTAAATGCCTGGAAATAGGAATCGACATGACAAGGGATATGATACCCGTAGCCCCGGCTTGCCACTATATGTGTGGTGGTGTTATGGTCGATCATGTTGGAAGGTCGTCATTATTAAGATTATACGCCTGCGGTGAATGTTCATCAACCGGCTTGCATGGCGCTAATCGTCTGGCATCCAACTCTTTACTTGAAGCTTTGGTATTTGCACATCGTATATATAAGGATTCTATTCATCAATTTAAAACAGCTGTTATCCCCGACAATATACCCGACTGGAACGAACAGGGTGTGCAATTATCAAATGAAGATATCCTGGTTACGCACAACGTGCGCGAAATGCAAAAGGTGATGAATGATTATGTAGGTATTGTAAGATCTGATTTTCGTTTGGAGAGGGCTATGCGTCGCCTGGGTTTATTGTTTGAAGAAACGGAAGAGTTCTACAAAAAAACAAAATTATCGGTGAAGCTTTGTGAATTACGGAATTTGATACAAGTATCCTATATCGTGATAAAATCAGCAATGATGCGTAAAGAAAGCAGGGGACTACATTCTACTACGGATTATCCTTATCATGCTAATGAGATTGAGGATACGGTTTTTTAAATATACTGTGATATGTGGTTATTTGATTTTTTTAAAAGACGGATAGGGGGCAAGTCTGTTGATGAAAAAATGTCCCCCGTAGATATTGAAATTGATAGGTCGAGGTTGTCAGGTAGAGACTTTGAGTTTTTGATTACTGGCGATATAAATATTAAAAGTGAAAATTTTGATGATATAATGACACCGAACTCGTTCGCATGGATAAAAATTGAAAGAGATAATTGGGTATATTATCAAATAGGAGATGATGATTTTTATTATTCAATAGAGCCCCCGGGAATTCAAATGGTTTTTAACAAAGAAATTTCTTTTACTAAAGCTAAAGTGGTCGTAGATGAGATAATTTATAATTTGAAAGCCAACGGTCAGGAAGCTGAATTAGTTATAATAGACACAAATAAGATTTATAAATTTTAGGAAAATGTTTTGAGCGGAAAACGGGATTCGAACCCGCGGCCTTCAGTTTGGGAAACTGATGCTCTACCAGCTGAGCTATTTCCGCTTTTTTTGCTAATGTAAAAAGTATTTACCTTATTAGGAAATATAACGTAAATTTGGGTATGGTACGAACAATAGTCATTCCGGATGATACCCATATTCAATTGGATGTTCCCGCCGATTACGTTGGTAAGAAGGTAGAAGTCAATGTTTTTTTAATAGACGAAATAAACAGTACTGGTCAAAAAAAAACGATGGCTGATTTCCTGGGAATATTATCAGCTAAAACGGGTGATGCGTTACAGGAAAATATTAGTAAAAGCCGTAACGAGTGGGAAAGAGATATTTAGCAGACTCCAATGCTATTATAGATTTTTTTAAAGAATCGCTACCTGTCAGCGGAATTGAGTTCATGTCCGCTATTGAACCATTAATTTCTATTATTACTTTTATTGAACTATTCGCCAATGTCAACGCCAGCGAAGAAGAGATTAAAGAACTTCAAAACTTTTGTAGCGCGGCTACTGTTTATAATATAAATATTGAGATAGCTGCCGTCACGATAGAATTAAGAAAGAAGTATAAAATTAAGCTACCAGATGCTTTAATAGCGGCAACAGCTTTGCATTATAACCTGGTTTTAATAACCAGGGATGTATTTGATTTTAAAAAGATAGATGGCCTGCAAATAATAACCCCCCATTTAATTTAAGTTATGCCTGTTATCCTCCCCGTAAAAAATATAAACCCTACCTGGGGAAAAAACTGTTTCATAGCGCCAAACGCCACCCTGGTTGGTGATGTAGTTATGGGCGATGATTGCTCGGTTTGGTTTAATGCCGTTATCCGCGGCGATGTACATTATATTAAAATAGGCAATAAAACCAATATACAGGATGGCGCCGTTATTCATTGTACTTACAACTATGCGCCTACCAATATCGGTGATTGTGTTTCCATTGGGCACAATGCCCTGGTACATGGTTGCACCGTTAAAAATAATGTGTTGATAGGTATGGGCGCCATTGTTATGGACCACGCTATTCTTGAGGAGTTTGTAATTATAGCTGCAGGCGCTGTCGTTCTTGAAAAAACGATATGTGAATCAGGTTTTCTGTATGCCGGTATCCCCGCAAAAAAAATAAAACCAATAACGGCCGAACAACGCGAAATGCTTGCAACGCTGCCCGACCGTTATATTATGTATTCCGGTTGGTTTAAGGAGTAAACGGTTCTTTCGGTACAGTAATGGGTGTTTCCTGTTCCCAGTTAGGTCGTAGGGTGATAACATCCTGGTCAACCCAAATATTTTCTGGTTGCCGTTTTAATTTCAGATTACCGCTGTCCCATTTTCCATTTTTGTTGTCGTCGTAAACTACACGTACATTGTATTTGCCTGTTATATAATCTTTGTAAACAAGCTTGGTAGTTTTCTTTATTATGTCACTTCGTAAAAGAATTTTTTTCTCGTTTAATAATTCTACCACGTATTGTTTGCTGGTATCGGGTACGGTAACAGTTAAAGTAAGTAAACTGTAGTTCTCCGTTTTATCCAGCTGGAATGGTTTGTGTGTGCCCTTGTTTTTCCCACCGTAAATATCAGTGAATGCATCGGCGCTGATGGTTAAATTATAATTGGCGTTATGCTTCCATTTATATTGAACGTCAAATTTCCGGGTGTCGCCGGTATCTCTTACCACATTAAAATTTCCTACTTCGGTTGAATCTTCTTTCAGGGAGATTAGTGATGGATCGAAGGTTTCTATCGGATAACTTGCTTTCAACGTTAGGGTGCTGCCAGGTTTTAGTTTGTCGTTACTAACGTTATATTGAAAAGAGAGTATTCTTAAAAACGATTCCTTTCTATTTTTTCTTAGCGGAATTGTGTCCAAAGGTTTGTTGTTGTCTAAAAAAGCTACTCTTATCGAATCAAAATCCATGTTGCGCATATATAGCGTTGCAGTGTCTTTCGTTTTGCTGAATTCCACTATTTTATATTTATCGAAATCGGCTGGGTAAAGTATTTTGATTGACGGGTTATCCAGGGATTTGTTGAAGGTGAAAGACATTTTTCCATCCGGGTCAAACTGTTTCAGTATTCTTAACTTCGTAGGTGTTTCTTTAAATAGTCTCAAGTCCAGGTTGGAGGTATCACGTGTAAGATTTATATCTTTCTTGTTGAAAGCGATGAGGTCTTTATCAATGTTATATATTTTTGTTGACGCAGGTTGCTTCAATGCATAGATACGGTATTTGTCAGCGTGTAAGTTATTCAATGAAAAATTTCCCGCAGAGTCAGTTGATGTAAAAATCGTCGGCCTTTTCTTACCAAATAATAGCGAATCCTGTTTAAGCGAAAAAAGCATAACTGTTGCTTCTTTCTCTCTTTCGCCTGTGAGCGTGTTTACCACCCGTCCGGAAATACTGAGCGAATCGATGTGCGGACCGGTCGCAAAAACGTAAGTAAAGTTTTTAAGGATGTTGCCTTCGTTTACGTCGGCGATGGCCTTACCGAAATTTATTACATAAGTGGTGTTTTTTTCCAGCGAATCTTTTAGCGTTATAATGATGCTTTTTTTCTTGGGCTTATACTCCGGCAATTTGGCCGGGGTTGGGCTCATTGTAATCTCAGTGTAGGGATTGTTGATTTTGAAAAATTCGTCAAAATCAAGTTGAATTACTTTTCCTTTAAAGTTCCTGGTCATGTTTGGAGGCGTCGCCTTCAACAATCTTGGCGGATCATGGTCGCGGGGGCCTCCGCCGGGTGGTTGACGGTTAGCACAGCCAAAAATCAGTAAAAATGAGGGAAAAATGAGCACCCAAAAAAAGCATCTTTTATTTAACATTGTTTTTAAGCGATATAGGCGATTTTTATATTTTGACGATATATGACATTAAAAAATTAAAATAATTAAGCTAATCAAATGTTTTTGTAAATTATTGATTTGCAGTAAATTATAAGGTCATCTTGCTATGTGAACCATTAAAACTGAGACATCGGACGGGGTAACGCCCGAAATTCTGGAAGCCTGGCCTAAAGTGCGCGGTTTTATCTTCATTAATTTTTCGCGGGCCTCTTTCGAAAGCGAAACCAACTGGTTATAATTAAACTCCGGGTTGATCGCTTTGTCCTCCATTTTTTTCATCCGTTCAACAATATCCAATTCCTTTTCAAAATAACTCTCATATTTGATTTTTATTTCAGCCTGCTCAATAGTTTCTTTATTGTATGCCGATAGTAAATTATTTAAGGTTTCGTCCGCCTTGCGTAATTCGGTAAAACCTACCTGCGGCCGGCTGATCAGATTGAACAGTTTGGTATTTTGATTTAGTGGACTTGTACCTAACTCTTCCAGTAAACTATTTACCGCGGACGGCTCTATCGATTTTGCTTTGGTATAAGCAACAATATCGTCGGAGTCTTTTATTTTTTTTGTTACCTTTTCCAGGCGTTCGTCATTTATCAATCCCAGGTCATGACCCATTGGACTTAGGCGTATGTCAGCATTATCCTGACGTAACAGTAGGCGGTGTTCTGCCCTCGAAGTAAACATGCGGTAGGGCTCTTCAGTCCCTTTGGTTACCAGGTCGTCGATTAACACACCGATATATGATTCTGATCGTTTCATGATCAGTTCATGTTTATCGTTTAGTTTTTGATGGGCATTTATACCGGCTATAAAACCTTGCGAAGCTGCTTCTTCGTAGCCGGTGGTGCCGTTTATCTGGCCGGCAAAATAAAGGTTGCTGATCAGTTTTGTTTCCAGTGTGAGGCCGAGCTGTGTAGGGGGGAAGTAATCGTATTCAATGGCGTACCCCGGCCGGAACATTTTTGCGTTTTCAAATCCAGGAATTTTTACCAGCGCTTTATATTGAATATCCTCGGGCAGGGAGGTAGAAAAACCATTGACGTATATTTCAACCGTGTTCCAGCCTTCGGGCTCAACAAATATCTGGTGCCTGTCGCGTTCGGCGAACCGAT
>Ga0206878_10078_pt1 | contig 40172 bp, 31 predicted proteins | sample Alteio_BWOrgCont_8_FD_152621 | JGI IMG/M metagenome (GOLD analysis project Ga0206878, IMG submission 152621) | Enriched cells from forest soil in Barre Woods Harvard Forest LTER site, Petersham, Massachusetts, United States -... | ecosystem: Environmental > Terrestrial > Soil > Temperate forest >... | reverse complement strand
TCACCTGTACTCCTCAATTATATCCCGATCTTTTCGAAGCTACTTTAGGGGGGATGGGGCTTACCGGCGTTATCAGCAGGGCGAAGTTAAGGCTGAAAAAGATAGAAAGCTCCATGATACACCAAAAACAGGTGAAGGCCGCCAATTTGCAGGAGTTGATAGGCCTTTTCAACGAATATAAAGATTATACCTATTCGGTAGCCTGGATTGATTGCCTGAAAAAAGGGAAGCACTTTGGCCGCAGTATTTTAATGCTTGGCGAACATGCAACGATAAACCAACTGCCTGCCCATCTGAAGGCCGAGCCTTTAAGGCTACCCAAAAAAAAGCAGATTGTATTTCCGTTTAACCTGCCGTCATGGGTTTTAAACAAGTTTTCGGTCAAGGCATTTAATTTCTTATATTACCATAAAAATTTCAAAAAGGAGATCGACAATGTGGTATCCTACGAGCCATTCTTTTACCCCCTTGATGCGGTGCTGCACTGGAACCGCATGTATGGTAAAAGCGGCTTTGTACAATACCAGTTTGTTTTACCTTTAAATGCAGCGGATGGTTTGGTAGCTATTATGAACCGGATTGCCGATGAAGGCCTGGGTTCGTTCCTGGCGGTGCTTAAAGTTTTTGGCAAACAGGAAAGCATCGTATCCTTCCCGAAAGAGGGCTATACACTGGCGCTTGACTTCCCGGTGAGGAAAGGGCTGCTTAGTTTTTTAGATGAACTGGACGAACTGGTTTTAAAATATAACGGACGTTTGTACATGTCGAAAGACGCGCGGATGAAACCCGCAATGCTGGTTGCCGGTTACCCGGAGCTGGAAAAATTTAAAAGCATTGTAAAAAAATATAATCCAGATGGTAAGATCAGGTCGGTGCAGTCTGATCGTTTGGGAATAACTGCTGACAATTTAAACTTATAAATGGAAACTGTTTTAGTACTGGGCGCCACTTCGGACATTGCTATCGCGATAGCAAAAAAATTCGCAGCAGAGAAATACAATATACAACTGGCCGCAAGGAAGCCTGCTCAACTGGGCGCGCTGCAGTCGGACATCAAAATAAGGTATAATGTGGAGTGTACTGTACATGCCTTTGATGCGTTGCAATTTCACAGCCATTCCTTGTTTTTTGAAGGCCTGAAACCAAAGCCGGATATCACCATAGCCATTTTTGGGATAATGGACGGCGAAGATGATGCTTTTGAGGACTGGAACCTTATCCAGCGTATGATAGACACCAATTACACCGGCGCTGTATCTATCCTTAACATCGCTGCTAAATACTATATTAAACGCAAAAGCGGCAACATTATCGGTATAAGTTCCGTTGCGGGCGATAGGGGAAGGGCAAGCAAGCTCATCTATGGCAGTTCAAAAGCGGCTTTTAATGCCTATTTAGCGGGCTTAAGAAACAAGTGCTTTAAAGAAAATGTACATGTGATGACGGTTAAACCCGGCTTTGTTTATACCCGCATGACTGAGGGTATGCCGCTGCCAAAACTGTTGACATCCACGCCTGCGCATGTTGCAGATGTTGTTTACGCCGGTTTTGTAAAAAAGAAAAATACGGTTTATGTAAAATGGTTTTGGCGCTTTATTATGCTGATCATTAAAAACATACCCGAATTTCAGTTTAAAAAGATGAAGCTGTAATGAAAATAGCTTTTTTTGATTTCGACGGAACCATCACCACAAAAGATACGATGCTGGAGCTTATCAGGCATCAAAAAGGTGCGGCCCGGTTTTATGCCGGGTTTTTGCTGAATATCCCCGTTTTCGTCGCTTTAAAACTAAAACTCATCTCCAACCAGGCAGCAAAGGAAAAGCTGCTAAGCCACTTTTTTAAGGGAACACCTGCAGCTTTATTTCAAACAAAGTGCGATGCCTTTGCCGACGATAAATTGCCATCGCTGATCAGGCCTGCAGCCATTGCCGAAATGGAAAAGTTAAAGACAGCCGGTTTTCAAATTGTAATTGTATCGGCCAGCGCCCAAAACTGGATAAAAAAATGGGCCGATAAAAAAGGTGTACAACTTATAGCCACCGAATTGGAGGTTGCCGGCAACCTGCTCACCGGAAAGATAAAAGGTAAAAACTGCAACGGCGAAGAAAAGGTGGTAAGGATAAGGCAATTGTACAACTCTCCTCAGTTCGATGAGATCTGGTGCTATGGCGATTCCGGCGGCGACAAGCAAATGCTGGCGATGGGTACCAAATCATTCTACAAGCCGTTCAGGCAATAAATTCGCTACACTTATTTTATATTAAACGACAAGATAGTGAACGAACTATTCTTGTAAATAACATTACTGCTGGCAAACGAGGGCTGTTTATATTTCGCAAAATCGGCATTTGATAGCAGCACATCGCCCACCTTATAGGCTGAAAAAAGTTTTTTTGAGGTATCGGGTGCGGTTGTTGTTAAATCTTTCAGCATCTCAACACGGTCGCTTTCGCGCTGGTCGTAACTAACGTATGGGTTTGAAAAATAGGTCTCGATGGAAACCATTTTTACGGCCGTTGGCATTACAGGGAACAGGGACAAACCATGTTCGCAAAGCAAAACATTATCCGAAGGGACGTTTTTCGTAATAAAATCATAGACGCCGATCTTGTCTTTTTCATTCCCCTTATCAATGGCTTCCTGTCGCAAATCGGTAAAATCCCAGCGGTTGCTATAAATGGGGTAATACACCAGCATGTAAAGCAATATGGCCGCTATAAACAGGTTATTGCTCAATTTGGGCGTAATTTCTTTTTTTGCCAGTTTAGTGATCCATGCGATAAGCAGGTTAAATAAAAATATAAGCCCGAAGCCAACGAAAATGGACTGCAGCGCCTTAAAGTAAAAGAAATAATGGAACGCGGGAATAGTATCGGGCAGGTTGATGTGGAGCATTTTATCGGCCGTGGGCACTGCCGACTCGTAAACGTACATTACCAGAGTGATAATAAGCCAGTTCCAGATGATCTTTCTTAATACCTTATTCTCGAATTTAAGATAGAACCAAATAAAGCCTAGTATGGAAATAAGCAGCGAAAAGGTGATGTTCAGCTTTAATAAATTAAGTGTTTCCTTGCGGGCAAAAACACCCGGAGCGCATTGCAGTATTACCCTGTTTATAAAATGCAGATGGTATTTACCGTAAACATAATACAGGAACGGGAATGCGCAGATAATGAATGGGACAGCCGTTGCCAGTCCCTGTAAAAAGTAAGTCCCTATTAGTGGGTACTGCTTCTGTTTAAGGGCGACGAATATTTTTTGTCCCTGGATGGAAACCAAAATCAGGATCATGATAAAAACCGGCGCCGAGTGTCCCAGGAATGTTATGCCGATAGCGGCACCGAGGATAATGAACCAAATGATTTTTTGTTCGGAGAAGGCCTTGAAGCAGAAAAAGATAGACAGGTAAAACAAGAACTGTACCGCAGTATCCGAAACCATCCATGGCGAATAGGTAGCAGCACCCCAGCAAGGCAGGTTGCCGTTTATTAAAAAAATGAAAGAGAGTAACCCTGCCAGCGCAACCTTATAGTCAAATAGTTTAACCAAAACGATAAAGAAAATAATCGGGTTTATGAGGTTTAAAAACGCTCCTGACCGCGCCACAACCAGGTTTATGGGCAGGCCGGTAAGTTTTACAATAAATGTTTCGGATAAAAATATCATGGGATTATACCACATATACTGCCCGGCCATATTGGGGTCCTGGCCGTAGTGACCAGTGAGTGTACTGTGGATATAGGCAATGTCGCGGTCAAAATCGGGTTCCGAGGCCCAGTTGAGGCCATGAACCGTTCGGTAGCATTGGATAAATGCCAGCAACAACATAATTATGCAGGCTAACAGGTATTTGACGTTCGCTCTTAACTGCATACAGGGGTATTAATAGTGATCAATCAGGGTTGGGTATTAATTAGTAAAAATATAGAAAATAATATATTATGCAATTACAAAAGGTTTGTAACATTTGTGATGTAATTTGGGGATTAAACCATGCAGATTAACTTTTAGTAAATCTCCAGTAGCTGGTTGATCTGTGCATATTGCAGCAGCATAATGGTTTTGGCATCCTTTATTTCACCGGTTTTTATCATCTCGAGGGCGTTTGTAAAAGGCAGTTCCATTACCCTTATGTTTTCACTTTCTTCTTCAATCCCACCGCCTTCGCTTATTTTCATCGCAGGGGTACATTCGGCGACAAAAAAATACAGGATTTCGGTAACCGAGCCTGGCGACATATACGCCTCAAAAACTTTCTTTACATCGTTCACCTGGTAGCCGGTTTCTTCCTCTGTTTCCCGGCGGATGCAATCCTCCGGATTATCTTTGTCTAGCAGGCCTGCGCAACATTCAATCAAAAGGCCGGTTTCATTACCGTTTATATAAGTCGGCAACCTGAATTGCTGTGTCAGGATAACAGATTGCAGCTGTTTGTTGTATAAAAGTATAGTTGCGCCGTTTCCACGATCGTAGGCTTCGCGGTGCTGCAAGCGCACCGAGCCGTCGTTGTGCCGCATTTCGTAGGTTATTTTTTTCAGCGTGTACCAGTTGTCTGAGAGGATCTCGGTATTTATTATGTTTACATCATTCATTATTATGATCGAATTTGATAATTTATGATTATTTTTGAACAAAATACGATCATTCAAATGAATTTTCCAAAAAGAAAGCAAAAGATACTGGACAAGTTAAATGAACTGGGCGAAATAGATATTAAACAACTGGCGGCAGACCTGGGTATAGCTGAGATAACCGCCCGCCGCGATTTAAACCAACTGGCAAGTGATGGTTTGCTTTTTCGTACGCATGGCGGGGCAATGAAGCTTAACCCCTTTGAAAAGCCGCACGATTTTATGAGCAAAGCTGCAAAAAACGCTGCCGCAAAAGAAAAGATATGCAGGTTGGCTGCGGAACAAATATCGGATGACGATGTCATTTTTATGGATTGCGGGAGCACGGTGTTTCATTTATGCCAGTTCATTAAAAACAAGAATATAAAGGTAATAACCAATTCATTACCTGTTATTTATGAACTGCAAAATTCAGCTGTTTCCATAAACATAGTAGGAGGGGAGTTTGATGCCGAAAGGCAAGCCGTGCACGGCAGCATTGCTGTTGAGCATATAGCAAGATACAGGGCGACAAAGGCATTTTTGGGAATTGACGGCATTTCGGAAAACGGGTTATTTGCCAACAGCGAAAAGGAAGCGTCCATCACGTCGGCTTTCGCCGCACATAGTGCGTTTACCTACCTGTTGTGCGATGCCGGCAAAGTGGGCACCGAAGCCTACCTGAAATTTGCTGATCTAAATTTGATAAATGCCATAATTACCGATGCATCGCCTGCGAAAACAAATGGGTTGAAAGAATTGGGGTTGGTGGTATTGCAGGTGAATACCTGATGGTAGTGTATGCCATGTTTACTTATCTTCCGGGTTTTAACCACGAGGGACACAAGGGAGGCACAAAGCTAATAGCGGTTTAGTTGAAGAAAGTTAGATAGTGATATCTGGCGGTATATGGTTTAGTGTGTTTCAAGAAAGGCTTTTGCTGAAAAACGAGAATGATGAGTGCCCGTACCTGCGTTGTTCTACAAATGCCGGGTGTTGGCTTAAGTTTTGCATCGACTGGTGTTCAACGATCAGTAAGCCGCCTGGTACCAGCAAATTCTTGTCAAAAATTATTCCGGGTATTTCGGGTATCCGGTTCAAATCGTACGGAGGATCGGCAAATACCATGTCGAATTGTTCGGTTTCCAGCTCCAGGTATTTAAAAACGTCTTCTTTGTAAGCCTTTATATTGGTTAAGCCATGCTGGCGTGCGGTATCTTTTAAATAGTTAACGCAATGTATGCTCCTGTCGACCGATATAACCTGCCCGGCGCCGCGTGAAGCAAATTCCATAGAGATGTTGCCCGTACCGCTAAACAGGTCGAGCACTCTGATGCCTTCAAAATCTACCTGGTTTTGCAGGATGTTGAACAACGCCTCCTTTGCCAGGTCGGTTGTAGGGCGTACCGGTAAATTTTTTGGTGGATTTAGCCTTAGTCCTTTTAATGTGCCCCCAATTATCCGCATAAGGTCAAAGCAGCAAGAGACAGTATTTTGTGCGATGGGATCTGTCCGGGCAGTTCCAGTATCTTTATCGCATTTAATTCAATTTTCGGGTAAAAATCGCTTAAGCGCTTCATGTTTTTATCGTCAACGGCAATATCTCCGCTTAACACAAGCGTGGTTTGCAATGGCTTTAAATTAAGCTCATCAGCAACAAACGAAGTGAAATAAACCAGCTCGTCTTCGGTTTTAAAGTCAAACGTATTGTAAAAACGAAGGCTGCCCAGCGAAAAATATAGGAATTGAACAGTATCATTGCCAACCTGCAGATACAAGCTGGAATCGGACGGGTGACTTCTTAAGATCGCCTTTATCCAGCCCTGGGCGGTATAAACCGTGTGCTGCAGGCCAAATTTCTCTACAGCCGATACCAGTTGACCGGGTGTTTTATAAATGATATGGTTTTGATCGTCGAGGCCCTGGGCAAAAACTTTTTCGTTTTCTTGTACATCTAAAAAACGGGCAAAATCGGCGACATGGTCTTCGCTGAATAAGCTTTTGGGGACGAGGGTTAAACCGGTTGCAGGCAAGCCGATTATCACGTTGCGGTAGGTTGCTGTTAACAGTTCGCTTAGTTGCTTGGGATGAGCCAATTCATCGATGTCGCAGTTTTGTGCCGAAACGAGCAGGCGGTTGTTGTGAACAACAGCATAGCTGAATGTAGTTTGCTCAAGCTGTAAAAGCAGGGTGTAGCTATAAGCCTGGTACAGGTTGAAGCTATTATCGGTATAATTGTTATCGTGATCGCTCATGCTTTAGGCAAAAGTAACTATTTTTTGTTATTCTGCGCTTTCAGTATGCAGGATAATATTATGCAATACGTAAGGAGGTGAAACGATGTTTTGCTAAACAGAAATTTTAGCACAGAGGCCACTTGGGAGCCAGCAAGTGACGCAGAGAAATTAATAGTTCAAATATTGTACGGAGTGTTATTTGTCAAACGGAAACAGCAGCAGCCAGGATACGGCTGCGATCAGCGGTAAAATTATCCGCTTTAAAAACACCATTTTCATGTTGTTTCCTGGCCAGGTTCTTAAGCTGTTCTCTGCGGGTACTAACTGGCTTACTTTTAATCGCTTGAAGTAGCTTATTACGGCAGGCTGCAGGTAATTTTCTAAACTATAGGCTATCAGTGCTATGCATGATAAACTGACCAGCAAATTCAACAAAGTATTGTGAAAAAAGGCCGCACAAAAAAACAGGACGGGGTAATGCATAACATAAACCGAAAACGAATATTTTCCTAAAAGCCTGCCGGAGGTGTTGATAAAACGAATAACGCGGTCTTTAAAATTTAAGACGCTGATCAGAAATCCCGCTGCCATTAAGCCAATTGGTAAAAAGCTATAAACCGCGAAGTTGGTAAAAGTTAGATAAGGCTGGTTAAATACAGCATAAACAACAAATAGGTACGGCGCGGCCATGTAATACCAATTTATTTTCTTGCCGGCGTTCGGTAACTGCAGACAATACCTGAAAAAAGGAATGGAAAACAGGGCGAACAAAAGGTATTTCGCCGGATCGTAATAGATGTGAGAAATATGCATTCTGGAAATAAGCGGTAAAACACCCGCGCTGAACAAGGCTGCGTATTTATCGGCATAAAAATAATTGCGGTATTGATAAACATAATAGCCCACCAGCCAGATAGACGAAAAGGACAGCACCGCAATAAAATGTTTAAAAACATCAGGCCCAATTTGTAAATAATAAAAGGGCATTGCGGCTATAGAAAGTATCAGCCAGTAACCCATAGCCTTTTTTTGATAACGGCCTATCGCCAGGGCAAACAACAGGTAAAATACGATCTCGTAACTAAGGCTCCATAATGGGCTGTTGCTCTCGATGCCCGGCACAATATTTACCATATAACCTTTTACCGCGCTGATCATTAAAAAATTACCTGCTATAACGCCAAATGATGGTATGGCCGACTGGGTAATGTATAACACCAATAAACCAAGCAAAAGGCCCATCGTAAACTGGGGGTAAAGCCTTATTAAACGGTTGCCGATAAATTGCTGCTTTTGTTTTGGGTTGTTTGTTTGCGAGATATTGATCACCACGCCCGACAATATGAAAAATAGGATGACTGCATCGGTACCCCAGTTTCCAAAGTAAAAGTGTTTGGAGTGGCCGCTAAGTGTACGCAGCTCCAGGAAATGGTAGATCAAAACAGTTATGGCTGCTGCCCCGCGGATAAATTCAAGGTAGAGTTTTTTCATAAATAGGCCATTACCGGGGCATAGGACAGCCCCAGGCCCCTTATACGAAGGCCCGAAATTTTTGTTTCGGTATTTTATTTATTTTTTCAGATTTTTTTCAGTTTGCCTGCGCCGTTAAAATGGGGAGGCTTTCGGGTACAAATCGATCCGTCCGCTTCCTGAAATAATTGTTAACTACAGGTTGTACCCAGGTTTCCAGTCCATAAGCTATAAAGGCTATAATAGGCAGAGGAACCAGCAGGTAAACCAGCATATTATGTGTCAACTTCGAAAAAATAAACAATATGGTAAAATGCGTAATGTATAGCGAGTAAGAATATCTTCCTAGAATAGCGCCGGCTTTGGCAACAAAGTTTTTTACCGGTTCGTTCAGTTTAAAGACATGAACAACGTAACCCAAACCCATATAAACATAGGGTAGCGTGCTGTAAACAAGGGTGTTGGTAAGCGGCATATATCGTACCGACAGCGCAATGGTTACTATAATTACGTGGGGTATTACCAGGTAGATCATTTTGATTTGCTTGCCGGCGGGCGGCAACTGCAGGCAGTACCTAAAAAAAGGCACGGCAAATAAGGACAGCAGAAAGAATTTAGAAGGATCATAAAAGTTAGCGACGATATGCATCCGCGAAATGAGCGGCATTACACCCAGCCCAAAAAGGGCCACGTATTTATCGGCATAAAAATAATCGCGGTACTCGTAAATGTAATACCCTAATAGCCAGATGGACGAAAATGCAAATACGGCGATAATGTGGGTTAACGCATCCCTGTCGATTTTTAAATAATAGAGCGGCAATGCAATAATGGCGATGATGAACCAGTAAAATATGGCCTTTTTTTGGTTGCGCCCAATGGTAAATGCAAACAATATATAAAAGGCCATTTCAAATGAGAGGGACCAAACCGGGAGGTTACTTTGGATGCTCGGCACCACATAGCCCATATAATCTTTCATGGTGCTCACCATTAAAAAATTGCCGAGGATAACGCTGGAAGATGGAAAAGCCGTGTGTGTAATGTATAAAGCGACAAAAGCCAGTAACATACCCACCAAAAACTGCGGGTAAATACGAACAAACCTGTTTTTTAGAAATACTGCCGCCGTTGTTGGTTTATTTTGCTGGGTAAGGCAGATCACCAGGCCCGACAATATAAAAAACATCATGAGCGCATCGGTGCCCCAATAACCAGAGAATTTAGTAGGATGACCCGTAGGTGCAAGAAATATGATATGCCAGCCCAGTATAAATACCGATGAGATGCCCCTGAAGAATTCGAGATAGATCTTTTTCATATTTCTTGCCGGTTAGGTATCTGTTGCTTGATGGGAAATTTATTACTTTTACGGAAAGGTTTCAAAAAAGTTAGAGCTTTGCGGAATAAAATAACCCTGTATTTTCTTAAAGGTTAAGCGACAGCCTTTTAAAATGCATCCCGCAATTAAATTCATAAATTTACGCCAACATTACCCGGCCAATACTTGACAGATTTTATTCAAAAAGCCTTTCCGCACGAGCCAACCGAGCAACAGCTGGCATTATTTGCCAAGCTGCACAGCTTTTTAATAAGCGATAACGGCGACGAATGCTTTATACTGAAAGGTTATGCGGGCACCGGTAAAACCACTGTTTTGGGCGCGCTGGTGAAGGCATTGCGCAGTTATAATTTAAAATATGTACTGCTTGCACCAACCGGGCGGGCGGCTAAAGTAATAACGGCCTATTCAGGACGAAAAGCTTTTACTATTCATAAACGCATCTACCGGAAAAAATCTGCCGTAAATGTTGATGAAGCCTTTTTGCTGGGCGACAACCTGGCCGACAGCACGCTTTTTATTGTGGATGAGGCCTCTATGATCAGTGATGAGATAGGGATGAACCACAAGGCGTCGTTGTTATACGACCTGGTTAACTATGTTTATAACACCAAAAACTGCAAGCTGGTGCTGGTTGGCGATACGGCACAACTGCCGCCGGTAGGTTCGGACGATAGCCCGGCGCTGGATGTAAAGCTAATGAAGGAAAAGTTTGGCCTGGATATTTTTAGTTTTGAACTCACCGACGTGCTGCGCCAGCAGAAGGATTCGGGTATTTTATTTAATGCCACGGCCGTGCGGGATATGATTCGCCGGAAAAAAGAAAAAATGCCCCAAATAATCACCAAAGGCTATAAGGATATGTACCGCATGGGCGGCGATATGCTGGAAGAAGGCCTTAATTATGCCTATAACAAATATGGAAACGATAATACCCTGATCATTTGCCGTTCGAACAAAAATGCGAATGCTTATAACCAGCAGATACGCAACCGGATTTTGTACAGAGAAGAAGAACTGACCGGCGGCGACCAGGTGATGGTAGTAAAGAACAATTATTTTTGGCTGCAGGACAAGGAGGAGGGCAGCACCGGTTTTATCGCTAATGGCGATATAGCGAGGATAAAAAAAGTGCGCCGGTTGGAAGATATGTACGGCTTCCGCTTTGCCGATGTACAAATGGAATTTATTGACTATGCAGAAGACCCGGTGATAGACTGCAAAATAATGCTCAACACCTTGTACACCGACGCCCCTGCATTGCCGCCAGAGGAACAGAAAAGGTTTTATTTAGAGGTAATGAAGGATTATGACCATATCCCCAACAAACGCGCTAAATGGAATGAATTAAAGCTAAACCCTTACTACAATGCCCTGCAAATAAAGTTTGCGTACGCTATTACCTGCCACAAGGCCCAGGGCGGACAGTGGGATGCTGTTTTTGTTGACCAGGGCTACCTGACCGAAGAAATGGTGAATACCGATTTTTTACGCTGGTTTTATACTGCCTGTACCAGGGCCACCAGCGAATTGTACCTCGTAAATTTTAATGCGAAGTTTTTTGCCGGAAGGGCCGAATGATCACAGGCGCCCCGATATTTTCGGGCGTTTTTCATAAATATTTGATTTTAAGCGGGATGTTATTTAATTTCAACCAATAAAAACGTATAACCTTTATCGTAAACCTAAAACCTGACCGGTATTTTATTTGTCCTTTTAATTTAAACCAACCACATGAAAAAGTTTTTAAAAACATCCACACTGTACCTATCTGCTATAATGCCCCTGGTAGCGGTTGCAGCGATTTTTACGTTTGAAAAATCGCCGGTTAACTTTGATAGGGCGCAGTTAACGGATCCGTCAATTGGGAACGCGGCCGGTTTGCCTTGTGGGTTTGTTGCCAAAGGCCCCAGGCAGCATCCGCAAAAGCCGACATTTATTTCGAATAACTACATCCCCATCCTGCAATTTCCCGCAGGAAATTTTGCCGGAACAACTACCCAGGTAGATAATTCAATTTACTCGGAGGGAAAAAACGATCAGCTTGTTTTACAGGAGGACGGTAACCTGGTTATTTATTGTGTTAGCTGTAACCCGGCCAAGGCTATATGGAGCTCACAAACCAATGGAAAAGATGCACGGACCTTGTTTTTTCAAACGGACGGCGACCTGGTGCTGCGCGATTCAAACAATAAAACGGTGTGGCACTCCAACATCATCAGCAAATGCGCAGGAAGCGAGTTAGCTTATTTTGCGCTGCAGGACGATGGTAATTTATTAATGTTGTACGATGATTACAGCCAAACACCAGCCGATGCAAACGGCACCGATAACGCTTTGGTCACTTGTTTTTTAGGCGGTTCCGGAAGTACCAACAGCCAGGCAAAAATGTCTCATCCGGGTAAGATCAATTAGGGAGAGTTTGATTTATTTTAATGAGGTAGCTATGGAAATTGATTTGGCCGGTCCGTTTTTCACTATTAGTCCGATGGGGTCCCTTAAAAAATAATATGATAATGTTATGCAAACAAATTTTTGCAAGCCAAACAACCATGCTGTTTTGTGGTTATGCTTAAACGATAAATAAACACTGCATCGCCATGAAAACATATAATAATTTAGTTGAAGCCATTAACGATTTGATGAAAAGGGGCTATACCGAAAACCTTAGCCTTGAAGGAGATACGGTTGATGATAAGGAAAAGAATATCCAAATGACTGCTGATGATTTTGAAATTGATGAATTTTATCGTTTTGAAGGCGCCAGTAACCCTGATGATACCTCGATCATTTATGCCGTTACCTCCGAAAAACACAAACTGAAGGGGGTTATTGTAAATGCTTATGGTGCTTATGCAAATAACAGTTCGTCGGCTATTGAAGCTAAACTGCATCATTACCAGGTGAGCGATAAACTGCACAATGAGGACCGGCCGGTTGCATAGAGTTGCGTACCTACGGCACACTAATTCGTTTGTTGTTGTGTTTCTACCGACGTTTCGCTCCTGGTGGAGCGGGGAGAAATAGGTTTAATATAGCGATATTACGCCCTTATCCTTTACAGCGCCGCCAGCAGCCTCCTCCCGCGCGACTGTATGCCGGCTGACCCATTCCGCATTAAAAATTGAAGCTGGTTGGCCAGTTCTTCTTTTATCCAGGGGTAACGGTTGCGCAGGTTAAATAGCACTTCAGCAGAAAAGCACTTAACCGCAATTTTTATTTTCGGTTCTATCATCCAGTCGAAGCATTGCTCCACAACGGGCTCAAGGTCCATATTTTGTAGATTTTGGCTGATAATAGCGGGCGCCTTTTTATCAGAAACGTGCATTAATATCTTGGCATAATGACGCTGGCAGCTTTCGTGACTCACCTCCTTAAACCGGGAGACGATATAGCCGAGATCGGACTCATAACGGAGCGGATCCTGCAAAAAAATATTCTCTAATATCCAGGTTGCACGGAAGGCAATATCTTTATCAGCATAAAAGGTGATATCAACCAAATCCCTTAACTCAAATTGTTCTTCCCTCAATATGCGACTCAGCTCAAGCACTTTGGTTTTGCCAATGGTGTTTGATATTTGCTCGATGAGTTGCTGGCGGGAGATCATATTGTCAACACGAATTTAACTAATTGAATATTTTCTTGTTCGTCTAATTCGAAATAATTCGTGACCATTCGTGCAATAATTTAATTTGTGACAATTAGTGCCCAATAAATTATCAAATCAACAAATATCATACATTTGCTGTCCGTTAATTGAAAGTTTACACATGGTTAAATTCGACCGGTTTACGTTGGACAACGGCCTGCGGGTTATTGTGCACGAAGATAATACCACCCCAATGGCGGTGCTCAACATTTTATATGATGTAGGCGCCCGCGACGAAGACCCCAACCAAACAGGGTTCGCACATTTATTTGAACACCTTATGTTCGGCGGCTCTGTAAATATACCCGACTACGACCAGCCCCTGCAGCGCGTGGGCGGCGAAAACAACGCTTTTACCAGCAACGATATTACCAACTATTACATCACGCTGCCATCAGCAAACATTGAAACTGCCTTTTGGCTCGAAAGCGACAGGATGTTAAGCCTCGCATTCAGCAAAAAAAGCCTGGAAGTGCAGCGGAACGTGGTGATAGAAGAGTTTAAACAGCGCTACCTGAACCAGCCTTACGGTGATGTTTGGCTGAAATTGCGGCCGATGATCTATAAAAAACACCCTTACCAATGGGCGACTATTGGCAAGGAGATAAAACATATAGAAGATGCCAGAATTGAAGATGTAAAAGCCTTTTTTAAAAAGCATTACACGCCGCAAAATGCCGTTATGGTGGTTGGGGGCGATGTGAAAACGGAGGACGTTAAACAACTGGCCGAAAAATGGTTCGGACCGATACCGGCAGGTGAAAAATACCACCGCAATTTGCCCCAGGAACCAGAGCAGCACGAAGAACGCCGGGCTACCGTTACTGCAAAGGTGCCGTTAGACGACGTGTATATCGCGTTCCTTATGGGGCCGCGACTGGATGAATGGTATTATGTAGCCGAGCTAATCTCGGATATTTTGTCGCGCGGCAATTCATCGCGGTTATACCGCAACCTGGTAAAAGAAAAGCAAATATTCAGCGAGGTGCATGCTTATATGACGGGCAGTATGGATAAGGGTATTTTTGCATTTGAAGGCAAGCCGCTTGAAAATGTGAGTATTGAAGGTGCGGAAGCTGCTATTTGGGAAGAACTGGAACGGTTAAAAACAGAATTGGTGCCCGCTGATGAACTGACCAAGGTTCAGAATAAAATAGAATCGACGATGATCTTTTCGGAGATGGCCTTGCTGGATAAGGCGATGAACCTGGCACAGTTTGAACTATATGGCGATGCCGATATGCTGAACCACGAAACCGAAAGATACCTGGAAGTTACCCCCGCACAAATTAAGGAACTGGCAAACCGGATCTTCAGGAAAGATAATTCATCGACGCTGATTTACCTGGCGGAGAAAAGTTAAGTATGGTTGTATAGAACCGGGTGTTAATAAAAGCGAACCGAAACATTGTCGATAACATTCACCCGCGATAATATTGGCCCCACAATCTTATAATAATGACAGTAAACAGAAAAGAAGCGCCCGAATTCAGGGACATCGATAATATAAAGCTGGTGCACCCGGTCCGACAAAAATTGGACAACGGCTGTAATATTTTTTGCTTTAACTCCGGCGACCAGGAACTGGTGCGCATTGAGTGGATATTTGGCAACCAGCGGTTTGACGGGACTAAGCCCCTGCTTAACATGGCGGTAAATACCATGCTTAGCGATGGCACAGAAAACCTAACCGCCGCCCAGATAGCCGACAAGATAGATTTTTACGGTGCTTTTTTGCAGGTTGATTACGGTTACGATAATTCGCTGGTAACCTTATTCAGCTTAAATAAACATTTGCAGCATACTTTGCCGGTTATAAAAGATATGCTTACCGCTGCTATTTTCCCGCAAAAGGAACTGGACACTTTTATCCGCAACCAGCGCCAGAAGTTGCAGGTGAGCATGCAAAAGAATGATTTTTTGGCCCGCCGTATTTTTAACAAAGCCTTGTATGGCGATACCATTTACGGTTTAGGCGCCGATACAGATACCTATAACACGCTGCACCGGGACGATATGCTGGTACATTTTAAAAAAATGTACCAGCCAGCCAATTGTACCATGATAATTGCGGGGAAGGTAGAGGCAGAGACCCTGGACCTGGTGACCGGTATGTTTGACAAAGAATGGGCAAATACGGGCCAGGTTGAAACCGACCAGCCGGTTATAACACCTGCTGCGGAGCGGTTTTATTTTACTGAAAAGGCAGATGCATTGCAATCAGCGATCCGCATGGGTACCCCGGCTATTAACAGGGCGCATCCCGATTTCCCGGCTGTGCAGGTACTAAACACTATTCTGGGTGGCTATTTCGGTTCGAGGCTGATGGCAAACATACGGGAAGACAAGGGCTATACCTATGGCATTGGCTCGGGCATGACCTCGTTAAAACACGGTGGCGCTTTGTTTATTGCTACCGAAGTCGGCGCTGACGTTTGCAAAGCAGCGATCGGCGAAATAGAGAAGGAACTTAAACTGCTGCAAAATGAGCCGGTAGCCGATGATGAATTATCGCTTGTCCGCAATTTTTTGCTGGGATCGCTGCTGGGCAGTCTGGAGAATGTTTTTTCGCATGCCGATAAATTTAAGAACCTGTATTTCGCGGGGCTGGATTACGATTATTACGACCGCTATGTAAACACCGTGAAAACGGTTACTCCACAGCATTTGCAGCAATTAGCTAACCAGTACCTTAATTTCGACCAGTTTTATAAAGTTATTGTAGGTAAGTATTGATTTGAAAATGGATGGCCAAATTTTAAATCCTGCAGAGCAATGTTAAAGGTTTTTGAAGCGGTATTTTCCGGCTAATTTCCTTTTATTTCTTTTCATAAATTTTATTGTCTCCTTTCTTTGAAACTGTCTGAAAACTAATTCGTGAATTGAGAAAAGCACGATAATTTGTGTTTACTCGACTTATAAAATAATTGGCGACTTAAATTTAAATACCTTCCATGTAGCTATACTTCAATTACAAAAAAATAAATCGGCGATATAATTGCTTATGGCTTATAAAGCTTCTTTTTAGGTATTTTTAATATATGATTAATATTATTGTAACAATTTTGTAACAATTAGACCCCGGCCAATCGTTTAAATGTCACAACATCATTTGTTGTAACCAATTTATCTCAACGATAAACGATGAAGGTATATATCACCTTGTTTTTTTTGCTGGTTTCCAAAAGTGGTTTCGATTCCTTGACGAAACGACATATAGATAGCTTAAAACCGCTGGCGAACTATACTTTAGTGGGTAACAACCAGAAAGATTTTTTAAATATTGACCGTTTAAATGAACTGGCGGCTAAATACTTTGAATCGAACCCGGACAGTACACTATTTTATGGGCAGCTGAGCGTCCAATTATCCCGTAAAATTGGGTATAAACCAGGTTTAGCTAATGGCTTACTTCAGGTTGCACATGCCAACTATTTTAAGGGCAGTTTTAAATTGGCCACTCAGGAATTTGATGAGTCGATCACACTTTTTAAAGGCTTAAATAATAAAAAAGGGCTCGGCGAATGTTATGAACTCTACGGAAAAATGTTAAACCTGCAAGCCAATTATAAATTGGCTTTAACCTATTTGAACCTCGCGCTCGAAATTAATAAGCAACAAAAAAATGAGTCGGCTATAGCCAGGTGCTATAAAAACATAGGGATGGTAAACTTTGGGCGCGGACAACTACCCGTGGCGCTTGACTTCTATTACAAAGCATTGTTTATCGATATTAAAGAAAACGACAAGCGCGATGTTGCAGATATTTATAACAATATTGGCGATGCTTTACAAAACATGGAAGCTTACCCCAAAGCACTCGACTATTACAAGAAGGCACTTAACGAAGCCCAACAAGCCAGGAATCTTTTAGAAATAGGCACGGCTAATGAAAATATAGGTGAGGTGTTGCTTGCTCAAAAAAAATATGACGATGCAATCGTCTACTTATCAAAATCTATGCAAATAGCAACGAAGCAGCAAGATAAAGACGGCATTAGCTATATAAGCGCCGACTTAGGCTTGTGCTATGCCTATAAAAACCGAATGACCGAAGCGACAAAACTTCTTGATACTTCATTGAAAGTGGCTACCCAAAATAAGATAGTTTATAATGAAGCGTATGCATTAATTAGTTACGCCACAGTTTTTAACTTGCAAAAAGATTATAAGAATGCGGGCAAATATGCGATAAGGGGCCAGGCCCTGGCAACGCGTTTGGGGAATGTATGGTTTAGGGCCAATGCTACGCTGCAATTGTATAAATCGTTTGCGGGCTTAGGTAAATTCGAAGATGCGTTTAAATATTCGGTGGAATATAGTAGCCTAAAAGATAGCCTCAAAAGTTCCGAAGGTATTCAAAAACTCACATCGTACACACTTACGCTAAATTTTAAAGCAAAACAGCAGCAGATAGAGCTTCAGCAAAAGGCGAAAGACGCACTATATAACCAAAAAATAAGGCAACAAAAATTAAACGCAGTTTTTGGGTTTATCATAGGCATAATGATACTTGTTTTATTTTCCTATTATGCCGAAAAACGGCGGCAACAAAAAACAATTTTAATGCTTGCAGATAAAAATGCCGAAATATTACAGCAGAAAACCAATATTGACGAGCAGGCACAAAAACTTAGCGGTTCTAACTTGTTAAAAGATAGGCTTATTTCTATTTTAGCACACGACCTGCGGGCGCCGTTAAGCACCTTGCGCGGTGTATTTGCTCTTTTACAGGATGATACCATCTCGATTGATGAAGTGCTGCAAATGATACCAAGCGTACTGAAGAAACTTGAATATACTTCCGATTTCCTGGATACCTTATTATTTTGGATAAACAGCCAGGTTGAACACGCCGGCGAATCGGTAAAAACTTTCTGCCTGAAAGATATTGTGGCAAGCGAAACTGTAAACCTGTATGACCAGGCTAACGCTAAAGGCATACGCCTTATAAACAACGTCCGGATAGAAACTTATGCATGTGCCGATCCTGATTCTATTCGTATTGTTTTACGCAACCTGGTTACAAATGCACTTAAATTCTCGCGCAAAAACGATGTGGTGGAGCTTTCATCGCGGTTGGAAGCTGACCCGCAGACCAATAGTGATTATATCGTAATTACAGTAACAGATTCCGGTATCGGTATGACTGCCAGCCAGGCAGAAAGACTTTTTAATGGTAGGGTAAACAGCGAGACCGGTACACAAAACGAGTCGGGTACAGGAATGGGGATAATGTTTTGCAAAGACTTGATAGAGCGATATGGAGGGGAAATTTGGGTAACGTCAAAGCAGGGCGAGGGCTCGGCATTTTCTTTTACCGTACCGGCAGCTGCGTCCATTGTAACGGAGCGCACATTGGTTATGGTTTCGTAATTTTCGCTGTTTTACAAATTTAAATTGCAGTGCTGGGCAGCTATAATTGCAAATTTTTGTTGAATAATTTCACTTTATAAAAAGTATCGGTAAGGCTGTGCGATTCCAATTTGAGGAACTCATGCTTGCGTTTGCTTATCCAAAACAGATCATAATCTTCGCTGTCTATCGTTAATTTAAGCACCCAACAATCTGACGTCTTTCCATTGGTCGTTGGTAATTGTTCCTGCCCGTTGACTTCAATAAGCTGAAATTTTGGAAGCTTTTCCCTGCCTGGCTGATAAAAGCACACGGCCATTTTTTGGCCTATACCCCTTGCCGGCAACGCGCTCACCGTTTCGAGGTCGAGTTCGAGGCAATATGGTATTTCGTGGAACTTTAAATTAAATCCCCCTTTGGTATTGGACTTTACCGTGTCGGACCCAACAATTTCGCCTCCCCGGTAATCGTATGCTTCAATACCATCAGCGCTTTCTACGTAATCATATATCGTTTTAAAAGTTAGCCGGTCGCTTACGGTGTAAATAAATTTAAGCTTACTGCTGTCGTTGTTGAGTTTATGCTGGGAAACAACGATCACATCTTTTCCCGCCAGCTTTTGCAAATGAACGCCCCGTTTGGAAAGTGAAATACCCGACACCGCTCCGGATTTTGCATCCCTCATAAAATTTAAATAAGTGCTGTTGCTTTCCACCAGGTATTTAGTTTGCAGGTTGTTCTTTTTTATGCTGATGGTATCGATCTGTGCAAAACAGGAAAAATAAATGGAATTCGATAAGATCGCTAATAGAAATAATTTCATTAGTATTGGGTTAAGTGGCTGGTAAGTGTTTCTTGATGTCGCCTGGGCTTTAGTAATTTTGATAAATATTGCTGAATATGGTCGTTAGTCCAAATTATTTCAATGGGCTGGTAATTGTTTTAAACCATTTGGCCCGATGTTAAATTATTAGAAAGCGATATATGGCACGCACGGCTATTATTTCTTCAACTGCGCCGCAGTAATCACTTTATCATAAAACAGCAATTTTTGTTTTTATCCCAATAATTCCGAAATCCCAATTCCGAAATCCGAAATAAAAAATGTGTTGGTGTAAATAGTTATATTTGTTTTATCTCTTATGGCCTGCCTTATGAAAATTTTTCTCAAATACATTTTTCTTTTCGTTGCGTTGCCGGTTTTCTCTTTTTCGCAGCAGTTGAAGTTGGTGAAAGATAAATCCGATCTGCTTTTCGTTCTGCAATATCATGTACTGGCGGCAAACCGCACATACAGGCAGGGTTTGTTTCAAAAATTTATCGCTAAAAAAATGATTTTAGTTGAGGAAGGCTATTACCAAAATAACCTTATGGACAGCACCTGGACCAGGTTTGACGACAAGGGCCGGATCACAGAGCGCGGGAATTATTTAAATGATATAAAAACGGGCCCCTGGAAAGACATAGTTTACAATGGTGATACTGCCACAACAGTCAGTGAAGGTAGTTATGTTAATGGAAAAAGGGCCGGGTTATGGATCTTTAAAAATGCAAGCGATGCTTTCAGCTATAAATACGATTTCATCCAAAAAAAGGTCGTCGAATATGGAAGCAGCGGGGAACTGCTTACTATAATTGACCAAAAGGACACGATTACCGCTACTTTAGAAAAACCAGCAATTTATATCGGGGGGATGGATTCGCTGATGAGGATGATCGCTCAAAACGTAAAAATACCCTTTATTTACCCAAAAAAAGGCGAGTGGTTGAGCATGAAAAAGGGAAGTTTCAAAATATTGTTGTCCTTCAACGTTAACGAAAATGGGCAATTGGAGGATTATACAATTTTGCGCGGCTCGATGAAGGAGTATAACGACGAAGCATTAAGAGTGATAAAATTGTGCGACGATGGTAACTGGATACCGGCTTATTACAAGGGCCACGCTGTAAAAACGATAGAGGTGATCCCGGTGGTTTTTAATGTATCCTATAAAGATATGGGCACAACCATTGTTTATTAAACCCGGCGGGACTGTTTACTTTATCATAAAACGGCAATTTTTGTTTTTATCTCAATAATTCCGAAATCCCAATTCCGAAATCCGAAATAAAAAATTACCTTTGTCCGGCAAATAACAATTATTTGCTATGGAGCTTGACCCCTCAAAATTTGTTGCCGAAGGATTAACTTACGACGACGTTTTACTCATCCCTTCTTACTCTGAAGTTTTACCGCGCGATGTTGACACCAGCACGTACCTCACCAAAAAGATCAGGTTAAATATCCCTATTCTTTCTGCCGCTATGGATACGGTTACCGAATCGGCATTGGCTATTGCGATTGCGCAGGCAGGCGGTATCGGTATATTGCATAAAAATATGACCGCGCAGGCACAGGCTGATGAAGTAAGGAAAGTAAAGCGCTCGGAAAGCGGTATGATACTGGACCCTGTAACACTACACGATTCAGCTTCTGTTGCCGATGCTGTAAAAATAATGCGCGAATTCAGGATCGGCGGTATTCCCATTGTAAACGGTGGCGGCGAACTGAAAGGCATCATAACCAACCGCGACCTTCGTTTTCAAAAGGAGCTAAACCGCCCGGTAAAAGAAGTAATGACCGTGAATAACCTCATCACCGCACCGGAAGGAACCAACCTTTTACAGGCCGAGGAAATACTGCAAAATCATAAAATTGAAAAGTTGCCCGTTGTTGATAAGGACGGCGTTTTACGCGGACTGATCACCTTTAAAGATATCCAGAAGTTTAAGAATTTCCCCAGCGCCTGTAAAGACGAATACGGACGCCTGCGTGTGGGCGCTGCCGTTGGCGTGGCCCCGGAAAATGTTGAAAGGGTAAAAGCGCTGGTTGCTGCCGGTGTGGATGTGATAACAGTTGATACCGCCCACGGCCACTCCAAAGGGGTTATTGATATGGTTAAACTGGTTAAAAGCATGTACCCCGATTTGCAGGTTATAGCGGGCAATGTAGCTACTGCCGATGGCGCTATTGCCCTGGCCGATGCCGGCGCCGACGCCATAAAAGTTGGGATTGGTCCGGGTTCAATATGTACCACCCGCATAGTTGCCGGGGTGGGCGTTCCGCAATTGTTTGCCGTTTACGAATGTGCAAAGGCTATGGAGGGCAGGGGCGTTCCGGTGATTGCCGACGGGGGCATTAAACAAACCGGCGATATTGTTAAAGCTTTAGGCGCGGGCGCAAGTTCCATTATGGCAGGTTCGCTGTTTGCCGGGGTCGAAGAATCGCCCGGTGAGACCATTTTATATGAAGGCCGCAAATTTAAATCATACCGGGGTATGGGTTCTGTTGAGGCGATGGATAAAGGCTCGAAAGACCGTTATTTCCAGGATGAAACCGATGTGGTTACCAAACTGGTACCCGAAGGAATAGTTGGCCGGGTACCTTACAAAGGCACGCTGGCGGAAGTGATATACCAATACATAGGCGGTTTGCGCGCCGGTATGCACTATTGCGGCGCTGCCACCATTGAAGACCTGCAAAAAGCGAAGTTTGTGCGTATTACAGCAGCCGGGATGCGCGAAAGTCACCCACACGATATTACGATAACTAAGGAAGCGCCGAATTATACGAGGTAATCCGGATCCGCCGTCGCTGAAGCTATGGCGGACGAAGAAGCCCGGAAGACAGAAGGATTAGAAGAGGCGTTTAAGATTTACGAAGTTTTGGAAACTTCGTAAATCTGAGATTCAGTAAATCTGATATTTACTTCGCGTCAAAATAAAGCGCCGCGGCGCCTAAAATGCCGCTGTTTGCGAGGGCTGATGTTTGGATGCGCAGCTTCTCAATACTTTTTGGGAATCCGAACGTATGGATTCGTTCCCACATATCCTTTTCAAAAAAACTATAGGCTGATGGAACCGAGCCGCCTAAAATGATCAGTTCAGTATCGTAGGTGTACATAATCATTTTTATCGCGTTGCCCAAATGTTTGCCCAATTGCTGGTAAAACATCAGCGCCCATTTTTCTCCCTTTTTTGCGTTGGTAAACACTTCCTCGCCGTTAAAGCCATAAACATTCTGAAAAAATGAGCCGCTGCAATAATATTCGTAATTATGGTCGAGATAGTCTACCATGCCAAATTCGCCCGCGCCACAGTTTTTGCCTGCGTAAAGGTGACTGTTAATAATAATGCCCGCGCCGAGCCCGGTTCCAATGGTCAAGCCAACCATATCGGTAACGCCCTTTCCTTTTCCAAAATAATACTCGCCCAGGGCAAAGCAGTTTGCATCGTTATTTACAAAAACGGGGATCTCATACCGGTCTTCCAGGATGGCTTTCAGGTGCACTTCCTTCCAGGAGGGAATATGTATCACATCGTAAACTATCCCAAGCTTTACATCCACAACACTAGGTACACCTATGCCAATGGCTTTAACATCGTTATCGATGAGCTCGTCGATCAGGGAATAAACATCTTCCAATACTTCCTTTTCGGTGCCTTTGGTTTTAATCCGGCGCGATATAATGTCAGATAGCTGTTCGCCGTTAACCACCGCACCTCTTATATTGGTTGCCCCCAGGTCGATCCCGATAATTTTTATATTCTTCATAATTTATATTAGGCACTATTAACACGGAATTGAGGCGATTTCACGAATTTTATATTGGTCCGAATTCACGTACATTAATTCTCTTTCGTATCAAAAATTGTTTTATTGGTAATGAGCGGTTTGGCCCAGAAACCAATGCTTAGGATGTACCCGAAGGTAATATAAAGGAACATCATACCGCTGCGCAAACCTATCAGGTTACCCAATCCGCCGATGAGGATTTGTACCACCGCGCCGCCGATGATACCCGTAACCAAAATGCCTGCAAAGGAGCCATGATGCTCGGAAACGGAACTAAGCGCCAGCGAAAATATGATGGGGTACATTACCGACATGAAAAAACCGATTATGGGGAACGCATACAGCGAAACCTGCGCCGGGCCAAAAAGCGCAATGGTTAAACAAATAATTGCCGGGATGGTAAACAAAACCAACAGTTTGCGGCTGTCCATCACCTTTAATAAAAATAAGCCGACAACGCCGCCTACCGTCATCAGTCCCCAAAAATAGGCTACCGCATTTGCACCGGTTATCTGGGGGTCGAATTTATGATACTGGAACAAAAATTGCGACATCCAATAAGATACGCCCTGTTCGGTACCCACATAGCAAAACAAAGCAATGAAATAGGCAATAACCACCGGCTTTTTAAAGAGCATTACATGCGTTTTCCAGGCGCCGGCTTTTTCATCCTCTTTCAGTTCAACTTTCGGGAATTTTGAGACCAGTAAAAGCACGAACATGCCAATACAGATAACCGTGAACAGCCAGTAGAGCGAGATCCAGGACATACCCGCCGGAACTAAAGGCTGCAATACCGAGAAAACGCCCGAACTGTTTGAGTGGCTTAAATTTAAAACCATGTACGAGTACACCAGCGGACTTAAAAATGAGGCCCCGCCAAATATGAGTTGTGCCAGTACCGAGTTGAATGCATAGTTCTCTTCGCCACCCGACGTTCTGAGCAATGGGTTAATCACTACCTGTAACATGGCCATGCCGCTGCCTATTAAAAAAAGTGATAATACTGCGGTTAAATAATTGGGTTCGGCAGCCAATAACAGTGATCCCAAAAACGCAACAGCAAAGGCCACCGTCATGATTATTTTCTCGTTATATTTTTGCAGCAGCATGCTGGAGGGAATGGAAACCAACCCGTAAGCAATAAAAAATGCGAAAGGCAATACGCCGGCCATCAGGTCGCTTAGTTTAAAGTCTTTGATAAATTCGGGCGACAGGGGGCCGATGATATTGGTAATAAAGGAAATAACAAAAAAGGTGAGCATAATTAATGCTACTATGTAATAGTTGCGTTTCATGGATGGGTTTTAATGGCTGCTGCGTGATTGAATGTTGTACATATTTAACGGAAATCTTTAGCAATAGCAAGTTTTTAAAATATTTATAAAAGTATATCTGCACGAATACGCACGAATTTTTATGTATAAGCACTAACTCTCACGAATTTTTTCGAATTGCACGAATTTAGGTTAGCACGAATCCTCACGAATTTATCGAATTATACGAATTAATGCCATTAGAAATTTGTGAAATTCGTTCTGATTTGTGCGCTTTCGTGCTGGTTTTTTTTTTGTAGAATTTTTCCTGAATTTGTGTTTTTAAGAATAATTGGTGGCGCCTGAAAACGGAATTTTGTACTTTTCTGTGAATAACTTTGGTGTTGATAACCTTTAAAAACAGGGTAAATATTGCACTCAACTATTATGAATGAGCAATAAAGGCCGGGCAGAAAAATGTTAAAAACGTGTTAAGAAAAAATAAAAAAAATACTTGACGAATATTCAAATGCGCCCTATATTAGAATCATCAAGAACGACGTACTTTGACAACCTTACAGGATCACGGAACTGAATCGGGCAAACCCTCGGGCGAGCTAAAGATCACGGAAGTACCTGAGTTACCCGAGAAAGAAGAGGCGAAAGCCGCGGAAAAGGAGGGCTAATTAAAAGAGGTATCAGAATGGGCTGCAATTTTTTACGGAGAAGCGCAGACACCCGCTGATGAACTGAAAGAATCAATGTCCGCAAGGGCAGCAGAATAGCAGGACGGTTAATATACACAAAACTTGGTGCTCACTGAACGGCCACGGTCGCGCAGGGAGTCAGGAAACGGAAGTCGAATCGCAAGAAGAGGCTTCCGTTTTCGCTTTTATAGGGTTTTTGAGAGCGCCGGGGTGGGGCGATTTTTTGTTTTTTTAACACAGAGTTCACGGAGGTGGCACGGAGAGCACAAGTTTTTTGGTTCGATGTTGGGCCTAAATTTAAATTAGTTAAGTTTAAGCTACTGTTAGATTTTCTTAAGAGCCATCGGCTCGCCCGATATGGTAGCAACGGGTTTCAACCCGTTGAAAATAGGGCCAACATAATTGAAGTGCTGTAGGCACGAGCCGTATCTTGTCGCTATTCAACCCTTGATATTGATGATCTTGTGCGTGTTCAAGGGCGACCACAAGGGTAGCCCCGACAGTAGACCCGATGTTAGTTTGAGGAAAACAGAGGATCAATATAAAACCGATAATTTAGTTTATCAGTGCCACTTATTACTGCATTTTGCCCTAAACCAACTCGCTGACCTTTATTAACCAAAGCCTCCGGGAAATTATAGGGTATAATCTGAGTTTCAATAAAAGATGAGAAAGCATTTGTTCCAGAGAAAAGTCTCATCGCACAAACCATAGGGCCTTTATATGATTTGTTTTTTACAATGTCGTAAACACCCCGGATCAGGATGCCGCCATAACCGCCTGTTTCGTTGTTTTTTAATGCGATATCAACCCCCGAATAATGAAAAAACCAGTCTCCGGCCCGTGGATCTACGTGTTTACGGTCATAAGTGCTTTTATCAGGATGATTCGTGGAATGCCAATAAAATTCAATGTCAGTAAAACGGAAGGTGGTATCGGCAGTTTTTATTGCGAAATTATTGAACAGTTGTTCAGCTATTATTTCGAATTCTGATTCTGTTTCCCGAATAATATTAAGAAAATCCATAGACGAAAATTTTGCTGAGTAATGATTGAATTCGCAATCTAAAGGTATCAGGTTTTTTTTAACACGATTACCGAGATTCCGAAGAAATATTATTTACCGATAAGTTCTAATAACTTCTTCGTATTTATAGTATTTGTGAATTCACAGTTATCATCATAGCTCTTAAGCGGGTCTAATCCAAAAGCTTCCATTATTTCTATTCTGATCTCATTGTTTTGAGGATTACGCAAATCGAAAGCGTTTTTAAATGTAGAACGTTTTTGGAAATCATATACGCCATTATTCTCAATTGTTTCTTTTATATCTACACCATTATACATTGGTCGAAAACCAATGCTATAATAACCATAAGGATTCATCTTTTTACGTGAGGCGTTTTCTTTCGCTACAAAAGGGTTCTCCGCCGTTAAATACTTATCGAAACTTGTTGCAGACTTTTCGAGGTGTATCAAACCCCACTGTAAAAAAATGCTATATCGCAAGGCGCTAATGTGCCTCCCGTACGACATGGGAAAATCGAAATCATTTTCAGTTAAATTTCTGTGTCCGATGATTTCATACTCACCATAAAAAAGTAAATTGTCCATCATATAATCCGAAGGTAGCGCGGGTATCTTTTCCAGTACATCAATGTTAATATGCTTAGTGCTTGAAACGAAAGAATAAAGCTTTACCAGGATAGGTTTTGTCATTATAATACTTAGACCATGATGTTTCGGGATTAAATTTGCCTTTTTTAGTTCATCAATATTCAAAAGAATACGACCGAACCCATACTCAGTTCTATTGATTTTAAAAGCAAAGAAATCGCCTGGCTTAAAGCCAATTTTTTTTTTTTTACTCTTTTTAAAGGCTGCGATTTCTGAAAGGTGATTTTCCGCAGAAGTTTTTATGAAATTCTCTACTAAAATATTTATCGATTTCAATTCTGAGGTGCCTTGCTGCTCCCAAAAAGTATCATAAAAAGTTGTTTGCGTGTTATAGTTTCCTATCAACAGTCTCCCCGTAGTTTCAATTAAACAATATACTCCTTTGGGTTGGCGTGCTTCTAATACGGAGGCAGTTAATTTTTTTTCTTTTCCTTTGTCGGTTACCGGCAATAAAATTGTCCTTCCTTTAGTGGCATCGTCATATCTGCTTTCTTTGTATTGCCTTTCTGTACTAACGATATGTCTTTTTATTACATCGCCATCAAAGTATAATATGCTTTCAGGTCTGTAGGTATCGCCCTTCAATACTAACCGGTCCCAATTTGATTGTATGGGTTCCAGTCCAAAATATACTCTCTGGTCGTTCGTAAGCTCAAAATGCATATGCTATCAAAAGTTCAAAATAGTCCATTGGTTTACTGCAATATAATGCATATTATTCGAATTCCATTTTTCTGCCATTCTTAAAATAGCTAATTTAGCCAACCATGAGTAAGGACGGCAAAAGTAAGTCGAACGGGAGACCCAAAATATTTGTTTTAGATACCTCCGTGATCTTATACGATCACAACGCTTTCGAAAATTTCCAGGAACATGATGTTGCCATACCGATACAGGTGCTGGAAGAGCTGGATAACATGAAAAGCGGTAACGATACCCGCAATTTTGAGGCGCGCAGCTTTATAAGGCTGATGGACGACATCTCGCGCAACCACCTCATTAACCAATGGCGGCCATTAAATGGCAAAAGCAAGGGCAATTTTAAGGTGATAATGGATACCAAAAATATTGCTGCCGACGCAGAAGCTGTTTTTGGTTCGGATAAAATTGACCACCGCATATTAAACGCTGCCATAGGGTTGCAGGAAGAGAACCCGGACAAAAAAGTGGTGCTGGTATCGAAGGATATTTGCTTACGACTAAAAGCCAAAGCGCTGAACCTGCATGCCGAAGACTACGAGACCGGTAAAATAAAAAACCTTGCCGACCTTTACACCGGCGAAACTACGCTGAATAAGGTACCCGAAAAACTGGTGACCGAATTAAATAAGTTGGACACGGTTGATAAATTTGAGCTGCAGGAACATAACAGCAATCATTTTTACATTTTAAACGGGAAAAAGGGTTCGGTGCCGGGGTTTTACAATTCGCAAAGCGGAAAACTGGAAAAGGTAACCGAACAGCCGGTTTTTAATATTTTCCCGAGGAATATCGAACAATCTTTTGCCATCCATGCTTTGCTGCATCCTGATATTAAATTGGTGAGCATACAGGGAAATGCGGGTACGGGCAAAACATTGCTGGCGCTTGCAGGGGCTTTGGAACAACGCAAATTTTACCGCCAGATATTTGTTACCAGGCCCATTGTGCCGCTAAGCAATAAGGACATAGGCTTTTTGCCGGGGGATATAAAATCGAAAATAGACCCTTATATGGCCCCGATATGGGATAACCTTAAATTTATAAAGGACCAGTTTGCCGACGATGAAAAAATGCAGGCGAAGATTGATGAACTGGTTGCCAATGATAAAATTTCCATTGCCCCGCTGGCCTTTATTCGTGGGCGCACATTAAGCAAAATATTTTTTATAGTTGACGAGGCGCAAAACCTTACCCCGCACGAGGTGAAAACCATCATCTCCCGCGCCGGCGAAAACAGTAAGTTTGTTTTTACAGGCGATATTTACCAGATTGACACACCATACCTGGATGCCGAAAGCAACGGGCTAAGCTACCTGATAGATAAGGCAAAAGGCCACCCGCTTTATGCGCACATCACCCTGCAAAAAGGCGAGCGGAGTGAGCTGGCTAATTTGGCGACGGAGTTGTTGTAGCTGAAATGAAAAAACAATTACCCTTCTTGTTGTTTTGTGAAGACCCATTCGATCAAAGTAAAGTTGATCCCGATTTTGAAGCGGAATTTGTGTCAGCAAAGGCAAATGGCTTCCAGGTAGTACTTTGTAGTTACGATGCATTGACGGGTACTAACAGCAATGAATTTTCGGTCAGGAGAATTAAGGCTGCCGATAGTCTGACAAATGTTATTTATCGCGGTTGGATGCTTACACCTCACCAATATGCTTTTCTTTACCAGGAGTTATTGCAAAAAAACTTCAAGCTTATTAATACGGCAATTGAGTATCAGAATTGTCATTATTTGCCCGACAGTTTAAGATTCATCGAAACGAAAACACCGTTAACAATCTATGAAAAATTACCACGCGATAATGATATTGAAGCCCTTGTAAAAAAGGCGGAAATCTTTGGAAATAAGCCGGTGATCATAAAGGATTTTGTTAAATCGGAAAAACACGATTGGGACACAGCATGCTTTGTCCCGGACGCATCTGACACAGAAAAACTTGAACGATCAATAAAAAAGTTAATTCAACTTCGTGGCAAATATTTAAACGAAGGAATTGTTGTCAGGGAGTTTATTGAACTCAACGACCTCACAGCCCATTCTAAAAGTGGTATGCCGCTTAAAGAAGAGTACCGCTTGTTTTTCTTTGCAAAGAAATTAATCGGGATTTATAACTATTGGGACGAAGGGGAGTATCTATTGTCAAAGCCGAATACCTCGAAATTTGAGAGCCTTGCGCAAGCTGTCGATAGCAATTTTTTTACGATAGACATTGCCAGAAAAAAAGATGGAGATTTCGTAATAATAGAACTTGGGGACGGCCAGGTTTCTGGCTTGCCCAATAATGCCGATATAAATGAATTTTATAAGAACCTTGCCTCAATAAGTTTGGAAATTGGCTGACTGAAACTCTTTTTTCTATCGAAAAATAATGTAGTCCAAAGCCGCGTTATCAGCAAGGATTTATATAAATTGTGGTATGAAAAATATTGCCATTCTCCTCTTTGCATTATTACTGCTTTTTTTTTCTTCGTGTTCAAATAATAACCCCAATAGCCATAGGTATAAAACCCCATATAGTTTAACCCGTCCTGATAAAAGCTATCATAAGATAAATTTCGACAGCTTAATGGCGACTTATAATAACATAGAATTGGATTGGTACGGTGAATTGCTGGCCAATAAACGGTTCGTAGGTGTTTATGAGCATGGCTATCTTTACGAGGGTGATGCCATCGCCTTTTTATCGCAGGGGCATGCCATAAATATGCAGGAGATAATTTGTCTTTGTACAATGCAGAGGCTGTCAACCGCAGAGTATGTCGGGTTTTGCAATCGCCTTCTGATGCTATACGATCAAAATCAGATCAATGCATACACATTGGAATATGCTATTACTTCGCCGCCATCGTTTCCTCATAACCGCATCATCATCGACAATTACAACAATCCGGATATAATAAAACTTTTGAAAACTATTCAGAATGATAAGAAAGTATCCCACAAGGAACTCGAAGGATATATTCCGGATATTTTATCGGGTAAAACTAAGGATGATTTGGACTCACCGGATGAGGATAATTAGCCTTGATGTTCATTGACGCTAATGCCATACGGTTATGCATTCCGCCGTCGCTGAAGCTATGGCGGACGAGGGGCGACGAGGTTGCCGCGCTGCGCTCGCAATGACATGGAGGGGGTAATTACCCCGCCAAAATACCATCCGTAACCCTTGCAATGTCATTGCTGATCTTATTGATAAAACCCAACTGCTCCTTTAATAAAATATCATCCGGGTGCTGGCTTTGAATGGCTGGTACGGCTGAATGCGTAGCCTTACCAAAACTGAAATCGATTACTTTTCCATCCAGTTTTTTATTGGTTTCGTTTAAAACAGCAATGCTGCGCCGGATCATTTTGAGATTTTCGGCCTGGTTTGGAACCGATGGCCTGCCTAATACAGATGACGCCAGCGTTGCTATGTAAGAGGAAAGGATGTGATTCAATACCACAAATTTATGCACATCCTTTACTTTTTTCTGTTTGCTTTTCGGCTCGGAGGTCATCCGTTCAAACGATGCCGATAGGTTAGCCGATTTAACGAACACGTCTTTCCGCACCAGCTTGTATTCAATAGTGCCTACCTGCATACCGGCAATGCTTTCGGCTATGCGGATGAGGTACATTACATTGGCGTAGATAACGTCTTTGAGGCTGTCCTGCACCTGGTCGTATTCCCAGGTAGGGAAAATGAGGTAGCTGGCTGCCAGGGCAATACTGGAGCCGATGATGGTATCCACAATGCGTTCCTCAAATACCAGCCCCACACCCAGGAATTTAAACAGGATAAGTACATAAGGCGTCATGAAAATTACGCTCACGACATAATTCAGCCTTAAAAAACTATAAGTACCCATCATCAGGATAACGAGCAGGATAAGTTGTGTGTCTTTTGCGGGTATATACGTTAATATGGCTATGCCGATGACACCCCCCACTACCGTCCCGATGAGCCGCTGGTAATTCCGTTGTTTAGAGAGGCTGAAACCGGGTTTTAGTATCACCACTATAGTTAATAATATCCAGTAGCTGTGATGCCCTATGGCAACCGTTTTGCCAAGTATAAACCCCACCAGGCAAACCAACGACACCCGCAGCGCATGTTTAAATGCGGATGAAGAGAGCGATAAGTTATCGAAAAATATGTGGGCTGCATAATCCTGGTGGGTTACAAACTGCGAGTATTCATCCTCGTAATCGCCGCCTGTTAATGCCTCTGCAGATTTCGAACTATAATAGCGGTTAAGGCTTTTTATCCTGTCGTTAAGGTCGCGCAGGTTGATGAGTATTTTCTTCAGCGCAAGCGTGCTAACTGTTTGGTCGTTTTTGCCTATTTCATCTATCCGGGTTTTTAGATTTTCCAGTTCGGCCATAAAATCGGCCTTAAACTTATTGCGGCGGTTGGAAAGCACCACGTAGCCAATATTGTCCACTTCGTCGGCCATGTGCTGCAGCAAAATGCCTATCTCGTTCAAAATGCCGGTGTCTTTAAATTTCTCTCTTATCCGGCTGTAATCGTAATGGGTAGCTAAAATCTGTTCGAACATATCCACCAGGTCAACAAAGGTTAGTACCAAGATCCGGCTGGTGCTTGTGGATTCTTTCACCATCACCCGGCTTTTAAAAAGCAGTTCCCTAACGGCATCCTGGTGCTGGCTTACCTTTATCTGCTGCGAAACCAGTTTTCGATAATTTTCGTCGATGTCGGTATCCGGCAGATAAAATGCGGCTTTTATGCGCAAAAAATCGGCAATATCCTTTACACTCTCGCCAAGGGTTTGCTGTGCTGCGCGGTAGGGCCTTATGCCAAAAAATACCAGGCTAAAAAGCATGTACCACAGGCCGCCGGCAAGTATGGTGGCGCTGAACCCAACCACCTCGGCCGGTTTTTCGGCCTTGTCCATCATAAATATCATTACCAGCAGTGCAGATGTGCCTACCGATGCCGCGCGATTGCCGTAAACCGTAAACATGGAAAAAAAGAAGGATAGCGCGGTGATCTCCAGCCCAAGTGTAAAAATATTAAGTCGCGCAAAGCCGGTGATAACTGCTACTAAAAACAGGCATAAATTACCTACTGCCATGGCGTTCCGCTTATGGCCCAGTGGGCCGGGACTGTCGATGGTGCAAATACACAGGGCCCCTAATGAAAGTGTTAAACCCAGGGAGAAATGGCCGAACTGGCTAAGCACCAATGAAGGGAAAAGAATGCCGATCATCATGCGCAAACCGTCGGAGAAATATTGGCTGTAAAAAAAACTTTTTATTTCCCTGGTATTCGTTTTCATTTCTGCTTTTTTATGCCCCAAATAGGCCGGCAAATTTACAAAAATTAAATATTACAGGCTTATTTTGATAAATATTGCATTAATATTAACAAACCTTTATTAATTACTCATTATTTTATAAATTTAGCCACAAATAGTTAAATTGATTGCCATAAACACCATGATATTTTAATTATTGGTAACTGACGACCGTTTTAGCTTATAACCAATTGATGTTGTTTAGTGATTGAAAATTCCGGATGACGGGATAATAGCTAATTACAAGTGGGTGCATTATGACAACTCCCCTCTTGAGAGGGGGCGCGCAGGACTGTGTAGTAGCGGGGGTGTGTTAGCCCGGATGTTGGCTAACACACCCCTGCACCCCTCTCAAGAGGGGAATCGCACAGGCCTTGGCTTTGAAGTCTTCTTCCCCCGCTATTTTTAATCGCTAAAGACATAACCAATTATAATAAATTCAACTTTCTTATTCAATTTATATCGTTATGCCTTTAAACTTAAAACTCAGCCAGCGGGAAACAGCCTTCAATAATGAAGTTGTTATGCGTTTTGAGTTATATAACAGCCTGTTCCAAACGCTGCCTTTTTACCAGGTTAAAGATACCGGCATATTGCTGCCTTTTCTTAGTTCGCATTGCGAAAAAGGCGCCAATAAGCAAATATCGCCAACTGCTGTTATCGAGTCGTTTTTTAAAAAATATGTGCCTGATATTGACCACCGGGAACAGATAAACCGCATGTTCCGCTTTATTCAATATATTGAAAGGCAGGTGGTATTGTTTGATGCTATTGAAGATTCTTCGTTTAACAAGCTGGGGCGCGCCGAAGACAGCGGCACCCTCCAGGTACTGCTGCAGCAGGCAGCGATCAGCGAAGAAACCCGCAATGCCATCAGCAAAAAACTCGACGACTTTTCCTTAAGGCTGGTGCTGACGGCGCACCCGACCCAGTTTTACCCCGGCAGCATTTTGGGGATCATGACCGACCTGATAGAGGCGCTGAAAACCAATGATATTAACACCATCGACGTTTTATTGCAGCAATTGGGCAAAACACCTTTCTTTAATAAAACATCGCCAACGCCGGTTGACGAGGCCATCAGCCTGGCCTGGTTCCTCGAAAATATATTTTACCATGCGGTTTCGGGTATCCAGAGCAAACTGGATGAAGAATTTGATATTTCGCCTGAACGCAAAAGCCAGCTGTTGGAATTGGGCTTTTGGCCCGGCGGCGACAGGGACGGCAACCCGAATGTTACCACCGAAACGACACGTTCGGTAGCCAGCTTTTTGCGCCAGCGCGTTTTCCGCTGCTATTACCGCGACTTCAGGGTTTTGAAGCGCCGCGTTACTTTCAGGGGAGTTGAAAAGGCAATGGCCACGCTGGATAAACTCATTTACAGAAACGCTAATTTTAAACAGGACGATGGTAATGTTCAGCCCGAAATACTTGAACTGCTGCATTCCATAAGACATACGCTAATCGCCGATCACGATAGTTTGTTTGTGAATATAGTTGACGACCTGATAAAAAAAGTGAGCCTGTTCGGCTGTTATTTCGCGACCCTTGATATACGGCAGGACAGCCGGGTATTGCGGAAAGTATTTAACTATTGTACCAAACAAGCCGAAATTGAAAGCGGGATAACCGATGGCTATAACGAACTTGCCGAAAGTGACAAACTTGCAAAACTATCATTTAATGAAGCCGACTTTCATTGCCCGCCAGACCAGGACAAACTGATATGCGATACGCTGGATACCATCAGGCTGATGAAAGAGATCCAGCAATCAAACGGCGAAAAGGCCTGTCAGCGTTTTATTATCAGCAACTGCCAGCAGGCATCGGATATACTGCAACTGATAGACCTGTTTTTGTGGAGCGGATGGAAAAAAGATAGCCTGAGCGTTGATTTTATGCCGCTGTTTGAAACGGTGAACGACCTTCAAAGCGCTGCACAGGTAATGGAAAGCCTGTACACCCATCCCTTTTATGCCGAACACCTGCAAAAACGGGGCAACCTGCAATCTATTATGCTCGGTTTTTCGGATAGTACTAAGGATGGCGGTTATTTAATGGCCAACTGGTCCATCTACCAGGCAAAAGTGGAACTGACTGCGATGGCCCGCAAATATGGTATCGACCTGGCGTTTTTCGACGGCAGGGGAGGCCCTCCGGCACGCGGCGGCGGTAAAACCCATCGCTTTTATGCTTCCATGGGCGAGGAGATCGCCAACAAACATATCCAGCTAACTATACAGGGGCAAACGGTAAGTTCGCAATACGGCTCGGTAGAAACAGCGCGGTTTAATATGGAACAATTGATAAATGCGGGCATTATATCATCGTTACAACCCAATAAAAACGACCTGTTAAGCGCGCGGCATAAGGAGCTGATCTCATCCATGGCTGATGAAAGCTATAAATTGTTCCTTGCGCTGAGGCAGCACCCTTTATTTGTGGAATACCTCGAAAAATTCAGTCCGCTTAAATTACTCTCACATATCAACATCAGCAGCAGGCCTACCAAACGTAATTCTGATGCACAGCTAAAGCTGGAAGACCTGCGCGCCATCAGCTTTGTAACATCATGGAGCCAGTTAAAACAAAGCATACCCGGCTTTTACGGTGTAGGCACGGCTTTAAATAAAATGAAGGCTGAAGGTAACTGGGACGAGATAAGAGACCTGTACCAATCCTCCGGGTTTTTTAAGACCATGGTGGATAACTGTGTAATGTCCATGACGAAATCCGATTTCAGGGTGACGGCCTATCTTGAAAAAGATAAAAAATTCGGGCAGTTCTGGAAAATGCTGAAAGATGAATTTGAGCTCACCAAAACCATGCTGCTGGAATTAACCGGCACCGCCATGTTAATGGGCGAGTACCCGGTAGAGCGACGCTCCATTGCCATACGCGAAAAGATCGTACTACCATTGGTTATTATGCAGCATTATGCCCTGCAATGCCTGAACAACAGCGATGACGAGGAACTGATCAAGATATATAATAAACTGGTGATACGGACGGTGTACGGCATTGTAAATGCGGGGAGGAATTTGGCGTAGCGCAAAGTAAAAATCCCTCCCTGGGGAGGGTAGGGAGGGGTTCAACGTCAATGCATTGGCGTAAATGCATAGCGTAGAACCCACCCCTGCCACTGCACAGCCAAACGCGCCGCCTCCGACCGCGTGCCGCCTTAGCTTTAGCGGTGGTGCAGGGCGGGAATTTGAAAACCACCGCCTTTTTAAAGATTGCCACTCGAAATTATAGGTAACCCCAACAATTGTTTTAATATTTGTGGTGGCCCTGCAAACCATTGCGGACTACCAAATCATATATGGATCAAGGCGTTAAATTCACATTCTGCGTAAAAACCGCTTTTAAATTTTGCCTGTTGTTAATGCTAATGCCCGCCCTTTTGCGGGCGCAGGATAAATTTGTTTATAAAGACGCCACTCAGCCGGTTGACGCGCGGGTGAAGGATTTGGTATCGAGGCTTACGCTGGACGAAAAAGTAAGTTTATTGGGCTACCAGAGCAAAGCTGTCGCGCGATTAGGTATCCCGGCCTATAACTGGTGGAACGAGGCCCTGCATGGCGTTGCCCGGGCCGGCGAAGCAACCATATTTCCGCAAGCTATTGGTATGGCTGCAACCTTTAATGATGATCTGCTGAAACAGGTGGCAACCGTAATTTCTACCGAGGCAAGAGCCAAATATAACCTTGCGATAGCGCAGGACCGGCGCCTGCAATATATGGGGCTGACCTTCTGGACGCCCAATATCAATATTTTCCGCGATCCGCGCTGGGGGCGTGGGCAGGAAACCTATGGGGAAGACCCATTTTTAACCGCTACCATGGGGACTGCTTTTGTGAAAGGGCTGCAGGGCAACGATCCCCAGTATTTAAAAGCATCGGCGACAGCCAAACATTTCGCCGTACATAGCGGCCCGGAAGCTACGCGCGATAAATTTGACGCGCAGGTGGATGAGAAGGACCTGCGGGAAACCTACCTGTATGCTTTTCATGCATTGGTTAGCGGCGGCGTTGAATCGGTAATGAGCGCTTATAACCGGGTAAATGGCACGCCGAATTCTATCAACAAAATGCTGCTGACGGATATTTTAAGAAAAGAATGGGGTTTTAAAGGGCACGTAGTTACGGATTGCGGCGCATTGAACGATGTGTATGAGACCCATAAATCGTTACCCGGACCGGTTGAAACTGCTGCCGCGGCAATAAAAGCCGGGGTTGACCTGGACTGTTCGACGGTTTTGCAGGAGGATGCCATAAAAGCGGTTAAACAGGGCCTGTTAACCGAAAAGGAGATTGATAATGCCTTATCGTCACTTTTCCGGACGGAATTCAGGCTGGGGTTTTATGACGACCCGGCGATGAACCCTTTCCATGCTTATGGCGCCGATAGTGTACATAACGTTTTCCATGCTGCCCTTGCCCGCAAGGCAGCGCAGCAAGCAATGGTATTGCTTAAAAATAATAACAATGTATTACCGCTAAAAAAGAGCGCTGTTTCCAGCGTTATGGTCATCGGCCCCAATGCTGCAGCAATTGACCCGATGGTAGCGAATTACCATGGTACCAGTGATAAGATAGTGAATTTTGTGGAAGGCATTACCAAAGCGGTTGGACCATCAACACGCGTGGAATACGACCTGGGCTGCGATTATAAAGATACCGTACATTTTGGTGGCACCTGGGCTGCGGGCAATGCGGACGCAACGGTTGCTGTTATCGGCCTGTCTCCTGTGCTGGAAGGCGAGGCGGGCGATGCTTTTCTTTCGGAAACGGGAGGCGATAAAAAAGACCTGAGTCTGCCTAAAAGCGAGATAGCTTTTATGAAGGCTTTGCGGGAAAGTGTTCAGCATAAACCCATTATTGCGGTAATCACTGCTGGTAGCGATGTGGATATCGATGCCATAGCGCCTTATGCGGATGCTATCGTATTGGCCTGGTATCCCGGCGAGCAAGGCGGTAATGCACTGGCCGATATCCTGTTCGGCGACGTTTCCCCATCGGGGCATTTGCCGGTTACTTTTTATAAATCCATCAGCAATGTACCCGATTACAGCAATTATAACATGAAGGGCCGCACCTATCGCTACTACGATGGCCCGGTACAGTTTCCGTTTGGTTTTGGTATGAGTTATACCAGTTTTGCATACCAGGCCGAAAGCGGAATGAAGCCTGCATATAAAGTTAGCGACACGCTCACCGTTAATCTGCAGGTTAAAAATACCGGGCAAATGGATGGGGATGAAGTGGTGCAGGCGTATATCACTTACCCGAAAATCGACAGGATGCCGTTGAAGGAGTTGAAAGGTTTTAAAAGGGTTTCCGTTACGAAAGGTGGAGAGCGGCACGTGGTTTTTAAGATCCCGGTGAAAGAATTGCAGAAATGGGATATGGCCACGCATGGCTGGAAGGTTTACCCGGGGAACTATAAATTGATATTGGGGGATAATGCGGTGGATGAAAAGGTGAGTATCGGATTTGAGGTGAAGTGATAGCTAACCCAATCGTCATGGCGAGGAACGAAGCCATCTCTACATGCGCAAATCAGTGTACGGGATGCTTATCGTAGCACGGGTCAAACTCTACACCTGAAAATCAATTTACTCACCCGCTTATTTTACAAAATAAACCAAATATGTAATAAATTAACCAATTGCTATATTGCGCCATGATCTTTGCAAAAGGCGGCTGCGTTTATATCATGACCAACAAGCTGCACACTGTGTTGTACACCGGTGTTACGTCCGATATTACTGGTCGTGTTTGGCAGCACAAAAACAAATATTACCCGGGCAGTTTCACCGCAAGATATAATTGTAATAAACTGGTCTATTATTTTTTCTATCCACGAATAGAAGAGGCCATCGGAGCGGAGGACACAATAAAAAGCGGCAGCCGCAAAAGCAAAATAGCGCTTATCAATTCAATATATCCCGAATGGAGGGATTTGTATGAGGATTTGATAAAAGAATAAATTGGCGTGCGGGTTTACGTTCTCCATAGTGCCGCCGTACGGTAGACTATTCAGCGTAAAGATGGCTTTCCCGACGCAAATCGGGACAGGCTGTTCCTCGCCATAATGCGGGGAGAGCGCACGTTCGCCACAAAGACGCCGTACAGTTGATTGGCATACGTAGAGGTGGCTTTCCCGACGCAAATCGGGACAGGCTGTTCCTCGCCATGACGCGTGGGAGTGTGAGAGCCGGCGATGCGATTTCTTCTTTTTTCATTAGGTCACAATTGACGGTGATTTTTTGTTAAAATATTCCAACACATAAATTTTGTACACAAAAGACGAAGCATCGCAGTTAAGACAGGCGTTCTGGACGACGTTCGGGCAATATATTGCGTCGCAGTTATCGGCTGAAGGTGGTAAGGTGAACTGGATAAATTATAAAACCGGCCTTAAATACATTTACTTTAAAATGGAGGCGGATAAGCGCGCGGCTACCATCAGTATTGAAATCTCCCATCCGGATGCCGGTGTGCAGGAGCTGTTTTTTGAACAATTTATGGAGTTTAAAAACATATTGCATAGCACCCTGAACGAACCATGGGAATGGGAGTTGCACAGGGCTGAAGAAAACGGCAAAACCATCAGTCGTATATACCGGCAACTGCATGGCGTAAATGTTTTTAATAAAAACGACTGGCCAGCTTTGATCTCTTTCTTTAAACCGCGCATCATCGCGCTTGATGAATTCTGGAGCCTGGTTAAAGACGGCTTCGATGCTTTGCGATAATACCCATTTATTATCCCAGGGCAAATTTCACTGCAGCATTTGCATGTATCGCAGTAGTATCGAAGGTTGGTACAGCACAATCCTCCTGCTTTATTAAGATAGGGAATTCGGTGCAGCCTAAGATAACCCCTTCGGCGCCCTGTTCAATTAAACCGTTGATAAGGGTGATGAATTTCGCTTTCGTTTCGACGGTAAATATGCCTTTTCCCAGTTGCTCAAATATGGCGTTGTGTAAATATTGTCGCTCAGCTTCACCCGTATCAATACCTCTATTTGCTTCTGGTACAATTTGTTTTTAAAAAAGGACTGTTCCATGGTGATCCTGGTACCCAGCAGCGCTACTTTTTTTATGTCGCGGGCGACGATCTCGTCTGCAACGGCTTCGGCGATATGAATAATGGGGATATTTATTTGCTTCGCGACGTCATCAGCAACTATGTGCGGGGTATTGGCGCAAAAAACGGCTGACTTGCTGG
>Ga0206878_10077_pt1 | contig 40209 bp, 30 predicted proteins | sample Alteio_BWOrgCont_8_FD_152621 | JGI IMG/M metagenome (GOLD analysis project Ga0206878, IMG submission 152621) | Enriched cells from forest soil in Barre Woods Harvard Forest LTER site, Petersham, Massachusetts, United States -... | ecosystem: Environmental > Terrestrial > Soil > Temperate forest >... | reverse complement strand
GCGTTTCTGCCGGGTTGGGAGTTGACCTGGCGGCGAGCATTGGTGGGCGTTCTGATGCTTGCGCTCGTGGTCACACTGGCCACTCGCACCTTCCACGTCACGATCCCTCGTGGCGCCACCGTCCGGTCGGGAGCGGCGCAAGCGATGCGGCAACATTTGGACCGCGACGCCGTAGGATGGATACCTCCCACGTCAGTGCTTACCGCTCTGCGACCTCCAACATTCTATCCGCACGTTGCACCTGCCGGACCGCCTCTAGGCGTTCTGCTTCTCGACGAAAGTCTTTACAACCGGCCACCTCCTTCCTGCTGAAGACAATTCCGCACATCTTTCTGTTCTTGATGTTCTTGAACTCTAGCTTGGTCCCTGACTAGGATTTCATTGGCGCAGGGTTCTTGGGCTGGCCGGACTGAGTTCGAATCGGATACACGAGAGGTGTACCCTAAACGTTTCAGGGTTGGTGAGGCGCAACCCTCGACCTTTTTTCACCATCAATTAGCTGTCGATCATCCGACGTCAGTCTTTACGCTTTGCAGTTGGTTGTCTCGGCCCCAAGGGCGACGTTCAGGTCGGAAGAAACATTCGGGACGAACCTTTGAAATTCGGAAAACTCAGGAAAGAAAATAACTATGCAGCGTAAACACATCGGCATTGCCGTGGGAGTCTTGGCGGTCGCGGCGACTGGGTGGGCAATCTTAAGCCACCGGCTTGGCGCCAAGCCGACCGGCGACGACTCGCTTCGCACCGTGGCGGTTGCTCTGGTGGAACGCGGTCCGCTGGTGAATTCGGTCAAGCTCTCGGGAGAGTTTCGAGCTTTCCAGCAGATCGATGTTCACGCCAAGGTCGCCGGATATATCCGCGTAATCTACGTGGATGTGGGCGATCAGGTGAAGGAGGGTCAAGTTCTGGCGATCCTGGAAGTGCCTGAACTGAACGCGGAAGTAACGGGAGCAAAAGCGGATATTCGGCGCAGCCAGGATGCAATCCGACGCGCGCAGAGCGAAATCGAACGCAGCCAGTCGGCCTATCGCGCATATCACGCTGCGTATACCCGCTTGAAACAGGCGTCGGAGGCCCGGCCCGGCCTGATCGCGGAGCAGGAATTGGACGATTCTCTGGCTAAGGATCAAGAAACACAAGCACAAGTTGACAGCTCCCGAGCAGCGCTTGCAGAAGCCCAGAATCAGCTGTCTTCGGCGGAAGCCGTTCTGGAGCGGCTGAACGCAATGGAGGCATATTCACATATCACGGCGCCGTTTGCGGGCGTCGTGACCAAACGTTACGCCGATACCGGTTCGCTGATTCAGGCTGGAACCACTTCTGAAACCCAATCCATGCCGGTGGTGCAATTGGCGGAGTGGTCGAAGCTGCGACTGGTAGTGCCGGTGCCTGAATCCGCGGTTCCGCAACTGCGCCTGGGCACTGTGGTGAGTGTTCACGTTTCAGCTCTGAACCGGGACTTCGACGGGGAAGTCGCGCGCTTTGCAGACTCGCTGAACGAAGAAACCCGAACCATGCACACTGAGATTGATGTGAAGAATCCGCAAGGAACTCTGAAGGAAGGCATGTACGCGGAGGTGAAGCTGGTGTTGCAGGAGGTAAAGAGCGCGCTGAACGTGCCCGTGCAGGCGATCCAAAGAGGAAGCAGCGCAGCCAGCGTGTTTAGAGTGGACGCGCAAGGACGTATCGAGGAACGCAAGGTCAGCCTGGGAGAGGAGACCAGCGACCGGGTGCAGGTGTTGAGTGGCTTGATGGAGGGTGATCGCGTGGTGATCGGAAACGGCGGGGGAGTTCGTCCGGGAGATAAGGTGCGACCGAAAGTGGTCAGCGAGAACGTGGATTCGCCGGAGGCTCCCTGATGCCACGGTTTGCGATTCGATATCCGTTCTTCATCATTATGCTTTGTCTGGTGGTCGCGGTGGTAGGCATCACCAACGTGGTTCGAATGCCGGTGGATCTTTTTCCGCAGATCAAGATTCCGGTGGTTGTGGTCGCGACGTTCTATTCCGGAATGCCGCCCCAGCAAATCGAAGCCGACATTACGGATACGTTCGAGCGATTCTTTACGCTCGGAAGCAACATCGACCACATCGAGTCGCGCTCTCTGACCGGCGTCAGCCTGATCAAGATTTATTTCAAGCCCGGCACCGACGCGAACGCCGCACTCAGTAATATCGCGAATCTTGCCATGGCGGATCTGCGGCGTCTTCCGCAGGGAACTTTGCCCCCGGTCGTGCTGCAGTTCGATGCCTCAAGCCTTCCCGTCTGTCTGGTTACGCTGAAGGGGGAAGGCCTGAATGAAACTCGGCTCAAGGACCTTGCGCAATTTCAGGTTCGTAATCAGATTGCCAACGTTCCCGGCGCCTCAGTGCCTCAGCCCTTTGGCGGCCGCTATCGCCAGATCATGGTCTACGTGGATCCGCTCAAGCTGGAGGCGCACCAGCTCAGCTTGATGGATGTGGTGCACGCAGTGAATGATTCGAACCTGATTCTTCCCGCCGGAGACGTCCGCATCGGTCCGAAGGATTACAACATCTACGCCAACGCCCAGTTGCCCGACGCCGAGGAGATCAATCGCATTCCGCTGAAGACCGTGGGCAAAGCCTCAGTGATGGTTGCCGATGTCGGAGAGGCCAAGGACTCGGGAACGATTCAAACCAATATCGTCCGCATCGACGGACAGCAGTCCGTCTACATTCCAGTACTCAAGCAAGGTGGCGACAGCAACACCATCACGATTGTGAGCGGGATCAAGACGGCGATTAAGAATCTGGTCGACATTCCAAAGTCGCTTAAGACGGCAGTCGTCTTTGATCAATCCATCTTTGTTAAAAGCGCTATCCAGAATGTATTGAAGGAAGGGGGAATCGGTCTCCTGCTAACCGCGATCATGATTCTCGTCTTCCTGGGAAGTGCGCGAGCCACCTTTGCCGTACTCCTCTCCATACCCCTCTCTGCCCTGGTCTGCCTTTTGATCATGAATGCTATGGGCGGATCGATCAATGTCATGCTGCTGAGCGGCTTGGCGCTCGCGTTTTCCCGTCTGATCGACGACTCGGTGGTGGTGCTGGAGAATATCTTTCGCTACATGGAAATCGGTGAGCCGTCAGCCGTCGCGGCCGAGAAGGGAGGGATGGAAGTCTCGCTGGCGGTCCTGGCTGCGACATCTACCACTTCCATTGTGTTTTTCCCGGTGACTTTTTTCTACGGCGTCAGCCGATACCTTTTCATCGATCTCGCCCTGGGCGTAGTTATATCCATCTTCGCTTCCTATGTCTTCGCCATGACTGTGGTCCCGCTCTATTGTGCGAACTTTATCCACTTGGAGGACGTTGGAGAAGAAGAGCACAAGGCGGAAGACAAGCCTGCGCAACGGTCCTTCTTCAAAAGGTTTCTAGCCCGCTTCAACGAGCGTTTCCGTGCGCTCCTGGAACTTTATGAGCGCTGGGTGACTCGTGCCCTGGTACGTCCCGGCAGGACCGTGACGGTTATTCTCGTTGGCATTGCAGTGCTCCTGGCTGTAGTTTTCCCGTTCGTCGGGACCGCGTACTTTCCCCGCACCGATCCCGGGCAATTCGTCATCAATGTCAAGGCGCCGAGCGGCTCACGACTTGAGGTCAGCAATCAGTACATCGCCCGCGTCGAGCAGGATATTCGCCAGGTCATCGCGCCTAATGATCTCGGCATGATTGTCTCGAACATTGGGATTACGCCTGACTTATCCGCCATCTACACCAGCAACTCTTCCACCGACACTGCGTTCGTCCAAGTGAGCCTGAAGGAAGAGCATTCGATCGGGAGCTATGAATATATGCGGCGCGTCCGGCGCAAGCTCTCCGAGGATCTGCCGGAACTCAACACATACTTCCAGGCAGGCGGCCTGGTCGATGCCGTGATCAACCTGGGTTTGCCGGCCCCGATCGACGTTCAGGTCAAGGGCAACGACTTGGACCGCGCTTTCCAAATCGCAACCGACATTGCCCGACAGATCAGAACCCGCAAAAACGTGAGCAGTGTGCTGATTCCCCAGGATTTGCTGTATCCGGGGCTGCAGCTCAACATTGACCGGGAAAAAGCCAGCCTGATTGGACTTTCACCGAAGCAGGTGATGGACAACGTCATTACCGCGCTCACCTCCAACGGCGTGATCGAACCCAGTTACTGGATCGACCCCAAGACCGGCAACAACTACATGCTGACGGTGCAGTACTTCGATAAGCAGATCCAGAACATGAGCCTGGAAGATTTCAAGCAAATCCCGTTGCGTGCCACCAATAGCGCGAATTACACGCCGCTGCAATCGGTTGGCGACATAGAGCCGATCAACACTCCGACCGAAGTGGACCATTACCAACTCCAGCGCGTCATCGACGTCTATGTCATGCCGTCGACGGAGGCGTTAGGCGGCGTGAACAGCGAAGTCAACGATATCGTCAATCACGTGCAGTTGCCGGAAAACATGCGGGTCAGTGTGCTCGGCTCCGTGGTCGGAATGCAGGAGTCTTTCAAACGGTTTTCCATCGGCCTGTTGCTCTCGATCGTGCTGGTCTACCTGATTTTGATGTCTCAATTCAAATCGTTTGTCGATCCGGTGATCATCCTGATGGCGATTCCTCCGGGATTGGCCGGAGTCGTCCTAACTCTGTGGCTCACCGGCAGCACTTTCAACATTATGTCGCTCATGGGTGTGATCATGATGACCGGGATCGTAGTTTCCAACAGCATCCTGATCGTTGAATTTGCCCGCCAGTTGCGGCAGGAGGGCTATTCGCTGCAACAAGCTCTGGTGCGGGCTTGCAAGATTCGGCTTCGCCCCATCCTGATGACTTCGCTGGCCACGTTGTTAGGCATGCTGCCGATGGCACTTGGAATTGAAACGGGCAGCGAGCAATACGCTCCTCTGGCCCGGGCCGTGATCGGAGGCCTGGCGGTTTCGGTTGTGGTCACGGTGTTTCTGGTTCCGGCATTTTATCTAATCATTCATGGCAAAGAAGAAAACCAGCAGGAGGAAAAGTCGGCATGAAACGGAACATGGGTCTTTTGCTGGGCGGGCTTGCGCTGTCAACGCTAGGTTGCGCCCAATCAACAGTTGTCTTACCAAATTCAATCGACGCACCCTCGCGCACCGTGACCTTGTCTTCAGGGCCACAGACCGTGCCGGGGCAGGTGCAATCCTCGTCGGGGACGATGCGGCTTTCGCTGAAAGACGCCGAAACTATCGCGCTGAAAAGCAATCCAGCGATTTCTGTAGCACGACTCAGCGCACTGGCTTCCGAACAGGTAACGCGGGAAGTTCGCTCAAATCTGTGGCCGCAAGCCTACGGAAACGTGACGGCGGTTGATGCGCAAAATAACAGCCGCATTACTGCCGGGGCATTGAACAATCCGATCATCTACACGCGAGCTGCCGGCGGAGCCGAGGTGAGCCAGCTCATCACCGATTTTGGTCACACTACGAATCTGGTTGCTGGAGCACGGCTTCAGGCGAAAGCCGACGAACAGACTGCGGTAGCAACTAAAGAGGACGTGCTACTGGCCGTCGACCAGGCATTTTACAACGCTCTGCAAACCCACGCTGTGCTGCATGTAGCGGAGCAAACTGTGGCCTCGAGGCAGTTGTTGTCGGACCAGGTTTCCGCCCTCACGAAGAGCAAACTGAAGTCAGACCTGGATTTGAGTTTTGCTAACGTGAATCTGGCGCAGGCCAAGCTCCTGTACCTGGACGCACTGAACAATGACAAGGCTTCCATGGCGGCCCTCTCGGCGATTCTGGGATATGCCACGCTCGAGTCATTTGAGTTGGTGAACGACACGGACCAGATCGCGCCGCCGCCTGCCGACGTGGATCCACTGATCATCGAGGCTTTTGCCAAGCGTCCCGAGATCCTTTCGCTGGAATTTCAGTCGGAATCTGCCGAGAAGATCCATAAAGCAGAGCATGACCAGTACTATCCGACGATCAGTGCCCTGGGCGCGATTGGAGATTCTCCGGTCCGGGATGATCGCGTGTATGGGCCTTACGCTGCCGCGGGAGTGAACATCGAGATTCCGATCTTCAATGGATCCCTTTATTCGGCGAGGTCGCGCGAAGCGGACTTGCGCGCCCAGGCCACCCGGCAACGTCTGATGGATCTTCGCAATCGCATCTCGCGCGATGTGCGAACCAGCTGGCTGGCGGCAAACACCGCATTCGACCGGGTGAATGTGAGTGAGCAGTTGTTGGCCCAGGCAAACCAGGCACTCGATCTTGCCCAGACACGATACAAGCTGGGCCTCAGTTCGATCGTAGAACTCAGCCAGGCTCAGCTGCAGCAGACTCAAGCCGACATCGGCAATGCGCAGGCCGGATATCAATACCGGCTGGCCTTGTCAGTTCTGCGCTTCCAGACCTCCGGACTTTAAAGTCGGTTCGCAGCTCGGCTGCTCCCGCGGGGTGCGCGAGTGAAGCAATGGATTTCATTGTGCCTTCGCGAACCATTCTTCAAACCACTCGAGCGCGCGCAGGTTATAGTCGCGAGCGTCGGCGGGTTTGATGAACATGTGTCCTTCGTCCGGATAAACCACGAGCTTTGTTGGCACCCGCAAAGTTTCGAGGGCGTGCCACCATTCGACCGACTGCTCCATCGGCACTTCGCCGTCCCGATCACCCACCAGGATCAGGGTCGGCGTTTTCACCGCCGTGATGAAGTGCATGGGATCGCTCTTGGCGTACACAGCAGGATCCTGATAAATCGACGCGCCGAAGAAGGGAATCATCCATTCGTCGATATCGTTGAGACCGTAGTAGCTCAGCCAATCGGAGAGGCCAGCGCCCGCCACTGCGGCGGCAAACCGCCGCGTCTGGGTCTCAGCCCACATCGTCATATATCCGCCGTAGCTGTGTCCGCGAATGCCGATGCGTTTGTTGTCGATCGGATACTGTTTAGAAATTGCATCCACGCCGGCCATGATGTCGCGGAAGTCGCCGCCGCCGAAGTCCTTAACATTGCCTTGTGTGAACGCTTCTCCTTGTCCGTAGCTGCCGCGCGGGTTAGGGCAGAGAACGAAGTAACCCATCGCCGATTGCGGACCCGCGGTACTCTCGTCCCAGTGTGAGGTGCACGCCCACGATGGTCCGCCATGCACATTCACCACCAGAGGATAGGTTTTGATAGACGCAAAATCCTTAGGCAGCGTCAGCCAACCTTGCACGTGAGTTGAGCCATTCATCCAATGCACGTTTTTCATCTCGCCCCACGCCGGTTTGAGCCCAGCATTAAGATTGGTGAGTTGCTTCCATTTGCCAATCGGCCCCGCCCAAACTTCCGGGGGCGCGCTCGCCGATTGACGGACGATTGCGGTGACTGATCCGTCGCGAGAGAACGATCCGCCGGGAACCCAGGCGTCGCTGGTCGTGGACACCAGTTCCTCGCCGGTCCAGAATGTCGGGCCTTTACTTCCACCGGATCTGGCGGCAGCGAAGCTTGAGTTCCCGTCCACATTTTGGGCAAAGAAGATGAGATCGGGAGACGTCCACGCGAGTGCAGAAGGAGATGTCGTGCTGTTGGGAGTGAGATCGCGAGCCGCACCTCCCGTGACTGGGACAACCATAATTTCGCCGCCGGTAAGGCCGGCGTCGCTCATCAATCCTTCAATAAACGCCACGTTCTTTCCGTCGGGAGAGACTTGTGGATCCCCGATTTGCAGCTTCGGCTTGTAGATCTCGTGCATCTCGCCCGTCTGCGCATTCACCAGATAGAGACGAGCAATCCACCAGTTGTTGTCGCCGGAACCGTGCGCGGCAGTGGCCGCCCAGCCCTGTCCGTCAGGGGTCCAGTCGTACTCATAGACGTACACGTCCGCGGGCGTGACCTGCGCCAGACGGTTGGTGCGCAAGTCGATGGTTGCGATGCGTTGCTCGTAAATCTTCTGGTCAATCACTCCCGCAAGCGGTGTCATAGGCTGCAGCGGGCCGGCGACGCGGGGCATGCCCTCAATAAAAAGGATCGCAAGCTCCGAACCATCGGGAGAGAAATGCGGAGTCTCGACATAACCTTTCAGCTCGGCATGCTTTACCGGAGCGCTCCCGTCCGCAGCCGCGGTCCAGACCTGAGCAGTAGGGACGTCACCGGGGAGGTCGGCGATGAATGCTAAGAGCTTGCTATCCGCAGACCAAGCTACTTCGCGGATCGAGAGGCTCCCTTCCACCGCGATCGCCCGAGCAGGGCCGCCACTGGCAGGAACTACCGCGAGTTGTCCAGCGGCGATAAAAGCGACTTGAGTTCCGTCGGGCGAGATCGCAACCTGATCGATCTTCTTGGCACGCGGCATGGAGTCAAGCACAGCTGCCGCGCGAGACGGTGGCGCGGGTCGCTCCTGCGCGAAAAGGGAAGCACAAATCAGCACCATTGCAACGGCGCCAAACAGCGCCGAATAATAACGAAAGCGTAGGTTCGAGCGTACATTCATAGCGGAAAAAGTATAGCTGGTTCTCATCCCGCACGCCGAACCCTTAAGCGCCTCCCGTGGCACAACGGCGCCGACTGAGGCACACGACTCGTTACTGCGTAATCCCCATCTGCGTCAGAAGAAACGCATAGTCAAACGCGGATTCCTTCAATCGATCATACCGGCCTGAGGCGCCCCCGTGTCCCGCAGGACTCAGATTTGCTTTCAGGATGAGCACATTGTGGTCCGTCCTCAAAGCGCGCATCTTGGCCACGTACTTGGCTGGCTCCCAGTACATCACTTGGCTGTCGTTGAACGAGGTCTTCACCAGCATGTTGGGATAAGCTTTGGCCTCGATGTTGTCATAAGGGGAATAGGTAATCATGTAATCAAAGGCCGGCTTCTCTTTTGGGTTCCCCCATTCCTCGAATTCGCCGACAGTGAGCGGCAGCGACTCGTCGAGCATCGTATTTATGACGTCGACAAACGGAACGCCAACCAGCGCAGCCTTGAACAAATCAGGACGCAGGTTGAGAACCGCGCCCATGAGAAGTCCACCAGCGCTCTCGCCTTCGATGACCAGCCTATCCTTCGAGCCATATCCCTGCGCTATTAGGTATTCTGCGCAGGCGATAAAGTCGGTGAAGGTGTTTTTCTTGTGCATCATGCGTCCATCGTCGTGCCACGCTTTCCCCATCTCGCCGCCACCGCGAATGTGCGCCACTGCGGCGACCACGCCACGATCGACCATGCTGAAGAGATCCGAATCGAAGTCGACATCGCTGGAAACGCCGTACGAACCATAGCCGTACAGATACAGCGGCCCTTTGCCATCCAGCTTAGTGCCCTTCAAATGGACCACCGAGATGGGGATTTTCACGCCGTCCGCTGCGGTGGCATAGATTTGCTCCACCTGATAGCGCGTGCGGTCATATCCGCCGGGCACCTCCTTCTGTTTCAGCAAGACAGACGTCGCGTTTCCCATGTCATACTCGAAAATCGATTCCGGCGTAATCGCCGATTGGTAGATGTAGCGGAACTTGGCCGTGTCGTACTCCCGGTTTATGTATTCGGATACATCGTAAGCTGGCTCGGGAAACTCAATGCGTTTCGAGTGGCCGCTGTTCAAATCGGTCACGCTTATCTGCGGTAATCCGTTCTCGCGTTCGTACCGGACGTAGTAGTTCTTAAAGAAAGTGATGTCATCCAGCATGATGCTGGCTCGGTGACCAACCACCTCTTTCCAGTTCTGGCTGCGCGGATCGCCGACCGGCGTCTTCACCAGACGAAAGTTTCGTCCTCTGTCATTCACCCGGATGTAAAAGAAATCTCCGTTGTGGTCTGGATAGTATTCGACATCCTGCTTGCGCGGCTCCATGATCTTCCAGTCTGACATGGGCTGGTCGGCAGAAATGTATCGGACTTCCGTAGTAGTGTGGCTGCCAGAAATCAAAAAGATGTATGCCTCGCTGAGGGTCTTTCCAGCCTCGACATCGAACCGCTCGTCCTTTTCCTCATAAACCAGGTCGTCAGGGCCCGGAGTCCCAACCGCGTGTCGGTATAAGCGGTATTGGCGCTTGGCGTCATCCTCCACCGTGTAGAAGAGGGTCTTGTTGTCATTCGCCCAGACCACCGACCCTACCTTCTCAGCGTGGTCCGAAAACACTTTGCCGGTGCGCAGATCCTTCACCCCAAGCACGTATTGTCGAAAGCCGGTGTTATCGGTTGAATAGGCGAGCAGGTTGCCGTCACTGCTCACGGCGAAAGCGCCCAGAGCCATGAAGGTCTGCCCCTTCGCCAACTCATTGACATCGAGCACCACTTCTTCCGGCGCGTCCAGGCTGCCTTTCTTTCGGCAGCGAATCCGGTACTGCTTGCCGGCTTCGGTACGCGAATAATAAAAATAGTTGCCCTTCTTGTATGGGACGTCCACATCGGTTTCCTTAATGCGGCCCAGCATTTCGTCATACAGTCGCTTTCGAAACGCTTCGGTAGGTTTCATCACCGCATCGGTATAGGCGTTCTCGGCCTCAAGATAGGCTTTCACTTCCGGATTTTTCTTGTCCCGCAGCCAGAAATAATTGTCCACCAGCTTCCGGCCATTCACTTCAGTTGTCTTTGGCACCTTCTTCGCTACCGGAGGCGCTGGCAGCGGAGCCGCGGTGCCCGCGGCAAGAATGCTCAGAAGGGAAGCGAACAACAGAACGAGAAGCTCAAGACGTCTCACACTGTTCGAATTCACGCACGACCGACTCATGCTCGACCGATTCATAGAGATGTACCTCATGTTGCGCAGGAATAGCGGCGCCAGTATACGCAACTCCAACCGTAATCGTAAGCCGGGTTAGAATCCCGCCTTCACCCGCGCCGTGTCTGTGCTCACGTATTTGATCGTGGCCAACACGGCTTCCTTAATTGTCAATCGAGGCTGCCAGCCCAGCGCGCGGATGCGAGAGCAGTCGAGCAGAATAAAGGGACTGTCGCCAACCCAGCCGCGTTCACCGCCCGCATACGTAAGCTTGGGATGCAGACCGAGATGCTCACAAATCCAGCCGATGGAGTCGTTCACCTCGCAATACTCGTCCGTCCCGAGATTAAAGATGTTCACTTTGGCCTGCGCGCGCTCGATAGCGGTAAGAATCGCGTCGATGCAATCCTGCACGTACAAATACGACTTCCGCTGATGCCCATTGCCCAGCACATGAAGATGCTCCGGGTGCTCGGCAAGCTGCTGGTAGAAATCGAACACGTGCCCGTGCGAGTAGCGCTCTCCCAGGATCGATACGAAGCGAAAAATGTAGCCTTGCAGTCCGAAGCCTTCGCAATAAGCTTGAATCAGGCCTTCCGCAGCCAGCTTCGAGGCTCCATAAAGCGAGGTCTGGATGGGAAAGGGACATGTCTCAGGAGTGGGAAAAATTTCCGGCTCTCCGTAGACCGATCCTGTCGAAGAAAAAACAAGTCGCTTGCAGCCCTGCTCGCGCATGGCTTCGAGCACATTCCAGGTTGCGATCGTGTTTTGATCCAGATCCTTGCGGGGATGTTCGGTGCCGAAGCGTACGTCGGCATTGGCGGCGAAATGAACCACAAGTTCCGCGCCCTCCATCGCCTGAGTCAGACTCTTCCGGTCGAGCAAGTCAGCCTGGTGGAAACTAAACTGCGGATGAGCCCTCGCGCTTTCCAGAAACCGCGTCTGTCCAGTCGACATGTTATCGAACCCTACGACGCTGTTGCCTGCAGAGAGCAGGCGGTCGACCATGTGACTGCCTATAAAGCCGGCTGCTCCGGTAACTAAAACGCGCAAAATAACCTCCGCATGGAAATTGCAATAAGGATAGTTCTCTAACGTCGACTTAAGAAGAGTCTATCGACTATCCGAAGAAGTCCGCCGCAGCGCGATTCGCGTTCCCTTCAACTCAAACCGGCTGTCCCGCCAAACATAACGCAGCTTCAAATAGCTGGCGAACCAGACCACAAACCCAAGCAAGTCGCGCAGCGGATACAGCCAGGGCGCGCGCCGTATCTGCGGATCACGCACAACCATCCAGCCCACCAGCCACGCCTCGACCAACCGGTTCAGCACAGCCGCGCCCAGCAGCAGCGCACCGATTCCCCAATGCCCCAATAATCCAGCCGCAAATAAGCCAAGAATCCCGTAGGGGATGGCGAAGATGAGTCCACTTCCGAAATGTCCCTTAGGCCGCGAATAGCGCGTGGTTTGCGCCCAGCGCAGCTGGTTCTGCCACATGCGCTGGAACGACGCCTGATTCACAACGTGATCGATGATGTGTCCCGAAAGCACGACACGGTAACCGGCCTTTGCCATCAGGTTGCCGATGGCGAAATCGTAGGCAATGTAATCCCGCAAGGCGGTGTAACCGCCAATGCTCGCCAGAGAATCCTTGCGCACCACGGTCGTCGGCCCCAGCCCGAACTTCATTCCCTCGAGCAGATTCGCCACCAGCACTCCGGCCGTCATCTCTACAGACATGCCGATGGCCGTGAGTCCTGAAAAGAATCCCGCCGCATTCTTGCCGCGATACACGCACGTCACCACGCCCACTTGCGGATCTAACAATGGCGGTACGATTTCTCGCAAATAGCTCGGAGAAACCTCCACGTCGCTGTCCGTAGTAACCAGAATGTCGTGCGCGGCCGCCTCCGCCATGCAATGAAACGCGTAGACCACCGGGTTGGGCCACGGGGTGCCGGTTACCAGCACCCGGCTTCGGATGTGCGGATACCTAGCGCAAACTTCGCGCACCACCTCGAGAGCCGCATCATCGGCTTCATCCGCCGCAAACAGAATTTCGTAATCGGGGTAGTCCTGCCGGAAAAAGCTCTCGATGTTCTCCTTAAGCTGCGCTTCCAGCCCGTGCACTGGCTTCAGCACCGAGACCGGAGGCAGCTGCGCACCGTCAGGAATGGAGGTGAATTGCTTCCGCGCATCCGCGCGAAACCGGATTACTCCCACCAGCGCCAGGCCAAGAAACACGACCGAAGATAATGTGCCGACGAGCGCCACAGCCAAAACGAAATAGAGGATCAGTGCAATCAAGTTTGTATTGTCCCGCGTTGTATTGTCCGCAGGGTCGGATCGCCGCCCGTAGCCCAGGACAGCAATTCACACTATACATTTCCGCGGTGTTCAGACGTAAGCCGGGCCGAGGGTCACTTCGAGTCTTCGTGTGCGGTCTCACTGCCCCGCAGTGGCGCAGCTTTTGTGATGTTGTAGTCCTTGTACTCGATGGAAAGCGTAGCCTTGCCTCCCAGCCGGATCACGCTCTCCGTGCGGTTCTCCGCAGGAAGCCAAAAGTCATTCACCTTCACGTATCTGTGCTTCACTTCTGTCTTCTTGATCCAAAACGAAGGATTCTTGGCCGGCTCTCCTTCGATCCGCACTACTGCAAAGTCTTTCGCGTCAACCCAGATCTTCCCGCGATAGAGAAACTTGTTCTTCGTCTTGGGCAGCAGGTTGAGAACGTACTGCGCGCCCTCGGGCGTGGTTTCGTAACCAGCGGGCGTAAAATCGTAGTTCTCGGTGCTCAGCGCAGTATTCCGGCGGTTTTCGTCGTTTGCGGCCTCCTGCTCGCCCTCCAGCAGTTTCTTGAATACACGGTCGATCACGAACTTGGAGCCGCTCTGGGAGACCACAGTAAATTCTTTAGTATTGGGAGCATGGTAGGTCATTTTGACCACCATCTCGGCATCCCGATCACTGGGGAATCCGCGATACTGTAGACGGTAAACCCGGGTTCCGTTGAACTGAACCAGCGCCGCGGCCCGCTGCGCATTCCTCTCCTGAAGCTTCTTGGCTATCTGCTCGGCTGGCAGGGAGGCATTCTGTCCCGAGTTCGACGATCGCGCGGAATCTGGTCCCTGGGGCGGACTCTGGCAGACACTCGCCAGGCTCCAGCCCAGCAGACCAACTCCAAGCCAACTTCCCACTCGTGTGCGCCGCATGTCTATTTGGATGCCGAACACCCTGCTCTCAGTTTACGCCAAGGAACGGATGGCCACGGAACTGGGATTTGGCTTATTTCTCGTGTTCTTTCCCGCTCTGGAAATGCCAGTAGAAAGTATTACCCAAGGACCCTTCTGAGAGTGCGCTCCCGGAATCCTCGGAAAAACGCGGTTGGTTACCTTCGTGCCTCACTCGTCGGAGCTATTCCCATTACTTCAGGTTTGTCGCACACTGTCTTCAGGCCACATATGCAGGCAACGAATGTCAAAACAAACCGCCGTCGGCAAGATCGCATTCAAGCGGTGCTTCCGGTGCGAGTTCGAGGAACAGACTCGGCCGGCCAATCCTTTGAAATCCTGGCGCACACCCTCGATCTGACAGCAAACGGGGCGCGGTTGGGGTCGATTCGCCGCCAACTGAAGGTCCTCGACACGCTAACCATTTTTTATCGCCAGCGCCGCATGGAATTCACAGTGGTGTGGACCAAGTTGCTGGATGGGCGGAGCGAATATCAGGTTGGCCTGCAGGCTTTTTCGCAGGAAAAGGAAGGCTGGGGGATGAATCTTTTCATCTCTGCTATACAGCCGCTAACTAGCGCCTCAGCGACGTCAGGAGCCGTTTGATTCCGGAATATTATGCGCAATCTTCTAACCCAGCTCTGGTCAAATGACGAAGGACAGGACGTCGCCGAGTATGCCGTCATGCTCGCTGTCGTCCTCGTCATTGTGGCAAGCACAGTCCGGCTGATTGGGGCGAACGCCGGCAATGTGTTCTCGCAGGTCGGCAGCCAAATCCAGTAACTGGGGCCATCCTAAACTTCTCGCTCGTCTTTCTTACCCTTACTCACTTGCCTAAAGTAGATTGCAGTCGAGAATTATCATTTGCGAAGATCGCAACAATAACTCTGGGGAAATGTCGGGAAGAGGCTGCGCGGGTACATCCTCGTCTCTCTCTCTCGTCTCTCGAAACTCGAGACGATCTCAGGGCCGCGAGGAATTACCCATCATCAGGACAAACAGCAGCGGAAGGTAGATGACAGTAGCCTGCAACACATGACGAGCCAGCATTTTGGATCGCGGAGTGTTAATGGGTAGTTTGAGAAATGCCAGACGGGCACCGAAATAGAAAAGTGCAACGCCCAGCAGCACGGCACCCACCAGGTAGATCTTCCCCGCCATCCCGAAAACACTGGGCAAAACGCTCAGGGGAATCAAGATCAGCGAATAGGCAACGATGCGCCATGCCGTGGACCGACCATCCTCCTCCACCACCGGCAGCATGCGAATTCCACCTTGCGCATAATCCTCCCGGTAGAGCCACGCGATGGAAAAGAAATGGGGAAACTGCCACACAAAAAGGATGGCAAACAAAATCAGCGTGCCCCACTCCAGCCGACCTCGCGCCGCCGTCCAACCCAAAACTCCCGGCATAGCTCCTGGAAAAGCGCCCACGAAAGTGCAGATGGGCGAGATCCGTTTCAACGGCGTGTAAGCCGCCAGATAAACCACCGAGGTGAGCAAAGTCAGCAGCCCGGTCAGCGGATTCGCAAACACGGCCAGATAGATTGATCCGCCTAATGTGGCCAGCAGGCCAGCCACGGTGGCGTGAGCAAGACTCATGCGTCCCGCCGGCAGCGGACGCTGTGCGGTCCGCCTCATCTGCCCGTCGACTTCGTGTTCCATCACTTCATTGAGCGCGGCCGTTCCGCCCGAAACCAGCCCGATTCCCAGCAGAGCGTGGAGGAGCCCCCACGAGAGCGAAGAAACACCGGCCTTCTGCGCGCCGAAATAGTAGCCACACCACGCGGTCATCACGATCAAACTGGTCACGCGCAGCTTCATCAGTTCTGCATAGTCGCGCACCAGGGACGTTGCTTGCTTGCGAAACAAAACCAGTGGTTGGGTCATCGTGCTCATGGACAATTTAATGGTGTGGTTGTCGTACCGCTTCACTTACACTCGGACAAACCCTCCGAGTCAAGCATAGGGCAGCCCCAGAGAGCGCCAGATACTCAAGAACTGTATGGGTACTCCGATAGCTTTCGAAAGTCAAGTTGAAACTCCGGAAACGACCCATACAAAAAGGCCGCGAGAACTCGGCCCTCCCTCTATTGGCTGGCCGCAGCCCCAGATTCACTGAAGGTCTCCGGCGGATCAAAAAAACACTGATGCCACAGGGCAGCGTCCGACAATTTACCCGCCTTCCATTGCTGAAGCGTGAGCAGCGTAGCGGCAATCATCCCCCCGTCCGCCGCATCGAAGATCACGACGATTCCAGAAAGCTCCTGCGCCTTTTGCGCCAGGTCCGCATAGTCCTTGTCGAGCACCGACTTCGCGAACTCAAGTCTGAGTTGAGCGCCCGCATCCTTCTTTTCGTCGATTTTCTCCACCGAAACGATTCTTACGCTTTTTCCCCGCAGCGGCGCCCAATCGCCCGGGAAAGGCGCGGTTTCTTCCCGGGTCACACGAAACAGCTCAGCCGCCACGGGACCCGCCGCTGCACTCGCAGGCGCATCGCCATCCGGAACGCTGTCCGGCATTTCCAGGTTATTGCGCCAGATCCATCCTCGCGATAGTCCAGAAATTCGCACGTGAACCCAATCGCGATTGAAATCCAGCATCTCGAACTCATCGTGTGCGCTGGCCAGGAACAAAGTCTTGGCAGTTAAACTCGCGGTCGCCACCACGGGAGTCCCGGACTTCTTTACTGCGACCAGATTCTTGGGATGAGTCTGATTCTTAAGAATTTCTTCCAGGCTCGCCGCCTCGGCTCTCAACCCATTAGCGTCGTCGTCGCCAAGTTTCTTCTGCCCGGCCTGAGGACCAGCCTTCTCCTGGTCCAATAGGGTCTGCGCCAAAGCCGAAGAAATTCCGCCGCCGACTTCCGGAAGTCTGGGCGCCGGCGCCGAGATGGTCGGTTCCGGCGAATCTGGCACCTTCGCTGCCGGACTTGAAGGAGATTGCTCGGATGGAGATGGCTCCGAAGGAGATGGCGCGGACGGCGGAGTCTGCCCTGATGGAGTCTGACCTGATGGAATCTGACCTGATAAAGATCGATCTGAGGCAGCTCGATCCGAGGCAGCTCTCTCCGACGGAAACGGCTGCCGTGCGGCGCTCGCCGGAGCCCCGGCGCCAAATTGCTGTCCTTTGCCAGCGAGTTGATCCGCCAGTTGATCCAGCAGATCCGCTTCCAGGCGGCCATTCGAGGCCAACACCTGATATCCGGAGTGCCCGCCAGCCGGGTCGGCGTACCAGGCCGTAACCTGCACGCTCACCCGCACCGTCGATCCTCCGGAAGGCGCCGCCGTGACCTGGAATTTCGCCTGGTAGTAACCACGCTGATAGTGGTCCAGGGGATGATCGGAAGATGCGAAACCGTCCAGCACCGGAAGGCGTCCAGCGGTGGCAGGCTGCATCTCTCGCAGAGCTTTTTCCACCATGGCCTTCGACTGTGAAAAAGCCCGTTCGAATCCGTTGTCTTGCGCGTGGCTCCACTGCGCGAAGCAAGAGACAAAAACAACAGCGACTCCAAGAAACCCTTGTGAGAAAACCCGGCCGATCCCCACCGCTGCACGACCCTTCATGGCTGCTCCAACTCGTCGCGCATGATCCATCCGTGCTGACCCTCATGTGTCTCAATGCCGTACCAATACGGCGTGGAAATCAGAATCAAGACTTCCGTTCGAGGGGGTAAAGATTGCAGCGTGCTCGCGGTGTGGAAAGGCGCCGATTTGAGCGGCGCGCCCGGGGCCTTCACCAGCCGCTCGACCTGCTTTCGAAGGTCCTTAACGCGCTGGTCCAGGCTCTGCCCCGATAACATCTGCGCTGGAACGCTCTGACTGGACAAGGTCTGACTCGGCGAGGTCTGACTCGGCAAGGTTTGACTCGACAACTGCCCTTGGCCCGAGGGCTGCGGAGCTGCGGAAGCTGGGCCCGCATCTTCTTGACGCTCGGTTGCCCGAGCGACGGGCTTTGATGTGGACTCAGGCAGATCGGCTTCCGGCATCGGCCACGCCCCTCCCTCCGCTTCCTTGGCGAGCTTTTGCTTTTTCGCCAGTCGCTCCTGCCGCTGCTGGTCGGCTTCGACGTTCTGCTTCTTCATCAACTCGATGGCTTCGACGTGCTCCCGGATGTCGTTGTACTCGGCGGTCTCAACCGACCCGTCCGATTGATGCACGACATGGCGGTAATCTTCTTTAAAAAGTGCGTCAATCCGCAAGACTGCGTTCTTGTCACCTTGAGGTTGCACCACATAGCGCACTACCAGAGTTCCGGAGTCGCTGCTATCCTTGAAATTGCGCGGGTCGAGCGCTTGCTCGCGAACTTTGTAGAAGACCTTTCCTCCCTCGGTCCACGCGGGAAATACATGCGAAGTAGTCGCGGCTTTCGCGCCGCTGACGAACTCGTCCTTGTTGTATTCTTTGGTTCCCCGGATTACTCCGTTTTGCGCCACGTCTTCAACCACCTGCTCCACTTCACTCGCTGGCAAGGGCACGTTAACGATGAGACCTTCGCCGTAGGACAGCTTGCTTTTTTCCCGCCCTGCCAGCGGAAGGGCTGCCACGGAAAACAGGAGGAACAAGCCAAGCACTCCGGCGGACAAACCCGCTCCGGTCGCGGCGGACCCGTCGCACCGTGCGCCGCCAGACTCGCCGATACGAGGATCCCCGGCCGATCCATTCGCCGTACAGGCAGCCCGCTCCCCGCTTCGAACAACCATCCTGCAGTCCACTCAAACCTCCGGTCCCAGACTTCCCAGAGTCTCGTACTCTGGGCCCAAAGCTGTCAACTCGCTCCTGCGGGTTCGACTCCCACGCCGGATTTCTGGAATTTGGTAAATTGACCTTGTAAAAAAAATGTAAAAAATTCTTGAACTTTTTCTTTCCGCCGTAGTAGGATTTCGCTCCGGTACGGTGGTAAGACCGTTGTCCGAGAAATTTTACCGCAACCGGATGCGGGGGGTTTGCATCCTTTGCCTTAAATTGCGAGTCCGTCGGCGTTGTGTGGGAGTTTGATTTTCAACAAAGCAGACTTTGATCCGATCTTTGCTGAGGAGTCCGGCCATGCAAGTTTTGAGTCGTTTCCATCTTCGCAAAGTGTTCCACTCTGCGACCTCGTTGTTTTCTCTAGCTCTTGTTCTGGCATCGGTGGTCCTTACTTGCGGTGAGCCAGCGAATGCTCTACCCGCTTTCGCCAGAAAGTATGGGTTGCGCTGCTCGGCCTGCCACGAATCCTGGCCGATGCTCAACTACTTTGGACAAAAGTTCAAAGACAACGGCTATCAGCTCATGAATGACCGCGACGCCCCGATCTGGCAGAACCCTTCGTACTGGCCCGTGGTCTTCCGTATCACGCCCATCTGGCACCGGGTCAGCACCGGCAAGGTTGAGGTCGATACCTACGCCAACGGCGCGCCCACCGGGGGCTCTGCGATCCAGCGCATCACGAGCTCCGGCTTTGACTTGAGCGGCCTCGACTTCCATACCGGCGGAACTCTGGAAAAGAACATCTCCTTCTATCTGCTTCCGTCTTCCGATTCTACGGGCGCTTTTCACTTTGAGCAGGTCTTTGTGCGCTTCGATAACATCGCTCACAGTCCCTGGCTCAATTTCAAGCTGGGTCGCTTCGAACTCGACAACCTGCTTTCTGAAAAGCGCATTCTGACGCTAACCGGGAACGGTGGTATTTACCAGACCTATCACTTCATGCCGCAAGGTGACGGGAACATCTTTGGGCAGATCGGCGACAACCAGCTCGGCATGGAGTACATGGGACACTCGGTGGACGACCGGACGCGAGTTTCCGCTGCCCTTGTCAGCTCCAGTGATGGAAACGTGGGCCTGACTACCACCGCCAACGCCTACACCGGGTTCGTTGCCGCGAGCCAGGCTTTCGACACGGGCAAGCTGGGGGTACAACGGCTCGGGTTCTACGCCATGGTCGGAGAAGCGTCGACCTACTACCTAACCGCGGGCGGGCTCCCCATTCTTGGTTCAGGAATTGGTAACAAGGGCTTCAGCCGCGAAGGCTTCGTGGGGCAATTCTACTTCGGCCCGCATGTCGGTCTTACGGTTGTGACTCAGCATGGCTCGGATAACGTGTGGTTCGGTCAGGGTTATGGCAACGCCGAAGCCACCGACGGCAATGGAGGCACAACCTGCACGGCCGCTCCCTGCCCTCCGAACAATGTACCGGGAACACCTCTTCCGGCGGGTTCGCAGGCGCCCAGTTGGAACGGAGTCACCGCTGAGGGCCACTACATCTACAGTCCACAGCTGATCTTCATCGGCCGGTATGAGGCGGAACGGATGTCGCAACAAGCCAACGGAAACATCTGCGGCGGTGTTGCTTGTCCTTCCAACCTGGGCAATATCTCAACTTACACCATCGGCTTCCGCTACAACCCGTTCATGACCAGTCGCGCCGGTTTAGCCTGGCACAACGAGTACAACTGGCTGCACCAGGATGGTACCGGGCCAGCAAATCTGACCACCGGGGCGCTTACCAACATCAACACTGGCGAAATTCTGATGGGACTTGACTTCGACTTCTAGAGAGGGATAGACATGCGGACGACATTGCAGAAGTGGACTCTCTTGTTTAGTTCAGCTGTTCTTCTGGCGCTTCCGGCGGCCTCTTCGGCGCAGCTCTCGACATACGACATAGGAACGCGGATGGGTGCGGAAAGCCACGTCGGAAACCTTACCGGTCACGCCAAGGATGCCGCTCTGCCCTACCGCCGGTACTGTGTCGGCTGCCATGGCCCGCTGGGAGATGGAAACGGCGAAAACGCCCCCTACATGCAGCCCCCCATGTACCAACAGCCACGCGACTTCCAGTTGGGCATCTTCAAGTGTCGCTCCACTCCGACCGGAACCTTGCCCACCGATCAGGATCTTTACGACGCCATCACTCGGGGCTTTGACCGGACGAACATGCCGCAATGGAACGCTCTAAGCAAGCAGGAGCGCGCCGACCTCGTGGCCTGGGTGAAGCACTTTTCTCCGCGCTGGGCAAATGAAAAACCGGGAACTCCGATCACCATTCCTCCCGAGCCCGAAGTCACTGCCGAGCGCATCAAGGCCGGGCGTGATGTATTCGCCCGCGTGCAGTGCTGGAAGTGCCATGGCGTCCAAGGTATGGCCAACGGGCCATCTGCTTCCACCTTGCAGGATGATCTCGGTCGTCCCATCGCGCCTTTTAACTTCACCGATGGAACTCGCCCAAAATGTGGCGACACCGATCAGGACATTTACCGGATCTTCATGACTGGTCTGGACGGCACTCCGATGCCGTCGTTTGCGGACAACATCAAGCCCGATGAGGCCTGGGACCTGGTGTTCTATCTGCGAACCTTTATGGCTCAGAAGAGCAAGGAAAAGGAAATCGCAAAAGGGCTCAGTCTGAAGCCGGTTGATCCCAATGCCCCGGTGGCGCAGCAATAGAAAATCGGGGCTCACCAGCATCGCAACTCAGCACTTGGCAAAGCGCTGAGTTGCGGATCTCTATCGGGATATGTCAGAAGCCAAACTCAGCTTGCCGGCGCGTTTGCGACAAGAGAGCGCACGATTGCGATACGCGAAAAACCGTGTTGCGTCTTCTCCAAACATGATGCCAACCTTTCTTGAAGATGACAATTTGTTCATTCTTGAACTATTTCGGCATTTGGCTCCGAAGTTGGTCTATGATTCGGCCCGTTCCGCCAAAGCGAGGTCTGCAGTGAAATGCATTCGTCGCGGGTCAAGTCTTCCTAAGTTCAAGCAGTACGTGGCGTCGGGGGCAAGTCCTCAAGACCAGCCAGCAGAAACCGTTCTGCGACCATCTATTTGCGTGCCAATGCCAGGGCAACTCGCACTGTGCGGAGGCTTCGACACAATCGGTGTAGATTAGCCCCTTTTTTTCGTCAATAACGAGATTTCGCCTTAAGGAGACTTTTATGAATCGACACAAATCGCTTTCTGTACTATCGGCTCTAGTTCTGGTCTGCTTTGCGGCTCTGATTTTGGGTCAGAAAGTCAACGCGGCTGGTGAAGGCAAGATTACCGGCACCGTAAAACTCGACGGCCCGGCTCCGCACATGAAGGGCATCGACATGTCGAAAGATCCTTACTGCTCCAAAGCCCACGCCACCGATCCCGGTAAATTGGAAACTTATGTGGTCGGCGCCAACGGAGGAATGGAGAATGTGGTTCTCTACCTCTCGGAAGGCTATAGCGGCAACGCAACGGCATCCACTGCCGTCCCGGTATTTGATCAAAAGAACTGTATGTACACGCCACATGTGTTGGCCATGGACGTGGGTCAGACCTTCAAGGTCACGACCAGTGATGCCACAGCTCACAATATTCACCCCAACCCCAATCCCATGACCGGCAACATCCCGTGGAATCAGTCTCAGCCACCGGGAGCGCCGCCGGTTGAGAAGAGCTGGAAGGCCCCGGAGATGATCGAAGTAAAGTGCAACATCCATCCCTGGATGCACGGTTGGTTCGCGGTAGTCAAAGGGCCCTACGCCACCACCGACGCCAACGGCGCTTACACCATCAACAACGTGCCTCCCGGAAGCTACACCGTGACCGCGTGGCAGGAAGCCGCCGGCACCCAAACGCAAAAGGTGACCGTAGCTGCGGGCGCAGCGGCAACTGCCGATTTCACTTTTAAGGCGAAGTAGCAAGCCAGAACTAGCAGTCTCGTTAATAGCGAACTTGGCGTAGCGAAGCAGGATAGCTGCTTTCGAAATAGGGCCGGGGGATTCCCGGCCAAAGGCGGGACGATATGGCGAAGATATTCGCGGTGATCATCGTTGTGATCGCAATTGCTTCGGCGATTCCCATCGTGATGCACATGTGGCCCATGCCACAGGACATCTCCACCCACGGCCATCTGATCGATGAGCAGTACTCGGATACCATGCTGGAAGCAGGTATTTCGTTCCTGGCTTCTCAGCTCCTTTTGGCCTTCTTCATCTGGAAGTTCTCCACTCCCAAGCCCGGCGACAAAGTTAAGAACTTCCCCGGCGGCGCGGCGGGCCTGGTAATCGCCGCCTTCCTGTTGGTAGGTACCGAGTGTTTGGCCTTGGGTGTATTCGGCGTAAAGGCATGGGCCAGCGTCTACTTCACGCCTCCCGCGGCAAATGCGCTGCAAATCCAGGTGCAGGCAGGACAGTTCGCATTTTATTTCCGCTACCCTGGCCCAGACGGAAAGTTCGGCCCGCTGCACGCCGACAAAATCAGTGAGGCTAACGCGAACTTCTTCGGCCTCGATACTACAAACGACCAGGATTCCAAAGACGATATCGTAGCCGCGGAGATGGCGATTCCCGTGAACCGCGAGATTCACCTCCTCATGCATTCCAAAGACGTCGGGCACTCCTTCTACGTTCCGGAATTGCGCGTCCAGCAGGATTTCGTCCCCGGCTTGGATGTCGCCCTTCATTTCACGGCGACCAAAGTCGGCAAGTACGAAATCGTCTGCACCCAGCTCTGTGGCCTCGGGCATTACAACATGAAGGCGTATCTCGAGGTGAAGTCGCAGGAAGATTACGATGCCTGGATTAAACAGCAGGCAGCGCTTCAGTAGATATGAGTGCGTAACGTGGAAGAGCGGCGCTTCAGCGCCGCATCAAGCGTCACGATAAATGCGGGCTTTAGCCCCCGAAGCATCTGGACAATACATCTCGTTCGAGGTGAGCACAATGCACGACATGTCCGCACCGGCGGTACACCACGCTCCCACTAGCTTCATTCGGAAGCACGTCTTCAGTACTGATCATAAGGTCATCGGCAAGCAATATTATTCGCTGGCCTTAGTCGCCGCCCTGGTCGGAATGTTCCTTTCCTGGCTCATGCGTCTCCATCTCGGATTCGGCAGTTTAGCCATTCCTGGATTGCATCTGCTCTCCAAGGCCGGAGCGCCCGGGGACGTAATGACGCCGGAGTACTACCTGCAACTGATGACCATGCACGGCACGATCATGGTCTTCTTCGTGCTTACCACCGCCCCGTTCGCCGCCTTCGGCAATTTCTTTTTGCCCATCCAGACGGGCGCGGAAGATATGCCCTTCCCCCATTTCAACATGATGTCGTTCTGGGTCACGTTCGCGGCCTTCGTGCCTATCGTTGCCTCGTTTTTTGTCAGCGATGGGCCAACTCTGGGTGGCTGGACACAGTACGCTCCACTGAGCGCGATTGGTTCCGCTGGCGGTCCCGGCGAGGGTTGGGGCGTGATTCTCTGGGCGACTTCGATTTGTCTTTTCTGCATCGGCCAGCTGCTGGGTTCTTTGAACTTCATCACCACCACCCTCGACATGCGCTGTAAAGGCATGTCCCTGATGCGCCTCCCGCTGACTGCCTGGGCCTGGTTCCTTACTTCGATCATGGGCTTGGCGGCATTCGCGGTTCTGATGCCCGCGACCATCCTGCTTATTCTCGATCACGTCGCCGGAACCAGTTTCTTCGTGGCTTCAAACCTGGTGATCAATGACCAGGTGTTGCCGCATTCCGGCGGATCGACTCTGCTGTGGCAGCACCTGTTCTGGTTCTTCGGGCATCCCGAGGTCTACATCGCAATCGTGCCGGGCATGGGCATCGTTTCGCACATTCTCATCACCAACATGCGCAAGCCGATGCTTAGCCATAGAGTTCTCATTTATTCCATGGGATCTCTGGTCGTCCTCAGTTACATGGTCTACGGGCACCACATGTTCGTCAGCGGGATGAATCCCGTCTCCTCGCTGGCTTTCTCGTTCCCCACGCTGGTGATCACCATTCCATCCACCATTATCGTGCTGATCTGGCTGGGCAGCCTCTATGGCGCTAAGTTGCGCATTAACTCGGCATCGCTGTTCGCGCTGGGTTTCATTTCCATGTTCATCAGCGGCGGCGTCAGCGGCTTCTTCCTGGCCCAGCCTTCCATCGACATCATGTTGCACGCCACCTACTTCGTAGTCGGCCACTTCCACCTGGTCATGGGAGTCGCCGCCATGTTCGGCATCTTTGCCGGAACCTACTTCTGGTTCCCCAAGATGGCCGGACGCATGATGAACGAGACCTTGGGCAAGGTTCATTTCGTAATGAGCTTCATCGGCGCCTACTGCATCTTCATGCCGTTCCACTACCTCGGCATCGCCGGCAACGTGCGCCGCTACCAGGCCTTCACCGACGATTACCTGATCCCTCTGATCCCCGTGCATAAGTTCATCACCATCGCCGCTTTGTTCACCGGCGCTGCTCAGTTGGTTTTCCTCTATAACCTGATCCACAGCCGGTTCAAGGGCGAGATTCCTCCGAACGACAATCCATGGGAAGGCACATCGCTCGAATGGAGCACGGCCACGCCGCCGCCCCACAACAACTTTGGCGACAAGATGCCGGTGGTTTATCACGATCCTTATCAGTACAGCATCGAAGGTGCCAGCAAGGACTACATCATGCAGACCTCGACGGAGAACGTTCATAGCGCGGACGAAGAAAAGTAATTCTCGAGCCGGGCAGTCAGTTCCCGCAGGAGAGTAGCAGTATGGCCACTACGGTCCACGAACCGCCGAAAATTGATCTCGACCGTTTACCGAGCCAGGGCTCGGGCAACGGAGGTTGGCGGAACCTCGTTCCCTCCGACGGAGACTTGCGCCAGGTCAAGAACTCTTCTCCTCCCCCCGCCAGTACCGGCATCTGGGTAGGTCTGGCGGCCATCACCATGAGCTTTGCCGCCTTCACCAGCGCCATGATCGTTCGTCAGGGCGCTGCGCAGGATTGGCGGCACTTCACGTTGCCCCCGGTTCTGTACCTCAACACTCTGGTGATCATCGCCAGCAGCGTCACATTGGAGCTGGCCCGCCGCCGCATTGCGGCCTTCATGAATGGCGACAGGACTAGGAACAAAGGCCAGGAAAATCCAGCGCAGTGGCTGTACATAACCTTGTTCCTGGGCTTGCTCTTTGTCGCCGGGCAAACCCTTGCTTGGATCCAACTCCGATCCCAGGGATTCGGGCTCGCCAGCAACGTGAGCTACTCCTTCTTCTACGTCCTGACGGTTGCTCACGCTCTGCACGTCTCCGGCGGGCTCGGCGGTCTGGTACGAGTCATCTGGAAACTGAATCGGTCCGTCCTGCGAAGGAGCACTCTGGACGCCACTTCGCGTTATTGGCATTTCATGGGTGTGCTGTGGCTGTATCTGCTTATGCTGCTTTGGATGAAGCTCTAACCCAGTCAAAGGTAGGAGGCAACGTGAGTCAAGCCGATCTTTCAATTCACGGGCAGGTGTCGCGAACCGGCGCGACGGAGATAATGACCGCGCCCACATTCTCGGTTCCAGCCAAGAAAATGGCCATGTGGCTGTTCATCATCGCAGACACCGCGACCTTCGCCGGTTGCCTCTTCGCCTACGGATTCACTCGCAACGCCACTCCCGACTGGCCCAGGCCTTTTCACAGCATCACCAACGTGGCCGTAATGACGCTGATTCTCCTCACCAGCAGCTTGACCATGCTCTTCGCGGTGCGCCATGCGGCCATGGGAGACAAAGCGAAAGCTTTCCGCTGGACCATGATCACCGCTGCTTGCGGAATCATGTTTGCCGTGCTGCACCTTAAAGAATGGATGGGGATGATCGCAGAAGGCGCGACGCTCTTCCATAACCCCTGGGGCACGCCCCTGTTCAGTTCCATGTTTTTCAGCATCACTGGCTTGCACCTGCTGCACGTAACCGGTGGCGTGGTCGCGCTCATCGCAGTAGGGCTGCGATACCAGGCCGGACGCTACAACGCCGACGACATAGAAATTACCGGGCTCTACTGGCACTTCGTGGATCTGGTTTGGATGTTCGTAGTGCCGCTGGTTTATCTTTTGAATCTGTCGCACTGAGACGGAAAAAGGCAGGAGCGAATCTCTATGACTACCGCCGAAACCCATAAGAGTGGTGGAATGACTAAAGACCTGATCGTCTGGGCCTGCATCCTGGCCCTGGCGGGCCTGCAGTTCGTCATCGCCTATCAGGACATCAGCGCATCGCAAATGTTTGTTCGCATGCTGTCCGTCGCCATCATCGAGGCGGCGCTCGCGCTCTTGTTCTTCATGGACTTGTCCGAGAACCGTGGCTTAAAGTGGTTTTTCGGGATCTTCATCGTTTTTGTGCTGCTGGCCATGCAGTATGGATGGACCGACAGCTTCCGCCTGACCGACGGCGTGCCGTGGGCAAAGTAAATGAAGCCGACCATGAAGCGCTCGGGGCTGATTGCGATTGGAAGTGTTGCGCTGGTGGGACTGATCGTCCTGCTGGCGCCAATGCCGGCTTTTGCCCAGAGTTGCGCGCTCTGCTATACCCAGGCCGCCGCTTCCGGCTCTCGTATGATTCAGGCCTTGAAGAGCGGCATCCTGATCCTGATCGCGCCCCCAACTTTCATGAGCATCGGCCTACTCGTCGTCTGCTATCGCAAACGCCATCAGACTCGCGATGAGGATGAAGACACCGACCGTGAATGGAACAACGACGCCGGCTCTGACCGCTCCCCAAGCCAGGACTGGTAGCGTTTCGAATCATCCCCCCAGTTCCAGACTCTTCAACTCGCTGACCAGCGCCTTCTCCACCTTCTTCTGCAGCTCCCCCGTCAGCTTCTTCCCGTCGGAAGTCAGATAAAAAGTGTCAATCGCCATTTGCCCCTCAGTATCGATCAACGCTATTTCAATGTTGCACTTCTGATGCGAAAGGCAGGAACTGATCCGATGCAGCAAGCGCGGCCGGTCTTGCGCAATCACCTGCAGCAAAGTACTCGTCGAGGAGCATTCGTCGTCAAAATCAATCCGCGTCTCCACCACAACTTTTACCCGGGCGCTTTTCTCGCTCCGTTGACGATCACGCAGCATCTTGTCGAGATCCGCCGACCCAGCCAAAACAGCAGCGACACTCTGCTTGAACCGCTCCCACTCGGACATGTTCAACTCCAGCGTGCGAAAGCGGTCCGTAAAGTAAAGCGTATCCACCACGGTCCCCGCCTGGTTCGAAAAAGCATTCGCCTTCACAATGTTCATTCCCCAGGCTGCCAGCACTCCCGTCAAAGTCGCAAACAGCGAAGCCCGGTCCTTTGTGACCAATGTCAACTCATACCAATGCCGGCCGCGCTTTAACTCCACCTGCACCGGATCGTGGCCAAACTCCTCCGCCATCTCCATGTGCCGCATCACTTCCTCGGCGGAGTGCACCCTCAAATATCTTTGCGGAAATCCCTCCACAAATTCTCTGAATTTCGCGCTCATCACCGGAGCCAAACTCCGCAGGCGCGCCAGTTTTTCTCCGTTGGCGTCGTGCACCCGCTGATCGGCACTGCGGTTCAAATAGTTTGCTGCCCCAATGTAGAGCTGCCAAACGTTCTCCGCCTTCCACGGCGTCAGCGCCTCCGGATTCACCGCCTTGATATCCGCATACGTCAGCAGGCACAGCATTTTCAGCCGCTCCGGCGTCCCCACTTTTTCCGCAAAAGCCGCCACCGTCTCCGGATTAAAGATGTCGCGCCGCAGTTGCGCCGACATTTCCAGATGGCTCCCGATCAGAAACAGCACCATCGCTCGTTCTTCCGCATCCACGTCCAGCCGGTCCAGGCAGCGCCCGGCTATCTCCAGGCTCGCTTCCACATGATTGCCGCCAGGCACTCCTTTCCCCGTGTCGTGCAACAAGAGCGCCAGATAAAGCAGCTCTGGATCTTCCAACTCCCCCAGCAACTCCGCATACCGCCGGTCCCACTCGGATTTTGATTCCTTCAACCGGTGCAAACTCTCGATCGCGAGAATCGAATGCTCGTCCACCGTGAAACGATGATAAAAATCCCGCACCACCAGAGAATCAATGGGCTTCAGTTCTGGCAAGAGCAAAGTAAGCAGGCGCAACGAATGCATGGCCCGCAGCGCCTCCGCGGCATGCGGTTGCAGCAGCGTTTCCTGCAGATAAAGCCAGAGTTCCGCCCCGCGCGGTGGAGTTACCGCCAGCGCCGGCAGCTCCTGCTCGATGCGGTGCTCCGTAGTCGCACTCAATTTCAATCCGTGGTGCGCCATGAAGTGGAACAGCCTCAGCAGCATCTCAGGATCCCGCAGCGAAGATGACTGCTGCAGAAAAATCAACCCATCCACCACGGAAAAGTCAGGACTCGTCGGCCGCGAGCGCCACCCCTGAAATTGCCTCCGCAAAGAGGACCACGCCTCCGGTATCTCCTCTTGCAACTGCGTCACCGTGCGTTGTACCGCGCGGGCATGCCCGAAGTAAATCCGCATCCAATCCGCCGCTGACAACTCCGCCGCATCGGACGCCCCAATCTTCCGCGCGGCCGCTTCGTCCTGCGCCTCCCAGCTCAATGCGTTGTCGTCGCGTCCATGCCGGAAATGCAGAAAACACCGCGTCGCCATCAGGAATTCCAGCGCCGCATCCAGCTGCTTCCGCACCGGCGCCCGCAGCGAACTCGCATGCGGCCAGTCGCCCAGCTTGCCCATAGCGGACACCAGCGCCAGCCAGCACGCCACGTTGTAATCCCGCAACCCGCCCGGAGTCTCTTTCACGTTCGGTTCCAGATGAAACACCGTCTGCCCGAACTTGCCATGCCGCTCCCGCGTCACCTCCGCCAGTCCCTGCAACAAAGGTTTCGCTTCCCGCATCACCAGCTTCGGAATGACTTTGTCATGCAACCGCCCGAAAAGCTCCCGATCGCCCGCCAGATAACGGCAATCCAGAAGAGAGATGGTGAATTCAGTATTGTTCGCGTCGAAGCGGTCGCATTCCGCCAGTGTCCGAGATGCGGGACTCAACTTGAGCTTCAGATCCCAAAGCTCTTGCGAGAATCGCCGGATCGCTTCCTTGTGGGCTTCCTCGCCGCGGCGATCGGCATATAAGAAGAGAAGATCGATGTCAGAAAAAGGAAACAGCCAGCCCCGCCCAAACCCTCCGGTCGCGACCAGTGTGAAGTCCCGTGGGCCCGCATCGCCGGCTGACACCAGATCGAGCCACAACCGCTTGAGAATATCCTCGATGAGCCGCGTCCGCTGCGCAACTGCGGCACGCCCGTCTCCCGTCACCGCGAAGTCGCGCGCGATCCGCGCCGACGCCTCGGCCAGAGAACCCCGCAGTTCACTGATCAGTGAAGACGCCGCCGTCATGACCATATGTCAATGAATCCACGATCTTGGATCGAGCTCGTCGCTGCCGCATGTCGTTTAGGAGAGGGCTGGTGACACGCTGCTATATAAGATGCCGTCCGATCGCGTCCCGCTAAGAATGTCCTTCGTTTTACAGCCTGTCCGTGATCCTCGCTCAAGTTCCGTCTTACAAAGCTCCCTCGCCCCGCTCCTCGTTGCGGATGCGAATCGCATCATCCACGCGCGTCAGAAAAATTTTTCCATCGCCGATCTTACCCGTGCGCGCCGCTACTAATATCGCCTGCACCGCCTTCTCCACCATCGCATCCGCCAGCACCAGCTCCAGCTTCGTCTTCGGGATAAGGTCCACGCTATACTCGCGGCCGCGATAAACCTCGGTGTGACCCTTCTGCCGCCCGTGCCCGCGCACCTCGATCACCGTCATACCCTCGACGCCAATCTCCTGCAGCGCGCTCTTCACCGCCTCCAGCTTGGAGTTCTGGATGACTGCCTCAACCTTGGTCATGAGTTTGTTCTCAAAACAGACATTTCCCCATGAAGAGTCGGCGATTCAAACACAACCCGGCACGCGCTCACTCTATCGTCTGCCGCCGCTTCACGGGAAATCGAAACTATTTATCGTTCCTATCAGGATTTGTTATGCAAAAACAACTGGCATCCCAAGCGCGCGCTTTTTGCGCAGCGAGAGCCTGGCCTGAGCGAAGCCGAAGGCGATCTGGGCGAGCCACGCGAAGCGTCGCGTTTTTTGCGACGCATTACTCGCGTGTTTGGCTCGCTTCCCTATTCACTTAGCCGGACCCTTCTCTCCTTCCGGAGGCGCCGCCGGCCTGGCGAATTTAGCATCGTCCACCGGAACATTCTCCTTCACTTCGCTCACCTGAATCGTAAACCGCCCGCCCGGCCGCGCCAGCGTCCAGCGGAACGGAATCTTCACCCCGCCCGCGTCCCGGTAGTCCGCATAGTCGATCTGAGTCGGCATCCGTCCCAAGGGAGTCTCTCCATACCGCACCAGCCGCACCAGCAACCCCGATTGCATGTCAAAATATAACTGCAGCGGCGTCTTACCATCGCGCTGCCCAATCACCACGTAGGCGTTGCCCTCACCGACCTTCTCGGTACCTCGCACCTTTGCCTCGCTGAACATCGTCTTCAAGTGCGCCGCAAAATGAAGATCCGCATCCATCGCCGCCGCATCGATATCGGGTCCGTGCATCTCCCGCACGGCATGCCCCGGAATTCCCAACCAGCCATCGTGCCCATCGAACGCCGTCACACTGTCGCCCTCGGGCGTGTGCGTAAACGATACCCGCTTGTCCGGATCCTTCGAGAAAATGTCGATCGGAACGTTCCTGTCGCCGAAGCTGATCGTCCCCTTCATCACCCGGCTCGAGATTTTCTCGATCGCCGCCGCTCCTCCCACCTCCTGCAGATACTTATCGAACAACTGATCAGCCGGCGGCCCGCTCGCTTCCACACCTTCACTCTTTCCCTCGGCCTCCTTCGTTTCGCCTACCCTCTTCGACTCGTCCATCATCACCAAGGGCGTACCCACCGGATCCGTGCTGCCCCGGTGGCAGGAATAGCAGGTTACTTCGCGATGTCCTTCGAAGTTGTCCTTGTTGATGGCAAACATCATCGTCATCATTTCCCGCGCGGTTACCTTCGGCTTCTTGTCGTCCTTATCGAACGCGCCCTCCACGTGGCAAAACTCGCATCCCACGCCTAATGACGTTGCGATGAACTGCATCGCGGGAATCAACTGATCCGCCGGGATGCCCTTGAGCACCTGAATGTTCTTGTACTGCTCCTCAGCCTTCTTCGGGCCAGCCGTGTTACCCGCCAGAGCTGAGCTCGACTGCGCTTTAGCGCCGCCTATGCCGATTCCGCAAACCACCACAACCGCAATCATCACAACCAACGCTAGCTTGCCTTTCATTCGATTGTCGCCTCAGTGGAAGTGTTTGAACAGCTATTTCACGGTCTGTTGCTATACACGTACTTGCCCGAAAGTTCCGCAATGACAAACTTCGTCGGCAAAAGCCCATCTACTCTTGCCTTTTGGTGCGGAGGCACAAACAGGAACACGCGCCCGCTCCCAACCCAATCCCGTTGCAAATCCGCGTCGCTCAAATAAATGTTGGGCGCATCCGCAAAGGTCGAACCGAACCACATCGAAGTCGTACGTCCCTCCACCAGATCAATCGGCCGCCGCAGATAAAACAGCAACGATGATCCAAACGCCTGATCACCATAAATCATCACCTGATCTTCCGACCGAGCTCGCGCCGCGATCTCCTGCGCCAGCTCCTTCGACGAAAGATAAGGACCAAACCTCCCCAGTGCAATGTGCGCCGCCACCAGAAACACGGCCAATCCCGCCCCCAGCAACCAGGTCGCAGAATAATGCCGCCGGAACACACGCAGAATGAATGACACCAACGGAGCCAGCAACAGCACCACCGCCGCCAGCCCGGCCGGAAGTCGCAGTGCCGCAAACGACGCATAGCTCAAATCCAGCATATGCGATGTCGAAAGCGTGTAGGCCTCCGTATTCTGCTCGCTCAGCAAACGTCCAATGTCCGGCTCAAACGGCAGGCTCCGCGACTTCCACAACCCCACCAGCAATATTGCGCTGGCCGCAACTCCAATAACCGCCAACAAACCCGCCGAGGTCGTCAGCCAACCCGCACGCACTCCGCCGTCACACTCCGCCCGCTCGCACTGCGCCACACCGTCGGCCAGCAACAGCAGAAGCGGCATGTACGCGGGAAACGTGTAGTACTCCTGGTTGGTCGACAGCGCAAAAAAAATCAGCACCACTCCCGCCCAAATCCAACACAGCAGCCGCGTTCGCGCGGCAAAGTCGCTGCGTTGCCCTCGCCAGACGGCTGCGGCGGTCTTCACCGCCGCCGGCAAATACAGACTCCACGGGAACAACCACACCAGATGCAGCGTCCAATAAAGCGTCGCAGGAAGCTTGCTGTAATCCCGCGGATACCGCTTTCCCAGGAACCTGAGGAAATGTTCATTCACGAAATAAAACCAAAAGAAGCCACGATGCTCAGCCGTGCCAGGATTCCGCAACCCAGCCAGAATATGCCATGGTGCCGCAATCACCAGAAATAGCGCCAATCCTGAGATCAGGCGGAACTCCCGCCAGCGTCGCCATCCTCCCGTGACCAACAGAAAGAAGAATGCCGCGCCGCATGGAAATACCAGCGCGATCAGCCCCTTGGTCAGCACGCCCAGCGCCATCATCGCGTATCCCCCGTACCATCGCCAGGCCGAGCCTTCCGGTTCCAGAGCCGTCAGAAAGAAATACATCGCCGCCGCAATCAGCAGGCTCAGCAACACATCTGGGATAAAAATCCGCGTGAACAGGTACACACCTGCGCAGGTATAGACAAACAAGCCCGCGTAAATCCCCGTTCGCTCCCCGAACGCGCTCCGTCCCCAGCAAAACGCCAAGACTCCCAGCAACATCACCGCCAGCACCATCGGCAGCCGCGTACTGAATTCGTTTACTCCCAAGACCTTATAGCTGATGGCCACTAGCCAATAGGGCAACGGCGGCTTCTCCAGGTACCGGATCCCGTTTACATGCAGCGTGACGTAGTCCGCCGTCACCACCATCTCGCGCGCCGCCTCCGCGTGAGTGCTGTCGGCATCATCCAGCAGCCCGGGGGTAAACATCGATCCAACATAAACCGCGAGGAACACCACGGCCAGCGCCCAGTACGCCACCCTGGATCCGCTCCCACCCTGCTTTTCGAATGCTGTGATAGATACCGGATTTGCGATCAAGTAGATGAGCCCAACCCAGTCTTACAAATACTCGCCCAGTCAGCAACTATCGGCACCGGAAAGTAATCTGGAAAGAAAGCTCGTGTTGGGACGGGCGCATTCGCCCGTCCAGCGAGCGCAGCGAGTCGATCACTGCTGCCTTCCCGTAGCTTCACCGCCCCGAATAAAATACTTCCACTTGTCCACCCCCGCCGGCACCGCCACATCAAAAAATCCCACCATCATTTCCTGCGAAGTCTGGTCCCCCCAAGTCACCAGCTTCTCCGGATCAGGATTATGGGGATTATTCTTCGAATTGTCATACCACGCCACGGCCCGCAACCTCGTTCCCGCCTTCAATTCCCGCGGCTCCGCCAGTTTGTAACTCAACTGCCAGTGAAAGTGATAGTTAACCCGCAACAGCGGCTCCACGCTTCCATCGTCATGCACAATGTCATACTCGAACCGTTTTCCGCGCAGATGCATATGCGGAAAAAGACTCAGCAAGGTCGCATCATTCGGCAAAGTCCCCTGCACTTCCACGCGAAAATCATCCGCCCCCGGCGGAATCATGAGTGCATGATTATTCAACTGCAGCGTAATCACCCGTTGCTTCGGCGTGCTCTTCGCGAACACCAACCCCACGCTGGTCTCATCGCTCGCTGCCTCTCCATTCGTCGTGTAGTGCATCTGGAACACCAGATCCGATCCCGCCGGAACGAACTTCGCCATCCCGTCCCCCCACCGGTCCGGCGCACTCCCCGGCGCATACACCAGCAACAGATCGCTGGTAGTCTCATGCGCCTGCCGTCGTTCCTCCGGATCAGTCAGCATCGAAGCGGTGAAAGGCTCGCCCACCGGCGCATGCCGCAACCACGTCGAGTCCGGAGGCCGAATGTACACCACCGCGTGATGCACATGCGCCGCGCTCGAAGGCCGCACCTCCACCATCTGCACCCACTTGTCCTCCGTAAAATGTGTAGCCGCAATCTCGTACGTGTATTCCACTTCCCCGCTCCCCGGAATCTGCACCGCCTTCGGCATCTTCACCACTAAATCCGGCTGCGGAATATTCCACCCTCCATCCCATATCCGCGGAGCAGGAGCCTCGCGCAAATCTCCCGCAGGCGCTCCCGCTTTTTGCCACGCCGAGATCGTGGCAATCTCTTCTGCACTCAACGACGGATCGTCAGAGAAACGTCCATACCGCGGATCGGCAAACCAGGGCGGCATCATCTTCATCTCCACTGCAGCTGCAATTGTCGCTGCCCAGGGTCGCGTCTCCTCATAGCTCACCAGCGCCATCGGCGCGGCCTCCCCGCTCCGGTGGCAACTCTGGCACTTATTCTGCAGGATCGGAACCACATCCTTATAGAAGGTAGGCGCGGACTCAGCCTTCGTTTTCTGATCCGAGGCCCCAAGCCAATCACTCGCCAAAAGCAGCACGATACCGGCTACGAAGAGCATGGCAAATATCTTGACCATCGTCGCTGCTCGAGTTCTCGTCGCATTCATCGATTGATCATCTTCCCTGTAAGCAATGTTCATGTGGGGACAGCCGCCCTCGGCTGTCCATTCGAGCGAAGCTCGAATGCCTCTTCGCCGACGCCAGCAATCAGAATATTGCTCAGTCTCGCACAACTTCCGGCTGCCCACGCCTCTTTACGAAAATGCTACAGTAATCCGTTCATGTCCGCGCCCAATTCCATCTTCGTCCGTGCCTGCAAGTCCGAGCCCGTCGAACGCACTCCCGTCTGGTTCATGCGCCAGGCCGGACGCTACATGCCCGAGTACCGCGCCGTTCGCAAGCAAAATTCCCTGCTCGAAATCTGCAAGAAGCCCGCGCTAGCCGCCGAAGTCACCATCACCGCCGCTGAAATTCTCAGAGTCGACGCCGCCATCATCTTCGCCGACCTCTTGCTTCCTTTCGAGGTCATGGGCCTGCCCTTCCACTTCGCCGCCGGAGAAGGCCCGAAAATCGAGAGACCGGTCCGCACCGCGGAAGACATAGCTCAACTCCGCACCGACCGAGCCGCCGACTTAGGCTATGTTTCCGAGGCAGTGAGCCGCGTAGCAAAACATTTCGCCGGACGCCTTCCCGTCATCGGTTTCTGCGGAGCCCCCTTCACCCTCGCCAGCTACATGATCGAAGGCGGCGGCTCCCGCCATTACCTCCACACCAAGAAGATGATGTACAACTCCCCAGCTGACTGGGATGCATTAATGCGCAAGCTCGTGGATGTCACCGCCGAGTATTCCGTTGCCCAAGTACATGCCGGAGCCGATGTCATTCAGATTTTCGACAGTTGGGTCGGCTGCCTAAGCGTCGAGGATTACCGCCGCCACGTCCTGCCGCACGCGACCGCCTTAGTCAAGCGCCTGCAAAAGACCGGCGCGCCAGTAATTTATTTTGGCACCGACAGCGCCACCCTGCTTCCCGCAATGAATCAAACCGGAGCCGACGTCATCGGCCTCGACTGGCGCATCCCCCTCGACCAGGGCTGGAGCGATCTCGAACATCGCTGCGCCGTACAAGGAAATCTGGATCCCGTCCTTCTTTTCGCGGATTGGAAAGAACTGAAGTCTCGCGCCGAACACATTCTTAGACTCGCCGCCGGACGCCCCGGCCACATCTTCAATCTAGGCCACGGCATCCTCCCCGAAACCCCGGTAGAAAACGTGAAAAACCTCGCCCGCCTGATCCAGGAATACTCAGCTGCGAATCCGTCGGGCCGAAGCCCGAAAGCCGAAGCCCGAAGCCCGCATTCATGATTCGCATCGGCATCATCGGCGGCGGCATCTCCGGACTCACCGCCGCCTTCACCCTCGAAGATCATCGCCGCGCCGGCGCAGTCGAATACACCCTTTATGAATCGTCTCCCAATCTCGGCGGGGTCCTGCGCACCGAGCAGGTCCAGGGCTGCATCGTCGAAGCCGGACCCGACTCCTTCATCACCGAAAAGCCCTGGGCCGCCGACCTTTGCCGCACGCTCGGCATCGACGATCAGCTGATCGGCTCCAACGACCCCGATCGCAAAACCTATATTCTCGTGAGCGGCCGCCTCATCCCCATGCCCGACGGTCTGATGTTCATGGTTCCAACGAAAATCCTGCCCACGGGACTCTCGCCCCTTTGCTCCTGGACCACTAAACTCCGCATGGCGCAGGAACTTTTCCATCCCGCGCGCGCCGCCCAAGCCGACGAAAGTGTTGCGTCCTTAATCGAGCGCCATTACGGCAAGGAAATGGTCGATCGCCTTGCCGACCCGCTCCTCTCCGGCGTCTACGGCGGCGAAGCCGCCAACCTCAGCGTACGTGCTGTCCTCCCCCGCTTCGCCGAAATGGAGCGCACTCACGGCAGCCTCGGACGCGCCATGCTTGCGGCCAGAAAAAAAACTCCGCGTCCCGCAAACCAACCCGCTCCGCCGCTTTTCACTTCCCTAAAGAATGGCATGCAGCAACTCGTTGAAACCCTCGTCCCGCGCCTGAATCCGTCCTCTCTGGTAACCAACGCCCCCGTGCAGTCCATTCAGCCGGAAGCCGGCGGCTGGACCATCTCGGCCGGACTCAAGTCCGATCACTTTGACGCCGTGATCCTCGCCGTGCCTACCCATGCCGCCGCGAAGATTCTCTCCCTCTGCAGGCCCGAACTCTCCGCCGAACTGGCCGCCATCGACTACAGCTCTTCCATCACCATCGGCCTCGGTTACGATCGCCAGGTGCGCGAATCACTCCCCCCCGGCTTCGGCTTCCTCGTCCCGCGCAGCGAGCACAAGCGCTTGCTGGCCGCGACATTCGTCCACAACAAGTTCCCCCACCGCGCCCCCGACGACCGCGCCCTTTTGCGTTGTTTCTTCGCCGGATCGACCGCCGAAAACATCTGGCAACTCTCCGACGACGCCATCATCGCCGTAGTCCGCAACGAATTGCAGCAGATCCTCGGCCTCCACTCCGAGCCGCTATTCGCCCGCGTCTATAAATGGAAGTCTGCCATGGCCCAGTACGGCGTAGGACACCTCGAACGCCTCGACCGCATCGAGCGTCTCCGTCAAAAGCTGCCGAAACTAGCTCTCGCGGGCAATGGCTACCGCGGCATAGGAGTCCCCGACTGCATCCGCTCCGGCACCAACGCAGCCGAGCAAGTTCTCACTCGCTAAAGTGCGGTGGGTTGATGGAAATCTAAGGACTTCTGTTTTAGGATTAGTCGCTGCCGCGCTATGGCCCGCAAGCGAAAAATCATCGTCCACATCGCCACCAGTGCCGACGGCTTTATAGCCCGGTCTGACGGCTCCGTCGACTGGCTCGACGGTCCAACTCCGAAGGGTAACTACGGCATGGGTGCGTTTTATAAATCGATCGACACCATCCTGTGGGGCAGGAAGACGTGCGACATGGCGCTCGACTTTCAAAAGAAAGGCATAGCCGGATCGGCCTTTGACACAAAGGTTAAGAACTACGTCTTCACTCGCAGCCAGCCGCAGTCGGCAACACCGCCGGGCGTGGAATTCGTGAGTGAACCAATCAAAGCGTTCACTGCCCGGCTGCGGAAGAAAAAGGGAAGGAACATCTGGATGATGGGTGGCGCCGGCATCATTGCGTCATTTCTCGACGAAGGAGAGATCGACGAGTTCATGATTCACGTGATTCCCAAGTTTATAGGCGAAGGCATTCCATTGATCGCGCCCAGCCGCCGCACCGTACCCCTAAAACTGATCTCCTGCACGAAATTCACAGACGGCGTGGTCAAGCTGCACTATGCCGTCACTAAGTAATCTCCACGCCGTGAATGCGGGGACAGCAGACTCCGCTGTCCGGTAAGCGCAATGTGGGGACGACCGTCTCGGCACCAACCCTCGCCCCGGGAGAATTACGCGGGAACAGCGCTCTTACTCACCCTCAGCTCCCGCCGCACCCTCGCCACCACCAGCCGAATCTCGTCATAAGTAATCTCCGGAGGCAAAGCGTCCTTCAAAGGCCTCAACCCGTTGATCCCAAGTTTCCCGCAAGCCGCCTCGATCACAGCCTGCTTGTTCCGATCAATCCAACCCGCCTGAAACTCCAGATCTCCTCGTTCCACCAGATTCGCCACCGCGTTCACCACGGTCGCCACCTGCCGCCCGCGGATCTTCGCGATGTCCTCGAAACTGTGCCCGGCTGTCGGCAGACGCATGGTCTCCAAAGCAGGTGCAGTCATCTTCTCGGAAGAAATAACTGCGGACGCCCGAGCCCCGTCGCGGTAGCACTCCAGCGCAGTCAGTATGCCCTTCCCGTACACTTCAGCTTTCCGCTCACCAATTCCGGTGATGCTCAACAGCTCGGCAATCGACGAAGGCCGCCGCCGGCAAATCTCCTCCAGCGTCGTGTCATGCAGTACCACAAACGCAGGAACACCTTGTTCTTTAGCCGTACCCCTCCGCCATTCCCGCAAATATTCCCGCAGTTCTGCGTCCGCGCTGGAAGCTTCAGCCCCTGCCGATACAACCTGCAGCCGCGAGTCCTTCCCCGCATAACTCGCCGCCAAAGTCGGCGCAGTCATCCACTCCGCCAAGCTCCCGCACACATCACAAGCCTTACAGGTCTCCCACTTCGCAACCTCCCCAAAATGTCCGCAAATTTGTCGATGCCGGCACCGCCTCGACTCCACAAACTCCCGAATAACCCGGTACCGTTCCCAAGCCCGTTCCCGCTCCGCCGCATCCGTAATCTGATTAGCGAAAAATCCCAGCAGCCCCGCATCTCTCTTCTGCCACAACAAAACGCAATCCGCACTCTCGCCATCGCGTCCCGCCCGCCCCGCCTCCTGGTAATACTGCTCGATCGATTTCGGCAGCGACAAATGAATCACCGCCCGCACCGCCGCCTTGTTAATCCCCAACCCAAAAGCAATCGTCCCCACCAGCACCCGCACTTCGTCCGACATCCACCGTTCCTGATTCCGCCTCCGCTCGTCGCTTCCCATCTTGCCGTGATATCCCACCGCAGCAATGTCGTGATCCCCCAGAAAGTCCACCGTCTCCTCCACGCGGTTAATCGTCGGAGAGTAAACAATCACATTGCTCCCGGCATAACTGCGCAGCGCCCGAACCAGCAGTTCCATCTGCTCGAGCCCTTCACACTCGCGCACCAGGTACCGCAGGTTCGGCCGGTAAAAGCTGGCAATATATTTATCGGGATCGCGCAACTGCAGTTGCGCCAAAATGTCATGCCGCACATGCCGCGTAGCGCTCGCCGTAAAAGCCGCAATAGGACGATCCGGAAACTTCGTGCGCAGTTTGTTCAACTGCCGGTATTCCGGACGAAACTCATGCCCCCATTCGGAGATGCAATGCGCCTCATCAATCGCAAAAAAAGCAATCGGCACATTCTGCAACCATCCGACCGTATCGCCGCGGGCGACACGTTCCGG